>TBL_comb47_HYPODRAFT_10001926_pt1 | contig 26388 bp, 23 predicted proteins | sample TroBogypolimnion_40_FD_10682 | JGI IMG/M metagenome (IMG submission 10682)
GGTTGTGGTGATTATATCAGGTGTGTGATTTTAGTAGTACGCCAATAATTAAAGTCGTTTGTAAGAAGCCAGCGCCAATAATCCAACGGGGCAAGTCTGCCTTGCTTTCGGCAATCATGCGCCCCGTGTCTGATCTTAGTAGCTCTACCTCATGCTTAAGTGTTATTTCTATTTCTTTTAAATCGCGTTTGGTGGCAAGGTTATTAAGTTGATAATCATGCCTTGCTTGCTCTAGGGTAGGATCTACCGTTGATAACTGTAACTCGATTAATACTTGCGCCTGTTTATCAGTAAAGCCAACTGACTTAAGCCTATTGGCAAAAGGTAAGGTATCAAAAGTAATGGTGGTCATAATAGCTTTACCAAGGCCGCAATAACCGCGACTTGAGCCAACATTAAAGCGCCAACCCATTTAACAATATCGACTTTAAGTTCAAGTATTTCTCGGTGTAAATCTGATTTAGTTGCCAGCTCCCCCTGTGCCTTTTTTAAAACGGCTACCACTGCTTCTGATTGCTGCCGCGTAAGTCCGCTGCTTTCAAGTTCATTAACTAATTCGTGAGTATCAAAGGTTATGGTTGTCATGGTGTCCGCCCTCATTGTTGATTATATGCACTTTATTAAGCTTTATTATACTTGGTTGAATAGCTAGCGCCACAATACTAAATCAGCCAATCTTTTTAAACTCTATCACTTGAGTGCATTAAAATAACATTAGAAGCCCCGGTATTTGTTAATAGTTGCAGTCGTTCGCCTAATGCGTGCCACGCCTCCTTCTTTTGTGTTTCTAATTTTTGCCGCTGATAGGTGCGCTTCATTTTGTTTTCTTCTTTATGGTTTAAACTTCGATCAATTACGTCTGAATCATGCCCTAAATCACCTAAAAGTGTTGCCCCACTTCTGCGTAAATCATGCGGCGTCCATTTTCCACCACTAAGCACCAACGCTTGATTATTTTTTGATCGATTACTAAGTATTTGTGTGTTTTGTCGCCCATCTATTTGTTTAGTTATGGATTTCTCGCAAACGTGACTTGTGCTATCTCGGTTAAGAAATAGCCATGTGGAATTATTAGCAAGGCTGATTAAAATCTTGAATTGCTCTAGTGCAAAATCTGATAAATAAATGGTATGCGCGCTTTTGTTTTTAGAGTTTTCTTTAGGGATGCCCCATATTTTATTTTCTAAATCAATATCTGAAAACTTAGCTTTGCTTAATTCTCCAATACGACACATAGTTGATAATGCAATCCAGACGGCACACTCAGTAGATTTCATTAACCCAGCATCAGGTAGTTGACGCGCTAACGCTCTTATTTCCAATTCTGTTAAGTAACGATCTCTCTCGGTTGGTGCTGTGGTTGTTTTTGTAATGCTAAGGCTTGCAGTCGGGTCAAACTCTATAAAATCGCTAGTGACGGCAAAACGAAACATTTGACGTATAAGCTTTAAAATATTTCTGGCAAGGTGAATAACGCCACGTTGTTTTAATTTATTGATAATCAAAGACACATGGCCTTTTTTTACATCCTCAACAAACAAATCACCCATATCTATCAATACATCCTTGTTAAACATGCGTATTACTTCCAACTTATCTTTACGATAAATCAAATCGGTATCGCACCATAAACAAAATAAATCATTAACAGTCATCCTTGCTTTGAGTTTGGCAAATGCTTCCAGTTCTTCAAGTTGCTGTTGTTTTTTGCGTGCTATCTCAAGATTCTTTTCAAGCTTTGGGTCAACTCCAGTCTTAAGTAATGCTTTAAAAGCGTCCCTCTCCTCTCGCGCGTCTGGTAGCGTTTTAGCTTTAAAGTCCGCCCACTTTAACTTTCCCTCAAACCTATAGCCAAGCCTAAAAGATACTCCGCCACCATTAGCCATAGGTCTTATTCGCACAAATAGGCCGCCCCCGTCTTTAATTAATTGCTCTGATTCGGTGGCTTTGAAATGCAGAAATGATAAGGGCTTTATTAAATTTATAGCCATAACTTAAAGTCCTTTGTCTTTTAGACAAGTGGTAGGTAATGAAAAAATCAATGAGTTAGATAATATTTAGTGTAAATCTATGGGATAACGTATGGGATAACTTTTTTACTGAATTTTAGCGTATCTTATTGTACCTAGCTGAACACTAGCTATCAATAACACAATGAATTTAAAGGGGGTTTATGGATTTATTGAATCTCGTTGAGTCTTAAAAAACAACCATTCACTTTTCTGGGGGACAAGGGGTAGCAGGTTCAAATCCTGTCGTCCCGACCAATTGAAACAATGACTTACAAAATATGGAATTTGTTAAAAAAGCAAAATGTTGTTTTCGGTACAACAACCGGTACAATAAATATTAACAGTTGCCAATTTTTACCCGTTTTTCATACCCGCTTCTTATCGGCAATATCTGCCAGAACTCCAGATAAAAAAACAAGTAACTCTTGATCCAGATGGAAACCAATGGCCGGTGCTGTGCATCTTGATCCAGATGGAAACCAATGGCTGGTTTCACCCCAACCTACCGGGCTGTTTCAACTTCTTTTACCAATGAGTTATAATTTATCTGTGGAAGAGGTCTGCTTTCCGTCCGTTTCGGGCGTTTCAGTGCATAGGATGTGCCAACGCTAGGAGGCGCATCATTCACGCTCATAAACGATGCGCTTCACTTTGTTCAGCACATCCTATGGTCCTGACGTGGATTTTTCATTTTTTCTCTAATAATTCTAATAAAAACTCAGGTGCTAAATCAGCGCCGTTTTGCCATGTAATAGTTCTTAATGTGGCATCTAATCTGACGGTTGAAAATAATGCTTTATCTTTTAACGGCTCAAACATTTCGCCCCATAATTCAGAGAATAAATCAATCTCACCGCTAATGCCATTATCAAAAGATAGCCATACGCGGTAGTCTTCTAGGTATTTTGCTTGATTAACGTGCAGCATAATAAATTATTCCAGCGGTTCAATGGTTAATAAAGGTTTTCTTTCTTTGCACCGTACCCAGTTATCTTGAAGCATCCAAATGTTTCAGTCGGGGTTGCAAACCCCGACCGGCATTGTAATTTCAAGATGTCGGCGGTATAACAAATAAAAGAGTGAAGTGAGGTCAAATCATGTAGGAACTGGATATTTCAACTTAGACTTAGCTGATAGCCCTGATGAAGCAAAGCGGACGCTAGGATTTACAGCCGACACCCTCGATTCCCCTGCGTTTCTTGCTTACGACCCAATCACTTCATCAAACTGTTGAAAAACACCTTTACCTTGAGCATTTTTCTTTTCAGCCATTAAAAACAAACAGCGACCACTGCTCTTCTTCGCCCAAAATTCACCAACTGCTCGCTTTTCTCTGGAATCATCATTCGTTGCATACACTTTGCCTTTGTATTCAACAACAAAAATTCTCCCATCTTCTAACTCAGCAACAAAGTCAGGATAAAACCAGCCTTTTGCTAAAGGTAAGCGGAATGCGGCCCCATCTCGATTCACTAAATTTCTAATCCAGAACTTAACCTTAGGGTGACTGTCAAGCAGCTTTGCACACTCAAACTCTTCACCCTCTTCTTTTAAATCTTCAATCTCTGGATAGAAATGCTTGGTAAACGCATAACGCCCCTGATAAAAGGGCGGTCTGGCTGGATAATAGCCGGGAGAAAATTCAAATACATGATCAAAGCGAGTCTCTAAAGACTCATTTTCTTCAAATAAGGCATACTGAAAACCTTTATCTGCCGCTTGTAGCCGATAGCTTTCAATTTGTTCACTCACTGCCCGCGCCAACACATATTTACTACGCACTAATCCCGTTAACGGTAAACCACGCGATTTAGTTAAATAAGGAATGAGCCGCGCCAAGAATCCACGTAACTGAGAGGGAATCAAGCCAATTTGTCTAACTTGTGGCTCCAGCCAAAACAAAAGATCGTTTTCACTCACATTACTGGATACCCAATCCAAATTGTAAGCTTGATTTTGATCAGCTAAACGATAGCTTAGTTTCTTACCGTCCATATCCACTTCAAAGGTATGAGCCGTTTGAACCAGATTAAAATTGGGTAATTCGGCGGGATAATCCAGTAATGACCATTCGCCTAGACTATACAAAAAGGCATCGGAATCGAGCAATTCCCATAATTCGCCTTGTTTTAAGCAAAGTTGCGGTAAGGGTTTAAAAGCCTGTCCACATTGAGAGGGTGCACGCGCTACGATGACGCGTAAATTATGATGCTCACAAGCCTTATCAAGTTCTTGCTTTTGACTACCCGTCACCGATTTAAGTAATTGTGTTTTTGTTTCAGGCGATACTTCGCCCTTGATCTCAATACTAAAGGTGTTGTGATTGGTCGGAGTAATAGTGACATTAGCCGATATGTCCGGCGTTAAAACCGGCTTTGTTTCCAGTTCAAAGCGAAGGGTCGGCTCAGTCCGCAATAAAACATTATCTTGACCGTCAAACAGATCATTTTGATCTTGATTTTGATAGCCTCTGGTAATGTTGGCCGCCGCTTCCAATGCCTCAAAGCCCATTTCAATTAACTTATCCGTCAGTTGTTTGGCAACTACGGCAAAGTCAGGTGAGGCCAAGTGAGCATAAGCACAGTTCAACGCCTCACTGGTGCGCCGCGTGGCATAAGGCATTCGCAAGACCCGCCCTAATAATTGTTCAGCATCTTTGCTGGAGCGCACATCTTTTACTGAGCAAAAGACATAGGCAAACGAACAATCCCAACCCTCTTTTAATGCCTCCATGGTAATAATGTATTTGATCGGACAAGCGGGTGAAAATAAATCTAAACCCTCCAATTCACGTTGCTTGCCGGTAGCAATCGCTATTTCTCTTGCTTCGATATGCAGTCGCTCAATTAAATGCGCCTTGAGTATGTCAACCGTGACTTCGCCATTCTTGGCTTCAGCCTGAAATAAAACCATGGGGCGCACAAAATCAGATTCTTTTTGCGCTTCCAATACTAGTTTCTTACCCGTTAACACGGCATCCTGCACCGCTGCTTGCCAGTCTTTATGTTCGGTCAACACAATCGGCAACTTGATCATGTTTTCGGCTTTTAATTCTGAAGCCGAACAGCGATACAATATATTGGAGGCTGAGGTAGTACTGGTATCGGGTGTTGCCGTTAATTCAATAATACACGCCGGATGTAAGCGCTTTAAGGTATCAAAGGTTAATTTGGTTCGCGCGTTATGCGCCTCATCCATGATGACTAAGGGTTGATGTAAAGCCAATAAATTCGCAAACGAGGCTTTGATTTTACCAACGTCTTCAGTTCGTAGCCCATTTTCTTGTAAGTCTTTCTCACTGATCCTTTCTAAGCGCTGTTCAGGATCGGTAATGCCAACAAAGTGCGGTTCAAAGTCTTCATGATGTGCATAGACTTTGCGCCCACTGGTCTCTTCTACACGCAACGCCGCTAAAGTGCCCACAATAATCAAGGTTTTACGACCTATGTCTTGGCGGCGAATCTGGGTGACTTCACCCACATCAAACACTCGCAGACGATCCAGACCAAATTCATTTTCTAAGGCTTGCCGATAAGGATGACCTACCGTTTTTAAGGCTCCCAGCGTTTGTTCACGAATGGTATTAGTCGGCACTAACCACAAAACCACCGGATAATCTTGCTCCAGATAGGCTTTTTGCGCCACACTGACGGCATAAGAAGCCAGTACCGTTTTACCGCCACCGGTTGGTAAACGCAGGCAGATATAAGGCAGTGAACCAAAGTCGTAATGACGATAGGGAACGGGATTCAGGCCTTGCTTGAGATAACTGGACTTAAACGCCTCTTCAACGGTATCGGTGCGGGCTTCGATCAAAAAATGTGACAAAGCAGCCAGAGCGCGGGTTTGGTAGTCTTTTAACTCAAACATAGCTAATCGGCTTCCTTGATAACTCGGTAAAATTGTTTCGGATTGCGCCTACAGTCGAGAACACGAAAAACGACGACTTGGCCTTCGGTGAGTTTGTAATAAATGACGTAAGGAAAACGCTTGGCCAACAATCGGTAAAAACCAAAATGGACGGCATGAATACCGGCATAAAGGCTCAAGGAATCGATTTCAGCAAACAGACTGTCAAAAAAATAGTCACCCACACCAGCGGCTTGACGATCATAGAACATGCGTCCATTAGCCAAGTCCTGCATAGCCGAACGAAGAATCTGGATTTTCATTCAAACTGGGCGCGTAAGTTTTTTTTTGCCAATTGCCAGTCCACGCTGTTAATCGCTCCGGCTGAAAACGCCGCTTCTGTGCTTGCGAGTTCCGATTCGTGCCAAGTCAAATCAGGCAGCAGCTCTTCGCTCGCCGCCAAATCCGTCCAAAGCAACTCAATAATCTTGAGCTTTTCGATGGCGGGTAATTGATGGAGTTCAGTCAATGTCATGATTGCAGACCTTTAAAGTCGTTAAAGATTAACGCGCTAAGATACATCACACCGCCCTCACATCATAAGGAATTTGTTTGAAGATGATGTTTTCTGCGTCTAAACGCGGTTTACCGAAGCGGCTGGCTTCACCGTAAATGATTTTACGTCCCGCATGTTTTGGTAACACGTCTAATACTGCTTGCGTCAGTACATTACCACTTTGCGGCCTACGATCCCCTAGAATACCGTTATACAATAGATAATAAGCGGTTCCGTTATGAATGCCCAATAATGCTGAATCGGCGGGTTTTGCTAGGGGGCTACGAGTTTCACAAAACCAGATATGTGCTGCTAATGCCGCAAAACGTACATCGGGATGAATTGAACCCAGTTCATCAAAGATGGTTTCGCCCAGGCGGAAATAATGAAAGCCACCGCCACCTTGCCAGTTAACGGCTTTGGAGATACCCCCTTGCTCGCCTTCGATGACTTTTTTTAAGCGCGGCTGGCAATGGGTTTCTGCATGATCACCCATTTCTATTCCTATGTAATGGCGATTCATTTTATGGGCAACAGCGGCGGTTGTGCCTGAGCCTAAGAAGGAATCAAGAACGAGGTCATTGGGATTGGTGGCGATTTGCAGAATACGTTCAAGCAATCGTTCTGGTTTTGGTGTATCAAATGCGTCACTTGCTCCGAATAATTCGTTAATTTCCTTTTTAGCTTCTTGATTGTGACCAGCTTCGGCGTTAGTCCACCAAGTCCATGCATTTTGTCCTTTCATTTCGTTTAAGAATCGCTTTAATCGTGGTCTTGCATTCCCATCTTTACCAAACCAAACTCTATTGTCGGCAAGCAAATTTTTAAATGTTTCTTCTGCTAATGCCCAGCACCTCCCTTCAGGTGGTGGATAGGCTTTTCCATTAGGTGAAACAATTGTATAAAACTGATTCGGTGTTGCGTGTCCTGTCATTCCAGTGAAATCAGTAGAAGCCCATGCTCCTCTTGGATCGTCATCGGGATTTTTAAAATCTTTAATACGACCCTCATTCACTGCAAGCTGATTAAAACTTTCATTTTGAGTGAACGCATTTTTTTTATAAACTAATATAACATCGTGAGCTGCCCCTAATCTAAGTCGATTATCAGGTGATGTCCTTTTCTGCCAAACCACACTCGCCACAAAATTCCTACGCCCAAACACCTCATCCATCATCACCTTTAAATAATGCGCTTCGTTGTCGTCGATAGATACCCAGATACTGCCGTCTTCTGCCAACAATTCCCTGAGCAATTCCAAGCGTGGATACATCAAGCTTAACCACAAAGAATGCTCTAAGTTATCATCATAATGTGTAAAAGCTGAACGGGTATTGTAAGGCGGATCGATATAAATACACTTTACTTTACCGGCATACAGCGGTAACAAAGCTTTTAAGGCTTGCAAGTTATCGCCTTGTATCAACATGTTTTCTGTATCAGGATCACCCGCACTCAATTCCGGCACGGCCTCTAGTAAACGGTAAGGCACTTTCTGCACAGTACGCACAGCATCCGGTTTGTTCAACCAATCGAGTAGGGGCATGGCTTGATTTAATCCTTTAAGGTTGATTAAGTTGTAAGGGTAAACGTAGCTTAAAAGCCAATAGCGGAAGCACTTCTTTGGAGTAAGAGCAGAGACATTCGATAAAATCGGCTTCTAAGGTTTCACTTCTTAACACTAATCTTAGTGTGCCATCAGGTTTGGGTGAACCCAGTAATTTTTGCTTAACAATAGCAAAACCGAATTTATCCATCGCTAATAAAACTGCGCTTTCAAACGTGACTACCGCATTTTGTAACGAGGAAAAGACAGTGGGTAATTGTTTCTGATGCGCCAGTAAAGCTTTCAAAGCTCTTTTATCTCCAGTTATCAAGGGATTATTAATTTCAACAGCGGCGGCAAATAAGAATTTTTCACCGCCGTCTATGTTATCAATATTTTCAAGTTGGGCTAATAACGCCTCATTTTTAACGGCCGGTAAGTATAGTCTTTATGTACTTTAAAAGCTATCTTGTTAGGGGCCTAAATAAAGCCCGTATCGCGTAGGTTGGGGTTCGTTATCATTCACCTTAACCTACTTGGGACTGTTTATCGCTTACTAGACCTCACAGGCAATGATAGGAGCTGTTTGTCGCTTACTAGACCCATTAAGATAATAATAGGGTCTGTTTGTCGCTTGCTAGACCCATTAAGGCAATGATAGGGCCTGTTTGTCGCTTGCTAGACCTATTAAAGCAATAATAGGGTCTGTTTGTCGCTTGCTAGACCCATTAAGATAATAATAGGGTCTGTTTGTCGCTTACTAGACCTATTAAGACAATAATAGGGTCTGTTTGTCGCTTGCTAGACCCATTAAGATAATAATAGGGTCTGTTTGTCGCTTACTAGACCCATTAAGATAATAATAGGGTCTGTTTGTCGCTTGCTAGACCCATTAAGATAATAATAGGGTCTGTTTGTCGCTTGCTAGACCCATTAAGATAATAATAGGGTCTGTTTGTCGCTTGCTAGACCTCACAGGCAATGATAGGGCTAACTAGCGTTCAATAGGATAAACTGGCTTGCAATTTAGGGCAGGACTAATACTAAACGTAACCTTTTGCCTGCGTTCGGAAGGGCTATTTCTAAAAGTAAACAGCTATTCTCAATCTACACCACCTTAAATTGAAAGCTAATAAACTAATTAAATAATCTCTTGACCTAGTTAAGGATATTAGGCGACAATCAGTCGCGTTAATTAGTTAACGTACGTAACTGCAAAAGTTTTATCTGCTGTACCTACACCGATTTTATAATAAATTTTTTGTGAAATTATTGACTTAACTCGTAGTTAAGCCTAAGATTATTTATAGTCGACTTAACTTGTGTGTAGGCTTTTTCGTACATCGTATTGTTTATAGCATTAATACACCTAATCTATTTAATTTTAACTTGTGTTTTTTTCTAATTTAAGGTGATCTAAATGAAAAAAGTATTATTAAGCTTTACTTTAATTGCACCTGGCGAAAAGGCCAGCTATTACCGTAATGTAGTGGCTAAGTTTACGGGCAATGCTTTGTTTTCTACACCGATCATATCTCTGGCAGCTTTAAACACGGCACTCGATAAATTTGAGGCAGATATTTTAGCAGCCCGTGATGGCGGCCATTTAGCAGTCGCTGTTATGCACGATAGTGAAATAGCAATTGATAAAATGTTTAGAAGCTTAGCTCATTATGTAGATATGATAGCTGATGGCGATGAAACTATTATCTTAAGTGCAGGTTTTCAGGCTAGTAAAGATACAGCTGCCAGAGTTAAAGCACCTATAACAGCGCATGATGGCGATCATAGTGGCAGCGTTAGAATAAATTATAAAGCTAACGAAAGAGCCGGTGCGTATATTATCCAATGGAGTAAAGATGGACTACCTACCACTGACAGTGGCTGGGAAGTTTTGGCAACAGTGACGCAGACGAGCTATGTTGTAAGCAATCTTGTTGTTGGCTGCTATTATTATTTTCGGGTAGCCGCTGTAACACCCGATGGTACTACCGAATTTAGTGAGCCAGTACGAAAATTAGTGGTTTAGGGTAACTCGCAAAAAATAAAATACCCTATAACACTCATCACACTGTCCCACCTTAAGTTGATAGCCGAATTTGTGACTAAGAATTTAAGATCGGACAAAACAGTAGTGAACGCTTTTTTATCGTTCCCACGCTCCGGCGTCACTGCCATTAAGTTAAGGTTTTTTGTAGAATTGTAGGAGGCTTTAGCCACGCTTATCGTGGCTAAAGCCATTCCGACTGCATATTGAATTCCACTAACTTAATGGCAGTGACCGGCATTAGTGGGTAGCCAAAAATCGCAAATAACTTTAGAAAATTGGCGTGACGGGGTTTATAACCCCGTTACTCACGTTTGCAGGTTATCGAGCATCCAAACGTTTCGGTCGGGGCTGCAAGCCCCGACCGGCATTAGGAATTTTCTTTTATCGCTAGAGCTGTTAGTTAGGAGCTGGCGTAGGTCGGGTTAGGCGCTAGCCGTAACCCGACACACTACCACACTGGAGTGCTGAGCTTTAGCTATTGCACTGTAAAACAGCTGAAGCCGTTTTACTCCAGTCTTAACTTAACGCCCTTAAGCAATCTTATCTTTTAAAACCAATTTACTAATCGCTGGTAGTACCACAAAGGTACACACCATAATCCAGAAGATGCCCATAGTAATCACCAAACCCATGCTGGCAATGCCTTCATGCGGTGAAAAAGCTAAACCAGCAAAACTCGAGGCCGTGGTTAATGCCCCATAAAACATCGCTCTTGCGGTACTGGATTGATAGATGTTTTGTTGTTCTGATAAAGAATGATGCAGCTTTTCAACCATGTGTATGCCGTTATCAACACCTAAGCCCAATAACAACGGCAAGGCGATAATGTTGGCATAATTGATAGGGGTATGCGTCAACACGGTACTGGCCATAGTAAACAATCCCGCTAATATCAGCGGTGTCATCACCAAAAAGGTGTCGGTAAGATTACGTCGTATGGCATACAACAGTAAAGCAATGGTAATTAGCGCGATAGTAATGGCTTTTTGAAAAGCCGCTATTACCTCTTTCATAGATTCCCAATAAATAATCGGCAAGTCGGTGGTTTCGGGGGCGACGGATTGCACTTCATTAATAAACTCTTGCAGATTAGTCAGATCATTCAAATCTTTCTTAGGGAAAATCTGAATACGATACCAACCTTCCTTACTTAACCAACGATCTTTAATATCAGACGGTAAATCTGACATGGCAATTTCTTTTGCGCCCATACCGACTAACAACTCATTCATGGCATCGGGCAGCGTCCCTAGCAGCGTGGTTTGCATTTTCTCTACAAATAAACGCCGACTGGGCTGTTGCCTTGTATCTAGCTCAAGTAACATATCTTGTAATTCTTTCTTGAAAGCCCCTAGGGCTGTCAACTCGTGCGCATCTGTTTTTTCAAGCAAGCGTTGATCTATTGCCTTGATCAAACGATTAATACCTGGAATCGGATCGTTATCCACTTTCAAGGCAGGAAAACCTTGAGCTTGTGCACCCAACATCAGCGCCATGTCTTCAATAGTCGCTAACTTATCTTGTTGTTGTTCCGGAATAAAATCAAAGACACTGATGGTTTTCTCAACACTTGCCAAAGCCAATAGCTTTTGTTTCATAGCCTTAGCTTTTTGTGCATCTTCTGCCAATACCGTCAAGGTCATCGGTGTGGTATCAGGGTTTTTATTCAAATTTTTAAACGCGATGACGGATTCGGTATTAGGATCGCGTAAATTAATTGGATTAAAATCTGTTTTAACGTTAAAAACCAAGCCTATGGATAAAATAGACATCAACAAGGTGCCTATAGCAATAGGCTTAGCATAATGTAAAGTGCGATTGGCCATTTTTTCCGCTAAAGTAGCCAAGAACGGATGTGTAGTTGAGGGTTCAGATTTAACTGCAACAGGAATAAAACGTAGTAAGGCCGGCAATACTGTTAAGGTCACGACTAAGCTGATAAACAAACTGGTACCTGCCAACAAACCCAGTTCAGACACGCCCCTATAATCAGTGGGTACAAAAGCAAAAAGCCCAATAGAGGTCGTGCCTGCACAAAGCAATAAAGAAGGCCCTGTCGATATCAGGGTACTGCGTATGGCTCTTTCACGATTAACATGGTGCTGTAAATTATCTTTATAGCGCAAACAAAAATGGATGGCGTACTCTACGCCTAAACCTATATTGGATACTGCAAAAGCGACTGAAATCAAATTGAGCTCTTTTACAGCAACCGCAGCAAAAGCACCGCAAAACACCATACCTAATGTCAGTGTAAGTAAGGTGGCTAAAGTAAATAAAATAGAGCGATAAGCCACTAGCAATATCACTAGTACCAACACCACCGAGAAAATGCAGGCATTAAAGGTACCATTACTCATACCCACGACCTCATCATCTTCTAAGCCCACTTCGCCGGTAATCCAAACCTTAACCTCAGGCAAATCTGGCTGCTGAATCTCAGCAATGGCTTTACGCACGGATTCAATCGCATGTTCGGCAGGACGAATTTGTGAGTAATCAAACTTAGGCGAAAGCGTAATAAAACCTTTACCGCCATCTTTACCGCTGAGTTTGTTATCAGCGATCAAGCCTTCCCATGACAGTAGATTATTTTCACCATTGATGCTTTTATGCAAAGCCAAGGCAACCTTATCAATCAAGGTCGCTAAATCGATGGGTAAGTCTTGTTTATCGGCTTTGGCAGTCAAGGCATCTTCAAAGATAGAGAAAAAGCCCGTAAGATTGGGTTCTTGGGAGATTCGCCCTATAAAAGGTTGTGCTTGAGACAAATTAGTGGAAACCGCTTGCAGCTCGGTGGGCGCTAAATACAGCAAGCCATTTTGGTGAAAGAATTCGTTTTCACTAGGAATATAAACCGAATCAAAATTAGTTTTATCGGCATTTAATAAGCGTCCCAAGCGTTTCGTTGCAGCCTTGGTTAATTCAGGCGAGTCAGATTCAACCACCAATAATAAGGTATGTAAGTCCTGAGCAAAGGCTTTTTCAAAGTGACGTCTATTTTGTTGAAAAGGTGCATTAGGTGCGACCATATCTTGGGTATCGGTATCAATACTCAAATGATTACCCGCATATTGCCCCGCCAATACTGTTAATAGTGCGACTATTATTAATACAGAAAAAGGATGATTTAATACCCAACCGCCCCAAACAGAGAGTAGCTTATTGCTTTTATTCTTAAACGTCATTTGTGATTCCATTATTCAATAGTAATTTTATCTAAAGCGTTCAGTGCATCACTTTTAGATTCGATAAGTTCAGCGCCCTGCTGTTGAATAAATAAAGCAGGGATATGGGCAACATTAGCGGCTAGTAATCCATCTTTTTGCCCTAAACACAATAGTGCGGTATCCCAAGCATCGGCAATGGTTGGGTCTTCATGAATAACGGTGACTGACACTAAATCATGCGTAATAGGCCGTCCGTTGCGAGCATCTAAGATGTGACTATAGCGCTGTCCTTGAAAATCAAAATAATGATTATAAGTACCAGACGTCATCACGGCCATCTGCGTATCCTTAGGCATGGTGATTCTTTTCTGCATGTGCATGTCGCCGGGCAAGGGTCTTTCTAAAGCGATGCGCCAAGGTTGTTGATCGGGCTTATAACCACGAGTTTGCAGTTCACCACCGATCTCTACTAAATAATCAGTAATACCCAAGTGCTCTAAAACGTGGCTAATTTCACCCACACTATAACCTTGAGCAATAGACGATAAATCGACTTTTAAATCTGCTTGCAGCTTACGTAAGTGACTGTCATCAATCACGTCAAGCTTTGCCATACCTATGCGCGACTGTAATTTATGAATCACCGCCTCATCAGGCATCGCTGGCGCTACACCTCGAAAGCCCCATAAATCAAACAGCGGCTTCATGGTTAAATCATAACAACCCTGACTCGCTACAGAAACGGTTTGCGCGATACGCACTAACGTTACAATTTCAACCCCCACGTCCTGACTGTCTGTGTTTTCGGTGCTATTAAAGACCTCGATTACGGAGTCAGGGCGATAATTAGAGAGGGTTTTATCAATAGCATCTAGTTCATTTTTAACGGCATTAGCAACCGCTGCGTTATCTATTGACGTTTTCGACCAATAACTAATATGATACGTCGTACCTTGAGCTGCACCTTCGAGTTTTTGTATGCTGGGATCTGAGCAAGCGCTCAACTGGCTACAAATTAAAAGAACAATGAGTCCTTTCCATAAAGGGGGGGGCTGAGTGGATTTTTTAAAATTCATTATCATCGCTAGCAGTTACTTTATTATTACGACTACCCACTTTAAACGGGACAAAACGAGAGTGAAAGCCTTTTATCGTTCCTACGCTCTGCGTCACTGCCCACAGTTAAGTAATCTGTGCCTGGAGTAAAACAGCTTCAGCTGTTTTAAAATACAATAGCTGAAGCTATTGCACTCCAAGTTTTTACTATTTTCTATTAATTTAATGGCAGTGACGCTCTGCGTGGGAACGATATATATTCACACTCTCTCGTCTTAAGTTGGTAGCCATTATTACGACACGAATTTTCTTAGGTTTAATTCAAGTTTAAATTACAACGTATCATTAGTTGCTCTATAAAGGTTTTCTAAGAAAGCGGCTACAAGCTGCATTATAAAGGTAATTGTCGTTTTTTTTCTAAAAATGCGTACAAAGGTTTTTATTTGCCCTACTCTCACCATTAACTACCCATCAGCTTATTAACCCTTAGTTAGGTCATCATGATGAATGATTTTTTAGTTAACGTTATACGCTCTCTTATCCCCTGTATTTTACTAGCAGGTCTTCTATTATTGAGTTATAGGGTGCTTAATGAGCTTTTAATACCACTGGCTTGGGCTATTATTATCGCTTATGTAATGTGGCCGGCTTACCAATGGTTAAGACATCAACTTAATAATAAAGATACTCTGAGTGCTAGCGTAATGACCGGCTTAATTACAATTGTGATTACGCTAAGTCTCTATTTCTTAGGCGCCTTATTACAAAATGAAACTAAAGTTGCTTATCAAAGCCTATCGATTAATTTGACCAACAATGTTTATCAGCTACCGAACTCTATAAGCCAAATCCCTTGGTTAGGCCGACATTTACAAAACGTTATCGATCAATTAATGGATAACCAAGCAGAATTCAGCAGTCAACTCACTAACTGGGTAGGACAATGGCTGGGGGAGTTTACGCAACTGCTTGGCAGTATTGGTCGCAACATCATGAAATTGGGCGTCATTCTAGTTACAGTGTTTTTTTGTTTTCGCGATGGTCTACTTATCATTAGTCAATTGCAGCAAGGCTTGATTAGTTTTTTGGGGACTTATCAACAAGTTTATCTAAAAACCGCTGGAGCCACGGTACGCGCCGTAGTTTACGGACTAGTTCTTGCTGCACTTAGTCAAGGTTTACTAGCCGGCATTGGTTATGCCGTCGTCGGCATCAAGGCGCCTTTATTATTTGCTTTAATCACCGCCTTACTCGCTATCATTCCCATGGGAGCAACGTTGATATGGTTACCTTTAAGCATATTACTTATGGTTTCCAATCAATTATGGTCGGGCATCAGCTTATTACTCTGGGGATTTCTAGTCGTTAGTACCATCGACAATGTCGTGCGTCCATTAGTTATTAGCGGTGCTGGTCGAGTTCCTTTTCCCATCGTATTATTCGGCGTGCTCGGAGGCTTATCAGCTTTCGGTGCTATAGGGCTTTTTTTAGGGCCCGTGATTTTGGCTGTACTACTCTCGGTTTGGCAAGCTTGGTTAGAATTACAGCAAAAAGAAGCGTCTTCAGATGAACACTCTCAACCTATCTGGCATACGCTATCGAAAGAGGCTGTGATTCAAGAATTGAGCTCAGACACGGTCTTGGGCTTAAGTACAGATGAGGCAAAAAAACGCTTAAAGCAATACGGCGCTAATAGACTTGCAGAAATAGCACCTAACTCAGCCTTGCATTTATTGCTATCCCAATTCAAGGGCATCCTTATTCTTGTATTGCTTGCAGCGGCATTATTAGCCACCACTATTGGTGACTTAAAAGATGGCCTTGTTATTTTAGTAGTGGTCATTATCAACGCCTTGTTGGGATTTTATCAAGAATTTCAAGCTGAAAAATCGTTGACCGCCCTAAAAAAAATGCTTCCTTTACAAGCCATTGTTCGTCGCAATGGACAAACAGTAGAATTATTGACCGATCAACTAGTACCTGGAGATATAGTCATACTCGACGCTGGCAGAAAAATACCTGCAGATGGCCGTATTTTGTTCGCACAAGCCTTAGAAGTTGATGAGTCGTCGCTGACAGGAGAATCTGCACCTATTTTGAAACAAAATATTAGCCTTGAAAAAACATCAGTAGTCCTCGCAGAACGTAGCAACATGCTCTATATGAACAATTCAGTCACGCATGGTCATGGGGAAATGATAGTAATAGCCACGGGCATGAATACAGAGATAGGCAAATTGGCGAACTTACTAACGCAAACCAAAGAGGGTGCTACGCCACTACAAACTCAACTAGATAATCTAGGTAAACGTTTAGCAGTCTGTGCGCTGACTATTATTGTTATGCTATTTATAAGTGCCTTAGCGCGTGGAGAACCGCTGATGCTGACCGCCTTTAATACGATTGCTTTAGCTGTAGCAGCTATACCTGAAGGCTTGCCAGCCGTTGTAACCGTCACACTGGCTTTAGGAATGCATCGTATGGCAGGTCAACGCGCTATCGTTAAACGTTTGGCGTCCGTCGAAACCTTGGGTTGTACAACGGTTATCTGTACCGATAAAACAGGTACTTTAACGGTTAATCAAATGACAGTCCGTACCTTTTTTTATAAGAATCAGCACTATAACGTTAGTGGTGAAGGTTATGAGCTTACTGGTAAAATATCTCCTGACTGTACGACAGAAGAACGATCCAATCTATTGTTACCCCTAGTACTCTGTAATAATAGCCACCTAAACGGCGATCAAGTGCTAGGCGACCCTATGGAAGCGGCCTTATTGGTACTTGCCGCCAAAGGGGGGATCAACCAGCAGCAATGCATTGATCAATTACCTAGAATTGCAGAAATTCCTTTTGATGCTAAACATAAATTCATGGCCACCTTTCATCAACAGGGAGATGAAATCAAAGTCTTTGTTAAAGGCGCACCTGAAGTATTACTAAAGCTCTGCCAAAACACCCGCAATAGTCACCCAAATATTAACGATACTTTTCTGGCTCAAAATGAGCTTATCGCTAGTGCCGGTTATCGAGTGCTAGGCGTTGCTGAAACCACACTGCCATCTTCTTCATTTCAAGCAGAAACAGATTTATTTGACTCTATCAAAAGTCTTAACTTTATCGCCCTCATAGGCTTAATGGATCCGCCCAGAACTGAAGTGAAGGACGCAATTAAACTCTGCCAGCAAGCAGGTATTGCCGTTAAAATGATTACTGGCGATCAAAAAATAACGGCGGTTGCGATAGCGAAAGAACTCGGCTTAATGGGGCATGTCATAGAGGGTGACGCGCTCGCGGCTCTAAATGATGAGGCATTGGCTGACTGCATTAACGCTACAGATGTTTTCGCTCGCATTGCCCCTGAACAAAAAGTACGCATTATTAAAGCGCTAAAAGCTAATAATCATATAGTTGCTATGACGGGCGATGGTGTTAATGATGCACCTGCTTTAAAAATAGCCGATATCGGTATTGCCATGGGTATCACCGGCACCAATGTCGCACAGGATGCCGCCACGATCATATTAACAGATGATAATTTCACAACCATCGTTATGGCCGTTAAAGAGGGCCGAAATGTTTACGACAATATCGTTAAATTTGTTCGCTTCCAGCTTTCAACTAATATAGGTGCAATACTCACCGTTGCTTTAGCACCTTTACTGGGATTGCCCGTTCCTTTTACTGCCATACAACTATTGTGGATTAACATTATCATGGATGGCCCACCTGCCCTGTCTCTAAGCGGAGATCCCGCTCACCCAGAGAGTATGTTGGCAGCACCCCGAGATCATAACAATCGCATACTTTCATGGCCGCGCTTAGCTAATTTATTGAGCTACGGAATGATCATGGCTATAGGTACTTTGGGTGTTTTATACTATGGCTTACAAACAGGCGATCATCTCCATGCCACTTCACTTGCCTTCACTACCTTTGTATTGTTTCAAGTCATTAATGTTTTTAATGCACGATCTGAAAAAAGCAGTATCTTTAACCGAGATCTCTTTGCCAACAAAATATTGTGCTTGGCCATTACGTTGGTGGTGTTCTTACAAATTGTGGTTATTCATTGGCCGCCGGCACAAATACTATTTTATACCACCACATTAACACTGACTGATTGGTTAATCGCATCATCGGTTGCAACATCGGTACTGTTTTTTGAGGAGTTACGGAAAGTAATCATAGCCCTCCTACCAACATTAAAAACCAATAACACTAGGGTTAGTCAAAACCTAAAAATATGACGCTTCATTTAATGATCATTGCTTTAATGGCTTAGCCCTGCTAAAACATAAGCATATTGCTGGTTTATTCATTGTTCAGGTTATAATGGCCGCCATAAATTAAGTGACACTGTTATTTAAGACCTCTCTGTTGTGTTTTACAGCATGTCTGCATAATCTTCAGTCAACTTAAATCAATTAGTTAATTAAAACGAGTACCCCAGATAAGTTATGGCACAAAAACTTTATATTCAAACCAATGGCTGTCAGATGAATGAATACGACTCTGACAAAATGCGTGATGTACTTCAAGCTTCGCATGGTTTTGAATTAATCGATGATCCAAAATTAGCCGATGTTTTATTACTTAACACCTGCTCCATACGCGAAAAAGCCCAAGAAAAAGTATTCTCTGCACTCGGCAAATGGCGAAAAATTAAAGATAAACGCCCCGATGTTATTATCGGCGTAGGCGGTTGTGTAGCCAGTCAAGAAGGCGCCGCTATTCAAAAACGCGCCCCGTTTGTCGATATGGTCTTTGGCCCGCAAACCTTGCATCGTTTACCACAGTTGTTAGATCAGGTTCGCAATCAACATAAACCGGTTATTGATGTCTCGTTTCCTGAAATCGAGAAATTTGATTCCTTACCAGAGCCCCGTGCCGAAGGCCCTAAAGCCTTTGTTTCGATCATGGAAGGCTGTAGTAAATATTGTACTTTCTGCGTAGTACCTTATACGCGAGGTGAAGAAATTAGCCGTCCGCTCAATGATGTGGTTGCCGAAATCACGATCTTAGCCAAGCAAGGCGTGCGCGAAATCAATTTATTAGGACAAAATGTTAATGCTTATCGTGGCCTAATGGAAGATGGAGACATTGCTGACTTTTCTTTATTGCTACATTATGTAGCAGCCATTGAGGGCATCGACAGATTGCGTTTTACCACCTCTCATCCCATGGAATTTACTGATAGTTTAATTGAAGCGTTTGCTGAAATTCCTCAGTTGGTTGATCATTTGCATTTGCCCGTACAAAGCGGCAGCGATCATATTTTAAAAATGATGAAACGCGGACATACTCGTGAGGATTACCGCGAAATTATTCGTAAATTACGTTTAGTACGTCCCAACATTTGCTTGTCTTCAGATTTCATCATTGGCTTTCCGGGTGAAACCGACGAAGAATTTGAAGAAACCTTAGCCTTTGCGACAGAAATTGGTTTCGATTTATCGTTTAGCTTTGTTTATAGTGCAAGACCTGGAACTCCCGCTGCTGACTTGCCAGACAATGTTCCTGCTGAAGTTAAAAAACTGCGCTTAGAGCGCTTTCAACAGCGCATTAATGACATGGCAACCGCTATTTCAGAAAGCATGATAGACACCGTACAAACGGTCTTAGTTGAAGGTCAATCTAAAAAGAATCCTTTGCAAATGCAGGGCAGAACAGAAAATAACCGAGTCGTTAACTTTATTGGCCATCCTCGCTTAGCTGGTCAGTTTGTTGATGTCTATATTAACGAATCACTACCTAATTCATTACGTGGTCGTATGGTCGATGCTAGCATTGCCAAGATAAGTATTGAAAACTAATCAGTACCCATGATTTCACAAAAGCTTATTTTACAACCTGCTCATAACGGCAGGTTATTAGCTTTTTGTGCTCAGCGCTACAGAGACTTAGCGAAGATTGGACGGCAATTGCATGTAGAGTCCATGCCCATAAAAACCATAAGCAGCACCTTAAAACCATGAACTTTATTGAGATACAAACTATTTATCAGGCTAACCATTTACCTGATGAACAACAGATACAACGCTGGGTTGATGCCGCACTACATGATTATGCGCCAGACACTGAAATCGTGATTCGCATCGTTGATGAGCAAGAAAGTGCAGAACTCAATCAGCAATATCGCCATAAATCAGGCCCTACCAATATATTAAGCTTCCCAGTTGAGCTACCTGACGGTATTGAATTGGATTTACTGGGTGATTTAGTAATCTGTGCGCCAGTTTTAGAAAAAGAAGCCTTGGCGCAACAAAAAGTCTTAGCGGATCATTGGGCGCACATTATTATTCATGGCGTCTTGCATTTATTGGGTTATGATCATATTGAAGACGACGAAGCCGAATTCATGGAAAGCAAAGAAATAGCCATTTTAAACACTTTAACGATAGCCAACCCTTATGAACAGGATAATAACGCATGAGCGATGATCAACCTCCGAGTAGAAACGCCCCTAGAAAACGCTGGGTAGAAAAAATTAGCCAACTATTTTCTGGGGAGCCACATGATTTGGATGATCTTCTAGGTGTTTTACGAGAAGCTCGCGAAAATAAACTGCTAGACACTGACGCCTTAGCCATGATTGAAGGCGTGTTACAAGTCTCACAAATGCGCGTACGAGATATTATGATTCCTCGCGTACAAATGGTGGTATTGCCACAAGAAGCCGAATTAGAGTCTATATTTCCTTTGGTGATTGAATTTTGTCATTCCCGTTATCCGGTCATCGACGGCGATCGCAGTAAAGTGGTCGGGGTATTGCTTGCCAAAGATTTACTGGCGCATGTTTTACAACATAAAACCATGACGGTTAAAGATCTGATGCGCCCCGTTAGTGTGGTTCCAGAAAGTAAGCGCTTAAATGTGTTGCTACAAGAATTACGCACCAATGGCAATCACATGGCGATTGTCGTTGATGAATATGGACAAGCGGCCGGCCTAGTCACCATTGAAGATGTGTTAGAAGAAATTGTTGGTGAAATCGAAGATGAACACGATGACCATGACGATGAAGGTTATGTGTTTCAGCGTAATACCAATGAATTTATCATTAAGGCATTAATGCCCATCGATGAATTCGACACTTATTTTGCTACGCAATTAGCGACTGATGAATACGATACCATTGGCGGTTTTTTAGTCCATCAACTCGAACACATGCCTAAAAAAGGCGAAAGCTTAGTCATTGATAAGCTACGCTTTGAAGTGATACGCGCTGATAATCGACGCGTGCATTTAATAAAACTTAAACTAGCGTCCTAAGGACTATTTTATGAATCATCAGACGGTGTTAGTTACAGGTGGCGCAGGCTATATTGGTAGCCATGCGTGTCTTGAATTATTGCAAGCAGGCTTTAAGGTCGTTGTCGTTGATAACTTAGTCAATAGTAAACTAGAGTCTTTAGCTCGCGTTCAGCAGCTTGCCGGCAAAGCATTGAGCTTTTATCAAGCGGACATACGAGACAAGCAAGCGCTTACCGATATTTTTGCCAAAGAAGCACCGGATACTGTCATACATTTCGCTGGTTTAAAAGCCGTCGGTGAGTCTTGCGCCCTGCCCCAGTTGTATTATCACAATAATGTTTACGGTACCTTGGTGCTCACTGAAGTCATGAGTGCCGCCAACGTCAAGCAACTGGTTTTTAGTTCATCAGCGACGGTTTATGGTGAATCTGCTAGTCCACAATACTCGGAGCATTTTCCTTTAGGCGCCATTAATCCTTATGGTCGCTCTAAGGCGATGATTGAAGATATCTTGCGAGACTTATCGGCTAGCGACAGGCTTAATAAAGTAGAAAAGCCTTGGAAAATCGCCTTATTACGCTACTTTAATCCAATAGGCGCACATGACAGTGGCATGATCGGCGAAGATCCCAACGGCATTCCCAATAATTTAATGCCTTATGTTGCGCAGGTTGCTATAGGTAAACTAGCTCAATTATCGGTGTTTGGTGATGATTACCCGACTCGTGACGGTACCGGTATTAGAGATTATATTCATGTCGTTGATCTCGTTCAGGGCCATATTAAAGCCATAGCCGCACTTAACGCTGAACATTTTGCAGAGGGTGCTTGCAAAGCCTATAACCTAGGTGCTGGCAGAGGCTACAGTGTGTTAGAGATCATTGATGCTTTTCAACGCATCACGGGTAAAATCATACCCTATCAAATGTCTCCACGTAGAACCGGCGATCTTGCCGAATGTTTTGCAAATCCCGCTTTAGCCTTAGCAGAACTCAACTGGCAGGTAGAAAAAGATTTAGATGATATGGTTAATGATACCTGGAATTGGCAAACTAAAAATCCACAAGGTTATCAGTAAGCAAGCTGGCTAGGTCAGGCAAAAAGCTTGCTTAAAATCATTGGAGTGCAACAGCTTTAGCTGTTGCCAGTAAAACAGCTGAAGCTGTTTTACTCCAATCGTCTATTTACCATAATGCCACTGAATATATGATGCGAGCTGTTAATTATTTGTTAATACCATTACTTTTAATACCCGCTCTGGTCTCAGGAAAAGGAAATCACAAGCTAGATACCACACCAGAATTAGAAACGGATGTTTGGACGATACAAGTAGAAGAAAATTATTATCACACCACCAACGCTTATGATACTAATGGCAAAGCCTTAGCCATAGACACCAACTACGTCAATGCAACCATAAGCTATTCATTTGATTTCGACTTAGATGCTCAAATCGCCACCTATAACTGCCCATTGTCAGGCGGTGGTGCTCAAAACTTTGAATGTGATACCTACATCAACCTAGTACAAACTATTAAACTAAGAGACAAGCTAAATCTCATCCTAGGTACTCAAAATGGCACCGTCTTTAATGCGCCTGGCCAATGGCACACTGTTGATTTCGGCGTGCTATCCTACACACCTACAACAGGCATTGAATTGCACGGAGGCAGTTATTTTGTAAACAGCTATTTGGCCAGCCTGCCTGTTGATGTGATCGGCTATACCGGAGGTTTTGTTGCTAAAGTCAATCCAACGTTTAGCATAGAAGCCGACTACTTTGATGGCCATAATAATCTATCTGGCGCTCAACTTAACGTCTTTTATAAGCTGTGTTATGTAGGGGTCATTATTCCCGAAACAGGATCAGGGAATCAATATGCCGGTGTCGCTGGCGTTAGGTTTTCTTTAAGTAATCATTGAGCAATCATTTTACGGGATTGCCAGACTCACTCGGTATTGGAACTCTATATTGTCACAGTGACGCTTACAAGGTATACTATGACCCTGTTGTGAGTTTAATGCGTAAAAGACAGATTCCTGTCAGCCATTGAAAGTATCGCTCAGAATAGATCAGACATATGTGAAATCCTTGCCGGGATGGTGGAATTGGTAGACACGCTAGCTTCAGGTGCTAGTGGGCGCAAGCTCGTGGCCGTTCGAGTCGGCTTCTCGGTACCAGTTAAGAATCTTTAATTAATTGCACATGGCTACCCAGTTCTTGGTAAGCAGCCTATAGTTACTCATACTCTCATGGGCTTTGCTGTACTAGAGAATCTCTTGCTGCTTATGCTCCCGTCTTAAAAAGAAAGCTTGCGATCCATTGTTGTTATTTGGGGTTACTCAGGAGTAACATAAGGCTTTTTTAAACTCAAAACGGCTACTCCATGATACGTACTTCATTAAAGCTACCTAAAATTATCGCCATCCCTCTTTTATTGATGATCGTGGTGCTGTCAGTGCTGCTATTTTCAGTATTCTTCGCCCTCTTATTAATTCCCCTAACCATTATTGGCTTTAAATTTTGGCGTGCGCTTAAGTTAGCTAAAAGAAACCAACAGGGCGATGCTATTGATGCTCAATTCACGGTACTTGAAAAAACCGATAAAGACTATTAACGGTTAGGCTGGAATTATTCCTTATCTTTGTAGCGGGGGATTAAATCACATACTCAGAAACAAATTCTGCAAAATCAGCTTGCTCGCTTTTTTTGATTGAACTTTGTAGCTTCTTAGTAGGAATATCTTCAATATCTTCTAAGCATTCTTCACGATACGACTCTCTAAAAAACTTCACCCACTCCTCTTTACCCTTACAAAGCGTTTCAAAATCGCCCATAAATTGTAGTCGTAATTCTAGCTCGGCTAAAATCACATTCAGATGATTCAATAAATCTTCAGCATCATCACTGTGTTTAAAAAGCTCAGCTATTTCATTTTTAACCACTTGTATATCACTACTCTGGCCATCGGTTAACGCATCAATCAAATCATTGCAAATAGCCTGTTGCAGTTCCTTATTTGACTTATACCAAAAGAAACTACCTCCGTTACTCTCGGAGTGATTGTCTTCCATATAAAAACCAAATGGAAATTCAATTGGATTTCTGCCTTGCGCATCTTCTAAGGAATTAAGTAAATCTGTTTCAGTATTCATCGGTGGTTGGCCTTCTTATGTTAGATTGGGGGATATGGTTTTTGTATATGAGCTATCTGTCCTAACTAGTGGGTAGCCTTAATTAAGCAATTCCCAAACCGGTTTGATATGCTCGGGTAAAGCCGGCAATCGACCTAATTCTACCCAAGGATTTGCCGGATTATGAAAATCAGAGCCTACAGAACCTGCCAAGTCAAAGCGTTTAGCATAATCAGCTACCCGCCTTAATTCATCTGGATTCATTCGACTGGTAATCACCTCTATCCCTAAGCCGCCGGCTTCTTTAAAAGCCGTTAATAAGCGACTCATCCAATTAGCCGTCAGTTTATAGCGCATGGGATGGGCTAAAACGGCCACACCGCCTGACTCAGTAATCCAGTTAATGGCGACATCTAACTCAGCCCATGTGGTCGATACATAAGCTGATTTACCTTGAGCTAAATACCGATCAAAGGCTTCTTGCTGCGTAGAGACATGGTGTTGTGCTACTAAAAAAGCCGCAAAATGACTACGCGTAATCATACCGTCACCTGCGGCTTTCTTGACGGCCAGCAAAGCCCCGGGTATGCGTTTTTGCTCTAATTTGAAGGCGATTTTTTCAGCACGCTCTAAGCGCGTACTTTGTAATAAATGCGTGGCATTAGCTAAAGGCGCATAGTTGGGATCTATACCTAGACCCACTACATGAAAGCATTTGTTTTGCCAGTTAATAGACAACTCTATACCCGGAATTAAACGCATCCCCACCAAGTTAGCTTGCTGTTGAGCCTCAAAGAGACCTGCGGTGGTATCGTGATCAGTTAATGCTAATGCCGTTACCCCACAATCTGCGGCACGCAGCACTACTTCGGTCGGTGTTAAGGCACCATCAGAGGCTGTTGAATGGCAATGTAAATCGTAACGTTCAGTCATAAAGTAAGAGGTATAAGGCGAAATATTTAAACCTTTCTAAGGTTTCAGTCGCTCAGTGGATATAGCCGCTTTATGTTTTACTAGCAATAGTTAAAGCGGTTGTGAGTTATTGCGTAGGCAGGGCTTACAGGCACTGCCATTAAGTTAAGCGAAAAAGTAAAAGCTTGGAGTGCAATAGCTTCAGCTATTGTGTTTTAAAACAGCTAAAGCAGTTTTACTCCAAACATACATATTCCTTAACTTAATGGCAGTGAGGGCTTACAGGGCACAAATTGTAACATCTTGAGCGTGTTATTCTAAGCTTTCAGCTCAAAACGTGACAACGGTTGGCTTAGACGAACCATCAGGGCAAATAAATTCCCCTCTACAGAGGCTCAATTTATTTTTGCCGCCTTTGGGAACGCTTAGTCGCAATTTTAGATATATTGACTCGCAAGGTATTATCTGGAATCGCAAGTTCAAAAACCCAGGCTTCTAATGAATAAATCGCCGCCAAGGATTTTTGGTGTAAGGGATGTCGCCGGTCATTAGCAGGGTGCAATGGATTTTCATGCACCTCATCAATAATTCGCTGCGCATCTCGAAGTTCGTAATTGATAGGGGAGAAAGGTTCTATTAGTTTCATAGCGGCGGTTTAATTACAAATGACAATATACAAATACCAAGCAAATAATAGACCACCTTTATAAGCCTTAGTTCTCACGGTTCGCTCATTTTTCCGGCTACTTCACCAGATTGCGCTGCCAGATCTTGATAAATGGTAGTAGAGCAACCCAATAATGCCAAAATGCGTAACTGCACAGCGGTTAGCGGACTTACACTGT
>TBL_comb47_HYPODRAFT_10001927_pt1 | contig 26378 bp, 19 predicted proteins | sample TroBogypolimnion_40_FD_10682 | JGI IMG/M metagenome (IMG submission 10682)
CACGATTACACAGCCTGCAACTGCTGTTTCAGCAACGATCACAGCACAGACCAATGTCCTTTGTTACGGCCAGAGTTCAGGAAGTGTCACCGTGGCCGGCAGTGGCGGAGTTAGTCCATACCAGTATACCATGGATGCAGCAAAATGTTCATCCAATACTTTCACCGGGCTGGCAGCTGGTTCCTATACCATCCATGTTAAGGATGCTAACGGGTGCATATTTGATCAGCACGTAACTATTACACAACCGTCAAGCCCGGTCTCTGCGACAATTACTACTCAGAATAATGTTTTGTGCTATGGCCAGAATTCAGGATCTGTCACTATCGCTGGTAACGGAGGAGTTGCTCCTTACCAATATGCTTTGGGATGTGGCTCATACAGTACTACAGGGACGTTCAACGGGTTGACAGCAGGAAATTACACGGTTCATGCAAAGGATGCCAATGGTTGTACTTACGATCAGTCGGTTGCAATTACACAACCGGCAGCATTAGCAGCAACAATGGCCCAGACCAACGTTACCTGTAACGGGGGAGCCAACGGTTCGGCAACGGTTACAGTTTCAGGTGGTACAGCTGTATATTCATATTTATGGAACACAGCGCCTGTAAAAACCACAAATGCAATCACCGGTCTGATTGCCGGAACGTATGCCGTGACTGTTACTGATTCCAAAGGTTGCACTGCAACTTCTTCAGCCACAATTACACAACCCGCAGCATATACATTAAGCATGTCGGGTTCAGCAACTGTAAATACAGGAACGTCGAATAACTATACTGCCACAGTAGCTCCATGTGGTGGTGTAATTACGCATTCCTGGACAATTACCGGCAGCGGGACTATCAGTGCAGGTGCAAGCCTGGCAACAGTTACCGTTCTTGCAGGAGCATCAGGATCCTATGTAGTGACAGATAATGTCACCGTCAACGGGTGCCCGGGCTCATGCAGCAAGACGGTTACTATCAGTGTTCCGCAACCCTGCCTGATCCTCGATCCGTCAATCCTGCCGTTTAACTATATGACGGGGAATACGATCTCCATTGATCCCACTTCGATAAATGCCTCACTTGTTGCTTCATACAACTGGACACTCACAGGCACGGGAGGATGGGCGAAGACTGCAGGAAGCAATGGCCCTACGCTTACATATACAGCAGGCACAGGGACCGGAACTTTTACGCTCACTGTAACCTATACAAACGGTGTTGTCCTCTCCTGTACAAAGAATATCACCGTTCAGATTGCATCAGAGTATTGCACCGTTACCCAGGGTTACTGGGGAAATTCAGGAGGGAATTTCTGTAATACCGGATCAAAAGTCACGTTGATAAACAGCCTGCTGGGTTCATCCGGATTAACTGTTGGCTATGGCTCGAATACGATGACATTCGGACCCGGAGGAGGCCAGTGTATTATTGATCTCCTGCCTGGTGGCGGAACTTCGGCAAGAATCTCCGGAACCAATACCTGTTCAAACCATCCGGGAATCCAGATCAATAATGGAAGAATAAAGAATGACTTGCTGGCACAAAGCATAACACTTGCATTGAATATGAGGCTGAGTACAAATCTGAGCAACATGATCCTGGATTCACCTACGCTTGTAGTTGCCTCCTCCAATGGATGTTTGGGGTATCCTCAGCAATCACCAAATCCTTATCATCCTGTTGCAGGAACGACCGCTACATATTCATTTAACGCCAGTGTTTTCTCACTTCTGCAAAGCATCTATGGCACGTCGACTCCTTCTGTCGCAAACCTTCTTGACCTGGCAAACAAAGCGCTTGGAAACTACACAACTGTTCCTCCGATTCCATGCAACATGCTGGCACCAATCAACGATGCAGTAACCATGATCAATGAGCAATTTGACGGATGTAACTGGGGTACTTTCCAGGGTAACGGGTCAATGACAAGACCGGTCAACATCAACTTTGACCAGCAATTTGCTTCGGATACTGATGCACGGATTGACCTCTTGGTTGTTCCGAATCCTTTAGTCACAACTGGAGAAATCAGGTTCAGTGTTTCGAAGGATACACGGGCCACACTCGACCTTTACAACTACATGGGTGTAAAAGTGTCAACATTGTACGACTACCGGGTTACCGCAGATGATGTCAATACGTATAATTTTGATGGTGCAGGACTTGGTGCAGGAGTATATCTTGTTTCACTGCACACCGATTTCGGATCAAAGATCGTCCGGATGATCATCACGCATTAGCACAAAATTGTCTTTCAGAGAAGAGGCTGTCTCAAAAGTTGAGACAGCCTCTTTTTTAATATGTGCTCAGCCGCGCGGGCCTGGTCACCACACCTGCAGATGCGGCTTTACTTACCATTTTTTTGGCTTCTTCGAGCTTGTAAATGTTTTCCGGCGATGGTCAGGTCCTTCTCTTCTTGAACTCTCTCTCCGTGTTGACCCTTCTCTCTTGGGACTTTCTCTGCGGGGGCTTTCCCTCGTAGAGACTTCCTTGCTTACCGCGCTTTCTTTGGCAAATTCAACGTTTACATTCTGGCCTTCAAAATCTACATTCTTTAATGTGTCAACCACAGTTTTTGCATAAGCAGTCCCGACATCAAATATGGAAGAGTCCCATTTCAACTCGATCTTACCGATCGGGATCTTTTTTCCAGGCGTATATTCGTTGATGAGATCCATCAATGCTCTTGGATTCATTCCATCTCCCTTGCCAACATTGATCGTCAACCTTGAATACCCAATTTCGTCTTCGTCCCTTGTACGTTTTCTCGGGGCTCTTTTTTCACCACTTCCTGCTTCAAAGTCCTTTGACCACCTGCTGTCACGACTCTCACGGCTATCCCTGCTGCCTCTGTCGCTCCTGTCAGATCTCCGCTCCCTTTTGCGATCGCCGTCGCGTTCAAACGAAGACGGGTATGATTTCTCATCGGGCACATTAAGGTCTTTGGCTTTGCGGTAGTATTCAAGAAAGCGATTAAATTCCAGTGCAACAAACCGTTTGATGATTTCTTCTTTATCGAGCCATTCCAGCTTCCGGTAGATTACCGGAAGATAAGAGTCAATCTCTTTTTGTTCGATATCAACTTTTTCCATCTTGTCAATCATCGAAAACAATTGCTTTTCGCAGATCTCACGTCCACCCGGTACTTTTGCGCTGACAAATGATTTGTTGATTTTCTTCTCGATCTGCCTGATAAGGTGTTTTTCTTTCATGTTGATCAGGACGATGGATGTTCCTGCTTTACCCGCTCTTCCTGTACGGCCGCTGCGATGTGTGTATGAATCGAGATCATCCGGCAGGTTATAGTTGATGATATGGGTCAGGTCATCGACATCAATCCCACGGGCTGCAACATCAGTGGCAACCAGTAACCGGATGTGGCGGATCCGGAATTTCTGCATAACCATGTCGCGCTGGGCCTGTGAAAGATCTCCATGCAATGATTCTGCATTATATCCGTCATGGATCAGCTTATCAGCTACTTCCTGTGTTTCACGCCGTGTACGGCAGAAAATAATTCCATAAACAGAAGGATAAAAGTCCACGATCCGTTTCAATGCAAGGTATTTGTCTCGTGCATGAACGGTATAATAAACATGTTTGATGTTTTCTGCACCGCTGTTTTTATCCCCAACGGTAACTTCAACCGGTTTATTCATGTATTTCTTGGCGATCACAGCAACTTCGTGAGGCATCGTTGCTGAGAAGAGCAGGGTGTTACGTTCTTCCGGTACTTCTGAAAGAATTGCATTGATGCTGTCCTGGAATCCCATATTAAGCATCTCATCGGCTTCATCAAGCACGACGGTTGTAACCATATTCAATTTAATGGCGCGGCGTTCTATCAGGTCAACCAGCCTGCCTGGAGTGGCAACCACAATATGCACACCTTTTTTCAGTGCTTTCAACTGAACTTCCATGCTGCTCCCGCCATATACCGGGAGCACTTTTAACTGTTCAATATTTTTAGCATAATCGTTAAGATCCCCGGCAATCTGTACGCAAAGTTCACGNGTAGGACACAATATGAGCGACTGCACATGATGATCTTTCAATTCAACCTTTTGGATCAGGGGTAGTCCGAATGCAGCTGTCTTGCCAGTGCCTGTTTGTGCCAGGCAAACAATGTCTGTATTTTCTGCAAGCAGCAACGGGATCACTTTTTCCTGCACCGGCATGGGATTTTCAAAACCAAGCTCCACCAAGGCACTCACAATATCGGTGCGAATGCCCAATTCTTCAAATGAAATCATAAAATTTAAATGTTATGTGCTTCTGGCGGGTACTGAAACTGGCATTAAGAAGACGCAGTCAGGAAATTGTTAAAATTGAAATCTCTGCTCCGGAAACACGGATTAATATGGCGCAAAGATACGATAATATTTGAAATGATTTTCAATCATTTACAAACAGATTATAAGAGGCTGACAAGCCAGGTAACAACTTTCTCAGAAAATGTGGGACCGATGATACGTTAAATCTGATTAGTTATTCTATGCATTCATCCTTAGCCGGAGTCTAATTCAGGATGAATCCAGGCAAATTCCATACTTAACGCTGAACTGCTGCAGCGCCATTTAGAGGTATTCTCAAGCAATGAATAGTTTATCCCGGATGGTTATTGGATTTCTTTCTTTGATTGTCCTCGCCTGTAAAGGTAAAATCCTGCATAGGCCAGGGAAACCATCAAAGCGATCACAATGCCGTCTGTCCGGTCGAGCGGGCAGCCTGTAGAGGTTCCGGGGCTGGTCTGATTCCCATTCTGTCCATGCGTGGGAGGTGGAGGGGCCTGACCACTTGCGGGAAGAATTATGACCAACATGAATAACGTTGTCATTGCAAATAATAGTCTGAACTGCTTTTTCATAGATATTATCTTTAATTGTTACGAATAGTTACTTTCAGTCACCCGATACCGGATATTCAACGTTCGAACATCGAATATCTTTTTGTCAATGAATGTAAATCTTGGCTGTGCTAACAGAAGATTCATCCTGAACTTTTACAATATAATAGCCTTTCGGTCCATCAACCTGGACCAGGTTGATCTTCTGATCGTATAAAACCTGGCTGATGACTTTCTGCCCTAAAAGATTGCTGATTGTAACCATGGCATTTTTAAAACCATCTGCACGGGTAATGTAAACTGTCTTTTCATTTGAATAGATACTGAGCGAATGATTGGTTTTTTCATTGATGCTGATAGGCCCGCCAAAATGCAGAAGAAAACGCCCCGCATCTTCAATTCCTGTTGCCGTGAAGCTGTAAACAGGGTTCTTTAGCAAATCCTGAGTGACATTCAGCTTCAGGTCTTCGATCGACAATCCTGTCAGGGATGAGAAGCTCGAAATGTTACCGGCAGAAATAGTATAATTGTCATCATAAGGGGCTACGAACCCAACTGGAACTGTCATTCCATTTTCTAAGTAAGGCAAAGAATTCGAGCAAGCCTTCATTTCATTATTGATGATTGTATAAATCTGCGGAACTGCAGGATCCAGGCTGAACATCTTTGAGGCATCCTTCCTGTCTCTGCCAATGTTGCCGTCCGGTTCAAAAATTATATCGCTTTGATCAGAATAACTACCATTACTGATTGTCAATGTTAGTTTATCAGCAGGCGATTCTTTTAACCAGGTATCCGTAGTATTGTGATGCACACGGGCAGTAAGTGGAAGACCCACAAAACGGCCGCCGTCAGTCAGGACTTCCACAAAGAAGGCCTGCATTGAAGGAATAAAACCGTCTGTCCCAGCAGAATGGTGTGCGGCATCACTCCAGTATTCATAACCGGCTCCCCCGACTTTGTTCTCATTATAGATATAGTAGTAATCATTTGCCAGGTTTTCTTTTTCCGTAACAAGGCTCCAATCGAATGCAGAGGAAAATGGATTACCAATAAGTTCCCAGAAGATAGGACAGATAGTATTTGCATTATGGAAGTCGAATCCTTCACAACAACTGTTGAGTGGCCCGTAGAATGCCTTCGTCTGATTATTGGTAAATCCCTGAGTTGTTCCGTGCCAGTTACCGTAGGCGACCATGTATCCTCTCCCGGATTCGAAATATGAAGGATAACTAAAATCGATGAAATTCTGGGTGCCATCCGGGTTCCTGAGATTCCTCCAGTTTTCATCATAAGGAGGATCAGGGCAGGTGGATAACCATTCATAGAAATCCCATACAGTATTTGGAATAGCTGCGAACGTTCCGGGTGTAGGGGCGAAATCTTTATTGGCTATTGGTTGATTCAGGACGGGGCTTGACAACGCGTGCCACTTCATGTCCTGGACAATGGTGCGTTCCACAACAGGATACCCTGTACCACGATAGGGTGTGGAGTTGTATGGTTGGTATACTGTGTTGCACCCGGTAATGAGCGATCCGTTATTTTCGATTACAAGTGTACTATAACTGGGTCCGTTCGGACTTGTAATTTTCATGGTTCCGGTAATCGTCAATGAGCCATTTGATTTTACTGTCAGTTTGGAGGGAAACCCGATTGTCAGGTTTCCGGTTACGGTCAGGAATCCTGCAACATCAAGACCGCCGGCATTGGAAGCAAAAGTTCCGGCCGGATTCAAATAGAGGTTGTTGCAGACCGTGGTTGATCCCAGCGAAAGTGTAGGGTAGCGGGGTAATCCAACAGGGATAATGACATCATCAGAAGCTGTCGGGATACCACCAGTCCAGTTACCCGCTGAGTACCAATCAGTACTTGATGCACCGGTCCATGTTTTGGCTGTTGATGAGTAAGAGCTAGTTTGCGCGTTTGCAGGCAAAAATGTCATAAGGATGACAACGGGAATGAAGGAAAACAGTAAAGCTTTTTTCATAACAAATCTTTTTAAAGTATTACAATGGTTGACTTTTTGAAATATCTTTTTCCTGATTGAAATTCCTGACATCAAAAACCAGGTCATCTGTTCATGCATGCAATCAATGAACTGCATGGCCTGGGATATTACCAGGGACAAAATAAATGAAAATTCGAGGTTGTTGTGATAGCTCAGAAGGAGTTCATAATATCACAAGGAAGAATGATAACAAGTAAACGTATAGCATATATAAAGAACTACAAATATAAACATGATTTCTGAATAAACCAAAACTAATTTTAAATATGTTGAAGTTGTGATAGTTTATCTATTTATACCCATCAGCAATAATTGCCAGGTTGCATTTTACAAGCTGGTTAAAAACACAAATAGCCACTAATGTTTCGCATCAGAAAAAAGCGTACCTTTGCAACCGCTTAATCAGCTCACATTTTAGATCAAAATATGCAGAATATCAGAAATATAGCCATTATTGCCCATGTCGATCACGGAAAAACAACGCTGGTCGACCGGATACTTCACCAGGTAAACCTGTTCAGGGAGAATGAAGACGTAGTTGACCTGATCCTGGATTCAAATGACCTGGAACGGGAGCGTGGGATCACGATTTTATCGAAAAACATTTCCGTTCGTTATAAAGGTGTCAAGATCAACCTGATTGATACACCTGGTCACTCCGACTTCAGCGGGGAAGTGGAGCGAGTCCTCAACATGGCTGATGGCGTGCTGATCCTTGTAGATGCGCTGGAAGGGCCGATGCCGCAAACACGGTTTGTTTTACAGAAAGCCCTTGAACTGGGTAAAAAGCCTATCGTCGTTGTCAATAAAGTGGATAAGCCCAACTGCCTGCCGGATGAGGTTAATGAAGCGATGTTTGAACTGATGTTCAGCCTGGATGCAAACGAAGATCAACTGAACTTTCCTACTGTTTATGGCTCATCAAAACAAGGATGGATGTCGGAGGATTGGCAGAAACCAACAACAGATGTCAGCTACCTGCTGGATATTATCATAAAGCATATCCCGGGACCGGAACCCCTCAAAGGAACACTTCAGATGCAGATCAGTTCCCTGGATTATTCATCGTATGTTGGCCGGATTGCGGTCGGTCGCATTACACGTGGCACTATCAAGGCAGGAATGCAGGTTTCTCTCGTGAAAAACGACGGGACCATTACAAAGTCGGTAGTTAAGGAATTATATGTTTTTGAAGGTCTCAGCAAGGAAAAAATAAAAACAGAGATTAAGGCCGGTGAGATTTGTGCTGTACTTGGTCCCGAAAATTTTGATATCGGGGATACCATTTCTGACCTGGAGTTCCCGGAAGGACTGAAACCGATCAAACTTGATGAACCTACCATGAGTATGGTTTTTACCATCAACACATCTCCTTTTTGCGGGAAAGAAGGAACCTATGTAACCTCAAGGCATATCCGGGAACGGTTGTATAAAGAAACAGAAAAGAACCTGGCACTCCGTGTTGAGGAGACTGAAACCCCGGAAAAGTTCAACGTATTCGGACGCGGAATTTTGCATCTCGCCATCCTGGTTGAGACCATGCGGCGCGAAGGGTATGAATTCCAGCTGGGACAACCACAAATCCTGACCCGGGAGGTCGACGGTGTGAAACTCGAGCCTGTGGAAATCCTGAAAGTAGCAGTTCCTGAAGCATTTTCAGGCAAGGTCATTGAAATCGTGAGCAGGCGCCGGGGAGAAATTACCCACATCGAAAATAAACGCGACAGGATTGTCCTTGAATTTACCATTCCTGCCCGTGGATTGATCGGACTGCGTAACCCGATCCTTACTTCTAGCGAGGGCGAAGCTGTGATCTCTCACAGGTTCAAATCGTATGAGCCCTGGAAAGGCGAATTACCCGGCCGCAACAATGGATCGCTCATCGCCATGGAGACCGGTCTTGCAATTACCTATTCAATTGATAAGCTCCAGGACCGCGGTAAGTTTTTTGTGGAACCGAATGAAAACGTTTACTGCGGACAGGTAATTGGCGAAAGCACCCGCAGCGATGACATGGTGATCAACCTCACGAAGACAAAGAAACTCAGCAATGTCAGGGCTTCCGGTTCAGATGACAAGGCAGTGATCGTTCCTGCTGTTAAATTTTCCTTGGAGGAAGCCATGGAATACATCAAAGGCGATGAATACGTTGAAGTCACGCCAAAATCGATCAGGATCCGTAAGATAATACTGGATGAGACTGAACGGAAACGTAAGAAGAACCAGGTTAAGGCAGATTAGCTGCCAGTCACGATACGTTGTTTTAATTCATGGGGCCGCAGGCGCTTGAGTTTAACAACTATCCTAAATAACCACGAGCTTTTCAACATCAATTCCGTCATCGGTTTTCAGGATGCATTGATAAATTCCCTTTGGAATGGTTTCAAGGTTAACATCCATGTTGTAATCTCCTTTCTGAATGACAGAATTGATGATAGTGCTTACCTCTTTTCCATCAAGGCTGAATATCCGCAGGTCAGCATGGGTCTCCTTTTTCATGTTAAGATGAATATGAGTTACGGCAGATGCCGGGTTCGGGAAAATCTTCAGGATTGAAGAAACCTCAGCCCTGGTTTCATTTGTTGAGAGTGGACCGGTCACCGGCTGCCTGATGCCTTGCTGAATGCGGTAATTGTATACCTTTCCAAGCGGACCCGGATTTTGTTTGTAGACATATACAATGAAATCACAATTCTGGTCAACCCATTCCTGGTCTATCAGGGTTGAATAGGTTTTATGAATTGACTGGTTCCGTGCCCATGTACCGTTGATGAGCGTATCTCCATACATGTCGTTCACCATATTTCTTACTACATCATAATGGATGTAGTCCGGACCGCCTGTACATGGCGGATGTGCTGATTGCTGGAACCTGATTTTCCCCTCAACAATGACAAAATTGAGTCTGTACAATCCTGCCAGCGTGTCTGATAAGGATTCTGAAACAATTTCAACAGTTAGCATCCGCGTTGATGCATTGTAACTTTTTGCAGCAACTTCAATCTGTACAGGAGAAAGTGGCGCTGAATTGTACCTGGCATCCACACTGTCCACGAAGGCGCTGAATCCTTCAACGTTATATACGGTCCGGTCAATGCATGCAGAAGGATCTCCTCCTCCGCTGTTCAGGGAATCTGAAATCCTCTGTCCGTGATAGGTGCCGAAATGCGACCATGCTGTATGGCATGCAAGGACAATGGTTTCGGGATGTTTAACGAGAACCACCTGCTGTAGAACTGAGTCAAGACAGGGGCATCCGCCGCATTGTGTGCTGGTGGTATATTCAATGACGATATTCCTTGCGTTCTGGGCGTATGTCATAAGGCTTAGCATCGAAACACAAGCAAGCAGGAAGAATGTTTTTATACTTTTCATAACCAAGGGAATTAGCAACGATCAATTTAAATGGCACATCAGATCAGGAATTGTAGTGAACCCATCTGTTTAGTGCCGGATGATTAATTTTTTTGCTGAACAGATTTTACCGTCAGTAACAAGGTAATAGAAGTAGAGGCCTTCATTCATCTTGCCCGTATCAACATTTATTATCCCATGAGTCCCCTGGATCTGGGTTTCGGAGATAATTGTTCCGGTTATCTGGAGAATAATTATTTTTCCCGTTGATCCCGGTGGCATGGAATAACTGAACTTAACCTCTTCATTGGCCGGGTTGGGAGTGGCAGTCAGCCAACTTTTTGCTGCGTTCGTTTCAGGTACGGCAAGTCCTGTCGGATTATAGCTGATTCTTACACTGGCAGAATCGTTGTGATTAAAGGTATCATAAAACACGTACCTGATCGTTGAAACTCCGTGTTTTTCCATGGGCTTGTAGTGGCCTACGAAATGATAGTAATCCGTCCTTTGCGATTGCAGAAGAACTGTATCAGTCGGGGCATAGGTCTTATCTGAATAACACCTGACCCAGCAAATGTAATTCTTTGATCCCGGGATGGTATCTGAAATCACTTTTTTGACACAGATAGCAATCGGGTTTGCAGAATTATTCTTAATGGCAAGATACTTCAGCACTTCGCCTTCACTATCCACCGGACCTGACCTGATCAGAAGTGTATCCGGCGGCAGGTAATGAGCCACGGAATCCCAGATAACGAGATTTTGTGCGAAAACGCTCACGTGTGTGAGCAAAAATGCGAGGATCAAAAATGTAAATTTTTTCATTGGAATTTGTTTAAGTTATTGAAATACAACAGTTAAACATTATTAATCTGTTTTATACCGGCATGAAGTGCTCTTTCTTCTACCGTGGATAATGGCTTATTAGCAAAAAACGTTCCAAAGTAGCTATCTTTGCATATCTATTAAAAGCCAGCGGCAATGGAAAATCAGGATAAGGATCTGGAGGCACGCGTTATTGAAGCGCTTAAGCGGGTTTTTGACCCGGAAATTCCGGTTAATGTTTATGACCTGGGGCTGATCTATGAATTAAACATAGACGAAGAATCAAACGTGAAGATCAGGATGACCTTGACTGCTCCCAACTGCCCTGTTGCCGAAGACATGCCCGGTATTGTGGAGCAGGAAGTCAGGGCGGTGGAAGGCATTCATAAGGTAGAGGTTGAATTGGTTTTTGATCCCCCCTGGGACCAGGAGAGGATTTCCCAGGCAGCCCTTCTGGACCTGGGGTTGCTTTGATCATTTAAAGATTGTTCTTGTTTTTCTCTTTTTCCGGATCAGGAATTTGAGCTTTATTCATAATTTTAACGGCCTATTAGGTAACCAATGACTGCAAAAATTGGTGATTTTTTATCCACGATAAATTATCCGTCTGACTTAAAGAAGATGAAGGTCGAAGACCTTCCGAGGCTTTGCGAAGAGATTCGCCAGTTTATCATTGACGTGGTTTCCGTGCAACCCGGGCATCTGGGTGCAAGCCTTGGAACGGTTGAACTGGCTGTTGCCCTTCATTATGTTTTTGACACTCCGTATGATAAATTAATCTGGGATGTAGGTCACCAGGCCTATGCCCACAAGATATTAACCGGACGAAAAGAGGCTTTTCATACCAACAGGATGTATGGCGGTGTCAGCGGGTTCCCGAGAATGTCAGAAAGTGAGTTTGATGCATTCGGTACAGGGCATTCATCCACATCCATTTCAGCTGCCCTCGGAATGGGTGTAGCTGCAAACCTGAACCAGGAGGTGAACCGTCATCATGTTGCCATTATCGGAGATGGTGCAATGACAGGCGGGATGGCCATGGAGGCCATGAACAATGCAGGCGTTTCCAATGCAAACCTGCTGGTCATCCTCAATGACAACGGGATTGCGATTGACAGGAATGTTGGTGCCATCAAGGATTACCTTGCAAATATCGTGACATCCCGGACCTATAACAGGATCAGGGATAAGATATGGTTCCTGCTGGGTGGCGGAACAAAATACGGCAAAAATTCCCGTGCTATTGTCAAGCAACTTGGAAATGCTTTGAAATCAACCATTCTTAGGCGGAGTAATCTCTTCGAATCGTTTAATTTCCGTTATTTCGGACCGGTTGATGGCAATGATGTGATCCGGCTGGTTAAACTTCTCACAGATATGAAAGAGCTTCGCGGGCCGAAGCTTCTTCACCTGATCACCGTGAAGGGCAAGGGTTTTGCTTATGCTGAGAAGGACCAGACGGTATATCATGCGCCCGGTGTTTTCGATAAGAAAACTGGAGAGATTCAGGCGGATAGCTGTCATGGCCAGGCGCCAAAATACCAGACTGTATTTGGGAAGACCATTATTGAACTCGCTGAAAAGAATCCGAAAGTTGTTGGGATCACACCTGCCATGGCAACCGGCTGTTCTCTCAACCTGATGATGACAAAGATGCCTGAACGGGCGTTTGATGTGGGAATTGCAGAGCAGCATGCAGTTACTTTTTCTGCCGGGCTGGCTGCTTCCGGCTGCATCCCGTTCTGCAATATTTATTCAACATTCCTTCAGCGCGGATACGATCAGATCATTCATGATGTTGCCTTACAGAAACTCCCGGTTGTATTCTGCCTTGATCGTGCCGGCATTGTTGGTGAAGACGGCCCGACTCATCACGGAGTCTTTGACCTTGCATACCTCCGGTGTATTCCCAATATGACGGTGGCTGCCCCGATGAATGAGGAAGAGATGAGAAACATGATGTTCACTGCACAACTGGAAGGCAAGGGGCCGTTCTCAATACGCTATCCAAGGGGACGTGGGGTTCTTCCCAAATGGAAGACTGCTTTTCATGAACTTGCTATTGGGAAAGGCCGGATCATCAGGGATGGTAACGATGCAGCAATCATCTCCATCGGAACCATTGGTAACGAGGCCCGGAAAGCCTGTGAACTACTTGACCTTGAAGGAATTTCAATTGCCCTGTATGACATGAGATTCCTGAAACCGGTTGACACGGATCTTTTGCATGAAATTTTCAAGCAGTTCAGTACGGTCCTTACAGTTGAGGATGGCACAATTGTCGGCGGACTCGGTAGTGCTGTCCTGGAATTCATGTCAGAAAACGGGTATTCCGCAACGATCAAACGGTTGGGCGTTCCGGACAGGTTCATTGAACATGGGACGCTCAGCGAGTTATACCATGAATGTGGGTACGATACCGAAGGGATCTGCACTGCAGTTAAATCATTGGTTTCAGGTAACTGAAGGCGTTAGCTTGAAATAGCTGGCATCTGGCGGTCATAATCTTTAACTGTAAGCAGCTTCAGCATAAAATCCGCAACATCTGCCCTTGGTACGGTCCGTTTCATGGGTGATTCCAATGAAATCTTGTATTTTCCTGTCTTTGGAGAATCAGTAAGGCCTGAAGGACGAATGATAACCCAGTCAAGGGGTGATTCCTGAACTACTTTCATCTGTCTTATCTTGTCTATAAAGACCTGCTTGAGCATTAACGGAATGATGATCTTTCCGAAGATGAATCCGGCATCATTCCCGAGGATCCCTGCGGACGACATGCAGATAAACCGTCTAACGCCGGAGGCTTCCATGGCGCGAAGAATATTTCCGGTTCCTTCTGAAAGAACCGTTGTCGGCTTCCTGGACTCAACGCCCAGTGCGCAGATCACGGCATCCTGGCCTTCAACAGCAGCCAGCACGTTATCATATTCAAGGATATCTCCCTGGATAACCCGGATGTTTTTATGTGTAATCGTAACCAATGCCGGTTTCCGGGCAAAAGCTGTGACGATATGTCCTTTATCAAGGGCCTGGTAAACAGTAAGTAAACCTGTGCGCCCTGAGGCACCGAATATGGCGATTTTCATCTTTAGAATTTTACACGAAGATACTGATCTTTTGGATTATTTTCTTTGCGCCTTTGCGTCTTAGCGGTAAAATTATTTTCGGGATGAAGTGAATAATTTCAAAGGTGCCTCTTGCAAAATCTTAATACTTTTACGCAAATTTAACCGCGTGGGGCATCATTACCTCTTCCGTAAAAAATCCATCGAAAATATCCTCAGGGATGCTTCGCTTCATCTCGGAGAAAAAACGCAGATGAAACGGAGCCTGACGGTCTGGGATCTCACGGGATTGGGAATTGCAGCGATCATCGGGGCAGGGATCTTCAGCACCATCGGAAATGCTGCTGCCAGCGGAGGTCCGGCGGTTTCCCTGCTGTTTGTCTTCACGGCCATTGCCTGCGGATTCTCAGCGATGTGTTATGCACAGTTTGCATCCCGGATTCCGATCAGTGGGAGTGCATACACCTATGCCTATGCAAGTTTTGGTGAACTGGTCGCCTGGATCATCGGTTGGGACCTGATCATGGAATATGCCGTCGGAAATATCGCAGTTGCTATTTCCTGGTCGGATTATTTCACGGGATTACTGGGAGGTATCGGAATTCACTTCCCGGAATACCTGAGTGTAGATTACCTGAGCGCTGCCCGGGGCTATCATACAGCGCTGACAGAAATCATGCATGGCACTGCTTTTTCAGGCCTTTCAGGTGGTTTGCAAGAAGCCTACCTGGCCTGGATGAATGCCCCGCATCTCGGGAGCCTTCGGGTTATTTGTGATATTCCTGCGTTCGGAATCACGGTATTTATTACATATCTCGTTTACAAAGGGATTTATGAAACAAAGTTTGCCAGCAATACGATGGTGCTTTTAAAAATCTCTATCCTGCTAGTCATCATCGGAGTCGGATCATTTTATGTCAATCCGGGGAACTGGAGTCCTTTTGCTCCAAATGGCATCGGGGGTGTATTGAAAGGCGTGGCCGGCGTGTTTTTTGCTTACATTGGATTTGACGCGATTTCTACGACTGCGGAAGAGTGTAAGAATCCGAAAAAAGATCTTCCCCGGTCCATGATCTATGCATTAGTCATCACTACGGTTTTATACATTCTTATCAGCATTATCCTTACAGGAATGGTTCATTACAGCGAACTTGCCGTTGGTGATCCGTTGGCTTATGCATTCCAGAAACTTCACCTGACAAAATTATCGGGGATCATTGCGCTCAGCGCAGTCATTGCAATGGCCAGTGTGTTGCTTGTTTTCCAGGTAGGACAGCCGAGGATATGGATGAGCATGAGCCGTGACGGCTTGCTTCCGAAGATCTTTTCCAGGTTGCATGTCAAGTATAAGACCCCGGCTTTCTCGACAATAATCACCGGGATCCTGGTGGCCGTTCCTTCTCTTTTCCTGAATCTCACCGAGGTTACCGATCTGACAAGCATAGGAACGCTTTTTGCATTTGTCCTTGTTTCCGGTGGCGTACTGGTGCTGGATAAACGCGGGAAGGATGATGTTGCAGACAAGAAGGCAGGACTGTTCCGGGTTCCATATTATAACTCCCGTTACTTTTTGCCTTTCATCTGGGCTGGTGTTTTTCTTGTACTTTTTTTCTGGGATCCGCCGGAACTGGAGATGATCTTCAGCCATGCTGCTTCTTCAGGGTCGTTTTCTTCAGGAATGGTCCGGTTTATCAGGCTCGAATTTCCCTTGGTTATCTTTGCTATTGCGGCCATTGTCCTGACAATTGCCAGCATCTGGAAAAAGTTTTCACTGATCCCCGTGCTTGGTCTTCTGACAAATTTCTACCTGATGGCTCAGCTTGGGATTACCAATTGGTTAAGATTCCTGATCTGGCTGGTGATCGGGTTGGTAATTTATTTTACTTTTGGGCGAAAACACAGCAGACTGAGAGCAGAGGCCTAATATTAACCCATTTAATGGTAAGGTATTCTTATGAATTTGGTTACACGAAGATCACGAAGGCTGCACAAAGTCACACGAAGAATAGTTTTACTTTCTGTGGAACTTCGTGTCTTCTTCGTGGAACTCGGTGTTACAAAAAATTCAACGATTTAGAGATACTTAAAAGTTCAATTTTTTAATAACTGAGAAATGTCCTGGGTTGTAGTAGTTGTCCTTATTGTTGCCGGAATTGTGGTCGGGTTTATCAATACCTTGTCGGGCGGAGGTTCTGTGATCAGTTTGTCCCTGTTGATTTTGCTCGGTCTTCCTGCCAATATTGCCAATGGAACAAACCGGATCAGTATTTTCTTTCAGACATTTTCTTCTGTAGGCAGCTTTACCCGGCAGAAGATGTTTGATAACTGGAAGCCATTTATCCTGGCAATTCCGGCTACCATTGGCGCTGTGATTGGCGCAAGTCTGGCTGTGGATGTCAATAAAAGAGTGATCGAGATTGCCATGGCGGTTGCCATGGTCATCATGGTGTTTTTCCTGTTTTACAAACCAGACAAGTGGCTGAAAGAAAAACCTGAGCTGTTATCCAGGAAACTGAAATGGTGGCAGATCGTGGTTTTTTTTCTTGTTGGTTTGTATGGCGGCTTTATCCAGGTGGGTGTTGGATATTTCATGCTGATGGCCCTGGTGCTGGGAGTCGGGTATGATCTTGTAAAGGCCAATGCAATCAAGAACCTGATCGTTTTTTTCTACGCGATATTTGCCTTGCTGGTTTTTGTGATTGACGGGAAGATCGATTATCTCTATGGGCTGATCTTGTCTGCCGGCAGCATCATCGGGGCATTGCTGGCTTCATTCCTGGCGGTTAAGAAAGGTGCAGGATTTATCCGTGCGGTGATCCTGGCTTCCGTGATCCTGACAATTCTCCAGGTAACAGGGCTTGTGGACTTCACCGAACTGCTGAAAAAAATCCTTTGATCAGGATTTATTACTGCCGTTCGTATTCCTCTATTTCATTCTTTACATATTCAAGCTGAATTCCGCCGGTTTTGAACATTTCTTCGGATTCTTTTCCGTCGTGGTATTTCTTCTCACAAACCACACGAACGATCCCGCAATTGATGATCAGCATGGCGCAGGTTCGGCAGGGCGTCATACGGCAATAAAGTGTTGCGCCGTTCAGGGAGATGCCAAGACGTGCAGCCTGGCAGATGGCATTTTGCTCCGCATGTACTGTGCGCATGCAATGCTGTGAAACCCGGCCATCCTCATGTTCCATTTTTTTCATCAGGTGCCCGACTTCATCGCAATGCGACAACCCTCGCGGAGAGCCGACATAACCGGTTACAAGGATCTGCTTGTCGCGGGTGATCACGCAGCCACTGCGTCCCCTGTCGCATGTGGCCCGCTTGGCAACTGTTATTGCCAGTTCCATGAAATATTCATCCCAGGTTGGCCGCTGATGTTGGTCGTTTTCCATTGGAATATTAAATTGCCGGTTATGTTTGTATAATTAAACAAACCTACATGAAATTTCCCAATCCGCCAATTCGGATTTTTTTCTTCGAGGTTCACCCGATTTTCATCCGGGATATTTGGGTTATAATTCGGTTTCAAGTCGGTTTCAAAAGGAAGAGTGCCTGTTCTTTTCATATCAGGAAATATTGATATCTTTGCTTTGCTATACCCTGATGCTCAACACATGGAATTGCCGTGATACATTATTTGCGGCAACAAACATGCGCTGATTCGTAAATAATACTAGTTTTATAATCACTTGTATCATTAAAACAAATCAACAAAAAAGCCCTGTCGAATGAAAAAAATTACATCAGTTTTTCTGGTACTTTTATTGGCTGCAGTCTCTGTGATATGCAATGCGCAAATCAACCAGGGAGGGTCGCCTTACAGTTTTCAACATCAGCAGTTGATCAAAAGTGAAGTGGTTGTTGAGCAGATGCCGAAAATCGATTTGCAACGGTTGATGGCAGAAGATTCTTTAAATGATAACTACAAGGATGTTCCCTGGAGATTCGGGGAGAACCTGTTTGTAAATTTCAGCCTGAATAATTCAGGGACATGGGAAATTTTACCCAAAGGAGATAAACTCTGGCGACTGGGGATCCGGTGCACTGGCGCATACAGCATCAATCTTACATTTGATGATTACCGCCTTCCTCCCGGTGCTACCTTATTTGTTTACAATGCCGACAAATCGCAGGTCATAGGTGCTTTTACAGAATTAAACAACCAGGAGAACAAGGTCTTTGCAACTACACTGGTTAAAGGAGATGAGATTACGATTGAATATTATGAGCCGGCTACCGTACGTTTTCATGGTGAGCTGAACTTATGGCGTGTTACACATGGGTACCGTGACGGTTTTGAATACGCGAAAAATTTTGGAACATCGGGCTCCTGCGAGAATAATGTTGCATGTCCCGAAGCAGTTGGCTGGGAGAGTCAGATAAAATCCGCCTGTATGCTGGTTTCTGGCGGCAGTGGTTTTTGTTCGGGAGCCCTGGTCAACAATACAAATCATGACGGTATTCCATACATTCTGACGGCTAATCATTGTTACAGTGATCCGACTTCGTGGGTTTTCTGGTTCGACTGGCAGAGTCCGACCTGCACAAATCCTAGCACCTCTCCACCATACAATTCCATTTCAGGTGCCACATTAAAAGCAAGAAATGCCAATTCAGATTTCTGCCTTGTCCAGATGAGTTCAACTCCTCCACCGAATTACACTGTTTATTATGCCGGATGGAACAGGGAGGATGTCGCAGCCACTTCGGGTGCCGGAATACATCATCCGGATGGCGATATAAAGAAGATTTCCTATTCCACCAATCCGTTTACATCTGATACCTGGAGCGGAACTCCTGCCGATTCTCACTGGAAGGTCGCCTGGACTGATGGTGTAACCGAACCCGGTTCTTCCGGTTCCCCGATGTTTGATCAGAATCATCGGATCGTGGGTCAGTTGCATGGCGGTCCGTCGGCCTGCGGCGGCTCAGATCTGTCTGACTTTTACGGAAAGTTTTCCATGTCCTGGGATTATGGAACAACTGCCGATACCCGGTTGAAGGATTGGCTGGATCCTTCCGGCATCGCAGGAAACACGGTTGATGGCTATGACCCAAATGCCCAGGTGCCGATTGTTACAACCACGGCTGCAACAGGCGTTACTGTTACGGCAGGGACCATGAACGGGACAGTGAATCCCAATGGTCTTGCAACAACGTATCATTTTGAATGGGGAACGTCAATCTCTTACGGAACATCCACTACCGCGGTATCTGCAGGATCCGGCACTGCTGCTCTTCCGGTAAGTTCAGCACTCACAGCTCTTACCACCGGAACAACATACCATTACAGAATTGTCGGGGTCAACAGCCAGGGCACGACCAATGGTTATGATATGACTTTTACACCCGGGGGGGCTTCTGTGACAACCACTGCAGCGACAGCCATTACTACAACAACGGCAACATCCGGGGGAAATGTCACAACCGATGGTGGCGTTTCCGTTAATGCCAGGGGTGTTTGCTGGAGCACTACAGCAAATCCGACCATTATTGGCCCGAACCATACAAACGACGGATCGGGTCTTGGAACTTTTACCAGTTCAATCACAGGTCTGGCTGCTAGTACAACCTACCACATAAGAGCCTATGCGACGAATGTGAACGCGGTGACATACTATGGAGACGATCTCCAGTTTACAACATCCTGTGGGATTATCACGATGCTTCCATTCAATGAAGGGTTTGAAGCTGCTGCAACGTTCCCGAATTGCTGGACAGAGGAAAATTCAAATCCTGACTGGCAGTTCATTACCGGCAACGGAGGTTCTAATCCATCTACAGCCCACACCGGGATCAGGAATGCCTGCCTGAAAGACAACACATCTGCCGCAAATCTCAACAAACTGATCACACCGGTTTTTGATTTTACGGGGTATACCAATCTCCAGTTGATTTTCTGGCATACACAGCAAATATGGGCCTCAGACCAGGATGAACTGAAGATCTATTACAAAAACAGTAGTGGCGGAAGCTGGATCCTTCTGCAGTCTTACCTGACGAGTATTGTCACATGGACCCAGGAGACCATCTCTCTTCCGGGTACAGGCGCCTGGTACCAGATTGCTTTCGAAGGAAATGCAAAATATGGGTATGGCGTTTGTATTGACGATGTCCAGGTTACAGGAACACAGGGATCTCCGACGCTTAATGTCACTCCGCTGAACCAGAACGTAACTGCAGCACCCGGAAGCACGATCTTTTCGGTGGTCTCGAATTCTTACTGGACTGTGACAAGTGATCAGACATGGTGCGTTCCAAACGCTTCAGGAACGGGCAATGGAAGCATTACAGCCACGTATATCCAGAACCCAACCAGTGTCTCGCGTGTTGCCACGCTCACTGTTACTGTTGCAGGGCTGGCACCTGTCAATGTAACTGTAACGCAAGCCGGCGCTGCCCCAAGCCTCGCTGTTACACCAAATAACCAGAATGTCCCTGCACCTGCCGGAACAACGCAGTTTACCGTGACTTCGACCGTAAACTGGACCGCGACAATTGACCAGAGCTGGTGCACAATCACCACATCAGGAACCGGAAATGGAACACTCACCGCCACTTACCAGGAGAACACCGGTATGTCTGCAAGGATAGCAACAATCACTGTTTCAGCAACAGGATTACCGTCACAGGCTGTTACGGTAACACAGGCTGCCGCCGCACCCACACTTTCAATTGTGCCTTCCAACCAGAATGTGACGGCACCCGCTGGTTCGACCAATTTTACAGTTACTTCCAACAGTTCATGGACAGCAATCTGCGGTGATCCCTGGTGTACAGTAACCCCAAGCGGGGTTGGAAACGGGTCGATCGTTGCTACCTATCTTGAAAACACTGCAGTTGGTTCACGCTTTGCCAGTATATTGGTCAGCGTTGCGGGGATTATTCCTCAGACGATAACTGTAACGCAGGAAGGACTGGCGCCGACATTAAACGTCACACCGCTTAACCGGGATGTTACAAATGCTGCCGGAACAACAGAATTTACTGTGACAACAAATTCAAGCTGGTCAGCAACCAGCGATGCCTCCTGGTGTACAGTAACTGCTTCAGGAACCGGTTCGGGGCAACTTGTTGCTACCTATGCTGCAAATGCCGTTTCTTCACCATCGAGAATTGCAAATATTCTGGTAACTGTAGCCGGAATAACTCCACAGACTGTTACTGTATCACAGGCAGAAGGACCGGTATCCGTTCAGAATCTGCAGGGTGGTGATTTGAGGATATTCCCGAATCCGACCTCTGGCATATTTACAATTGTTGCGCCGAACAACTACATTGGAACAATCGATGTAACTATCCAGAACATGCAGGGACAAACGATCCTGAGAAAATTTTGCAAAGGCGAAAAGGAGTATCGCATCGATCTTTCTTCAGCCACGCAGGGAACCTATCACATTACGCTGGTAACAGAGAGCATCACCTTAAGCAGGAAACTGATAATTATTAATTAGAACTTGCTGAAAGGCTGAAATATTTTCTCACGCAGGATATTCTCTACCTGCTCAATGAGTTCATCCCTGGTGCCGTTATTCCAGAGGATAAAATCTGCTTCATCAATGCATTTTCGCAGGTTCTGCTTATTCCGATCTGCAGTGTTCATTTCTCTTTCTTCATTTTCGAGGAAGGTCTGAAAAGTGATCTGATCCGTTTCGGATTGCCGTAATTTAATCCGCTGGTAGCGGATCTCCGGTGAAGCATCGACCGCGAAGAGTGTGAAATTCCCTTTGTTCCGCAGGGAATGAATTTCACCCGGGGTTCTGATGCTCTCAATCACGCAGTTCCGGCCTGTTTTCAATGCCTGTATGAAAAGCTGATCGGTGATGTATGATGAACCATGCTGCGCCCGCAGGCTGTTTGCCAGCGAGAACATGCTGTCACGGTTCTCAGGAAGTTTTTGTTTACGGATCTCTTCAAGCAGGAATGCCCGTACGGAAAAATGGAGAAAGAATTTTTTTTCAGCCAGGTATTCGACGATTGTTCCTTTCCCGGCACCCAGGGTACCTGTAATTCCGATAATGATCATGGAAAGATATTGTTAGATTTTACCCATTTTCAGGCGTTCAATCCATTTTTCAGCTATGACGGGCTGGTAGTCATTCATTTTTTGCAGAAGCTTCTCCTCGTTCTCATCCACAATTAAAATCCCCCTGTGTTCGGGACGAAGAAACTGCTCTTCTACCGCATGATCCAGCATCTTTATCAGCGGATCAAAGAAGCCATTTATATTCAGCAATCCGACAGGCTTGGTCAGGACATGCAGTTGGTTCCAGGTGAGGATCTCGAACAGTTCATCCAGCGTGCCATATGCACCCGGAAGCGTGATGAATGCGTCAGCCAGCCTGGCCATTAAAGCTTTCCGCTCCTGCATGTCAGTAACGATATGCAGCTTGGTCAGTGTGGTATGCGCAACTTCATTATCAACCAGGTGTTGCGGCATCACGCCAATCACCTGGCCGTTGTTGTGCAACATTGTATCAGCGAGAATTCCCATCAACCCTATATTCGCCCCGCCATATACCATGTGGATCTTGTGACGGATAAAAAATTCGGCGAGCTGTTTTGCCCTTGCCGTATAAATAGTGTTGACGCCGGTGCTGGAGCCACAAAAAACACATATCGTTTTAATCATCCGGAGGTGTGAAGTTGTTAATTGCTTACTTTTGTTGTTGGTTTTCCGGCCAAAATTAAGCAGATTTCCCCAACCTTAAGGAAATTTCATCATGAACAATCTCTACCCGCTCAAATTTAAACCCCTGTTTAAAGATAAGATATGGGGCGGTCATCGGATCAGCAGTGTGCTTGGTTTAAACTTTTCCCCGCTTCCGAACTGCGGGGAAGCCTGGGTTTTATCAGGGGTTGCAGAATCTGAGACAAAAGTCAGCAACGGGTTTTTGAAAGGCAATACCGTCAATGAATTGCTGGAAGTATACATGGAAGACCTCGTAGGAGAGCGGGCTTTTGAAAAATCGACTACAGAATTCCCGATCCTTGTAAAGTTTATTGATGCGAATGACTACCTTTCGGTGCAGGTACATCCGGATGATGCGCTGGCCGCGAGACGGAATATAGGCAACGGGAAAACAGAGATGTGGTACATCCTGGAAGCCGAAAAGAATGCTGAACTGATCGATGGGTTCAACCGGAAAATTGATAAAAAGACTTACGTGGATTCCCTAAACAATAATAAAATCAGGGATGTTCTGAACGTTGAAAAAGTTAAGAAAGGCGATGTGTTTTATATTCCCGCAGGCCGGGTTCATGCGCTGGGCCCCGGGATTCTCCTGGCAGAGATCCAGCAGACTTCGGATACAACCTACCGGATCTATGACTGGGATCGCGTGGATGACCAGGGTCACTCAAGGGAATTGCACACCGAACTGGCCGCGGATGCCATTGATTTCTCGGAGCCGGCTTCAATTCTGACTCATTATCCGAAGGCAAAAAACAGCCCGGTCACGCTGGTCGACAGCCGGAATTTCACAACCAATATGCTTTCTTTTGACAAGGCTCTTCGCCTGAATTATGAGGCAAGAGACTCTTTTGTCATCCTTGTCTGTGTTGAAGGATCAACACTTGTTGATGACGGAACAACCAAAGAGAGACTGGGAATGGGTGAAACGATGCTGATTCCTGCCATCCTTGAAAGCATTGTTTTAAATCCTGAAAATGATTGTAAGATCCTTGAGGTTTATATCTCCGAATAATCGTAATTTTGGATAGAATTTCCATTGTTGTCAATCCATAACCAACCTGCACCATGAAAAAAATTATCGTATTGCTATCCTTCAGCCTGTTGGCCCTGTTATCCTTTTCACAGGTCACCCTGACCAAAAACAGGCCGCTTCCTTCAGTTGATATCAAAGATGTAAAAGGAAACCCTTTCAACACAGTAAAAATTAAAAATGACGGGAAACCGGTCATCATCAGTTTCTGGGCAACATGGTGCAAACCGTGCATCAAGGAGCTGACGACCATTGCTGATGTTTATTCTGAATGGACTGAAGAGACCGGTGTCAAACTCTATGCTGTTTCGATTGATGATGCACGTTCATCCTCATTGGTTGAACCACTCGTAAGCGGTAAAAGCTGGGAATACACGGTCTTGCTTGACCAGAATGGTGATTTTAAGAGGGCGATGAATGTAGGACCGATTCCGCATACGTTCGTTCTCAACGGAAAGGGAGAAATTGTCTGGCAGCACACCTCTTTTGCTGAAGGAAGCGAGCTGGATCTCATTGATATTATCAGGAAGCTGAACAAAGGAGAAGAAATCAAGCAATAATTTCTTTTAGTTCCCATCAAGTATTTATAAATTTAACTTTCAATACCTTGAAAAAGCTTTATCCTCTTTTCTTTGTTTTTATTTTTCTTCCATTTTTTCTGGAAGCACAGGATTTGATCAAGAATAGTGAAGTAAGCGGAAATTTTCAGACCGATGCGCAGTATTATTTACCAGATTCTAAAATGGGGATTACGGAATCCACCATTGATGGGAAAGTCGCGAGGATGAACGGATACGCAGAAATCAACTATGGCCTGAAGAATTTTACTGCCGGGATGCGTTTCGAATCCTACCTGCCCCCGTTGGTTGGTTATGATGACAATTACCAGGGAGCCGGTGTTCCTTACTGGTTCGTCAATTACAAAAATGATAAGCTGGAAGTTACTGCAGGGAATTTTTATGAGCAGTTTGGCAACGGAATGTCGCTCAGAACATGGCAGGAATGGACTCTTGGATATGACAATTCCCTGCGTGGTCTCCGGGTAAAGTTTACACCGGTCAAAGGGGTAACTTTAAAAGGTGTCTGGGGAACACAGCGAAACTACTGGGAGCCCTATTCCAATAGCAACAGGGGCATTGTTAAGGGCGCTGATCTTGATTTTTATGTCAACGATCTTTTCCCATCCCTTCAGGATTCCAGGGTAAAGCTGACCTTCGGCGGAAGTTTTGTCAGCGATTACCAGAAAGGAAAATCTATGGATATGATGATCGATACCCTGCTTTATATTTTCAGCCTTCCCGAAAACGTTTCTGTCACTTCAGGTCGTGTTAACCTGAACATCGGGGGATTTAATTTTTACTCCGAATATGCGCATAAGATCAATGATCCTTCAACCATGAATAAATACATTTATAAAGCGGGGAATGGTTTGTTCGCCACGGCAGGTTATTCCCGGAAGGGTCTCGGTGTGATCATCTCGGCAAAGAGTATTGATAACATGAGCTATAAATCAAACCGGCTGATCACCATCAACCAGCTTGATATCAATTATCTTCCGTCCATCACAAAAGAGCATACCTACGCGTTGGCATCCATGTATCCGTATGCCACTCAGCCTGAAGGAGAATTCGGGTATGCAGGAACACTTACTTATACTCTTCAAAAAAACACGAAGCTTGGCGGTAAATCAGGGATGACCATCGCGGTCAACTATTCACATGTCAATTCAGGCAAGCGGGATTCAATTCCCGGGATTAAGATGGATCAGACAGGAACGCTGGGCTATAAATCAAGTTTTTTTCAGCCGGGAAACACGCTGTATTACCAGGACTTCAACATTGAAGTGACGAAGAAATTCTCAAAAACATGGAAAGGGATTTTTACCTACCTGAACCAGGCGTATAACAAGGATATCGTGGAGGGTCATTTGAATGAATACGGGATTGTTTATTCAAATATCGGGATTGCAGATATCACCTGGAAGATTACAAAGAAAGATGCCCTCCGGCTTGAAGCCCAGGGATTGTGGACCAAGCAGGACAAGGGGAACTGGGTTGCCGGACTGCTTGAATATACCATTGCTCCGGCCTGGTTCTTTTCAGTCCAGGATCAATGGAACTATGGCAACAATGATAAGAACCTCAGGCTGCATTATTACCTTGTAAGTGCGGGGTATACCTACAATTCATCGAGGATTTCCCTGTCGTACGGCCGCCAGCGTGAAGGCATCCTGTGCATCGGCGGAGTTTGCCGGTATGTGCCAGCTGCCAGCGGTTTTACATTGACCATTTCCAGCAGCTTTTAATGATGAACTATGAATATAATTAAATTTCCTTTCGATATGAAACCGATGAAATCCATCTTACTGATCATCCTGGCTTTCGGATCTCTTTTATACTCCTGCACCAAGCTTGATTCTCCCTATGTTACCGTGAAATCAAGGACAATCGTTGATACCATCATGGACTGGGATACTGTGAATCCGATCAGAAGGGTGCTGCTGGAGGATTATACAGGACACAAATGTGTGAATTGTCCCGAAGCTGCTGTTCT
>TBL_comb47_HYPODRAFT_10001928_pt1 | contig 26369 bp, 33 predicted proteins | sample TroBogypolimnion_40_FD_10682 | JGI IMG/M metagenome (IMG submission 10682)
GCGGGCAAAGGGGGCATGAAGAGAACCGGCCCCCGGCAGGCCCCCCCACTGCCCCGGGTGGTGACCTTGAACCGAAACAGACCCACCCCCCTATCGAGTGCGGACACCCACATAGACGAAAACGCGAATTCTGAAATTTTTTCTATCCTGTTTTTTTTCAACAACATTAACAATATAAATAACTTATACTTAAACAGGCGCGGCTAGGGCGACGGCCCGAACCTCGGAACCCGCACTGAGTGCCGCGCCAATTTTGCGGGAAGCATCGGCGGGAGTGCTTCATGGCTAGGCCAAAAAAGGCTGATCTAGAATTCTATCTAAATGAACTTCCCGCTAGATACCGGAAAACCGTTAAGTGGTGGATCGAGACAGACAAAGTAGATCGTTCAAATCCACTCGTCGATATAGCGAGAATGTACCGCCGGGAATACCAAGAAAGCCTGCCTGGGCCTAAGGGCAAGAAAGCCCCAGCCCATGTGAATCGTGAATTGGCGACGATAGCTCGCACCATCACTAGGCTTCGGGATCAGTTAGGCCCCAAGGCATCCCGCGAAGTTCAACGGTTGCTTGAGGGGCGACTGAAGAATACTCACCTTAGTGAATGGATTGCGCCAACCTCGCTGGTTGATTTCGCATTCTTGGGGCCATTTGGCAAGAGGCACTATGAACTGACGGATTTGGCCGACACCATCCTCGCAATGCGCGGTGGTATTCAGCGGAAGCCTCACCATTACTGGCTCATCCGCTGGACGGTGGCGAGACTTCGGGTTGGTGGAAAACCACGAAGCCATGTTTTACCGATCATCCAATGTATCCACCGCTGGGCGAGTGAGGGGGAACCAGTATCAGACGAATTCGGGGCGGATTACCTGGAAACCCTATGGCCACCACGGTAGGTGGATAAACAGGCAGGGGGGGTCAACCTTGCAACCCTTGCAAGGTTCACCACCTTACTAGCGAATGGTGTCTAACCGAGCCTTGGAATAGCCCTTGTGGGCCTATTCAGAGGCGAAGATGGACAGTAAGGAAACAAAACCCAAGGCACCTATTCTCGGCGCCCTGCTTAATCCTGCGGACGCTGCGGCCCACCTGAAATGTTCCGAGTGGACGCTAGCTCGTTGGCGGTGCGATGGCAACGGGCCTCGCTTTATCAAGCTCGGCAATCGAGTGCGCTACTCACCTTCGGCCCTGGCTGAATGGGAGCAGGCGAACACCGCCGGATCCACAGCTGAACATGATGCAAGGAAGGTGGGGTGATCCTATGACCTTCGATGCGGGCATAGACATGGTGCGGGCCTGTCTCAAGTGGTGTGTGATGTTCCTGGCGGTGCGGGGGCGTATCCCGGCATGGATGGCGGAATCCCTGATCCGCAGATTGGGACTGATTCATGCCTGATCTGAGTTGTTCATTCTTCACCCATGTAGAGGACTGCCTTCCGAAGTCCTGGACAGGTTCATGGCCGGGCTTAGTAGCCATCCTCGAAAGGACAAACCGCCCAAGGCACCGCCCCAAGGGCGACGATCCCAAGAAGGGCCTTCCGGCCATCGCAGGCGCCAGGTTTGAACCTCAGCACCGCGGCAAGGATGAGGCCCAGGAAATCCATCTGCTGGGCCTGGACTATGACAACGCCCGCGATGAGGTGATCCCGGGCGAATTCCACAAGAGCGGCACACCGAAAACCCGGAAGGTGCTGATCGACTACCCGGTGCCGATGGAAGAGGTATCCGAGGCCCTGTGGGATGCGGGCGCCGCGGGCTACCTGTGGACGACCTGGAGCAACCGCGACGAGTGGCCCAAGCACCGGGCCATCGTGCCCTTGGCGGTGTCGGTGCCCGCGGCCCTATGGGAACAGGCCACGGAATGGGCCTTGGGCACCCTGGGCCTGCTGGACACCCGCCGCGGCCTGGATCTGTGCGCCCTGCGGGATGTGGCCCGAATCTACTTCCTGCCAGGCCATCCAAACGGTTCCGATGCCATCCGGCGCCAGGAAATCACAGGTGAGGCCCTTCTGATCCCGTTGGACGAGCTGCCCGCGGTGAAGGTGCCCGAGGTGCCCACCCTTCCGCATATCCAGCGGGAACGGGACAAACGGAAGGCCGAAGGCTTTGCCTGGGCCGCGCCTCTGCCGGTGGAACTGAATACCCTACGCCTGGCGGATCTGATCGCCTCGCTAGGTGTGAAGGTGGGCGCCGGGCGGCCATACAAGGGCGGCACCAAATGGCGCACCCATTGTCTGTGGCCGGAAGAGCATTCCCACGGCCTGGACGACGATTCGGGATTCATCATCCACGAGCCGGGCCGGTGGCCTACCTGGTCCTGCTCTCATGCCTGCCATCTGCACCTTGGCCTGATTGATGTGCTTCGTGCCGCGGGAGTGGTCTGATGGCCGCCGATCTTTCCAAATTCGCTGAACCTCGACAGCCCGCAGGGCCGGAAGAGCCGGAAGGCTTTGAGATGCCGCCGCACCCGGTGGACGATGGAGAAAAGCCCAAAGAGGCCCGCACCAAGGCATCGGATCGGGCGGTGCGCTTGGCCTTCGGTAGCGGTGCGGAACTTTGGCACGATCCCGAGCTGGTGGGGTTCGTCAGCATCCACAAGAGCGGCCATCGGGAGAACTATCCGATCAAGAGCAAGGCGGCCCGGATGTGGTTGATGGGCCTGTTCTACAGTGCCGAGCACCGCGGCCTGAGTGCCCAGGAATGCGCCGATGCCCTCGGTTTGCTGGAAGCCAAGGCGATCCATGAAGGCGCGGAATACCCTGTGGCTGTCAGAGTGGCCCACCTTGAAGGGCGGGTGATCCTTGATCTAGGACGGCCCGAATGGGATGCGGTGGACACAACCGCGGGCGGGTGGACAATTCGCCCGGCCATCGATCTGCCGGTGCGGTTCAAGCGCCCCGCGGGGTTGCTGGCCCTGCCGGTGCCCAAACTCGGCGGGGATCTGCTCAAGCTGGTGGAAGTTCTGAACACCGATGAAGAAGGGATCCGCCTAGCCCTCGCCTGGCTGCTCTTCGCCCTGGGCGGTGCTGGGCCGTACCCGATCCTTGCCCTGGCGGGCGAGCAAGGCACCGGTAAAAGCACTGCGGCCCGGGTGCTGCGGGAAATCGTGGATCCGAATAGCGTGGGCCTTCGCACCACACCCAAGGAAGAGCGGGATCTGGCCATCGCCGCACAGAATGCCCACATCCTCGGATTCGACAATTTTTCCACGATCCCGGATTGGCTATCGGACGCCCTGTGTCGCCTCGCAACCGGCGCCGGATTCGCTACCCGCGCCCTCTACACCGATTCAGAGGAAACACTGTTCAGTGCGAAGCGGCCCATCATCCTGAACGGGATTCCTGACTTGATGACGCGGGGCGATCTGGCGGATCGGGCCTTGGCGGTAACGCTGGAACGGATCCGTGAAGAGGACAGGAAGCCCGAGGCCGAAGTCTGGAAGATGGTGGAACAGGTGAAGCCCGAAATCCTGGGCGGCCTGTTGGATGCCGTGGCCGTGGCCCTTCGGAACCTGCCGGGCCTTCGCTTGGGATCCCTGCCGCGGATGGCAGATTTCGCCCGGTTCATCGTGGCCGCAGAACCGGCCTTGCCCTGGCGGGATGGTGAATTCTTGGCGACCTATCAGGCCGCCCGCGAGGATGGCGCCCGGATCCTGCTGGAAGGTGATTCGATCCACGCCCTGCTTGCGGGCATCGCCAAGGCCGGGAATGGGGATCCAGCCACGCCCGGCACCTGGGAAGGCACCGCCGCCGCCCTGCTGGGCCGCCTGAATGCCGCCCGGGGCGATGGAAAGCCGCCCGCAGGGTGGCCGAAGTCTGCCCGCGGCCTGTCGTCGCACCTTCGCCGGATCGCACCAGCCATGAGGCAGACAAACCTGGAAGTGGAATACAGCAAGGGGGGCGGGAAGATGAACGCCCGAATCATCACCCTGACACTCACGGCCCATAAAGATACGAAACAACAGTCCGAACCGTCCGAAGTTCAAAAAAACCATACAGAACAAGGGGATTCCGTTCGGACGCAAAATGACGGCGGCCTTCCGAAACCGTCCGACGATTTCGGCCTTCGGGCGCAAACCGGAACGGTCGGACGCAAATCCGATTCAACCGTCCGACAAGAAAACCCTTCTGCCATAAGGAAATCTGATTGTTCGGACGGTTCGGACGGTTCGTTCCCATCATTAGGGGCTGTCTCGGGTGATCCCTTCACGGTGGATCTGTGACCCCGCGTGAAGTTCTAGCAGAGATGGAATGCTTGGGCTATCGCCTGAGCCTCCGCCCTGGCGGCCTTCGGTTATCGGGTAAAGGTGAACCACTGCCTGATCTGTTGGCATTGATAGCCGAACACCGGGAGGCCCTGCTGTCTTTCCTGAAAGATGAAGCCCGAAGGTGGAGGGCCCATGAAGAAAGCCTAGCCGCGGGCCGGATCGTGCCATTCCAGGCCCACCTGCTGCCCTATGTGCATCCATCCATCCGGCACCTGGTGGGAGTCCAGGAACCCCCGCAGAATGCCCCAAATGGGCACCGGAATTCACACTCGATTAATAACGAATGAAACACAATGTTATCAATAAATTAAACACAATAAATTATTGGGCAATTTCAAGGGCTTTTGGAAAACCTGGAAGGGCAAGGCATGGGTGGGTCAGGTAGCGGACGGTGGCGGCTTGCGGCTAGGACGGTGGAATCTTGCGCCTATATCGAAGTCAAGCGGCGAGGGCTGCTGAACGCAGCTACTTGGGGGATCGGGTGGCAGATCATCCGAATGTCTATCGTGGGCCAGCCCTGCATCAACCTTCGGACTCATTACGAGACAGGGCCACCGACAGATCAGTTCATCGGCCTATCCACCTGGAAACCACGATTCGGTGGGGAATCTATCTTCCTGCTCTGCCCTATCTGTGGCCGAAGGTGCCGGAAGCTATACGCACCTCGCCCAACCGACTACCGGTGCCGGATCTGCTGGAAACTGATCTATGTCAGTTCCCAGGAAGCCCACAAGTGGGACCGAGGCAGGGTAGCGTCCTGGCTGGCGCCCATGTTTGCCGCCGAGGGCATACCTATGAAGGAAGTGGAAAAGGCCATGAGGGCAGAATTCAAGGCCCAGCGAGCAGATGATCAACGGCAATGGGATTAAGGAGTGAGTCCGTGGCTTCTAAAGAAGAAACAAACAGAAAGAACTCCCTTCGCTCAACTGGCCCGAAAACCCCAGCTGGCAAGATGGCCGTCTCCCGGAACGCCGTGAGGCACGGGGCCTACTCGGAAGCCCTCACCCTCCTCCTGGAGAGCCCTGAGGACTTCCAGGCTCTCAAGACCGGCCTGGTGGACACGCTCAAGCCCGTGGGGCCAATGGAGGGCCGCTTGGTGGAGCGCCTAGCCTCACTGTGGTGGAGGATGGATCGGACGAAGACCGCCGCCAATCAAGCCCTCTGGATGAACGCCAAGAGGACCACGATGGACCCATTCATGGATCTACTGGTGGGAGAGACCATCGCCCTAGAGGCGGATGAGTGTCGCCTCTCCGGGGCTTGGGACCATGAAACCCAAGAGCGCCTTCTCCGCCATGAACTGACATTGGAGCGGAGTTTCTTCCGTGGTCTCCATGAGTTGGAGCGCCTCCAAGCCAAGAGGCAAGGCCACCCAGTCCTACCCACGGTCTCAGTGGACTTGAACCTTTCCAGGGGCCAGGACTAGCTTGGCTTTGATTCGGCAAGGGAGAATAGGGAGTTATGAGAGGAAGGTCGGGGTTGAGCCCTCTAGAGAATCTGGACCTGCGAAATAGTCAGCGAATACATGGTGTCCAGGTCAGTGCTGATGATTGAAATGATGGGTGAAATATCCTGCGGATCGTAAATTGTGAAGGGGGGTCCATTGTAGTAACTCACCGTGTATGCCTTGTCGTTGGCCTTCTGAGTATTCAGCAATTGGATGATGGCGTTCTTGTCGATTGGCATGGAGTGAGAGGTTGATTGAAAAAAGGTCAGAGCGCCATTCAGGAACGACTGGATGTTGGACTCGTAATCGTTTTTCGATTGCACGATACTCAGAACATTGCCAGTGCTTGCAGCGGCGCGGGAGAGGGCTAGTTCATCAGCCAGAAATGTGGTGATGGTCTGAGAGTGCAGGTTGGTCATGTAGGTGTTGATAAAGTCAGTGGAAGGGAAAGTCGCAACGAAGTTCTGGCCGGACGAGTTATTACTGCCAATCGTGAACGAGGTGGATGCTGGGGTGAACCCGCAATTCCCAAAGATCGGCGTCAAGGTATAGGCCCCACTGCTCAATCCACTGAAGGTGAAATTGCCATTAGAGTCTGTGCTTGTGGAAGCCGTTGCTTGTCCAGTCAATGACAGCGTGACCCCAGAAACACCTGCCCCAGAGTTAGAGGTTATGAGTCCGGAGGCTGCATAAGTTGTCGGGCTTCCACCGTTGGAGCCGCCCGATGGAGATGTCCCCCCACCGCCACCACCGCAACCAAGGACCATACAGGTCGATCCAGCCGCGAACAGGAACATGAGGACCAATCGGTTCACAATGCCTCCATGTGTTGGACAAGGTTAGCAGCACGATCTAGCAGTATTGGGAGAAGCAGGACTCGGCCTGTCCAACCCCCACGCCTATCCTGGCGCAATGATCCACCCATTCCAGACCGACACCTTCGACCCTGGCGATCCGGATTTGATCAAGCAGGTCTGTGCGGGGCGGAAGCTCCACGAGGGGTTCCACATCGGGTCCAATGCCCACGAGGTGAACGGGGTGCGGTGGATCCACCTCCACATGAACTATCCCCACCCATGCTGCTATGTCTTCGAGACGCCCTTCTGCCGGTCCCTGGCCTATCCGCTGCCAGAGTCCTACGGGGAATGTCCGCACCTGGCTATGAATGCCTTCGAGGCCCACTGGCAGATCGAACGCCGTCGGCTGTGGGCCCTGGAGCCGATCCCAGCCGCGCCTGAGCCTCCACCAGCACCGCCGCCAGCCTGCCCACCGGTGCCCAAGCCGAAGAAGGCACCCAAGGGCCGCCCTGTCGCGCTGGCGGGTGCTGTGCCGCTGCCAGGACTAGAACCTTGGGTTGGGTTTGGTCGTGAAGGATGAAGCGCAGGAATCGAGTTGATACACCTTCGATTTTTCCACGATGGGACAAAGGTGGGACAACGACAAAAAAGGCCGCCTAGCGAAGGCGGCCTAAGTGCTGTAATGATTGGAGCCAACTACAGGATTCGAACCTGCGACCTGCTGATTACGAAGCGGCATATAATTGATCATTTTTTCGAGGTTTGGTGCGGGTTTCAGGCTTTTTCGCTTTTCCTTGAGCCAACCTTATACACACTCGACCCTCGATGAGCGCCGCGAACTTCTCCTGGGCCTGGGCGAGATCTGCAGGCCTGGTGACCACATAGCCCATGGTCGTGCTCTGCGACTCGTGGCCCATCATGACCTGGATCTGGCCGATGCTCGTGCCCATTTCAAAATGAGTCGAGGCGAACGTCGCCCGCAGTCGGTGTGGGTGGAGGCCCACCACGCCAACCTTCTTCGCTGCGGCGCGAATCACACTATCTGTGAACTGCTCACGGTGAGGCTGGTCATCGGCCGCAGGAATTATCAGGCCTGTGACCTCGCGAGTGTGGTGCTTCTCGACGTAGTCCAGGAGAGACTTCGGAACAGGTATCACGCGAACCTTGCGGTTCTTTGAGTCGCCAGTCCTGTAGGTCAATGCGCGCTTGGAGAACCACTCCCACCGAGCTCCAAGAGCCTCATCCTCCCGCAGGCCCAGGTAGAGCATCAGGCGAATCGCCGTGCAGACATCCTGGCTACCGATGGCATCCACCTGGGCCAGGAATCGCTTGGCATCCTCAGGCCAGATTACGGGCTTGACCCGCTCCTGGCTTTTCGTCGTCGTCATCACGAACGGGATCTCGGTGATCAGCTTGCGAGCCTTGGCCCAACCGAACACGGCCTTGAGATCGCGCAGCAGGTGGTTCCATCCGCCGATGCTGCGCCCCTTGCGCTTCACCGTGTACCCGTTCCCCGCCCACTCGCCTTCGAGGTAGCGCTGACGAGCGGCCTCAAGCACTTCCTGGTCGAACTGGTTGATGCGCCGCTTGAGCTCAGGCGCGAAATGGGCCTGGATGCGGCTCTCTTTTTGGTCGAGATACTTCTGTGTCACCACGCCAGTGTTCGCAGTGATGTAGTCGCGCAGCGCAAGCTCAAGCGACGGCGCGATCTCCTCCTTAATGCCGACCTTGGCCATCGAGTCGCGGCGCCGGAATTCACGCAGCCAGATCTTTGCATCAGCAAACGATTCGCAGCCCGTGGATCCTTCGTAGATCTTTCTCTGGTGCTTGAATTTGTACCGCCAGCAGCGGCTGCCAACGTTTTTGTAGAGGCCGTCCTTTACTTGGCGATCATTCATTTCTCGTCTCCAGGAGTAGATGGTTCCTGGTCGTCTAGATCACGGCCCTGGGTGCGCTTCAATTCCTCGCCTATCTCGCGTTCCCTGAGTAGATCGTCCGCATCGTCGAGAATTCCCTCAAATACCCTGTGCACATCCCAGCGACCAATCTCTTCATAACGGGCTTTGAGTGTGAGTAGTTTAATTATATCCGCGCGGAGACTCGGTCTTAGGCACAGTTCGTAGTAGTCCATCCAGGCCTTCTCCGCTGCCGCACGTGCCGGGCCTTCTTCGAGTGCAATCGATTCCTGGAGCGTCAACCGGCCCACCCCAGCATGCTCGCGTGCCAGCAGTGCCTCGCGGATGGCGCTGCGGTTGAGGGACTCCTTCTGTGCCCTGTTGTTGGCCTTGCCTAGGCCCCAAGGGCGGGCTTCCTCTCCCCCAAGAAGGGCCACCGGTGTGGTGCCGAGAGCCTTGGCGATTCGTTCAAGTGAATCGAGTCTCGGCGTCCGGACCCCGTTTTCAGCATCGATCACGGTTTGCCTAGAAACGCCTGACAATTTAGACAGCCCCATTACTGACATCCCTTTTCGCTCTCTCGCTTCACGGATAAGTGTAGATTGGTTCGATTTTTCCTTATTTTTTGGGCTCATCGACATACCTCTAAAAAAATCACATAGACCCATTGACGAACAAATAAAAACCATTACCCTTCGGTTTGTGCAAGATTTTTGACTAATTTAATAGGCAATAATAGGACATACCTCGTGATTAAAGTTAGACACATCTGTAACACTTCGCAACAAAAAATATCGAAAAATCAGCATTTTTTTTCAAGGAAACACATGAACCCTGAAATCAGCACTTCCCAGAGGTCGCCTCGGCGCCGTGGCCGTCCCCCTCTTACATCCGTAGAACGGGAGGCCAGGGCTCAGGCCCGCCAGGAGGCCAAGACCGAGCGGATCGCCAAGATGACCACGTTGATGGGTTCCGAACCCTTGGTTGGCTGGCGCGATCTACTTGCCGCGATTCGAGCTCGTTATGGACGTGGGCTCTGCTACCGCAAGTTCCGCAACTTGGTCCGCCAGGGCCTCCTCCCCTGCTACGTCGACACGCTGCGTCTGGACCGCTACGGCCACCCTAGCCGCCGGTACCGCATCTCCGAGGTACTCGCGGCCCTTGACCGATCTCTCCAACGTGCCTGCTAGACATACACAACAAGGCTCCGCTTCAACGGGGCCAGGAGGAAGTCCCCTCAACCGCAACTACCGCGCAACAGAAGAAAGGAACACCCGCATGGTATCTAAACTCAAGAAAAAACAAAACTTCCATCACAATGCAGGAGGCGGTGCAACGTTCACCGTGCGCGGCGGCCGCATGACCGAATATGGTTGGTGTCCCGCTTACCTCTCCTTGGACCTTGGCAGCTACTCCAGCACTGCCCAGATCACCTTCAACGGCATCGACCCAGCTGTGCTCAGGGCCGTTGCCGACGATCTCGAAGCCAGGCTTGCACTCTTGCCAGATAAGCAAGTCGCTAATGGCTAAGGGCGAAATCTCCACTGGCATATCCTTCCTCGATTACCGGACAATCGACGCGCTGCCTATCAGGCGCCTGAAGCGCATGGCCGATCTATGGTTCGACTGCACCGGAAATCTGCCAACTTCCAGGTGGCTGGCCATTGAGAAGAAGGCCCCCTATTGCCTTATGTGGGGGTGCTAGTGGCACGTCCTGGCCTTACAAAGCATCGCAAGTTCCTCCGGTTGGCGAAGGCAATCGGAAGCGAACCCTTAGCACGCGGCCTCCTGGAATTCATCTGGGAGTCGGCCTATGAGAACGGGGACGACTTCCTAGGCGATTCCACCGATGTAGAGAACCTTGCCCATTGGGGTGGGGAGCCAGGCGTCCTTACCGCGGCGCTTCTCGATTCCGGGTTCATCGACTTGTTGTCGGAGGGTGACGCAGGGTGTTCGTCACCTTCGTCACCACAATGCTATCGAGTCCACGATCTGCTGGATCACGCCCCATCATATGTCCACGGAAGGCGTGAAAAGGAGGAGGAACGTCGCCGGGGCCGCTCCTGTAACCACTGTTCGAAACCCTTCCGGTCCACCGAACACCACGCACTGTATTGCTCCCATGGGTGTCGCTCTGCTGCATTTAAGGCTCGCCAGAAGGCCGAGAAGGTGACGCAGGGTGACGCACGGATGACGGAGCCCTCCGCAGAAATGACGCAGGATGACGGACCTCACGCCCACGCCCACGCTCACTCTTTAGGTAGTACCACCCCCCCTACCCCCCCCGCTAAAGCGGAGGGGACCAGGAAGTCGCGGCGGGGGAAGGCGGATGATCTGCTCGAGGCCGGGGAGGTTTCACCTGATTCGGTGAAGTTCGGCCGGATGCTCGTCGCCGGCTGGCGCAAGGCGGATCCCGATGGCCGTCTCATTGATTCCCGCCCCACTGACGTCGTGACGCGGATGGATGCCATCGCTAAGCGTCAGCCCCTCTTCAGCCCCGAGGTCCAATACCTCGCGGGGATGGCGTACTGCTCCGAGACCCGCCAGCGGTTCAAGGCCGCCCAGTATTTCCTTTCCCTGGAAGTGGACCCGCAGACCCAGAAGCCCCCCTTCCATCCGTTTTGCGTGGCCGTCATCCAGGGTCGTAAGCAACCTACCTCCACCCCCGTGGCTGCAGATCCCACCTCGGAGGTGACCCGTGTCTAGTTGGCTTCCCGAACGTCTCCCGGAGGACATCGAGTGTGAGCGGTCCTTCCTGGCCACTTGCTGCGCCCCTGGGGCGGGTTCTGTGGCTACTGAGGCTGTTGGTGCCCTCACTGTGGCGGATTTCGTCCACCCTGCCCACCGGGCCGTCTTCTCAGCGCTCCTGGCCCTTCTTAACCGGGGCGAGGAGGTGAATAGCTTGACCCTGAAAGTCGAGCTTGAGGATGCCGATGCCCTTAACCGGGTCGGAGGGTACCCCGGGCTGGTGGAGTTGCTAGCCGGCGAGGATGTGGAACGCCCTGGAGTGTTGGCCAAGGTCCTCCGTGAGAAATCCCGGCTCCGGCAGATCATCCACCTGGGGGCCCAGCTCGTCCGTGATGCCGTGGGCGAGGAGGGGCTTTCCTCGGATCTTGCCTCGCACGCTGTCGACGGACTCGTTGCTCTAGCTCAAACAAGCCGGACCGCTGGCTTCCGCCAGATCGGCGAGTTCGACCATCCCATATTGGAGCGCGTGGACGAAGTTCGTGCCGGGATGGCTGTGGCAGGTACTCCCACTGGGTTTCCCCAGCTCGATAGGAAGCTGGGGGGCGGCTGGAAGCCTGGGCAGCTTATAGTCCTGGCCTCCCGCCCAGCCATTGGGAAGACGACCCTCGCTCAAAACTTCGGCGTTCATGCCGCCTCGGTCGACCGGAAGTGCGGGGGTGGTCGTGTTGGCTTCTGGTCCCTGGAAATGGGGGCCGAGGAGGTTTGGACTCGCATGGCCGCATCGCGTGTGGGGATCTCCTCTGGCGATCTTTCCACGGGCAACATCACCGCCGCCCAGCGCCAGGAATTGAACCGCCACGCCGCCGAAATGAAGAAACTCCCATTCTTCATCAACGACCAGGCGACTACCAATGTCCCGCTCATGCGTGGGGCCATGGACAGCCTGGTTTCGCGAGGTGGACCGCTCGTGCTCGGGATCGTGGATTACCTGCAGTTGATCTCGAGTGTTCCGGGCTCTCAGGCCGCGAAACAGAATGAGGCCGTGCGCGTCGGCGAGATCAGCCGCGGGCTCAAGCTTTTGGCCAAGGACCGCGGCGTCCCGATCATTCTGCTGTCTCAGATGAATCGGGAAGTGGAACACCGAAATGGCGGTCATCCACAGCTTTCCGACCTCCGCGACTCGGGAGCCATTGAGCAGGATGCTGATGTCGTTCTATTCATACACCGGAACACCAATTCAACCCGCGAGGGTGCCCAGATGGACCTTTCCGCTGAATTGATCGTCGCCAAGAATCGCAATGGGCCAACCGGAATCATCCGGCTGGTCCAAGACCTCTCGCAATTTAAGTTCGTGGAGATGACCCGCGAAACTCCAGCTTCCTATCCCTTCCAAGCTCGGGATCCCTGGGCCTGTGCAGAACTCTGAACGGTTTCGGATGGTGCCAAATCCCTCCTACCGAAGGAGTCCGAAGCCAATTCATAGGCCTTCTATGGTGGAGGATCTGCTCGATCCAAATGTTTTGCCTGTAGGTTACGGCTCTCGTGCCAGAGACAACCGCAGCCTGTGTAAGTTCGTGATTTCTGACCACTAAACTAGGGACCTAATCGGGTAAGGTGCATGTCAATAATTCATCGGAAAGAATCACTTCCCCTTCGTATTTGGTACGGTCTTCAAGATTCATCCGAAGCCCAATTTCCCAGGTAGCCTCTGGTTGCTCTTAAATTGCTGCCCAGTGCTTATAGGCTGTCCTTTAGCCTTGCAAAGAACACCTTTCCCGCTGCTGTCCACTGGGCCTCACCTCTCCACGGGGTCCAACGACTGGTTTCAGCCTCCACATAGTCCACCGCCTCCCAGAGGTTCTCGTATTGTCTGAATACTGGGGGCGCTTCTCCACATTGACTTAGGAGCCCCTTGATCGGAGAGTCCAGAAACACAAATATCTGATCTGACTGGATTACGTGCGGGCATTCTAGGGCTCTGATCCGGTCCTCCCGAGGGAACTCTTGGTGATTGCTAATTCGCATTGGTTCTCCTCATCACACCGAGTGCTACTTCATTTAATCCTGATGCATTATTCCAGATAATGGGTATCTCTCCATAAGCGAGATCCTGCAGAGGGGAACTGCGCACCTGGGTTGCTTCGCAAGTCTCACAACTCCTGTGCAGGCCTAGTGCGCGCGGGGAGGACCGACGCGGTCTCATCCTCTTCACTTCCAGGCTCGGGATCCCTGGGCCAACGTTGAACACTGAGCGGTTTCGGATGGTGGCCACGAGCTTGCCAACAACCATGAGCCACACGAGAGCTGGGACCTCGGTACTGCGTAAAAGGGAGCGCCAGCAGCTGTTGCGCGGCCTCCCTCCACGGCGTTGGCCCGCATGGCTCAAATCTAAGACCCGGCGGCTCACAATTCGTCCAAGTCAATCCCTGCATCAGGGATCTGAGGCGGAGCAGGAACCAGACTAGAGGGCGTCAGCCCCTGCCTGCCGGTGACTTTCTGCTCTTCCCCGCTGGGCATTTGGATGAGCCCCTTCGGCCCACCAATCATCCGGGCGATGATCGGCTCCCCGGTTTTGGTCATGCCTGGCCCATCGATCACCGCCCAGAAAACCCCCTCACTCGAGGCCCGGCGCCCCAAGTCGTCCAGAGTCAGCAGCGGGATGGCTGTGGTGGTGGTGGTCTTATTGCGCGTCTCCCGGATGGTCCGCTGGCCCAAAGACTTCACCAGCCATTCCCGGTCCCGGGGATCCAGCCCATTCAGGAGAATGATCCGGTTCGTGAAACTGGCGATGAGGGATTCCCCCTCAGTGGGGCCATAGACCTCCCGTAGCCCGCTGAGGTGCTGGGTCCCAAAGATGATCGACACCTTCCGGTCCCGCAGAGTCACCAGCGCATCCCGCACGCTGGGGATCTTCCCGGCCGCCAGCGCCTCATCGAACAGCAGCGTCAATGGCACCGGCTCCGAACTCTGGAGCAGCCGGCGAAACAGCAACTGCCAGAACACTGTGATTGGCGTTCGGCGGGTGCTCTCGGGCTCCGCGCTCAGGACATAGCAGCAAGTCGAGCAGACATCAGCCAGGCTGAAATCGTGCCTGCTCGTCACCTCCCGCCCCCAACCACTCTGGAAGGGAGCCAGGGCGGAAAAGAGGGTGGTCCCGAGATACTCGCGGACGTTCTTCCCATCCAGAGCCGCCAGCAGCCCTTTGGGCACATGGGCGGCCGCCAGCACGAAATTCAGGCCTTGCCCCATCAGAGCATCCTGCACTTCTCCCAGTGTGCTGAATCCCCCCTGCGCAAGAACACAGGCCAGGATGGGGCGCGCCAAATCAGCCACCCAATCCGAATCGGTCCTCCCTGGGATGAGGGTAGCCGCCAGAGCTTCAAACGCATCCAGAGACCTGGGATCGCGACGGCACTCCTCCATAGGGTTCCATCCCATGGAGGAATACCCATTCTGAGCCGCACAACCCCAGCGGATCGGATCCTTGCCGAACCGTTCCTTCACCACATCATGGCCAGGGCATTGCCCTTTGATGTCCTGGTAAGCGTAGGGAACACGGCTGCTCATGATGATGTGGGAAAACACCGTGTGTCCCTTGCCGCTCCCCGTCTGGCCCACCAGCAGGATGTGACGGACGACCACCTCCTCAGCGGGCGCGAGGGCTGTCTTCCCCGCTTCCCCAACCCAAGCGGACATGGAACCCCGGAAACTCACCCGGATGGGAATGGACCATCTCCGACTCGAGAGGGTCTTCACACTTTTGCGCGTCGCCCAGCGGGCACTTCCTTTCTCATGGTTCTTCCCATCCCTGCCGGCGCGGTAGAACATCAGCACGACAGCGCCCAATCCCACCACCAGGCACCAGGCCAATACCTGAAAGGCGGTTTGCGCACGGATGGACCCGACCGGCGGCCAGAGCGCGGACCGGTAGGCCTCCACGCCTGGAATGTAGCCTGGCGCAATCAGGGCCAGTCCCATGGCTCCCATCAATACTCCCAGAGGAACCAAATGCGGACCATGGAGCAGGCGAAAGAGCCGCGGTCGCGTGTAAGCCAGCGCCGTGCAATTCTTCGATAGCCGGAACAGCATCAGGCCCCCGGCGGCCACGGCCACCCCCAGCATGGGCCAGGCCAGGAGCAACAGCCACTGGAAAGGCTCATTTGATCGGTAGGCGTGGCAGGCGACATGGCGCCAGAGGCCACTGCCGAGGTCCGCCATGGGGTTGAGTGCGCAAAGGGTCGTCATCGTTCGGTCTCCTTGAGGATGGGTTTGAGGGTTTCTTGCATCAGGACAGAGGCGGCCTTCGCCACGATGCCGAGGCCAGGCACGGCGGACGCCGTGCGCAATGGAATGGCCAGTGCTTGTGGAAGCCTTCCCTGGTCTGGGAGGGCCAGATCCAGGAGTTTCTGGGGGGCGTTCAGGACGAGCTTGGCCGCCTGCACCACCAGCCCCGGCGGATTTGCGCTGGCGGCCTTCATCGCCAGATTGGTGGCGGTCCCGGCGGCCATCGATATGGCCGTCCTGGCGCCGGCGAACGCGATCTCGTGGGGTTGCGCAATGGGACTGGGTGGCCTTCGGTTCGCCGACCCCGTATCCACGGTGAGCGCGTTCCCGATGCCTTTCAGTGCACTCTTCACGCCCCGTTCGAGGGGGGCGGCCACAGCTCGCGCGAGCTGAGCTGAGCGGCGAGAACCCAACACCGCTTCCTTGGGTAACCCCCGGTGATGAGCGCGGGTAATGGCTCCCTTCTGGCGGTTCGTGGCGTCCACCAACTCCGCCTGGTGCCGGTCCGATCCCACATCGTTCCGTGCCGCGTAGCGGTGGTTGATGGCCTTCAACTCCAGGTCATACCGCCTCTCAATGAGGGCCAACTCAGGTTCCTTGAAGCTCTCGCGGACCTCCCGCTTCAGTTCCGGCGGCGCTGCCGCGATGGCCCGGCGGCGTTCCTCCCCAAGATTGCGCATTTCCTTCTGGACGGACCGAAGTTCCTCCCGGGCGGCCTGGAATGTCCGGTGCTCCTTCCAGTTCTGAATGGCCTGCTGCTCCGGACTCCACGCCCGGTCCCAGGCCCGCTGGATGACGCCGCTTCGGCCGTAGAGCCGCACCCGGGTTTCGCCCTGTCCCACAAAGTGGTAGTGGAAGTGGGCCTTACCATCCCGATGCTCAAGGTGAACGGCGAAGGCCACCCGGCGGCCCGTGTCTCGCTCCAGCCGTTGCGCAATCGCCTTCCCGTGCGCAATGGCGGCTGCCTGCCGGTCACCTCCGTGCCGATCGGTGAGGACTCGGCAATCCTCAAAGGTAGGGCTGACGATGGCGTGCCAGTGGGCCGCCCGTTCACCCCCAAACTCCCGCGTCAGTTCCTCCGCCGTGACCGGATTCCCAGATGAATCCAGTAGCAGGCACGCCTCCCGACCCTCTTCCTTCTCCAGGTATTCAAAGAGTGTCCTGGCGATGGGAGCCTTCCCCCGGTATTGGGCCTCCTTGATCACCGCGCTCATGGCTCCACCAGGCGGCTGATCTCAGCCTCGATCTCGATGCGCCGATTCGAGCAATTGATCAGGGCCAGCAACCTAAGGCCCGTTCCGTTGACGAGGCCTTCCAACTCCGCCAGCTTGGCTGTCATGCAATCGAGACCGGCCAGGAGGGGATCCTCGATTCTTGGTCGGGTCTCTTCCTCCTGCGTGCGCTCGTAGTCCGCGAGGATCGCCCGCCGCACGGCTTCAGACAAGCTCACGTCTCTTGTTGTGGCCAGAACCTCCAGACGGGCTCTGTCTTGGGGGGTGAGCATGATGGGGATTCGACGCTGCATGGTGTGTTCTCCTTACCCCCAAGGGTGACACCCAAACTTTGCGCATCCCCTCCACTGCTGGCTTTGCTCTCATTGCGCAAAACCCCCACGGAACCTTCGACGGCATCGTCGTGATACCGCCAACAGCCCAAGCACCGACTCGCGTTCTTGCCCATGCAGCCAACGGCGGCATCAGTCACGACATCGGACTAACCTGCCCCCACCTCCTGTGGGGCCAAATAAATTCCTCGAATCTGGCATCTCCTCGTCTCGGTCGGCTTCCTCAGGCACGAGAAATTCAATCGCTTTGCGCAATACCGAAATTTGCCCGTGAGAGGATTTCTCATCGCCCATCACCCAAGGAGGACTTCATGGGACCCAACACCACCCCCACTCGTTCGGCGATGCCTGCATCCCGATCTTTCCCTTACTCGAGGTGCGCATGAGTACCTTCGCGAACAGGTTGATTTATCGCCGGAAGGATTGTCTTGGTCTCCGGAACCGCCATGATTTCTTCCTGAGCTCGAAGGAAAATCTTGCTGCGGATCGCATTTCTGAGGAGTTGCTCCAGCAATTCGAGTCTGGGGCCAAGCAGCCTACCTGGAACCAAGCCTTCGCGCTCAGCAAGCCCCTGGGATGTTCCGCACAGTGGCTGTTTACCGGTAAGGGTCCGATGAACCTATAGCCCTACCACCCGTGCATTCCGTTCCAGTGAAGCGTTGCGGGTCTGCTGAGTCAGCGGAAGGGATACTCCGTGTCCTCCCAGATGTCCTCCGAGGTCATCAAGGACGGCTGAAGCTCCAGGCGATCGCCCTGCCCTCCTGACTGAGCACAATACCCAGGCGATAGCCATCATCCATCCAATGCATTCGACTCAACGATCCTCTGAAACTCAGTCAGGAACTCCCTGAAGTTCTGCGCCAGAAACCGGACCACCCGGTTGTTATCGAGCAGCGGCCTGAGATACCCACGGGCAATCGTCAGAGCCATGACGTGCTCATTGTAGGTCTCGTCCAACATCCGAAAGTCCTTCTCCTGGATCCGCATCTCATGTTCGATGCGGGCGAGGTCGTCTGGATGGATGCCGGGAATCTTCTTCGGGCTATCTGGATCCACAAGCTGTTCCCTCGACGTGGTCATCACCAGGGCGCGGGCATAGGTCACCGAGTAGTTCCCAGCCGCGACCATAATTTCGGCCATCTCGATCTGGCGAAGTGGCTTCACCTTCTTGAGGAGCGCCAGGGTCTTCAGGGCAACCTGCTTGTCCTGGAGTAGGCCAACAGCCTCGGGGCAGATGGCAAAGAGCAGACTGCGATTCAAGCGCACCGTATCGACCGCCAGGTTGAGCGCCCGCGCAATGCGCTCTTCGGGAACCCCAGCGTCCAGGGCTTTCAGGATCATGCGGTTGGCCTGGATTGGGGCGATCCGGTTCACCCTCTTGTTGTAGCTGTAGCCCTCATTGGCGAGGGAGACGAGGCAGGGGGCCTCGGCGATCCCAAGCTCACGCAAGGCCTCGGCCCGAGCGTGGCCATCCAGCAGTAGGTATTTCCCGCCCTTTTGGGGGAACACACTCAGGGGCTCAATGATTCCAACCTCGCGAATGGAGGCGACCAAGGCACGGAACTTTGAGGATTCCTTCTGGTTCAAGCTAGTGCCCCGTGTCGGGAGAAGCTTGTCGAGCCGAAGGGTGATCCCTTCAAGCTCAAAGGCGGGCTGAAGGCGTGGGCCGCTCATTTCTGGAGCATTTCGTTCAAGTACTTGGGCAGGGAATCGAGCTTCTCGGCCCGAAGGAGGGTCACGAAGTGATCATTCTTCATCAGATCTTTGAGCGCCGTCAGGACAAATCGAAGCTGCTGCTCGCAGTGCCTGGATTTTCTCACCAGCAGCTCTTGCTTTTGGGTTTCCTTGCGAAGCGTGCGGACCAAATCTTGAGGTGAGGGCGTCTTGGAACGTCGTGGGCTAGCTTTGCCAAGGTCTTTGCCACGGGCGCGGCGTTCTTCGATGAGCCTGCGCATCTTCAGGAGCGAGCGCCCACGGATCTTTCCGCTGTCGTAGGCATCCTGGAGGCTGCGCTGCATGGCCGCATCATCGAAGGTCGCGATTTCCATGGCCGATGTGATAGGAATGTCACCGCGTTCGACCGCTGCGACTAGGCGGTCCTCACCGTTCTCAATGAGGCGGACGAGTTGCACCACATAGCTCTCACTCACGCCAGTGAGTGCGGCGATGGCGGACAGGCTGTGGCCGCGCTCCCTTAACCTAGCCAAGTCCCTTGCCAACTCCAGACAGGATGGTGTGCGCCGAGTTAGGTTCTCGACCAAGCTGCAAAGGAGCCGATCCTCCAGAGGGATTTCTACGACCACCGCTGGGATTTCGGTGGCTCCGTAGGCGATATAGGCTTCCAGTCGCCCCTGCCCACAGACCAGATCGAATCCATCGTCTCCCTCGCGCCGACTGACCGTGATTGGTTTCTTAAGCCCGATCTTGGCGATGTTCTCCACGATCTCCCTGAACTTCCCTTTGCTGCGACCCCGCGCATTGATCACGCGAATCTTATCGATGGGAACAAGCTGCACCGTGGTCATGCTGCCGCCACGGCCCGGACTGTTTGGGCGATTCCAAAGAAATACTCAAGGGATTCATAGCGGTAACCATCCAGGAACAGGCCATTGTCTTCCTTGATGCGAAGGCGAGCCTCCTTCACGTCCAGGGATGGGAGCACGTAATAGTCGAGCGGGGTCAGGTTCGCAGCGTCCATCCGAACGGCGATGGTGAGATCTGGCGCGAGCCCAGTATCCAAACGGACCAACCAGCGCATGGCATCAGCTCGGGACACCTGGCAGCGCGAGATGACAATCGAGACCGAATGCATCCCGTTGACCAGGAGCAGATCGGTCTTTGGATCCCGTGTGACGGTGCCTCCGTGCTCTTCAAGGGCCTTGATCACCTGCGCCATGACCTCGGGGTGAAGTTGCCGCAACCTCCGATTGATCTCCACGAAGGCGAAATCCCGATCAGGCAGGTAATCGACCAGTTGATAGGCCCTTGCGAGGCTGCCGAAGCGCTGCCGGTAGGCGGAACTCGATGGCATGCCCTCCGCCTCGTCGATGATCAGCCCGCTCAGGCGACCATTGCGTTGGGCAAGGGCTCGAAGCAGCTCCAGAAGCTCCGTGTCAGAGACCCGCTTGTGCCGTTCCAGAATGATTTCCTGCGCTGCGATGAAATCAACCATATCCACCACGGGATCGAAGGCCTCATTGCGCCGAACCCACATCTGGGGTGGATTTTTGACACGCTTCTTTTTTAACTTGAAGGAAACCTTGTTATACACGTTGTTCCCAACGTATTTTTCGTTCGTGAGCACCTGGTGGATCATCCCTCGGGTCCAGTCCCGGCCCAGCTCTCCCAAGATCCCGGCCCGGTTGAGTTCTCCGGCGATCTGTCGTTCGGTGTATTCCTCTGCCACGAACAGACGATAGATCCTACGGACCACCGCTCGCTCGTCTGGTGGACCAGGTACCAGCACCACCCGATCCGTCTGAAGGCTCTTCTGTTCACCGGGTTGTAGCTCGGTCTTTGGCTTTCCGGCCTGATCAATGAGAAGTCGCCTGAGGCCGTAACCGGCTGCTCCTCCTTGCCGGTATCCCAGCTCAATCAACCGGCATTGTCCCTTGAAGACCTTGGCCGATAGTTCTCGGCTGTATTCACCGGCCATGGCCCGTTTGACGCCTTTCACAATGGTGCTCACTGGACTGCCATCATTCTCGAATTGCTCGGCACAGTACTGCACGGTGATCCCAGCCCGTTTGCAGATGTATTCGTAGTAGGCACTCTCATCGGCATCTTGAAAGCGTCCCCAACGGCTCACGTCGTACACCAGGATCATGGTGAAGTCCGCTCGTCCACATTGAACCGTCTCAATGAGGTCCTTCAGGCCATCCCGGCCATCAATGCGCAGGCCGCTTTTTCCGGCATCGCTGAAGGTCCGGATGATCTGAATACCCCGTCTGGTGGCGTATTCCTTGAGGACATCAGCCTGATTTTCCGTTGAATACTGCTGATGCTCCGTGGACATCCGCACGTATTGGGCTGCTCGAATCGGGTCGTCGCTCATGCAGCACCTTGCCTCTCTAGGTGGGGGGCTTCGGCACTTATTCCCTGGCCCAGGCAGATGACCCTACCTGCCTCTCGACCGGCTCACCATGACCCAATTGGTCAAGTTTTCGGCGAAAGCATGACCAGTTAGGTCAAGTCCACGGGGGAATCTGATCTGGCGAGTCGGCGTGTGCCACCTCGACAGGGGCTCCCCGTATGAACACCATTGCCCAACGACTCGGTCATAAGATCGCCCGACAGCGGAGGGCCGCCGGGCTGACTCAGGCGGCGTTGGCAGAAAAGGTCGGTGTCCAACCAGAAACCATCAGCCGCCTCGAAACCGGGAAGCGAACCGTTTCCCTAGGAATGATGGCGCTCCTTTCTGAATCCCTAGGACTTGAACTTCATGAACTGTTCCGCTTGCAGTCAACGGACAGCCCCAAGGACAAGGCCATGGGCAGGCTAATTTGGTTCGGCTCCCGGCTCTCAGTAACAGAAATCGAACTCGTCCTGGATGTCGGTGCCACCGTGCTGATGCACGCCCGTCGGGCCCAAGGGAGATAGCAGGCACGTCCTTCCACTCCCCCTCATTCCCGTCATGGCGGCCAAGAGCGACGGAGGCCGAAGTCCGCAAAGCGCAGCGGCCCCAAAGACGGAGGGTTCCCTCTGGGAGACCGTCTTGGGGGCTTGCGGGCTCCGGCCGGAGGCGCAGCATCCTCGCCTGGATGGGAATGGAGCGTGCGGCTCTCTCGCGGGGATAGCCCTACCTGGAGATGGCGGCGGCGACCATTTCGCGAGTGCCGCCCAGGCCCAGGATCGAGCGGATGAGGAGATCCACCGTGACCGTTTTGTCGGCCAACTCCATTTTCGCCACACGAGACTGGCTGGAGTGGAGGCGCTTCGCAGCTTCCACCTGGGATAGATGCTGCCCAACCCGGCGTTCCCGTAGTGTGGCGGCGAGCGCCACCTTCATGTCGATGAAGGCCTCGTCTTCGGCGGAGAGGTTGAGGAACTCCTTGGGAGTGCCGACAACCCAGCCAGCGGCTTCTAACTTCGCCTGCTTCGCCTTATCCATGTCGTCCTCCTATCGAGTAGCTTTGAGATAGCGAGCCAGCCTTGCTTTGCACTCGTCGATCACAAGCTGGGGGGTGGCCCTGTCCTTCTTCTTGAAGACTTCCAGAATCACAATCGCGTCGGGCTCGATCCGGTAGATGATTCGCCAGATCTTGTCCTTGTCAGTAATCCGAAGCTCATGGCAGCGGGTCCCGATCGTCGGCATCGGCCTGGAATGGGGTAACTCAAGGAGTACGCCTTGTTGAAGTTGCCGCAGCAAAGCTCCAGCTTCTCGCCTCGCCTCTTGGGAAAAGGGAGGAGTGGTGATGGTGTCTCTGAGCCAGAGCAAAGGCTTGTCTTCATCTCTGGCACCATCAGTATATGTCTGATCTGACATTGTGGCAAGACCTCCTAATTCGACGAAAGCCAGCCCTTGGTGCGCCCGATTCGATGGAATCGGCGAGGGTGCCTAGGCCAATCTCTATGCTGAACCGCCCGGTATGGATCAGGAATCCGACCCAGTCAATCTCTACTGCGCCCTTTGCTGTTTCGCATACTCGGCAATGCCCTTTCTCGCTAGCGAGACTGGATCTGGCTGCTTCATTACCTTGACCAAAGATTCAAGTGGTGGTTGACCTGACGCAACCACAGCGCCTTTCTCAACCACTTGTTGGCAGAATAATGAATCATCAGAAGCCAATGCGCATATGCCAATCCGATAAGTTATAGACGCTGAATGTTTTGGGTCATTGGTGGTGATTAAATCTAGTAATTCTGTTTTCACATTTGGTGAATTAAGTAATTTCCGGCAGTCTTTCCACCTTTCAAGAGTCGCAAGAGCTTTGAGTTCAACCAGAAGAAGATTTCGATGTATTTCTCCCTCACCCTCTAAAATGGCAAGTGTTTCTTCACTCTTAAGTTTTTCACAAAAATTGGACAATGCCGTCTCATATCCCGCAGTTCCACGAAGTCGGATTAAAAAAGGTTTAGCCAAAATAGAGTCAGATGCAAATGCTAGTGCAGATTGATTTGCACTAGAATCATTTGGATTAATTAAAAGCATTTTTCGAATAATCTCTTTAACAAGGTTCGTATTGACCACTCCACTTGTGCGGATGTTATCTCCTCGTATTACCTCCGTGGAATCACTCCCTGATGCGGCGAGGACACGCCTTAGATTATCTTGGTGAGTGTCGCCACCTCTATTAATCGACATAACTATAATTGAATACGCTGGCATACTAAAAGGATTCTCTTGCAAAGCTAGAAGGGCCTTGTCTAATGCTTCGTTGTACCTACCTTCCTGAAAGAGTTGGTCGGCTTGGTTAGTGATTTTAAAGGCCACATGGCGCCGCCAGTACACCCCTTCTTTTATCCAAGTGTTGGTACGAATTTCTTTGTTATTCCCACTAGGACTCGCAGTTTCAATTTGTACGGCAACGTAATCCCTGCCATCAATGGTCTCCTGATGGACAACTTTCGCCCCAGGGCAATACATAACACTCGAATTATTCCACCATTTAATGAATTCATCAAAATTCGCTGCCCGGCTTCTTCTTCTTGCTGATCCCTCCCATGCTCGTTTCGGGTCCTCTGTAAAATCCCTCCCAAATTCTTCCTCCGACATTTCGGCCTTGGCACTCTTAGAAAGTAAGTCATAGGCCGCGCTCAATGGGGGATAGGGTTTGCTGTAGTAATAGGCGATTGTTTTGTCTAGATCTCGACCGTCCGGCTTACATCCGGTGGCAAACAGCAGGCCAATGACAACAACAATCGGAGAGGTGATTCCAAGATTTTTCATGCATGAAGTTTAATACGGGGAATCTGTATTGGGCCCCTAATATCCTGCCACACCCCACATTTCAACTTGGGACCACCTCCTCACACCATTCAGCTCACTAGCTTGAGGTCCCACCAGGTCTCCCTTGGGTTAATCCGCTCAGCTACATTTCGACTTGGAGTCGGCGATGTTTAAGGCCCTCCTAACCTCTCCCAAGAAGTCAGTACTGAACGCGGCCTTGTTGTTTTCTACTGTGCCTTTTCTTGTTTCGCAAGTTCGACGAAGCCCTTTCTTGCCATTGAAACTGGATCTGACTGCTTCATCACTTTGACTAAAGCTTCGAGTGGTGGCTGACCCGGCGCTACTACAGCGCCTTTCTCAACCACTTGTTGGCAGAAAGATGTATCGCCAGAGGCCAATGCGGCCATACCAATCCGATAAGTTGCGAATCCTGAATTTTTGGGGTCCTGGTCGGCAATGAAATCTAGTAATTCGGTTTTCACATTTGGTGAATTAAGTAAATTACGACAGTCTTCCCACCTTTCAAGGCGCGCAAAGGCGGTGAGTTTAATTGGAAGAAGACCTCGATGAATTTCTCCCTCTTCTGCAAGAAGAGTAAGGGTTTCTTCGTTTTTTAATTTCATACAAAAATTAGATAATGCCGTCTCATATCCAGCAGTTTCACGAAGTCGTACTAAAAAAGGCTTTGCTAAAATGGGATCTGAGGCAAACGCTAGAGCTGCTTGATTTGCAATTGTATCGTTTGTATTAATACTAAGCATCCTTCGAATAATTTCAGTTATTAAATGCTTATTTACCAAACCACTTGTGCGAATGTTATCTCCTCTGATAACTTCCACAGAATCACTCCCTGATGCAGCGAGGACGCGCCTCAGATTGTCTTGTTGGGTGTCGCCACCTCTAGCGATTGACAAAACTATAGTGTAATAAGCAGAAATACTTAAAGGATCCTGCTGTAAGGCCAGAATTGCCCTGTCTAATGCTTCGTTGTACCTACCCTCCTGAAAGAGCTGCTCGGCTTGATTATCGTGTTTCATCACCCTATGACGCCGCCAATAAACCCCCTCTTTGACCCAAGTATCGGTGATGATTTTCTTACTCTTTCCATCGATGGTTGAAATTTCATTTTGTACTGCGACGAAGTCCTTTCCATCAATGGTCTCTTGATGGACAACTTTCGCCCCACGGATGATAGAAAAATTTGAAGTATTCCAGTATTTCATGAAGTCATCGAAGCTGACTACTCCACCACCGCTTCTTTTCTTTAACCCCTCCCATGCTCGTTTGGGATCCTGAGTGAACACTTGTCCGAATTCTTCCTCTGAAGTTTCGTCCTTGGCGTCCTTTGAAAGGAAGGAATAGGCTGCACTTGAGGAGGGCCATTTTTCGTTGTAGTAATAGGCGATTGTTTTGTCTAGATCTCGACCATCTGGTTTGCACCCGGTGATCAACAACAGCCCGAGGGCGACAATAATAGGGGAGATGGTCGCGAGATTTTTCATGCCCACAGCTTAATACGGGAATTATTTTGGCCGTAGGAGGAACTACTCATCCTGTAGCCACGGTGGAATGTCTTGGAATAGTGGAGGATCATTGTAGTAGTGGCCTCCTTCAGTCAAGCCATAACGGGCAGGAGATCAAGGTAATCCTGAGGATGCTTGACTTTTACACTCAGAGCAGATTCAGACTGGACGTCGAGAATGGTCTACTCGGCGGGCCCGGTTGGAATAGCACCCCCAGATGCGCTGCCTGCCAGATTTGAATGGCCAGCAAATCCCTTCCGGAACCTGGCTGTCCCGCTCTCTACTAGTAGAAAGTGAGCTCCCGAGTCTGAATTGGAAGCCCTCGTGCTCAGCGGTGTCTCAGGCTGCCTCAACCTCTGAGGAGCCCTGAATGTGGCGGCCTTGAATGAAGTCAGCAGCCTTCTGGGCGCGGGAGGCAGCGGTCACGAATGCGCTCGGATCCTTTTGGAGCCTCTCAAACCATCCCTGGAGGTAGGCCGCCTGGTTTTCGATCACGGCCTGGTCGATGCCCGCCTCGGCACACAGAAAAGCTGCGCAAAGCTCAGCCACCAGTTCTTCCAGGGAATAATCCCGAGCCCCAAAGTGCGAACCGGCCATGAGTTCCTTCCGGTTCAACCGGGTGGCATGGCCTGTGGCGTGGCCAGCTTCATGGAAGAGCGTCTCGTAGAATCCTTCTGCGCTCCCGAAGGCCCCACGTGGGGGCATCTTCACCAGATCCAGACCAGGCAGGTAGCAGGCTCGATCGCCACCGTAGTGCAGTTCAGGCCGCTGGGGCATGCCTTCCCACAGAGCCTCGGCCTCCTGAATGGGGTCGAAGGTCACTGGTACCGGCCCTGCCTCCGGCAGGACCAGGGAAAGTCCTTCGCATTGGGACACATTGAAGACGGTGTAGGTCTTCGCAAAGGGAATCTTTCGGCCCACCTGATCGGCCTCAGTGGCAGTGTCCTCGGTGATCTGCAACAGCTTCCAAAAGACCACCGGGAAACCGCGCTCACCCTTGCGGATGTGGCCGCCG
>TBL_comb47_HYPODRAFT_10001929_pt1 | contig 26363 bp, 22 predicted proteins | sample TroBogypolimnion_40_FD_10682 | JGI IMG/M metagenome (IMG submission 10682)
GACGACCTGGCGATCCAGGCGCAGACCGAGATCTACGCGGTCGTCAAGGCCGCGTCCTTCAGGCGGCTCGGGTAGGGTAGGGCTGAGTGGCGAGCCTTCCCTCCTACTTCGCAGGGGGGACACAGCTAAGGTCGCTTTGTTCGTAGCCCCCAACCTTGCCACAGCTAAAGTGCGCTGGTTCACGTCGCCCCCCAACCCTGCCACATCTAAACTCCCCAAGTTGACTTAGCCCCCAACCTGCCGCAATCGCGTTCGGTCCTGTCAGTGAAGCCGATAAAGTTTCAAGTTGTTAACAGTGAGCTTGGCCCTATAATAGATGTGAGTCTGTTAGTTAAATAGATTTTCACTCTGAGTGCGCGCTCCATCCTTTGAACATGGAGCTGGAACCTGGAACTTGGAACGTAGAACGTAGAACGTAGAACGTAGAACGTAGAACGTAGAATATTGAATTTGGAATGAGATGGCAAGGAGGGGCCCATGGGCACGTTTGGCCATAAAAACAGCGTCCTGCCCGGCTTCGGCCCGACGCTCGGCTACACCGTTTTCTACCTGAGCCTCGTGGTACTGATCCCCCTGTCGGCACTCTTTTTCAAGACCGCAACCCTCTCCTGGGACCAGTTTCTGGTCGCCGTCTCCGCGCCGCGGGTGCTCGCCTCCTACCGGGTGACCTTCGGAAGCGCGCTGCTCGCGGCTGCCATCAACGGGGTCCTGGGAGTGCTGGTGGCTTGGGTGCTGGTGCGCTACCGGTTCCCCGGCAGGAAGCTGATCGACGCGCTGGTCGACCTCCCTTTCGCCCTGCCGACCGCCGTGGCCGGCATCACCCTGGCGAGCATCTATTCCCCCAACGGCTGGCTGGGGCGCTTCCTGGAGCCCCGCGGGATCAAGGTAGCCTTCACCCCGCTCGGCATCATGGTGGCCATGATCTTCATCAGTCTGCCCTTTGTGGTGCGGACCGTTCAGCCCGTGCTGGAGGAGCTGGATCAGGAGATCGAGGAGGCCGCCTCCTGCCTCGGCGCGAACCGCTGGCAAACCTTCCGACGGGTGACCTTTCCCACCATGCTCCCGGCCATGCTGACCGGCTTTGCGCTCGCCTTCGCCCGCGCGGTCGGCGAATACGGCTCCATCATCTTCATCGCCGGCAACATGCCGATGGTCTCCGAGATCACACCGCTTCTCATCATCACCAAGCTGGAGCAGTATGACTATGCGGGGGCCACCGCCATCGCCACCGTCATGCTGCTTGCCTCATTCATACTGCTGCTCTCCATAAACCTGCTCCAGAAGTGGAGCAGACATTTCGCCGAATAGCGGGCGGCGCTGGTCCAGCGGGGTCAATCATGGTTATGCATAAGAACGGGGATAGCAACAGTTCGAGCGTTTCCGAGCCCGCCTGGGTGCGCTGCCTGCTGATTACGACCGCGCTCGGGTTCCTGGCGCTCTTCCTGCTGCTGCCGCTGGCCGCCGTTTTCGTCGAGGCGCTCGACAAGGGGTGGCAGGCCTACCTCGCAGCGCTGCAGGAGCCGGACACCCTCGCCGCCATCTGGCTCACCCTGCTGACGGCGGTCTGCTGCGTCCCGGCCAACCTTTTCTTCGGGGTGGTTGCCGCCTGGGCCATTGCCAAGTTCAGCTTCCCCGGTAAAAGCCTGCTGATCACCCTGATCGATCTCCCCTTCTCGGTCTCGCCGGTCGTCTCGGGACTCATCTACGTGCTGATCTTCGGCCTGCAGGGGTGGTTCGGCCCCTGGCTGCAGGCCCACGGTATCAAGATCATCTTCGCCGTACCAGGGATCGTGCTCGCCACCGTCTTCGTCACCTTCCCGTTCGTCGCCCGCGAGCTGATCCCGCTCATGGAGTCCCAGGGGCGCGACGAGGAGGAGGCGGCGCTCACCCTGGGCGCGAGCGGCCTGCAGACCTTCTTCCGGGTCACTTTCCCGAATATAAAGTGGGGCATCCTTTACGGGGTGATTCTCTGTAACGCGAGGGCCATGGGGGAGTTCGGCGCGGTCTCGGTCGTTTCCGGTCACGTGCGCGGCTCGACCAACACCATCCCGCTCCAGGTGGAGATTCTCTACAACGAGTACAGCTATGCGGCCGCCTTCGCGGTCGCCTCGCTGCTCGCCCTGCTGGCACTGGTGACCCTGGCCATCAAGACGGTCGCGGAGTGGAAAATCCGGCAGGTGCTGTCCGCCGCGGAGGCGAAACCTGAAACAGAACGTGAACCTTGCTATGAGAGGTAGGCATACATGAGCATTGAAGTGGATGGTGTCAGCAAGCATTTCGGCCTGTTCGCCGCGCTCAGCGATGTCAGCCTGAAGGTCCTCTCGGGGGAGCTGGTAGCACTGCTGGGGCCGTCCGGGTCGGGCAAGACCTCGCTTTTGCGCATCATCGCCGGTCTGGAGACGCCGGACAGCGGCAGGATCCTCTTCAACGGGGAGGAGGCGACCAGGCGGCAGGTGCAGGAGCGCAAAGTCGGCTTCGTGTTCCAGCATTACGCCCTGTTCCGGCACATGACCGTTTTCGACAACATCGCCTTCGGCCTCACAGTGAAGCCGAAGAAGTCGCGCCCCGGCAAGGAGGAGATCCGCGACAAGGTGTACTCCCTCTTGAAGCTGATCCAGCTGGAGCAGCTCTCGGACCGGTATCCCGGGCAGCTCTCCGGCGGTCAGCGCCAGCGGGTGGCGCTGGCGCGCGCGCTTGCGGTGGAGCCGCAGGTGCTGCTCCTGGACGAACCGTTTGGGTCCCTGGACGCCAAGGTCCGCCTGGAACTGCGGCGTTGGCTCCGGCGCCTGCATGACGAGATCCATGCGACCAGCGTTTTCGTCACCCATGACCAGGAAGAGGCCCTGGAGGTAGCGGACCGCATCGTCGTCATGAACCAGGGGCGCATCGAGCAGCAGGGGACCCCCGCCGAGGTGTACGACCGGCCGGCGACCCCGTTCGTCTTTGACTTCCTGGGCAATGTGAACCTGTTCCAGGGGCGTGTGAACGAAGGAGCCGCCCAGGGGGGGATGGTGCTCGACATGCCCGTTGATTACCAGATCTAAGGGGGCAGGCTATAACACACCACATTGATCAACAATAGTCATAAAATACTTGACAACTTTGCAGGATAAATATAAAAATGCCGGTAAGGATATTTATGCGCCCCCTTTGACTCTCTCCACCCTGCTGTTATAGTCATCATCACCAAACTTTGAAAGGAGTTAGCTATGTCCCGCATCTACGCAGACAATTCCCAATCTATCGGCAACACCCCGTTGGTGCGACTGAACCACGTGACTAAGGGGGCCCAGGCGACGGTCCTTGCCAAGGTAGAGGGTCGTAACCCCGCCTATTCGGTCAAGTGCCGGATCGGCGCCAACATGATTTGGGATGCCGAGGCGCGCGGCGTGCTGAAGCCGGGGGTCGAGATCGTCGAGCCCACTAGCGGTAACACCGGGATCGCGCTCGCCTACGTTGCGGCGGCGCGCGGCTACAAGCTGACCCTCACCATGCCGGAGACCATGAGCATCGAGCGCCGCCGGGTGCTCGCCGCGCTGGGCGCCAACCTGATCCTGACTCCCGGATCCGCGGGGATGAAGGGTGCGGTATCCAAGGCCGAGGAGATCGTCGCCTCCGACCCGGTGCGCTACTTCCTGCCGCAGCAGTTCAACAACCCGGCCAACCCGGCGATCCACGAGAAGACCACCGGCCCCGAAATCTGGGCCGACACGGACGGCGCCGTCGACGTGATCGTCTCCGGAGTGGGCACCGGCGGCACCATCACCGGCATCTCCCGTTTCCTGAAGGCGCAGGGGAAAAAGATCATCTCCGTCGCCGTCGAGCCCAAGGAGAGCCCGGTCATCACCCAGAAGCTCGCCGGCCAGGAATTGAAGCCCGGCCCCCACAAGATCCAGGGGATCGGCGCCGGTTTCATCCCGGAGAACCTCGATCTCTCCCTGATTGACCGCGTGGAGCAGGTGGACAGCAACGAGGCTCTCGAATTTGCCCGCCGCCTGATCCACGAAGAGGGGTTGTTGGTGGGTATATCCAGCGGCGCGGCGGTGGCAGCAGCGGTACGCCTCGCCAACCTTCCCGAGTACGCCGGCAAGACCATCGTGGTCATCCTCCCCGACCTGGCGGAGCGCTACCTCTCCACCTCGCTCTTCGACGAGGCCTGAATAGGGGGAGCTGCGGAAGTTGTAGCAGTGGATAAAATATAAAGTCTCCTGACACTTTACCGCAAAAGAGCCCCGGCCAGTTTTTCTCCGGGGCTCTTTTTTTGTCTGGCGGCTGCGTGCGCTTCCCACCAGCCTGCTGGCGGCGTCGGGGAACCTCGCGGCAGGAGAGGGGGCCCGGATTTCCGCTGGCGCGACGGGGGTTGACAGCGGCTTCCCTCTGCGGGTAAACTGCGCAGCTTGGAGGAGGAGTTCATGACCGCACGCGGCACTACGTATTACCGGGTAAAGAGGCGTATCTGCACCAAGCCGTTCTTTGTCCTTTTGTCCCTGTCGCTGGTCGGACTCTTCTTCATCGTGGTCAGGTTCGCCAAGGGGATCGGGGCCGTCTCCAACTTAAGTGACGGCTATCCCTGGGGAATCTGGGTTGCCTACGACGTCGCCATCGGCACCGCCATCGCCTGCGGCGGCTACGCGGTCGCCGTGCTGATCTACATCCGCAACCGCTGGCAGTACCACCGCCTCATCAAGTCGGCCATCCTGATCAGTCTCTTCGGCTCCTGTCTGGCCGCAAGTTCCGTCATAGTGGACATCGGCCGCCCCTGGAACGCCTACGGGTTTTTCGTCCCGACGCACTGGCAGCCGACCTCGGCGATGTTCGAGCTGGGCCTTGGCATCATAGGTTACCTGGTGGCGCAAGGCATAGAGTTCTTCCCTTCCATCGTGAGCGTCCTCCAGCGCGGAGGGCCGCAGCGGCTGCGCCGGCTCGTGCTGCAGCTGCCCACGTCCGGGGACGCGGCTCGGGAGGTGGATTCCCCCCGGTCGGCGCCTCCGGCTCGGCCGCTGCTGCGTACCAGGCTGAACCAGGCGCTGATCGGGCTTGTCGTAGTCGGTGTCATCCTCCCCACTATGCACCAGTCCGCCCTCGGCTCCCTGATGCTTATCGCCTCGACCAAGCTGCACCCGCTCTGGCACACCGCATTCCTGCCGATGCTCTTTCTGATCAACTGCATCTACCTGGGATATGCCATGGTCATTCTCGAGTCGATCGTTTCCTCCCATGTGCTGGACCGGGAATACGAAAGCGACGAGCTGGCCGACTTGGCACGCCTGATTCCCTGGCTGACGGTCGCCTGGATCGCCATCAGGGTCGGGGACCTGGTGCAGCGGGACCAGCTCTCCGCCGTTTTTCATGGCGACTTCTACTCAGGCTTCTTCCTTGCGGAACTTTTCCTGATGGCGTTCGGGTCCGCTCCGCTTTTCAGCAGCGAACAGAGGCGCTCTCCCCGCGGACTCTTCGTCTCGGCCGCCATGATGCTGCTGGGCGGCGGCCTGTACCGTTTCAACGTCTACCTGATCGGCTTCAATCCGGGGACCGGCTGGCACTACTTCCCCTCCTTTGCCGAGGTAATGATCTCTGTCGGCATCGTTGCGCTGGAGGTGCTCGGCTACCAGCTGCTGATCAAGATCCTGCCGGAACTGCCGGAACTGCCTGATCTGCCTGATCTGCCTGATCTGCCTGATCTGCCTGATCTGCCTGATCTGCCTGATCTGCCTGATTTGCCCGGGTCGGCCTCGGGAGCAAATCTGGCATTGAAAGAACCCTTTTGATGCGATAGACTGCCGTATCACCAACTTAGGTTACTATGTGAGGTTGCAGATTGAGACTTGGATGCTATTTAATGATGCTACTGTCTTGTGGGTTCCTGTTCTGCTCTCCGGCCGAGTCTGCCCAGAAGGAACCAACTCACATTAACACCCTGGAAGGACTGGTGGTTGGTGTATCTGAGGGCGATCACATAACGGTCAATTCCTTCGGGACTGAGATCAACGTCCAGCTCTATGGCATAGCGGCGCCCCAGACCGCGAAGGTGGACAAGTTCACCGGCTGGTCCAAGGCAGGGCAGCCTTATGCTGAGGAGGCTTTCCGGGCCCTGTCTATCAAGATTCTACATCAGCAGGTGAAGGTCGAAATCCGCAGGACGTTTCTCTATAAAAACAGTGATAAGCAGCAGGCGCTGGCCGTGGTATATCTGGATGGCAGGAACATAAATCTGGAAATGGTAGCTGACGGGTGGGCCTGGGCTTTCCAAAAACTTGCCAGCAAAGCTGATTTCACCCAGTATCAGGCGGTTGAGAAGCGTGCCCGTGCCAAGCGGATCGGGCTGTGGAACCAGGGCATCCCCCAGCCGCCCTGGGAGTTCCAGCCCCAGATGAGGGTCAGGCCCAAACTGCAGGGGAGCCAATCGAACTAGCGCCGGGAGCGGCGTCCGCGGACCGCACGGCGCACCTTCAGCCTGCCTCCAGCGTCAGCAGGCTTGCCTTGATGTCCAGCCCGCCCGCATATCCCCCGAGCGAGCCGTCGCTCCGCACGACCCGGTGGCACGGTACGATGATCGCGATCGGGTTGCGGCCGTTGGCCGTGCCCGTTGCCCGCACCGCTGCCTCCTGCCCCAACTGTCTCGCTTGTTGCTGATAGCTCATGGTCGTTCCGAAGGGAATGCTCCTGAGAGCCTCCCAGGCTTTTTTCTGGAATTCGGTCCCCTGAAGCAGTATCGGGACCGTGAAATACTTCCGCTTCCCCTCGAAATACTCAGCCAATTCCCGCTTCACCTGGACAATCACCGAGTTCTCCTGCTCTGTCACTTCGTGCACTCCCAGCCGGCACTGGCAGGCCTCGCTGTTCTTGTCGAAGGCCAGGCAAAGCAATGCCTGATCGCTTGCGATGAAGTGCAGCTTCCCGATGGGACTGGTCCATTGCGCTTTATATGCTTTCATTTGATCCCTCCGATTCCCTTGTTAAGTTGATCTCCGATAGCGCCCTGTATCGATATCTTCCCCGCTCGTGCTTTCCTTGCCGGTGCCTCCGTTGGCGCGCTGGTCTGGGTCTTCCAGAGCGCCAGTGCGAGATAGCTTCTCCAGGGGCTGAACTGTTCCGGAAGCAACCGGTGGCTCGCCAGCGCGCGGTTGATGATGAGATCGGACCCCGGAAAAGCGTCGGTGTCACCCAGGCAGCGGAGCGCTATCAGCTCCACGGTCCAGGGGCCGATTCCCTTGATGGCCAGTAAGGCTTTCCTGGTGCTGGACAGGTCGCAGGTCCGCGAGAGGTCGAGGTCCCCTGCGAGGCAGGCGGCAGCCAGATCCCTGATGGCGTTGGCGCGGGTCCTGGTGAACCCCAGGGCGGCCAGGTCCGCGGTCGCCAGCACAGCCGGCGTGGGGAAGAAGTGGCTCAGTTTCGGGTGGTGCGCCGCCGCACTCCGCTCGCCGTAGCGCTCCACCAGCTTTTTGAGGTTCAGCCGCCCCTGCGCGATGGAAACCAGCTGCCCGAGGATGACCGAGACTGCGGTTTCGAAGGGGTCGAACGCCCCGGGGACTCGCAGCCCCGCGTACCCCGCCAGGAATTCCCGGACCGCCTCCGGGACCTCCTCCGGGGGCTCGATCTGGCGCGGGTTGTGGTCCACGTCGAACACGCAGCGTATGGTATCGATGAGTTGGCGTACCTCGCTGAAATCGGCCACCGCCAGGGTGACCTGCAGGCAGCGTCCCTTTGCCAGGTGCTCCACCCGGAGGTAGCTCTCGCCACGCGCCGTCTTCAGGTGCCGGATATAGCAGCCCGCCTCCACGGCATCGACGCCATGCACCTCGTGCCTTGCGAAGTAGCGGATCAGGGTGTCCCAGTCGTAGCGGTCGATATAGGGAATGCGCAGCGTGATGGTGTCCGCGACCACCTCGGAGCCGTCCGTGGCCTTGCGAAAGTCGCTGGGGTTTCGTTGGTAGGTGGTCAGGAAAGCGTCGTTGAAGCGCCGGAGCGAATTGAAACCGGAGGCGAGGGCGATGTCGGTGATGCTGAGTCGCGTCTGGGACAGCAGCTGGCGCGCCAGGTGCAGCCGGCGCGAGATGGCCACCTCCATGGGGGAGGCGCCCAGATGCTCCTGGAAGAGTCTGCGCAGGTGGCGGTCCGTCATGCCGAGGCGCTCGGCGAGGTCCGACATCGGGCTGCCGTCGGCGTCGCCGCGGTTGATCATCCCGAAGGCCCTGGCGATGACGGCCGCGGTTCCCTGCCACTGGATGCTGGTGGGGGAGAGGTCGGGGCGGCACCTAAGGCAGGGGCGGAACCCGGCTTTCTCGGCCTCCGCCTTGCTCCTGAAGAAGCGCAGGTGTTCCTTCTTGGGCCGCGCCGGGCAGGTCGGACGGCAGTAGATGCCGGTGGTGGTAACCCCGACATAGAAGCGGCCATCGTAGCGCGCATCACGGGAACTGAAAGCCTTGTACAGCGTATCCGTATCCATGGTTTCCATGATTGTCAGGATACGGGAAAAAGGAGCGTCCTACCAGCCATTTTCGGACATGATCGGGTTTCGGAGGTGGCGTCCTACCTTAACGACGGTAATGCCGCCAGTTCTAGACCCCCGGCTCGCTGGAGGCGACCATGGGATCCATCAGCACCGCACCTTGTTCCTTGCCGTGGCGGGTCTCCTGGTCGTAGGCGATCTGGTCCTCCTTGAGCCGCTTGAACTTCGCCTTGACCAGGTCCTGCGCCTCGCGGTCCAGCTCGCTTTTACTCGTGGAACTGCCCAGCGCCGCCAGGGACTGGTAGATATCCTTCCCGATGCCGATGGCGATGTCGCGGTGGCCGAACTCGTGGGTCTTCAGGTGCTGCAGGTAGCTGTTCCAGGTAGATATCAACTGTACCGGGGTCTTGGCCGAGGGAACCAGTTTGGGGAGGTGGATGACGACGTCGACCGTGGTATTGATGGCGCTCAGCACATAGCCGCCGTTCGTCGGGGTGATGTCGTAGTGGTAGTGGATATCCCAGGTGGTCAGGGCGGCGTAGACCTTCCCGTCGTTCCAGGCGGTCCCGTTTCGCTTCATCTGGGCACGCAGTTCATCCGTCGTGCTGCCGTCGATCTCATAATAATCGAATTTTTCCTTCACTTGCACCTGGGACGGAAGCTCATGCTTGGCCTGAGGGAACTGGTTGTGCTCCACGTATTTGCTCAGCATGATGCTGCGTGTCCCGTTACCCTCCGTACCCAATACGGGGGCTGCACAGAATATGGCGATACAGGCCCCGATAACGCACTTTCCCACCATCCCCCCCACCATCCTTTTGCCTCATGTCCGTTGGGACAATTCCAGCCGTTTTGTGGAAACTGTCCGAAGAATAAAGCTTTTTCTGCGGTAAGTAAGTGCGCTGGGTCACAAATGCGGAGTTATCACTGTTAAGTATTGACAAGGTTTGACATGGCTGCGCTAAAAAAGCGGGCCTCTTTTATCCTCCCCTTGGTTGCAATCCACTCCATGTATGTTAAATAACTTTAATCGATGCCGGTCATGAAGGGACGTGTGCATCAAGACCGTCATGAACCAAGGCAAGCCAGCGGCGCTTCGGCTAGATAGAGGCACATGTCGCTACAACCCAAGGAGGAAACATGGAACAGAAACTATTCGAACTTCTGAAGAGGGATCATCGGCAGGTGGAGAAGTGGATGACGCAGATCGAGGACGGAGCCGAAAGCGTAAGGGAGGAAATCTTCACGACTCTGCAGGATGCCCTGGAAAAGCACATGCAGCTGGAGGAGAAGCATTTTTATCCTCAGGTGAAAAAGATCCCGCAATTGAAGGACCTGGCCGTGGACGCCGTCGACGAGCACGAGAAGGTGAAGAACTTCCTGTCGCAGTTGGAGGACCTGGACGTCGAGGATGACGAGTGGCTCTCGACCTTTACGGAGATGCGGCAGGGAATCCTGCACCATGTCCAGGACGAGGAAAAGAAGATTTTCCCGGGTTGCACCCAGTACATGAATCCCCAGCTGCTCAAGGACATCGGGGAGAAATGCGTCGATGAGAAGGAGCGCGTCACCTCCGCGCGGAGCACCAAGCAGAAAAAATAGCCGTATTGGCTGGTTGAGTAACAAGTGAGGGCGCCGACGTTGGCACGACGGCGCCCTCATCTGCGTCTGCGCCCCACGCCTGGAACAGGTGAGTAGCGGGTGGGAGAGCCAGAGCCTTAATGAAGTGGTTTAGGCCCGGATTGTCCTCCTTTTTTTTCATAAAGTCCCGTGAGCAGCGCCACCGCAAGGATATGCTGGTCCATCGCGTCCCTCAACTGTTCCCTGCTTGCACTACCGGGAAGCTCCAAGGTAGTGTCGAGCGCATAGAGACGGAACTGGTAGCGATGGGTCCCCGAGGGCGGGCAGGGGCCACCATAGCGGTTGTGCCCCCAGCTGTTCTTACCGCACACCGACTCCCGCGGTTCCGCGTGCTCGTCGATGCTGGCCAGGCGCGGGTTGATGTTCCAGAGTGTCCAGTGGATAAACAGGCCGTGCGGTGCATCAGGGTCCTCAAGCACCAACGCCAGAGACTTGGTGCCGGAGGGCACGTTTTCTATCGTAAGGGGAGGACTGACATCCTCGCCGTCGCAGGTGTATTTCTCGGGAATCCTTTCTTGATCTCCGAAGGCAGGACTGGTTAAGCGTAGTTCTTCCATAGTAGTACCCCCTTTCCCATGAATCAGCGGACGGCTTGCCTCAATCTAGTGGGCGCCGTCCGTGGCAGGGCTTCTTTGATAAGTTTATGATAATAAAAAAACATTTACAATTCGGAATTCAGCCGATCCCTGGTTGCCTCAGGTCGGTTCCGAACGTTGGGGCGAGCGGCCGCCACCCGGGCGGCAAGGTCACTAAAAAAGGTCCCCTGATCCGCAGAAATGGTTTCTGAGCTTAGGGGACCTTCTGTCAACGGAAGGCTGGTAGGTCGGTCTGCAAGCCGAGGTCTTACAGCCGGGTCATTTTGTAGTACCTGACCATCTCCGGGAGCTCTAAAACAATCATCACGACGGCGGCACTGGCAGCCAGCAACAGTAGCGATTTCTTCTTCATGGCGAAACTCCTTTGGTATCTTCCGGGTCTGTTACATTTGGAGTAGGGACGGCAATAAGCTGTGTCACAAGTTCCTCCACGAGGTCCGCCGCTTGCTTCACTGCTGCGGCGACCGGTTCACTGAGGCTCAGCGTTGATTCAGGGCTCCACTCCTCGCTGATTTCCCCGGGCCGGCAGCCGACGATGAGAACCCGTTCGGGAAGCGCTCCCAGCCGGCGCGCCAGCCTCAAGACGGTCAACGGATCCATGCGGTGCCCGTCGAGGGGGACCGCCTCCGCGTCATCTCGCTCCGCTTCCATCACGACCAGCGCGCCGGGCAGCCCGTCAACGGGAGCGCTATCCACCAGGACCGCCGCATGGTAGCCCTGGCCCAGGGCGTAGGCCAGGTCCATGCCCCGAATGCCGAAGTCGACGATGTCGACGCCTGCCGGCAGTGTGCGTCCCAAAAGGCGCTGCGCCACTGCGACCCCGAAACCGTCATCTCCCAGGAAGATGTTGCCGATCCCGGCCACCAGCACTCGGCGTGGTAGCGCGGTTCCGCGGCTCTGCTCCAGCGGTTCCAGTTCACTCGGGGCGAAAAAGAAGCGGTGGGCCGGGTGGCGCACTCCACCCATGCCGCGGCCGGGGTCGTCCTCCATGATGACCGCGATATGAGGCGTGCCGCTGTCGTCTACGTCGATGGCCTCGATGGTCGCCGCGCGTCCGGCCAGGGCGCTATCGAGCAGGTCGCCGCCGGGCCGCGGGTTCAGGCGCACCCGGCTGCCGGGTCGCAGGGTCCTACCCGCCACCTCCACCTCCTGGGGGCCGACCAGGGCCATCTCCCGCAGGAAACGGTCAGGATCCGTCATCCAGGCCTCTTCCCTGCTAAGCGCAAGCTGCAAGGACTGCGGGGCCGATGCATCCCCTGCACTCTGCGATCTGGTTCCCGCCGCAGGATGCTTCATGCCGGCGAGAGGTTGGGCATTTCGGGCAGGATCGGGTTGCGCGCGTCGGCATTGATCCCGGTGGAACGGCGGGCGGTTGAGCGGCCGTCGGGCAGGTGTCCGGGCTCCTTTTCATAGTGACCAGGGCTGTTTCCGGAGCGCACACCGCACACGTGGGTCAGCGCCGTCGCCTTCACCTTGGCTGTTCCCGTCCTGATGCTGCCTTTGTTGTTATTGTCTTTATCCATCTGCCATCCTCCTTATGCTTTACTGCTTAACGATGAGCGAGATTCTTTGGCTTCCTTCAACCCTCCATCCCCATGTGCCACTCGAACTGTAGGGTGGGCAGCCCCTGCCCACCAGCCCCGGGGGCTTCCATTTTGGCAGGTCGCACTCGGCTCTTCGTGGCACCCCAGCATGGGCGAATGATGATTCGCCCCTACGGAACTTCTCAAAAGGGGACCTTGGGCCTCAGCCCTTCTTCACCCTGCCGCCCATCCCCAGGGAGGGGATGTGCGACTCGTTGAAAACGGGGACCTTGGGCCTTAGCCCTTCTTCACCCTGCCGGCCATCCCCAGGGAGGGGATGTGCGACTCGTTGATGACCTTCCCGTCACCCAGGTACATGTGCACCCCGCAAGGGAGGCAGGGGTCGAAGCTGCGCACGGTGCGCATGATGTCGATCCCCTTGAAGCCGTCTTGACCGTTCTCCTCGAAGATCGGGGTGTTCTTCACCGCTTCCTCCATCGGCCCCTGCCGGCCCGAGCTGTCGGTCGGGCTCGCGTTCCAGCAGGTGGGAGGGTAGGGGTGGTAGTTGGCGATCTTGCCGTCGCGGATCACCAGGTGGTGCGACAGAACCCCGCGCACCGCCTCGTGGAAGCCGACCCCCAGCCCCTCCAGCGGCACGCTGAAGTCGCTGAAGGTCTTGGTGTTCCCGGCGCGGATCTCCTCCTGCGCCTTTTCCAGGAAGTGCAGCGCCATCGCCGCGGCATAGGCCACGAAGTAGATGCGGGCGCGGTCGCGCTCGATGGTGTTGCACCACTGGGGGATCTTCCATTCGAACTCGGTCTCCGGGTGGTTCAGGCTTCTGGGGAGCTGGATGCGTATGCTGCCGCCGGTCGCCTGCACGTAGGGTGTGTTGACCAGTCCCGCGAGCGCGGTGGCCCAGAGCCTTGCCAGCGGACCGCCGCCGGTCTCCATCGCCAAAAGTTCCCCGCCCGGCACCTGCCAGCGCGGGCTCATGACCCAGCTGTAGTTGCCACCCTCGAAGTTGCGCTTTTGCGGCCGCGGCAAGGTGGTCTGATTCCAAGGATGGCGCTGGTCCACGGGGTTACCCAGCGGATCGTAGGGAACCAGGGTCTCCTCCTCGGTCCAATCGTCGTAGAACGAGCTCCCCAGAAGGATGCGCATGCCGAGGTTGATGTCGACCAGGTCCGTGGTGACCAGCTTGCCGTCCACCACGATGCCGGGCGTCACGAACATGGCGCGGCCCCAATCCTTCATGGTGGCGTAGCGGTAGTCGCAAACCGCGGGGTCGTTGAAGGCGCCCCAGCAGGCAAGCTGCACCCGGCGCCTGCCGACTTCCTCGTAGCCGGGGAGCGCCTCGTAGAAGAAGTTGAACAGGTCGTCGTTCAGCGGGACCGCCTTTTTCACGAAGTCGAGCAGGTTCAAAAGCCTCACCTGGTAGTCGGTGAAGACCTGCGGCGTCGCGACGGTGCCGACCCCGCCGGGGTAGAGGGTTGACGGGTGCACGTGGCGCCCCTCCATGAGGCAGCACATCTCGCGGGTCAGGCGCCCCATCTGCAGCGCCTCCTTGTACATGGAGCCCTCGAAGGGATTGAAGGCGCGCATGATGTCTGCGATCGTGCGGAAACCGTGCACCTCGGCGTGCGGCGCCGAGGTCTGCTCCGCCTTGGCTAACAGGGATGGGTTTGTCTCCCTGACCATCTGCTCGCAGAAATCGACGAACACCAGGTTGTCCTGGAACAGGGTATGGTCGAACATGAACTCTGCCGCTTCGCCGAGGTTCACCATCCACTCGGCCAGGGGGGGCGGCTGCACGCCGTAGGCCATGTTCTGGGCGTAGACGGAGCAGGTGGCGTGGTTGTCCCCGCAGATGCCGCAGATGCGGCTCGTGATGAAGTGGGCGTCGCGGGGATCCTTCCCCCTCAAGAAGACGCTGTAGCCCCGGAACAGGGAGGAGGTGAGCTGGCATTCCGCCACCTGCCGGTTCGCGAAATCGATCTTGGTGTAGACACCGAGGTTGCCGACGATCCGGGAGATCGGATCCCAGTTCATCTGCACCAGATCGCCATTGCCGACTTTAATCTTTTCCACGCGTCCCTCCTTTTTTGCCTTTGGCTCCCAGTTGGGGATTGTAGCCGGTGTTCAGCGCGCTGCAGCGGTGGCGCCATTTGGGTTCCTTGTTCACGCTGATATTGGTGATGGAGCGCAGCTTGCGAATAGTCGGGCCGTAGATGTTGTGGGTGAAGTCGGAGGAGAGCGTGCCTCCCGGCGGCGCGTCCATGAAAGGCATGAACTTGTCCGGGAAGCCGGGCATGGTGCAGCCGATGCAGATGCCCCCCACGTTGGGGCACCCCCCGACGCCGTCCATCCAGCCGCGTTTGGGGACGTTGCAGTTCACCACCGGTCCCCAGCAGCCGACCTTGACCTGGCACTTGGGGGAGTTGTAATCCAGCGCGAAGTCGCCCTGCTCGTAGTAGCCGCCGCGGTCGCACCCCTCGTGCGCGGTCTTGCCGAAGAGCCAGGTGGGGCGCAGCTGGTCGTCCAGGGGGATCATGGGGTTCACCCCGGCCACCTGGTTCAGCAGCCAAAGGAGCGTTTCGGTGAAGTTGTCGGGCTGCACCGGGCATCCCGGTACGTTGACGATCGGTATCCCCGCTGCGCTCCTGAAGTCCCAGCCCAGGTAGTCGGCGAGCCCCATGCAGCCGGTCGCGTTCCCCGCCATGGCGTGGATACCCCCGTAGGCGGCGCAGGTGCCGGCCGTCACCACCGCAAGTGCCTTGGGCGCCAGGCGGTCGATCCAGGTATTGAGCGTGATCGGCTCACCCGTGTCGGGGTCGTTGCCAAAGGAGGTGAAGTAGCCGCCCTCGGTGTGGATCTCCTCGTTCGGGATGGAGCCTTCCACGACAAAGACATAAGGGCCCAGTTCGCCCCGGGCTACGGCATGGAAGGGGGCCACGAAATCGTCGCCGGCCTCCTTGGCGAGGGTCTTACTGTGCAGGTGCACCTTGGGAAGTCCCGGGATCAGTCCGAGCACGATCTGTTCGATGGATGGCAGGGTCGCTGCGGTCACTGATACAGAGTCGCCGTCGCAACTCATACCCTCCGAGATCCACAGGATGTGGACCTCATCTATTCCGCTCTTTGTCATGATCTCCCCCTTTGCTGGCTGCGATGTACCCTCATGGGACAGAAAAACCTGAGGGTCCCAAGCGATCGACCGGCGCCGTGATACTTCGCTGGCGCGCTAAAAGGCACTTGTTCGGTGCTGCTGACTGCTACCCTGTTCGAATAATTGACGTAATTTAATGTATTATAATTTAGGCTCCGGAATATGCAAGGATGTTGCTTTGTGTTGCAATGAAATTAAACTTCTCTTATGTTATGGGTAGCCGAGAGTGGTAGGGGGGCACCTCGTGCCCACGCGGGGACCTCTTGTTGGTGAGAAGATGCGTGGTGGGCAGAGGGCTGCTCAACCTACGTGTTCACGACGTTTTGCCAGTTTTGAGCCTCCGTGTACAAAGGGTGCAAATATATGTCGATGCAACGTTTTCTGCTAGCCCTGGTGCCGGCCTTGACCTTTGTTTTGCTGGCTGCCACGCCGGTGTCGGCTCAGGAGCAAAATAGCTACGGAGGTGGCGCGGTCGGCGTGGCAACCGCCCCCTCCAGCACGAGTTTCCAGGGGAGTGTCCCGGCGGAGAAGGGGAGCCCGGGAATTCTTCCCCTCTCTCTGCGCGGGGCAATCGAACTGGGACTCGCCAATAACCTCGGGCTTCTGCTCAGCAAGCAGGGGATTTTGTCGGCCCGCGGCCAGCACTGGATCGAGCTCAGCAAGCTGCTGCCCAACCTCTCCACCTCGGCCAGCGCCCATCACCTCAAGGAAAGCCTCGCCATAACCGGCATCACGCTCCCCAACGTCCCCGCGGTGGTGGGCCCTTTCAACTTTTATGACGCCCGCATCTTTCTGAGCCAGCGCATCTTCGACCTGGAGGCGATGAAACGCAGCAGGGCTGCCTCGCTCGAAGTCTCCGCGGCTGAGCTGACCGAAAGGGATGCTCGCGAGCTTGTCGTGGTGGCAGTGGGCGCCGCCTACCTGCAGGCGCTCGCGGGCTACGCGCGCGTGGAAACGGTCACCAGCCAGCTCGTCACGGCAAGCACCATCCTGGACCGGGCGGTGGAAATGCACAAGGCGGGGGTCACTCCCGGCATCGACGAGTTGCGGGCTCGCATCGAATGGCTCACCAGGAGCCAGCAGCTGATCGTGGTGGAAAACGAGCTGGCCAAGCAGAAGCTAAGCCTGCTCCGCCTGATTGGGCTGCCGGTCGGCCAGGAGTTCACTCTTACCGACCAGGCCCCCTTCCAACCGCTCATCGCAGGCGCGCTCGAGGATGACATCTCGCGGGCGCTTGCCGCACGGGAGGATTACCGGGCGGCGCAGCAGCTGCTGAAGGCGGCGCATGCCTCGCGGCAGGCCGCCTGGGCGCAGCATCTGCCGGCCCTGGTCCTGGATGCCGACTATGGGGCCACCGGAATCGGCCTATCCAGCATGAATTCCACCTACCATATCGTGGGGAGCCTGAAGATGCCGATTTTCGAGGGGGGCAAGATCCATGGCGACGTGCTGCGCGCGACAGCGCAGCTCAGGCAGCGCGAAGAGGAACTCGGCGACCTGCGCACGCGCATCGAATACGAGGTGCGCAGCGCGCTTTTGGACGTCGGGGCCGCCGCGAGAGAGGTGGAGGTGGCGCGCCAAACCGTCGAACTGGCGGAACTTTCACTCTCGCAGGCGCAGGAGCGCTTTGCCGCGGGCATCAACGACAACCTGGAGGTGGTTCAGGCCCAGCAGTCGGTGGCTGCGGCGCACGAAGGGCTGGTCTCCAGCCAGTACCAGCACAACCTGTCCAAGCTGCTCCTGGCAAGGGCCATGGGCGTGGCGGGGCAGGGTGCCACTGGTTTTTCCGGAGGAAAGTGAGCATGCCAGACAACGACCAGGACAACCAGGCGGGTCGCAATGATTCTCAGAATAATGAAAACAGTCAGAAGGGAGCAGATGCCCAGAAGGACAATAAAGGTCAGCAGGACGATGCCAGCCAGAAGAAAGAGGAAGAGGGGAGCGGCCCCAAATCTCGGATAAAGCAATTGCTGCGCTCCAGGAAGGTCCAGGTGATACTGGCAGCCGTGGTGATCGTGATTGCTCTAGCGGTCTGGTGGTACAACTCGCTCTTTGAAAGCACCGACGACGCGCAGGTCGACGGTCACCTGAACCAGATCAGCGCCCGGATCAGCGGGCAGGTGCTGAAAGTGAATTTTGAGGACAACCAGTTTGTCAAGGCGGGCAGCGTGCTGGTGGAAATCGACCCGACCGACTATCGGGTGGCCTATGACCGGGCGCTGGCGGAGCAGGCTGAAGCCAGCGCGGCCGCCGCCGCGGCCCAGGTCGGGGTGCCGATCACCTCGGTCGACACCGCGAGCCAGGTGGCAACGGCCCGGGCCCGTGTCGACAACGCCAGAGCCGGTATACTGGCGGCTGCCAAGCAGCACGAGGCCGCCCGTGCGCGCCTGGAGGAAGCCAGGGCGTACAACGCCAAGTACCAAAGCGACCTGCGCCGTTACACGCCGCTGGTCGCCAAGGATATCATCTCGCGACAACAGTACGATCAGGTGCTGGCGACGGCGCAGGCCGCTGCCGCGGGCGTCGAGGCTGCCGACGCCGCGATGCGCGCCGCAGGCCAGCAGGTGAGCCAGGCGCGCGGGCAACTGGCCCAGACCCTGGCGGAACTGCGCACGGCGAGCACCGCCCCGCAGCAGGTGCGGGTCGCCCGCTCCCGGTTCGCATCGGCCCAGGCAGCGCAGAAGCGGGCGGACTCGGCACTGAAACAGGCCGAGCTGAACCTGCAGTACACCAAAGTCATGGCCCCGGTGGACGGTATCACCGGGAAAAAGACCGTGGAGATCGGGCAGAACGTGCTGCCGGGGCAGGTCATGGCTTACCTGGTACCGGTCGCGGACATCTGGGTCACCGCCAATTTCAAGGAGAACCAGTTGCGCAAGATTCGGCCGGGGCAGCGGGTGACAATCTCGGTGGACGCCTACGGCAGGAAGTATGACGGTTACGTGGAGAATATGGGAGCCGCCAGCGGCGCGCGTTTCAGCCTGTTTCCCCCGGAAAACGCCACCGGAAACTACGTGAAGGTGGTGCAGCGCATCCCGGTGCGCATCCGCTTCAACGCGGGACAGGACCCCGGCCACCTTCTGCGCCCGGGCATGTCGGTCGTGCCGAAGGTGCGGGTGCAATGAGCGACGACGCTCACCCTAAGGTAGGCGGTCCCAAGGGAGCTGACCCCAAGGGAGCTGACCCCAGGGGAGCTGACCCCAGGGGACTTGAGCCCAAGGGAGCTGAGCCCATGGGGAGCGGTGCCCAGGGAGGCGCTCCCAAGGACGCCTCCCAGTGGCGCCCCAAGGTCAACCCCTGGATCATCACTGCCTCCGTCATGCTGGCGACCTTCATGGAGGTGCTCGACACCACCATCGTTTCGGTCGCCCTGCCGCACATAGCCGGCAGCCTTTCGGCGACGACGGACGAGGCCACCTGGGTGCTCACCAGCTACCTGGTCTCCAACGCCATCGTGCTGCCCGCCAGCGGCTGGTTCGCCAGGTACTACGGCCGCAAGCGCTTCCTGATAACCTGCGTCATCCTGTTCACCGTTTCCTCGTTCGCCTGCGGCATCGCCAGCAACCTCGGCATACTGATCATCGCCCGCATCATCCAGGGGGCCGGCGGGGGCGCCCTGCAGCCGCTTTCCCAGGCGATCATCATGGAGAGCTTCCCCCCGGAGAAACGCGGCATGGCGATGGCCGCCTTCGCCATCGGGGTGGTGGTCGCACCGATCCTGGGACCCACCATGGGGGGCTTTTTCACCGACCACTATTCCTGGCGCTGGGCCTTTTACATCAACATCCCCATCGGAGTCCTGGCCGTCTTCATGATCAACATGTTCCTGGAGGATCCCCCCTATATCCGCGACGCCCGTCCCGGCAAGATAGATGCGGTGGGCTTCGGCCTGATGGCCCTCTCGCTTGCGGCCCTGCAGGTCGTGCTGGACCGGGGCCAGGAGGTGGACTGGTTTGCGGCTCCCTGGGTAAGCTGGTTCCTGCTGGTCAGCCTCTCGGCCCTGGTCGCCTTCGGCATCCGCGAGATCCGCATCCCCGAGCCCATCGTCAACCTGCGTGTGTTCGGCGACCGCAATTTTTTGGTGGGCACCCTGCTGATCTTTATGGTGGGACTGGCGCTCTACAGTGCCATAACGATGCTGCCGCTCTATCTGCAGACCCTCATGGGCTACCCGGCCCTGCAAAGCGGCATCGCGGTGAGCCCGCGCGGGCTGGGCGCCTTCCTGACCATGCCGCTGGTGGGGTATCTGACCGGCAAGGTGGATGCACGCAAGCTGATCGGGATCGGCTTCTCCATCGTCGGCATTTCCCTGTGGCAGTTCTCCGGGATAAACCTGGAGATCTCCGTCTGGAGCATCATCTGGCCCAGCATCCTGACCGGGGTGGGGCTCAGTATGCTGTTCGTACCGCTTTCCACCGGAAGCATGGGGACCCTGAGGCAGGAGGAAATGGGCAACGCGAGCGGCATCTTCAACCTGATGCGCAACGTCGGCGGGAGCGTCGGGATCTCCCTGGTCACGACGCTTTTGGCCCGCAAGGCGCAGCTGCACCAGACCGAGATGGCCGCGCACCTGGTGCCGGGCGATCTCGTTTTCGGGGTGCGGAGCCAGGCCTTGCAGAGACTTTTCCAGCAGCACTTCGACCAGCCTTACTCCGAGCATCTGGCCCAAGGGCAACTTTACGCCGAGCTGCAGCGCCAGGCCTCGCTGCTCGCCTATGTGGAAAACTTTCGCCTGCTCGCCGGCGTCTGTTTCCTTTGCGTGGCCGGAGTCTTCCTGCTTAAGCGGGTCAAGGCGAAAGGACCGTCGGCGGGTGTCCACTGAGCAATTCCGCGCCAGGAAGCCCCTCACACCCTTCCAGCACCTCGTCGCGCCCTATGGCCGACAGCGCATGCACCGTTAAGGTCTTCTCGATGAACTGAATCCCTCCTCGACCGCCCCTATCGCATAACCAGTCCACTGGTACCTTCCAGCGGATTTCCTACCCCGTTCCCGGATACCGAATTTCCAGACATTGATTCCCTCGAACCGACAATACGCTCACAGCTCAGGTCCTAATTAAATGCATTACCTGAAATTCAGCACCTCTGTGCACATTGTGGACACTAAGCTTGCGTCCTCTGCGTCAAGGAACTGGATTTTCGCGGGACAACGGTGGCACATTAGGTGCTTGGCGTATATTAATGAACGGCTTGGCCGAGGTTTACTTCCTGCTGGGGTGACCGTAACAAAGCCAAATGGAGCAGCCAGGAAGTAAGCGAAACGCTGGTAATCAAAAGGAGGTGATCGGAAAGAGGCCATCGGAATGAAGCATCGGAAAGAAGCATCGGAAGGAAGCATCGGAATGAAACATCGGAAGGAAACATCGGAAGGAGGTGATCTGAAGGACCGCAGGTATGGAAGCAAGGCCTGAACCAGGCTCACAGACAACAACGAAACCAAACCGCAACAACAAGGAGATCAAAAAATGATCACAGGTAGGGCAAAACGAAGTACCTAAGGAGGCCAACGCAATGAAAACAACAAAATTACTGCTGATAGCTCTCTGTCTTCTCTGTGGGGCGCTGGCTTCGGCAGCCATTGCAGCCCCGCTCCAAATCACTGTGGCGCCTGCGGGTGCCGGCACCCTGTCGCTGAGCCAGTCCGGCTTGGAGCAGGTTATGCTCACCGCCACGCCGTCCAACGGCTACCTCTTTAGCGGCTTCACCGGCTGGAGTGGCGGCACGTCCGGTGGCGACGCCCAAAGTTCTCTCACCCTGACCGCCAATTTCACCCCGCTGCAGTTGGATAACTCGGTTCCCGGGACCCTCGTGGTCACCCCGGGGCTCCTGGCTGCTTCGGGGGCGGTCGGCGGGCCGTTCGCACCGGCATCCTTTACCTATACCCTGCGTAACACGGGATCCTCAACGATTCAATGGGGCGCCGCCGTGACGGCTCCCTGGCTGGCACTTTCAGCGACCGGCGGGAGCCTGGCAGCGGGCTCGGGCGCCACGCTGACGCTTTCCCTGACCGGTTCTGCCGGCGAACTGGGAGTAGGCTATTACATTGACGCGCTACGCTTCTCGAACCTGACCAATGGCCTGGGCGACAACTCGCGACCGGCAACCCTGATTGTGACTGACCGATCCGAAGAAATCAGCATCGTGACCGGCGGTGACAGCTTCTCCGCCGTGCTGACGGTGGACCCCGGTGCCAGCGTGCTCTGGAGCTGGGCCGACGGGACGACTTCGAAGTCGGCAACGGCTTCGAAGAGTTTCGGATCTCAGGCGGTGCGCGTGAATCGGCTTTCGGTCACCCCGTGGAGCGCCCTGAAGCGGATCAATATCGGCTATGATGCCGACGACGGTGGTGACCAGTCGATCGAGCGCGTCCCGGCGCAGCCGGTCCTCGCGGTCTCAGGGTTGGAGCAGGTGGCGCCGTATCTTCAGAAATGGTTTTCTTCCCGCGCGCAGATCACCTCGCTCAATTTCGACAACTTCGTGAACCTGGACACCATCGAGTGTTTCCAGGTCTCCACGCTGGAACAGGTGAGCCTGCGCAACACCCCCAGCCTTTCCCGCGCCTGCTTCGAGGGTTGCCAACTGGCAGCGCTGGATCTTTCGGGAAGCCCGGCCCTCTCCGATCTGCGAGCGGCCGTCAACCGGTATTCCCTAATAGATTTTGGCAGTATCGGAGCTCGTACCTGGCATATCTGCGCCCATGACAATCCATTTGCCAGCAATCTGCCTCCCATGTCCCAGTTTCCCCAGTTACGGGAGTTGCTGATCGGGAACACTAACCAAAGTGGCGCTCTGGTGACTGCTTCATCCCAGCTTGGCTACGTGGTCGCCTCAAACAACCACTTTACTTCGGCGGACTTCAGCAACGGATTCACAACCGGCAACGGATTTCTGGACCTGAGCGATAACCAGCTAACTTCGCTGGTGCTGGACGGATGCTCCGGCCTGGTCGGCATATCCGCGGCCAACAACAACCTGCAGACCGAGGCCGTGGACACCGTTTTGCAAACACTGGACACACTCGGCAGGTACGCGGGGTATCTCGACCTGCGTGGGAACTATCCGCCAAGCGCCTCCGGACTGGCCCACGCCGACAATCTGCTGCGCAAGAAATGGTCCCTGGACCTTCCCAGCCAGGATCCGGCACAGCCTGCGGCTCCGAGCCTCGCTTTCACCACGGAGGGCGACACCGTCACCCTGGAGGCGCGGGTCACCGGCAACCCGACGCTGACCTGGCACTGGTCGGACGGTACTACCGACACAAGTCTTCAGGTCTCCCATGCCTTTGGCGACGCCGGACACCGGACCCACTACCTTATGGTGAATCCTCCTGCCACCTTGACCTCTTTCGGCACCCCATTCGGCGTGGTGCAACAGGGGATTTCGTCGGTCTTTCGCCTGGCCGATTTTCCGAACCTGGGGGTTCTCTATCTCTACGGGGAGGACCTCGCCGATTTGGATCTCTCCGGCTGCGCCTCTCTGGGTGAACTGCATCTGGCGGGAAACCCGGTCTCCCCTGGCGTCGTTGCCAAGTGGTTCGTTGAACTGGACGCCTCGGGTATGATCGGCGGGACACTCTATTTCCCTGCCGGAGCCAATCCGAGGGGCACTAGCGCACGCACCAGCCTGACACAAAAGGGCTGGAAGATCATTCCTTTCTAAATCAGACTGGTCCCCCGAGCGCAGGGTAGGGACCTGGAGGGCGAGCCGCACGCTCCCCCGGGTCCCGTTTTTATTGGTGCTGGTATAAAAAATTGGCGCCCAGGCGGATGGCAGGCCAGCTTGTCTCTGTTTGGTGTCCACTCGCGACAGCTATGAGCTGACGATTTGACTTTCATTCTGTTAGAAGGTATATCTACTGCCATGAAATATTTCTGCTACTGCCTGTTGCTTTTCATTTTGTACTGCCAGCCATTGGCAGCTAACGCCACCGAACTCTACGCTTCCCAGACGGGACGCAGTTGCTCCAGCTGTCACCTTGATCCCGGTGGCGGCGGCGAGCTGACGCCAGCCGGCAAGGAGTTCGCCGCGACGCTCACCGACCAGACCCAAAGCCACAGCGTGGCCCTTCTGAACAAGGGTGTCCGCTTCCTGGCGGGCTATCTCCACATGATCACCGCCATCCTCTGGTTCGGCACCATCCTCTACGTCCACCTGGTGCTGAAACCCGCCTACGCCTCCGGCGGATTGCCGCGCGGCGAGGTGCGGGTCGGCATGCTTTCCATGGCGGTCATGGGGGTGACCGGCGCCGTGCTCACCCATTACCGCGTCAGCTCGCTCGACATGCTGCTGCACACCAAGTTCGGTATCCTGCTGCTGGTGAAGGTCTCCCTTTACCTGGTCATGGTCTTCTCGGCGCTCTACGTCATAATCGTGATCGGCCCCAAGCTCAAGGCGAAAAAGCGCGGCGAGGCGGGGGCGCTGGCAGCCGGAGGCGACCTGACCGGCGACCAGCTTGCCTCCTACGACGGCAAGGAGGGGCGGCCCGCCTTCTTCGGTTACGAGGGGAAGCTCTACGATGCCACGGCGAGTAAACTCTGGAAGCAGGGGGTGCACATGGGGCGGCATAATGCCGGCATGGACCTGACCGAGGCGCTGAAGCTCGCCCCGCACGGCTCGGAGAAGATCGCGGCGCTGCCCCAGGTGGGCACCCTGGTCGCGGACGCGGCCTGGCGGGCGCCGCTGCACGAGCGGGTTTTCTTCTTCATGGCGTACATGAACCTCAGCATCGTTTTCCTGGTTGTGCTGGTCCTCGCCCTTTGGCGCTGGTCCTAGCACTAGTCCCTGCCACCCCCCCTCACACCAAGCCCGGCCCGGAGCGTTACCTGCAACCGCACCCCGCCCCGGGCGTCCGTCTTTTGGGACTCCTGATCCTGGAATAGCCATTTTTTGTGCTAGAATTTGAGGGCGCTCATGATCATCATGGGCGGCGAATCCCCAAAGGAGGCTGGCACATGCGTATCAATTACAACAAGGCGGCGCCCGAAGTCCTCAGGGCAATGATGTCCCTCGAGCAGCAGGTCCAAAAAAGCGGACTGGAGCAGTCGCTGCTCAATCTGGTAAAGCTCCGGGCGTCTCAGATCAATGGCTGCGCCTACTGCATCGACATGCATTCCAAGGATGCCAGGGCGCAAGGAGAAACGGAACAGCGGCTCTACGAGCTTGACGCTTGGCGGGAGACCGAGTTTTATTCGGGGCGGGAGCGGGCGGCCCTCGCCTGGACCGAAGCCGTGACGCTGGTCGCCAACGGGCATGTGCCCGACGAGGTGTATAGGGAAGTGCGCGAGCTGTTCTCCGAGGCTGACCTGGTCAACCTGACGCTCGCCGTGGTTGCCATCAACGGCTGGAATCGCCTGGGGATCGCCTTTCGTGCCGAACCCGGCTCGTATCAACCGGTCCATTCCGGCAGGTAGGGTCGCTGGCGGGGGGCTATTTCTTTTTCCCCCCGAAAATGGCTACCAGGGCAATTACTCCCCAGACCACGGCGAAAAGGGCGATGAATACGTCGTAAAGCATGCTGAATCCCTCCTGGTTGTAGCTAAACATTCCATCTTAAAAAACCCGCACCGGAGAACCGGCGCAAAAAAAAGTCCCCCTGGTTGCGGAGGGGGACTTTTGTCATGGCACCTCAGCCGCTACTTGGTATCTCCGCCGCCGCCCAGCACCTTGTAAAAGGTCACCATGTTGGCCATCCGGGCGAGCTGCACCGTTATCAGCGACTGCTGGGCGTCATAGAGCGAGCGCTGCGAGAACAGGACGTTCAGGTAGCTGTCGATCCCCTTGTCGTAGCGGGCCTGCGACAGGCGGTAGCTCTCGCTCGTGGCGTCGGTGAGGGCCTGCTGCGCGGCGACCTGCTCGTCTATGGTGCCGCGCTGGGCCAGGGCGTCGGCGACCTCGCGAAACGCGGTCTGGATCGCCTTCTCGTACTGGGCCACCAGGATGTCGCGGTCCACCTCGGCCACCTTCAGGTTGGCGGTGTTGCTGCCGGCGTTGAAGATGGGAAGCGAGATCTGCGGGGCGAACTGCCAGGCGAAGGAGCCCCCCTTGAAGAGTCCGGCCAGGCTGTCGGAGCCAAAGCCCACGTTCGACAGCAGGGAGATCCTCGGGAAAAACGCGGCCCGCGCCGCCCCGATGTTGGCGTTGGCCCCCTTGAGCAGCCCCTCGGCCTGCAGGATGTCGGGACGCCGCAGCAGGACGTCGGAGGGGAGCCCCGGGGAGGCGTCCTTCAGTGCGGTGAGGGACTCGCTCAGCCTAAGCGGCAGGAACTCGGGGGGGGCCGGCGAGCCGACCACCAGGTTCAGGGCGTTCTGGTCCTGGGCGATCAGGGTGGTGAACCGGGCGATGTCGAGCCTCGCCGCTTCCACGCTTTGCTGGGCCTGGCTCAGGTCGAGGGCGGAGGCGACCCCCGCGTTGAAGCGGCTGCGGGTGAGCCCGTAGGACGCCTGCTGGCTCGCCTGGGTGTCCCTGGCGATGCGCAGCCGGTCCTGGTCGGCGGCGAGGGTCAGGTAGGACTCGGCGACCTGGGAAACCAGGCTGATCTGCACGCTGCGCCGCGCCTGCTCGGTGGCCAGGAACTGCTCCAGCGCCTGGTCCTTGAGGCTCCTCACCCGGCCGAACAGGTCGAGCTCGTAGGAGACCTCGCCCAGCCCCACGGTGTACTGTTTGACGGTGGTGTGATTGCCGGAGCTGGTGAAGTCCTCGGGAACCTGCTGGTAGTTGGCGCCGGCAGTGGCGTTCACCGCGGGAAAGAGTTGGGAGCGCTGGATCTGGTACAGCGCCCGCGACCGCTCGATGTTGAGGATTGCCACGCGCAGGTCGCGGTTATTCTCCAGCGCAAGGGCGATCAGCTTGCGTAACTGCTGGTCGACGAAGAACTCCTGCCAGGGGATGTCGGCCAGCGGCTTTTGCGGCTTCTGGACGGCGTCCGCTCCGTAGGCCGGGCCGGCGGGCCAGGCCGCCGGTACCGGTGCCGTGGGACGGCTGTATTTCGG
>TBL_comb47_HYPODRAFT_10001930_pt1 | contig 26353 bp, 23 predicted proteins | sample TroBogypolimnion_40_FD_10682 | JGI IMG/M metagenome (IMG submission 10682)
CTATCGGTGGTCATTATGACGACTGAAATTAAGCAAGCAGCAAGTAGCCTCGATGAAACGCAGTGTTGCGAGGTTATTCAAAGTAATGACTTACGATGCTTTTTGTAAGGTAGGATAATGTTCATGTTGGTGGCTTTTGTTGCCAGTGTAATGTGTTATTTACGCATGTATCGCTAGATTAGGTAGGTAACATGACTTATTATGGTTTCAATCAAAAATGGCAGCCCACGCAACAAGGTGTGGCTACTTTTTAATGACAAAATTATGTCAAATGAGTTGGCGTTTTTGTTCGACGTACAATTATTCGCTTAACTTTTTATCAATAGGCTACTTGATGCGTTTAACAGATTTTCAAAGACAAAGCATTTGCGAAAGTGCAAAAAGTCATTTTGGTACAGATACGAAAGTCTGGCTTTTTGGCTCAAGAGTTGATGACCACGCTAAGGGCGGAGACATCGATCTGTATATTGAACCGCAAACTCAAAAATCGGCTGATTTAATCACTGCCAAGTTGCTATTTCTCAGAGATTTGCATAAAAAAATAGGCGAGCAAAAAATTGATGTCGTTTTGCATAGAGCGGATAGTACCGTTGACCTGCCTATTTACCATATCGCCAGACAAACAGGGGTGTTGCTGCAATGAAAGAAACCATCGATGAAATTATTAAAATCTGTGACCGCCATGCCGACCGTTTGAATTGGGCAATGACCCAACTGCAAAAACATACTCCCTTTACAGGACAAACTTTAAAGCAAATAAACGACGTCGAGCTTGCCATACTGGATCAATTCTCCACACGCTTTGGTAAGTTACAGGACTTAATGGGGGCAAAGCTGTTCCCGGCCGTATTGGAAATAACCAAAGAGCCCGGTGAACTAAAAGCATTTATTGACAAACTTTATCGGCTCGAAAAGATAGGTGCCATTGCTTCAGCAGATGATTGGTTGTTAATGCGTGAAGCGCGTAATACCTTTTCGCATGATTATCCTGATGATCAAGAATTACAAGCGGCTATGTTGAATAAGTTGTATGAGCTGGCAACACAACTATTAGCGGTATTGTCAGGCATTAAAATATTTATAACGCCTTATTTTAAATAAGAATAGCTATACACTCCACGATTGTGTCGGGTTATGCTGTCGCTAACCCGACCACCTAAATATGGCTGCTGACTAAGTCTTAAGTTAAGTAATCTGTGTGGAGTAAAACAGCTTTAGCTGTTTTAAGCGCAATAGCTGAAGCTATTGCACTCCAGGCTTTTACTATTTTTTCTTAACTTTTATCGTTTCTACGCGTTTCGTCACTGCTATTAAAGCGCGTGTATGACACATTTACACAATCCTTTTAAAAATCCCGCCACCCGACATTTTTCAAAAGAGGGAGCTCGATGTTACTTGACTACATTATTTCGTGTTCATTCCTAAGTTAAGTAACCTGTGCTTGGAGTAAAACAGCTTTAGCTGTTTTAAAAAGCAATAGCTGAAGCTATTGCACTCCAAGTGTTTACTATTTTGTAGAATTGTGGGAGTGGCTTTAGCCACTCCCACAGCATACCGAATTCTACTAACTTAATGACATTGCCCACGCTTCCCATTTTTCAAAGGGGCGGGGAGCTCGATATGACTGGGCTATCGTTATTTTAAAATTTATATTTTCTAACCTTAGGCACTTGCTTGCCACTTTCTGTCATTACCAAATCAATATATTCACCTTTTTGTTCAGGTCCATAACTTACATGTATGGCTCTGTCTTCGCCATAAAAATACAGTCGATCAAAGGGTGTGTTTTCTGCTACCCAATCTGCGACTTCTCGCATGTTTTCATCTTCCACTATAAAGTCAACGGCGGCACCTAAGCGTGGACAGATTAAATTCTGTTTACTGTTGGTTTCGTGGGCGGCATGTTGATCTAGTTTGGGTGCGACTCGGCCTTTAATGTGCTTGCCTAAGTCATGAGAGCAAAAACCATAAGTCAGTTTAATCATGCCAAAGTAATCAATAACAGGATCTAAAACATGGGAGGCTAATTCATATAAGGCAGTATAGCTATCGGCTTGTTTGGGACTGTTTGATAAAGCCGTTTTAGCTTGTGTTTCACCACATTCAAGCAGTTGTCTGTAGCTTAAATGCCGTCCACAGCGGCTATCAAGATCGGGAGGTGTTTGGCTGCGGCTTAAGGTAAAACCGTTTATTTCCCAACGTGCCTTAGTTAGCACATATCTAAATTGCTGAGGCTTAGGCCCGTGGTTTTTAAAGTCGAATAAGTTAAGGGCGCTGAGTTGTTCATCAAAATTTAATTGCTCGGCATAGCGGGGGTCATCCTCATTAATATAACGTGATTTTAAGTATAAATAAGTGGGCTCATAGTCGTCACCGTATTGATACAGGTCGAATAATTGATCCCTCAGGTTAATTTTTATACGCTCTATTAATAGTGGTAAAGGCTTGTTATTAAAATCATCATAGCGCATCAAGCTAAGTTTGCCTGATTGACTGTGTATTTTGATTAAATCAGTTTGGTCAATATCACCGTATAAGATCGTAGAACAGCCGATATAAATACGCAGTATGGCGGGGAGTTGTTCTACTAGAGAACTGTGTAATAGTAGAGCGCCTTCTGCATCTAAATAACCTAAGCCGTTTTCGGTGGCTTTTAAACAGGCGGCACTGATTAATTGGGTATTACTTATTTGATATAACAGCGTGATGGCCGAGTCTAGGGCATTTTTATAGTCACCAAAGAAGGCTTTGATATCTCTTTGTAGGCTCGCTTCTAGGTGTTTGTGGGCTTTGCATTTAGAAAAGGTTTGTAAGGCAAAGTAAATATGTAAGTCGTCAAGGTGATTTTGTCGGGCTTGTTTTAACAGGCTTTCATCAAATTGGCTCAACATAAATTCCAAGGCTTTATTGAGGGTGGTAAAGCTTTGGATTATGCCTATTAAGTTTTCTATTTCAGATTTTTCTGGCAAGCGCCCTAGTTCTAGTGTTTGTTGCCAGAGCGGTTCAATTAAGTGTTGGTAGGCAAGGTATTTCTTTTCATTTCGGGATAACTTAGGTTGTTTGGGGTTGGCAGAGCGATACGTTAAGCGTAAGACATTGCCTTGGCTACGTTGTCTTTTAAGTAAAAAGCGTTGTTCGGCATCGCTATCTTTAAAGAGATAAAAGATACCTGGGGCAACAGGAATGGCATCTGTTTCTAGGCTATCGCTTAAAAATTCTTTGAGTTCTGTTTGGCTAAAATATTTTTGAAAGGTATTGCGTTGGGTAATAACGCCATCATTAAATGATTGGCCTTTAAAGGTATTTTGATTAATTAACATGGCGGAAACCACTAAGACTTGGCGACTTAAGGCGTAAGCGCCTAATAGCGCTGCGAGTCGTTCTTGATAATTTTCTATGACATTAATCACAAAACCGAGGTTGACAATATCGGCTTCAAGTTTTGCTTGATCGGGTGCGTAATGAGGATCCCAACCGGATACCGTGATGTCATTAGCACTTAAGTTTCTGATATCATCGCCTTTGCCACAACCATAATCAAAAACAGTCAGGCTGCCATCTAAATAACCATGTCTAGCCAGACATTGCATGGGCGCAGATAGATTGCTACGTGAGAGTGCCGTTAAGTGTCTGGAAATTTGGTTACTGTTTAGCTTAGCTTCGTTTTGTTCTAATAGGGCTTCTTCATTGCCAAGAGGGACAAATTGATGATCTATCAGTTGAAAGCCTTTTTCAGCGATCAGGTTTTTCCACGCTTGTTTAAAGCCGATACGCAGGGGATTTTCAAATAAACCCAGTTGTTCGGCGGTTGCGGTTAGTTCTTTAAAGCCCTCAATACGGGGATCATCTGCGCGAATAAATAATTCTTTACGGTGCAAAATAGGGGGGTTAATTGACGCTTGATAACTGCGTTTTTCAACGCGTTCTGCATCTATATCAATTCGATAGCTGGTTTCTAACGCCGGAAACGGATCGGTAAAAAACTCGGGATACCATAGCAGTGAAAGCATTTGACTATTGAGATCGTATTTTACGATGTTGTAATCAACACCGGCTTTTAATTGACTCAATGTTTGTGCTTTTGCTATGCGAGCTTGATATTCTTCTGGCTGTGCAGCACTTAAGTCTGTGTGCCAGTAGAGGTTGTTGAGGACTTTTTTACCGAGCATTATTTAAAGTTCCAAGGCGAGTTGTCGTAAGCGCAGCACTTCGTTATAGAGGCATTGTCCTGCGTGCTGTATATCTTTTTCTGTGCTGTAGCGACCAAAGCTGATGCGAACTGCGCCATAGAGTCTATCACCTTCTATGCCCATGGCCCTAAGTACATGAGAGGCTTCAATAGTACCAGTATTGCAAGCGGAACCATTAGCTATGGCGAGTTGATCTTTTAAATTGATTATCAGTGAATCAGAACCTACGTCATCAAAGCTGACATTAATAATGGAGGCTAATTTTTGGTGTTGATCACCATTAAAATGCACGCCATCAAGTTGTTTAAGTTGGGTGCTTATTAGTTGGGCAAGGTGTTGTGTGTGTTGATTATCATTATCTAATGAATTGGCGGCTAATTTAAAGGCCGTGGCTATGCCCACTATTTGATGAGTGGGTAAAGTGCCGGGTCGTAGGCCGTATTCTTGGCCACCCCCTTGCATTAAGGGCATTAAACGTTGTTGTTTTCTGTTGCGTATATAAAGACAGCCTATACCTTTGGGCCCATAAAATTTATGCCCAGAAATTGAGAGTAAATCAATGGGCGTTTGGCTTAAGTCTATATTGAGTTTTCCTGCGCTTTGAGCAGCATCAACATGAAAGAGTAGTTCTTTATCTTGAAGTGCTAGGGCAATGCCTGCAATGTCTTGAATAATCCCTGTTTCATTGTTAACGTGCATTAAAGAAACCAGGAAGGTTTCTGTGGTGATGGCGGCTAAGAGCTTATCTAGGTTAATGAGGCCATTATGCTCTGGTTTTAAATAGCTGACCTTAAAGCCTACGCTTTCTAAATACTTGCAGGTGTCTATAACCGCTTTGTGTTCTGTGGCGCTAGTAATGATATGTTTTCGTTTGTTTTGCGCACTAAGTGCCAGTCCTTTTATCGCTAAGTTATTGGCTTCTGTCGCACCTGAGGTAAAAACGAGATCGTTGGCTTTGCACTTTAAAATGTGAGCGATATCTATACGCGCAGTTTCGACTAAGTTGTAAGCGCGTTCACCAAAGCTATGTTGTAACGAAGCTGGGTTTGCAAAGTCACCTTCTAGGGTTAAACACTCTGCCATTGCTAAAGCCACTTCAGGTGCCATAGGTGTAGTGGCTGCGTAATCAAGATAGATGGGATTATTCATAATAGTTGATCCGTCGGTAGGTCGGGTTATAGGCGTGTTTTGTCCCGTCTTGAATAGGATCATGGTTACGTCAGCGGTTTTTGTTGCCAGTGTTTACTTCTGCGGCAAAATGCGCCGTAGGGCAATAGTCCGACCTTAAGCTAATGATCGGCCAATTAGCCTCATTGGCATAGGCTGCGAGTTTTTCATCAGGATCTACGGCGACGGGATGATCAACCAACTTTAGCAAAGGTAAATCATTATGTGAATCGCTATAAAACCAACTATCTTCTAGCGTTTCTGGTCGGGTTTTTAACCAAGCATCTAATAATTGCACTTTACCGGCTTGAAAACAGGGGATGTCAGTGTACTGTCCGGTATAACGGCCATCTATCATTTCTGGTGTGGTGGCCAACAAATGCTCTATGCCATAAAGGGCGACGATGGGGGCGGTGACGAAACGGTTAGTGGCGGTAATCACCATTAAGGTATCGCCACGCTCACGGTGTTTGGCGATTAGTTGTTGCGCAGGTTTTAATAAAATAGGGGTAATAATGTCTAGTATAAATTGTTCACGCCATTGATACAGTTGTTCAGGTTCATGCTGTGACAAGGGCTGTAGGGAAAAGCGCAAAAACTCAACAATATCTAAGCTGCCGTGCTTATATTCGTCATAAAATTTGGCGTTGGCGTGCTCGTAACGATCTTTATCAACGATGCCTTGGTCGACCAGAAACTGTCCCCACAAGTAATCACTATCATCCGCTATTAGGGTATTATCTAAATCAAAAATCGCTAAACTCACATTAAACCTGTTTGTGCTGGTTAAAAGGAAGATACACACTGGTATCTAATTGTTATTTATGGAACAATGGTGTCATTATAAACAACCTGACCTAGTCTTGTAATTTTATCGGAATGTTAAAGTTAAGCACTAGGCGGAAAAAGATACAGGTTTTAACATGATAGACTCTAAAGGATACCGACCCAATGTCGGAATCATCCTTTGCAATGATGAGGGTCGCGTGTTTTGGGCAAAACGGATGGGCGTAAATGCTTGGCAATTTCCGCAAGGCGGAATTAATGACGATGAAGACCCTGAAACAGCGATGTATCGAGAATTGTGGGAAGAAACGGGCTTGCGGCAAGAGCACGTAGAAATATTGGGACGCACACGTTATTGGTTAAGGTATCAGCTACCTGAGCGTTATGTACGTAAAAACTCGCTGCCTTTATGTATAGGGCAAAAGCAAATTTGGTATCTGTTGCGTTTGCTGGCTGAAGATACCACAGTACGCTTTGATCATTGTTCAAAACCGGAATTTGATGACTGGTGCTGGATAGATTACTGGGAGCCGCTTAAAGATGTGGTTTATTTTAAGCGTAAGGTTTATTTAAGAGCCATGATTGAGTTAGGGGCCATTTTAAAGCAGGAAGGTGTGCCGGTCGCGGCGACCAGTTATTTAGCGCAAGCGCCTAAAGCCACTAAAGTTAAAACAACTGTTTTGCCGGTAGCAGATAATAGCGTTTTGTAGAGAGAAACATGGGCTACCAATTTAAGGCGGGGCAGTGTAAATAGTACATCGTTCCCACGTTCCCACGCAGGAGCGTCACTGCCCACAGTTAAGTAATCTGTGCCTGGAGTAAAACAGCTTCAGCTGTTTTAAAAGGCAATAGCTGAAGCTCAACACTCCAAGTTTTTTCTATATTCTCTTAACTGTGGGCAGTGACGCAGGAACGTGGAACGATAAGAAAAGCTTCCACTATTGTTTTGTCCCGTCTTAAGTTGCTAGCCTGCTAGGCTTAACCTTTCGTCTGCGCTAAAACTGTCTCGCTTTAAGTTGGTAGCTTACCATTAGGGCATATCGATTTATGCGTATATTGCCCGCGAAAGATTAAAAATCTTATATAAAAAATTTCATCCTAGAGGTTAGTCATCATGACACAAAACATACACCCTACGGCCTTTATAGCCACTAATGTCACACTAGGTGAGCATTGTACGATAGGCCCTTTTGCCGTCATTGAAAGCGGCGCGGTCTTAGGTGATCATTGCCAGTTAGGCGCACATGCTGTGGTGCATGGTCATGTACGAATGGGTAATGGTAATAACTTACATCCTCATGCTGTGTTAGGTGGTTTGCCTCAAGATACTAGTTTTAAGGCAGAAACCGATTCTTGGCTGTTGATTGGTGACAATAATGTCTTTAGAGAAGGCTTTACTGCTCATCGAGCGTCTAAAGAGCACGCAGAAACGCGTATTGGGAGTGGTTGTTTTTTTATGAATAACAGCCATGTTGCTCATGATTGTACGGTCGGCAATAATACTATTTTTGCTAATAATGTGGCTATAGGTGGTCATGTTGAGGTGGGTCATAATGTCTTTATTGGCGGCGCTGTGGTGGCGCATCAATTTTGCCGTATTGGTTCTTATGCCATCGTGCAAGGCACAACGGGTCTTAATATGGACGTGATCCCCTATATGTTGGTAGGTGGTCGCCCCGCAAGGCATTACAAATTAAATACAGTCGGTTTAAGACGCGCGGGTATTGTAGGTGATCGTTTAAAAGTGTTATCGGCGGCCTTTCGCTTATTAAGAAATAAGCAAAGTATTGATGAGCTAGAAGAAACCGAAGAAATAGTACATTTAAAAGCTTGGCTGGCGATTAAGTCTAAACGCGGATTACATGGGTTTATTGGTAGTTAGTTCTGTAGGTCGGGTTACGCTATCGCTAACCCGACCTACGTGACTAACCCGACTACCCGACGCTTCGATTAGTTATCAACAAGTGTACTTTTGATGAAAGCAGGAATGTCTTGTGCGGGTAAGGGTTTGCTAAAAAAATAGCCTTGAATAATATCGCAACCTAAGCGCTGTAACTTTAAAGCCTGTTCTTCGGTTTCAACACCCTCTGCCACTAAGGAATAATCTAGGGCATGAGCTAAGCCAATAATGGTGCCTAATAATAAAGCGGTATGCGAATTGTAGAGCATGTCGTCTATAAAGATTTTATCTATTTTTAAACAATCTAAGGGCAGTTGCTTTAAAGAGGCTAAACAAGAAAAGCCGGTGCCGAAGTCATCAATGGCAATTTTTAAACCAATGTCTCGCAGTTGTTTAAAAACGTCTATATGCCCTTTGGTTTGCATGGCGCTTTCGGTTACTTCTAGTTTTAAGTACTGTGCAGGGACGCCAGTGTCTCGTAGGGTTTCTTTAACTGTTTGTACCAAGTGATGATCTTGAAAATGACTAGGAGTTAAATTAACCGCTACCGGTATATAAGGTAAGCCACTGCGATGCCAGTCGGCTAGTTGCTCACAGGCTGTTTTAATCGCCCAATTGCCTAACTCAGTTTGTAAATCGAGTTGGTCTAGCAAATCGAGAAAGTAGTCAGGGGGGACGATGCCTAAGATAGGATGTTGCCAGCGCACTAAGGTTTCCATACCAACGACTTGTCGATTAGTCATGGATAACTGGGGTTGATAGTACAGTACAAACTGGTTTTGCTTAAAAGCCTCTTTTAATAAATCTTCTTTTTCTCGACGTAGCGTGGCGGGGTTTATTTTGTTCTTGGAATAAAAAACATAGCTTTGTTTTTCAGCTAGTTTGGTTTGCTGCATTGCAAAGTCAGCGGCTGTTATGAGGTCATGTTCATTGATGCCATCTCTAGGAAAAATGGCGACACCGATACTGGCGCTAGGAATAAATCGGTACTGTTCTATAGTAATTGGCTGCTTAATTTTCTGTAGGCAACGGTTGATAACTTTTATGACATCAATGTCATCGACAATATTATCAACAATAATACAAAACTGATTGCCGCCTAAACGTGCGATAAAATCGACTTCACGCACCACTGATTTTAAGCATTGAGCTATGGCGTGTAGAAATTGATCGCCTAGTTGATGGCCGTAGCGATCATTAACCTCGTTAAAATCATCAAGGTCTATAAGCAAAAAAGCAAATTGCTCATTACGCCTAGTCGCTGTTTTTATTAAACAGGTCATGCGTTCATGATAGTAAAGTATATGAGCTAAACCCGTTAAATTGTCATAATAAGACAAAGGCAGCGTGGCTAGCTCATTGGGTTGCTGGTAAGTTGTCATGAGTAATGGTTTGTATTATCCTGATAGTTAAAATACTACGGCTGTCTGTTTTCTTAAAGCTTCTCTATGCGACACATAGTGTTACCGATGGGGAGTCAGGATGGTATCTTTAGTCGGGGTACTTTGATCCAGTTCTGGATAATCTAAAGTGTAGTGTAAGCCTCTGCTTTCCTTGCGTTGCTGGGCGCAGCGGATAATGAGTTCAGCAACTATCACGAGATTACGCAATTCTAATAAGTCACTGGTCACGCGAAAATGGCCGTAATATTCGGCTATTTCTTTTTTAAGTAACTCGACTCGACTCAGCGCTCGATTTAAGCGCTTATCGGTTCTTACTATACCAACATAGTCCCACATAAAGTGTCGCAGTTCATTCCAGTTGTGCGCAACGACTACTTCTTCGTCGGAGTCTATGACTTGTGATTCATCCCAGTCGCGAATGGTGGGGATTGGGGCAATAGTGGGTAGTTGTTGTAATATGTCAGCACAGGCACGGTCAGCAAAGACTAGGCATTCTAGTAAAGAGTTACTCGCCATGCGATTGGCACCGTGCAGTCCAGTACAGGCTACTTCGCCGATGGCATACAAATGATTAATGTCAGTGCGAGCACAGTCATCTGTTAGCACCCCGCCACAGGTGTAATGTGCGGCTGGAACGACAGGGATGGGTTGTTGGGTAATATCTATGCCATAGTCTAAGCATTGTTGATAAATGGTCGGAAAGTGTTCGCGTATAAAATCGGCTGGTTTATGGCTGATATCCAAATAAACACAATCTATACCGCGTTTTTTCATTTCATGATCTATGGCTCTAGCGACTATATCCCTAGGAGCTAATTCGCCTCTAGCATCAAATTTCTCCATAAAAGAAGAGCCATCTTTAAGTACTAGCTTAGCGCCTTCACCCCTTAGGGCCTCGCTGATAAGAAAGGTTCTCGCCTCTGGGTGATAAAGGCAGGTAGGGTGAAATTGCATAAATTCCATATTGCTAATGCGACAACCTGCTCGCCAAGCCAAAGCAATACCATCGCCTGTGGAACTATGTGGATTAGTGCTATAGATATAAGCCATATTCGCACCACCCGTTGCCAGAACTACAATCTTGGCCGCGAAGGTTTTAACTTTATTTTTTTGGCTATCTAATACATAGGCGCCAATGATTCGTTTACCATTGCCATCGTCTGTTGCGGCGGTGATAAGTTCGACCACGTTATGGTGTTCTAATAACTGAATATTGGAATGTTGTTGTGCACGTTCAATCAGTGACAGGGATACCGCTTTCCCAGTGGCATCATCAGAGTGAACTACGCGTCGGTGTGAATGTCCGCCTTCTCGGTTTAAATGCAGTTGTGTCTCGCCTGAGGCGTTTTCCTCTTCAGTAAACACAACACCCTGTGTTCGTAACCATTCTATGGAGTTTTTACCTTGTGTCACGGTTAAGCGAACAATATCCGGATTACAAAGCCCTGCACCGGCATCAAGGGTATCTTCGATATGCGATTCTATAGAATCTTCGGCATCAAAAACCGCCGAGATGCCGCCTTGGGCATAATAAGTACTGCTAGACGTTAGAGCGAACTTTGATAATACGGCAACGGCTGTGTGTTGTTCGGCCAGTTTTAATGCTAGAGTAAGTCCTGCTCCGCCGCTGCCAATAATGAGTACATCAAGTTTTCTGGTATAGGGCATGGTGGTTAGTCTGTACGAATAGTGAATAAAGTGTTGGTTACTAAGTGAAGGTTGTGGCTTAGTTGACAACGTTTATGGATAATAACGCTTTTTAGCGTGATAGCACAAATTTGCACATAAGAACTTTGTGATAATATGACTATCCATGACCTTATTAAAAGAGCCGAAGTGATCCCTCTGCCCAGAAATAGCCAGCAATTAGACGAAGAATTAGTGTCGCGTGTGCAGCGTGGCGACAAAGCAGCGTTTGACTTTTTGGTGATCAAGTATCAGCATAAAATTATTCAGTTAGTTAATTTTTATGTTAAAGATCCTAGTGAAGCGCAAGATGTCGCTCAAGACGCTTTTATTAAGGCTTATAGAGCACTAGGCGATTTTAGAGGTGAGGCTGCTTTTTATACCTGGCTATATCGTATTGCTATTAATACCGCTAAAAATTATTTGATGTTAAGAGCTAGAAGACATAGCGATTATCAGCTTGATATACAAGAAGTAGAAGCATTAGGGAATGCGCCTCAATTACAAGGCTTGGAAACTCCTGAGCAATTATTACTGAATGAAGAAATAATGACAACGCTCAATAAGGCGATTGAAGCTCTTCCAGAAGAAATGCTAGTTGCATTTAAGTTGCGAGAATTTGAAGGTTTGAGTTACGAAGAGATTGCAGTCGCTATGGACTGCCCTATTGGTACGATACGCTCACGACTTTTTAGGGCGCGTGAAGCGATTGATAAACAATTAACGCCTTTACTAGAATAGGATGATTTGAAATGTCGGAAGATTTAAATCAAAATATATCTCAGTTTATGGATAATGAATTAGAGCATGCTGAGGCTCTGCTGTTATTAGCGAATCTCAATGCGCAACCCGAACTACAACATAAATTAAATCGCTATGCTGCGATTAGTCATGCTTTAAAGAGCGGCGTCTATTTAGAAGTAAAGGCTGATTTTTTAGATGATATCGCTCAGCAGATACAACAAGAGCCAATACCAGTACCTATTGTTGAAAAGCCAGTGGCTTTTAAGCAAGCTTATCCATGGCTAGTCTTGGCAGCATCTCTCGCCATGATTGCGTTACTTACGGAGCAACGCTTTAATAGTCAGTTCGTTATACCAGCGGCAACCCTACAGATGGCTCAACGTTGGTTGCCTGAGTCGTCAGATCTTAATAAACGGATTAGTCTCTATCTTAAAGAGCACCGTTCTGATGCTTATGCACAAAGTCAGGACGAGGTTAAGCCTTACTCAAGATAACGATCTATCATTAAAAATGACGTTGCTTTGGATGTTGGGTTGCGAAAAGTGCCGCCTAAGCGACTACGTCATCATGTTACACATATATTTGTTTTATCACTATTAGTGAATGGAGTTGTTATGCTTAAAAAGCTTGCTTGGTGTGTTGTTCTCGTTTTTATGTTTAATCAAAATGGCTTAGCACAACTGCCAGATTTTACCGAGATGGTAAAAACTAATGGCGTTGCTGTTGTGAATATTAGTACCACGCAAAAAGCGAAACCTGAAGCGGCTGAGGGTGCTCAAAAAGAAATCCCTATGCCCGAAGGTATGCCACCTGAAATGGAGGAATTGTTTAAACATTTCTTTAATAATCCTAATGGCGGTGGTAACGGTGCAGAAGGTGACGGTGATGAGGGTGAAGCTCAGTCTTTAGGGTCGGGCTTTGTCATTGATAAAAGTGGTTATGTACTCACTAATCATCATGTTGTTAAAGGCGCTGATGAAATTATTGTTAAGTTTTCTGATCGACGTGAGTTAGTTGCCAAGCTGATTGGTTCTGATGCGCGTACCGATGTGGCTTTGTTAAAAGTTGATGCGGCTGATTTACCGGTAGTGAGTATTGGTGATCCTAGTAAACTTCAGGTGGGTGAATGGGTGCTCGCTATTGGTTCTCCGTTTGGCTTTGAGCAGTCAGTGACTGCGGGTATTGTGAGTGCTAAAGGTCGTAGTTTGCCCGGTGGAAATTATGTGCCGTTTATACAAACCGATGTAGCGATTAACCCTGGAAACTCAGGTGGTCCTTTGTTTAATATGGATGGCAAAGTAGTGGGTATTAACTCACAAATTTATAGTCGTACCGGTGGCTTTATGGGGCTTTCATTTGCCATTCCTATGGATGTGGTTATGAATGTAGTCAGCCAAATTAAAGCGAATGGTAAAGCTACGCATGGTTGGTTAGGTGTGCAAATTCAAGATGTAACAAGGGAGCTCGCAGAATCTTTTGGTATGAAAAAACCTCAAGGTGCGTTGGTTTCTAAGGTGATGTCTGATAGTCCAGCAGAAAAAGCGCAGTTACAGATTGGTGACATTATTACTGAATTTAATGGACAGTCTATTGAAAAATCGGGTGATTTGCCGCCTATGGTCGGTATAACGCCGATTAAAGATAAAGCGACTTTGAAAATTATCAGGCAAGGTGAGGAAAAAATCATTAACTTTAATATCGGCTTATTGCCGGATCAAGTTGATAAAGTGGCTGATAGTAAAGCAGAAAAAGCCAAGCCTACTAATAGACTGGGCGTAACAGTCACTGATTTGACCGCTGAAGAAAGACAGTCGGCACAGGTCAGTAAAGGCGGTGTGCTGGTACAAAATATAGCTAAAGGTGCAGCCAAGACGGCTGGTATTCAAGTAGATGATGTCATCTTACGACTTGATAATCAATTAGTTCATGATGTGGCTAGCTTTGAAAAGATGGTTAAAAATTTACCGGTGGCTAAGTCAGTCGCTGTTTTAATTCAGCGTCGTGGTAGCCCCGCCTTTTTAGCGCTTAAGATTGAAAAATAACATGATGCCTGTGTGATGCAAACAGCACTCAATCAAGAGTTGTTGTTTGCATTACCCACTAAAACTTAAACTGAATCGGCTGGATTAGTTTAAAATCCACGCTTTAGTCAAAATCTCTCACTCTTGCTTACTAATTGACTCATGCAACCTACACATACTGATGTTTTAACGACCCTTTCAACGCTGCGTGATTATATACGCTGGGCAGCCAGTCGCTTTACCATTGCTGGCGTTAGTTTTGGACATGGTACATTGACCGCACTTGATGAAGCGGCTGCCTTAGTCTTACATACGGTACATCAACCCTATAATTTGGCAGAAGCTTATCTTGATGCGGCATTAACTATGGCTGAGCGGTCGGCGATTATCGATATCATCGATAGGCGTATTAATGAAAGAACGCCGGCCGCTTATTTAACGAATGAGGCTATATTTGCTGGACTTGCTTTTTATGTTGATAATCGGGTATTAGTACCCAGATCACCGATTGCTGAATTAATTGAGCAGCGTTTTTCACCTTGGGTAGAAGAAGAGCAAGTCTTTCGTATTTTAGATTTGTGTACTGGTAGTGGTTGTATTGCCATTGCCTGTGCCTATGCTTTTCAAGAAGCCTACGTGGATGCGGTCGATTTATCTACCGATGCCTTGGCGGTCGCGGCTATCAATATTGAAAAACATCAGATGGCGGAGTCGGTCAGGCTATACCACTCTGACTTATTTAAGGAATTGCCAGCAGCGCAATATGACATTATTGTCAGCAATCCACCTTATGTCAGTCAACAAGAATGGTCAGAATTGCCTCAAGAGTTTCGTGCAGAACCTGATATGGGTTTTAAAGGCGGTGAGTCAGGTTTGGATCTTGTCATCCGTATTTTGGTAGATGCTGATGCGTATTTGGCAACGCAGGGAATTTTGTGTGTGGAAGTGGGCAGTAGTGCTCAGACCTTACAAGAGACTTTTCCTAGCGTACCTTTCTTTTGGATGAATTTTGAACGAGGGGGTGATGGCGTGTTCTTGCTCACGGCGGGACAGGTTCATGAATATCACCATTTATTTATAGCGGCGTTAGGTTAATATGTCTGGAAATACGATAGGAAAATTATTTACGGTTACCTCTTTTGGTGAAAGTCATGGCCCTGCCATAGGCTGTATTGTTGATGGCTGCCCTCCAGGATTACTGCTATCAGAAGCTGATTTACAAGAAGATCTTGATCGCAGAAAACCAGGTACGTCAAGACATACTACGCAACGTCGTGAAGCTGATGTGGTAAAAATATTATCAGGGGTGTTTGAAGGCAAAACCACCGGTACGCCTATCGGCTTATTGATAGAAAATACCGATCAACGCTCAAAAGATTATTCTAAAATTGCCGATACCTTCAGGCCGGGGCATGCTGATTATACTTATCAGCAAAAGTATGGCTTTAGAGATTATCGCGGTGGTGGTCGTTCATCTGCTCGTGAAACGGCCATGCGAGTGGCAGCCGGAGGTATCGCTAAGAAATATCTTAAAGAACAGGCTGGCATAGAAGTTCGTGGTTATTTATCACAATTGGGACCGATCAAAATAGAAAAGCTCGATTGGTCAGTCATTGATAGCAATCCCTTCTTTTGTCCTGATAGCGATAAAGTAGCAGAAATGGAAGCCTATATGGATGCTTTGCGCAAGGAAGGTGAGTCCATAGGCGCAAGAATTGAGGTGGTCGCAACCAATGTGCCGCCGGGTTTGGGCGAACCTATCTTTGATCGTTTAGATGCTGATCTAGCTCATGCCTTGATGAGTATTAATGCGGTTAAAGGCGTAGAGATTGGTGATGGCTTTGCTTGTGTTAACAGTAAAGGTACACAGTTTCGTGATGAAATAACACCTAGCGGCTTTTTGAGTAATCATGCCGGAGGTATTTTAGGCGGTATTTCTAGTGGTCAGTCTATTACAGCCAGTATTGCCTTAAAACCGACCTCTAGCTTACGCTTGCCCGGTAAAAGCATTAACCAGCAAGGTGATGCTATAGAGGTGAGTACCGAAGGTCGTCATGATCCTTGTGTGGGCATACGCGCCACACCGATAGCCGAAGCAATGATGGCCTTGGTCTTGATGGATCATTTATTAAGACATAGAGCCCAAAACCTGCATGTTCAATCGGGACTGCCTATTATTAGGTAATTGCTGACTATCAATTTAAGGCCGGTCAGTGTTAAAAATATATCGTTCACATGTCCTACGTCACAACTCACATTTAAGCGAAAACAGTTTGTGTGGAGTGCAATAGCTTCAGCTATTGGCTTTTAAAACAGCTCAAGCTGTTTTACTCCAAGCTTACAGATTACTTAACTGTGGGCAGTGACGCGGGGCATGGGAACGATAAAAACTTTCTTATCTTCATGAAGTAACTAAATGTCTATTCCTTACTGGCGGCTGTCAGGTTTTTATTTTTTCTATTTTGCAACGCTAGGTGGATTCATCCCTTACTGGAGTCTTTATTTAAAAGATTTTGGTTTTGATCCCATTGAAATTGGTGAGCTCTCTGCGTTTTTAGTTGGGACAAAAATAATTGCGCCTAATTTAAGCGGATGGATAGCCGATCATACCGGTAAAAGTATCGGTATCATTCGGCTGGCAGCCTTTTTTGCTACACTCATCTTCGCAGGATTTTTATGGGCGCATGATTATGTAGGCTTTGCCTTGATCACGATAGGCTTTAGTTTTTTTTGGAATGCCATGTTGCCGCAATTTGAAGCGGTGACCTTAGCACATTTAAGAAATGAAGCGCATCGCTATAGTCGAATAAGGTTGTGGGGATCGATTGGTTTTATTGTTGCGGTGCTGAGTATCGGTGCTGTTTTAGAACATTATCCAGTCAGCTTGCTGCCGCTAATCATCGGGGCCTTATTATTGTTAAATGCTGGTATTACCTTTGTAACTCCTGAAGCTAAAAGCATTAGTTTGGATAGGGCAGTACATGGCATGTTAAAAATCATTAAGATACCAGAGGTGTTAGCCTTTATGGCGGTTAATGTCTTGCTGCAAATGGCACATGCTCCGTATTATGTTTTCTACTCTATCTATCTTAAGCATGCACAATACTCGGCTATGGTGACCGGATTGCTCTGGGCATTAGGTGTCTTGGCCGAGATTGTGTTATTTATGTATATGCGCAATCTGTTAAAGCATTGTTCATTACGCGCCATTCTTTTGCTGAGTTTAGGGCTGGCAACGGCTAGGTGGTTAATGATAGGCTGGGGGTCTTATTATTTGTGGGTACTCATTGTTGCGCAACTATTACATGCGGCCACTTTTGGGGGCACTCATGTCGTTGCTATGTATTTGCTGCATCGTTATTTTGGGGAGCAACATCAAGGTAAAGGCCAAGCGTTATATACCAGTCTTTGTTTTGGCTTAGGTGGCGTGCTGGGTAGTCTTTATAGTGGTTATTATTGGGATTTACTAGGTTCACGAGTGGTATTTTCAATGGCCGCTGCCTGTTGTGGCTTAGCATTTATCATTGCTTATATTTGGGTCGCTAGGGAAAATACTCAAGATAGGCTAGTGGTAGGTTAGAATAAGCCCATTAGTCATGTTTAAAATAATGATAACTATCTGCTCCATGATATTTTCTATAATTCAAGCTTAAGGTGACAGCATGAAGAAAACCCTTGCTAGGTGGGCCTTAGATATTTGGTATAAAGATCCTTTCATTGGTGTGTGGCTAATGCCTTTTGGTTTTTTATTCAGTGATGTGGTTCGCTTTAGAAAGTTTTTATATAGCATTGGGCTACTAAAAACCCAGATTTTACCTGTGCCTGTTATTGTCGTGGGTAATATTACCGTAGGCGGTACAGGTAAAACGCCGTTAATTATTTATTTAGCCAACTATCTTAAAAACTCAGGTTTTAAGCCGGGCATTATCAGTCGAGGTTACGGTGGACTAGCCGACTCTTGGCCGCAGTGGGTAGGCACAGACAGTCTGGCAAAAAATGTCGGTGATGAAGCGTTGTTAATCGCTAAACAAACGGCTTGTCCTATGGCCGTTGGGCCGTTACGGGTAGCTGCTGCTCGTTTGTTATTAGAAAAGGCCGATTGTGATGTTATTTTATCCGATGATGGTTTACAGCATTATGCCTTACATAGAGATATTGAAATTGCCGTCATTGATGGGGAGCGTCGCTTTGGTAATAGTTATTGTTTACCTGCAGGGCCTTTACGCGAGCCTATTGAACGCTTAACCAGCGTCGACTTTATTATCGTCAATGGTGAAAAACAAGAACCTAATGAATTTTCCATGCACTTAGTGGGCAATATCGCTATTAATTTATTAACGGGTGAACAAAAACCCTTAGTTGATTTTAACACTGAAGATTGTCATGCGCTGGCAGGTATAGGCAATCCAGACCGGTTTTTTAAGCAGTTAGCATTAGCAGGACTTAACACTAGCAACAAAAGTTTTCCCGATCATTACTCGTTTCAACGCGAGGATATTGAGTTTTCTGATCAAAAGCCTGTGCTGATGACAGAAAAAGATGCGGTAAAATGCACATTATTTGCAGGCCAGCAACATTGGTATGTGCCAGTGACGGCTAAGCCTGACAGTCTTTTTACAGAACAATTATTAAATCTTTTAAGAGAAAAGCATGATAGATAAAAAATTACTCGATATTTTGGCCTGCCCACTATGTAAAAGTCCATTGCATTATGATAAGGTCAATGATGAATTGTTATGCAGAGCTGATCGTTTAGCTTTCCCTGTTCGCGATGACATTCCCGTTATGATAGAAGATGAAGCGCGTCAGTTAAGCAGTGAAGAAGTAGACGCTTTATATCAATGAGCCAGCGTTTTAAAGTCGTTATTCCTGCTCGATATAGTTCAAGCCGATTACCTGGCAAACCTTTATTAGAGATAGCGGGAAAACCAATGATTGTTCATGTGTGTGAACGCGCTAAAGAAGCAAATGCTGAAGAAATCGTCGTTGCAACGGATGATCAGCGTATCTTTCAAGCTGTCTCTGATTTAGGTATAAAAGCTGTGATGACACGAGTTGATCATCAAAGTGGCACAGAAAGAATTGCTGAGGTGGCAAAGCTTTGTGGTTGGTCTGAAGATGACATTATTGTTAATTTGCAAGGTGATGAGCCCTTAATTCCTCCCGAATCTATACGAGAGGTTGCACTCGCTTTAGCCAGTCAAAAGCTAGCGGGTATTGCTACTTTGGCGGCTAAAATGCTTTCTTCAGAAGAAATATTTAATCCTAATGCGGTTAAGGTCGTTTTGAATCAGGCCAGTTATGCGTTGTACTTTAGTCGTGCGCCTATTCCGTGGGAAAGAGGCGTTTTCGATCAGGTAGATAGAACGCCGTCAGGAAGTGTGCCTTATCTTCGGCATATTGGTTTATATGCTTATAGGGTGAGTTTTTTAAATCGCTATTGTTCATGGCCTGCCTCGGCACTGGAGTCGGTCGAAGCATTGGAACAATTGAGAATACTTTGGCAGGGTGAAGCGATTTTAGTTAAAGTCATTGATAAAACGCCAGAGGCTGGTGTAGATACGCCTGAAGACCTGCTAAGGGTGGCTAGAGTATTGGCATTGGCGCATTGATTAAAGCCGCTGTTGATTTTAATATCCGCCCAATTAATAGTAAAATAATCGCTATTGTTTGACAGAAGTGGATTACATTAGTAATTTGTCCTGCTTTGTTGTGACTTCTCATCATTTAGTGTTGTTGAGAAGCTATTTTTTTTAATCTTACTCATACTTGGGTTGCTCAAGAGCTCTGTTAATGCAAGAATTTCATAGAATAAGTCGTTTACCTCCTTACGTATTTAACATAGTTAATGAGTTGAAAGCCAAAGCTCGTGCGGCAGGAGAAGATATTATTGATTTTGGTATGGGTAATCCCGATCAACCTACGCCACAACATATTGTTGATAAATTGATAGAAGCCGTTCAGCGTCCAGATACTCATCGATATTCAGTTTCTAAGGGTATTCCTAGATTAAGAAAGGCTATTTGTGATTGGTACAAAACTCGATACGATGTCGATTTAGACCCAGAAACGGAAGCCATTGTTACCATAGGCTCTAAAGAAGGGCTAGCGCATTTAGCCTTAGCAACACTGGGGCCTGGGGATGTGGTGTTGGTGCCTAATCCTGCTTACCCTATACACCCTTACGGTGTAGTTATTGCCGGTGCTGATCTTCGGCATGTGCCAATGATTCCCGGTGGTGATTTTTTTGAAGAATTGCAAAAAGCCATCGTTGATTCTTGGCCTAAGCCCAAAATGCTCATTCTTAATTTCCCAGGAAATCCGACTACCGAATGTGTGGAGCTTGATTTCTTTGAGAAAATTATTGCTGTTGCTAAAGAGCATAATATCTGGGTGGTTCAGGATATTGCTTATGCGGATATCGTTTTTGATGGCTATAAAGCCCCCTCTATACTTCAAGTCGAAGGCGCTAAAGATATTGCGGTAGAATTTTTCTCCATGTCTAAAAGCTATAACATGCCAGGCTGGCGTGTCGGTTTTATGTGTGGCAATAAAGAGCTGGTTTCTGCTTTGGCAAGAATTAAATCTTATCTGGATTACGGTACTTTTGCGCCCATACAAATTGCAGCGATTGCCGCGTTAGAAGGGCCACAAGACTGTGTGACTGAAATTGCTGAGATGTATAGAAAAAGACGCGATGTCCTGTGTGAGGGTTTGAATGCCGCAGGCTGGCCTGTTGAAAAGCCCAAAGCAACTATGTTTGTTTGGGCAAAAATACCCGCCGCTTACCAAGCAATGGGCTCGTTGGAGTTTTCTAAGAAATTATTACTAGAAGCCAAAGTGGCGGTAGCTCCCGGTGTAGGTTTTGGTCAGTATGGTGATGATCATGTGCGTTTTGGCTTAATAGAAAATGAACACCGTACCCGTCAAGCTGTTCGTGGTATTCGTTTGATGATGAAAAAAGATGGTCTAACATCTTAAAGGGACTTAGTTAATGTAGATTGGGTCGTAGGCTATATTGTCGGGTTACGCTATCGCTAACCCGACCTACATAATAGAAGATGAATAATGTTTAACTGGAGCTTGAATTGAAACCGGTAAAAGTAGGTGTATTAGGATTGGGTACAGTAGGCGGTGGTACCGTTAATGTACTAAAGCGCAATGCCGCAGAAATCGCTAGACGGGCGGGCAGGGAAATTACCATTACCCGTGCTTCAGTTAAAGACTTAGATAAACAACGTATCTGTGATACCCAAGGTATTATTTTAACTACCGATCCTATGGACATCATTAATGATCCTGACATTGATATTGTTGTGGAATTAATTGGTGGAGATGGCCTGATTAAAGACTTGCTTTTAAAAGCGATTAATAACGGTAAGCATGTCGTCACGGCGAATAAATCGCTGATTGCCTTACACGGTAATGAAATCTTTGCCAAAGCCAGTGAAAAAGGCGTTATTGTTGCGTTTGAGGCAGCCGTTGCCGGTGGTATTCCTATTATTAAAGCCATACGCGAAGGCTTGAGTGGTAATCAAATCGAATGGTTAGCCGGTATTATTAACGGCACCGGTAATTTTATTTTGACTGAAATGCGCGATAAAGGTCGTGACTTTAATGATGTTTTAGCCGAGGCCCAAGCCTTAGGTTATGCAGAAGCAGACCCTAGCTTTGATATTGAAGGCATTGATGCTGCCCATAAGTTAACCATCTTGGCGTCAATTGCTTTTGGTATTCCTTTGCAGTTTGACAAAGTGTACACCGAAGGTATTACAGGAATTACCCGTCTTGATGTGGAGTATGCCGAACAATTAGGCTATCGCATCAAGCATTTAGGTATCGCCAGAAAAATGCCGAATGGCATTGAGCTTAGAGTACATCCTACTTTAATCCCTGAACGTCGTTTAATTGCCAATGTCAATGGTGTCATGAATGCCGTGGTTGTTAAAGGTGATGCGGTAGGTCCTAGTCTTTATTATGGTGCGGGGGCGGGTGCAGAGCCTACCGCTTCTGCGGTAGTTGCTGATTTGATTGATGTCGCAAGAGCATTAACTAGCGATCCTGAAAATCGCGTACCGCATTTGGCATTTCAAGCGGATGCCTTAGTCGATATTCCTGTTTTACCCTCCGCTCAATTTAAAACAGCCTATTATTTACGCTTAAATGCTGAAGATAAACCGGGTGCCTTAGCTGATGTGACACGCATCTTGGCTGATCATCACATTAGTATTGAAGCCATCATACAAAGAGAGCCGGTAGGCGAAGCTACCGCTATCCCTATTATTTTGCTGACTGAAATTACTCTGGAACATGAAATGAATGTGGCGATTACTAAAATCGAAGCACTAAAAACTGTGACCGGAAAAGTCAATCGTATCCGTTTAGAAACCTTGAGATAAATAGTTATGTCTACCCATAAACACCATACTGGATTAATTGCACGTTATAGAGACCGTCTACCGGTGAGTGCTAATACACGCATTATCAGTTTAAACGAAGGCAATACGCCACTGATTGAATTGCAAAATATTCCTAGATTACTGGGTAAAGACGTAAAGATTTATGCCAAGTTTGAAGGTTTAAATCCAACCGGTTCTTTTAAAGATCGCGGCATGACTCTGGCGGTTACCAAAGCAGTAGAAGAGGGCAGTCATGCCATTATCTGTGCATCTACCGGCAATACTTCTGCGGCTGCGGCGGCTTATGCAGCGCGAGCCGGTATTAAAGCTTTTGTGTTAATTCCTGATGGCAAAATAGCTCAAGGTAAATTAGCGCAAACCTTAATGTACGATGCCACTATCATTCAAATTAATGGTAACTTTGATCAAGGTATGGCGCTGGTTAAAGAAGTGGCAGAACAAGCCCCGGTCACTATCGTTAACTCCATTAATCCTTACCGTATTGAGGGTCAAAAAACTGCCGCCTTTGAAATTGTTGATGACTTAGGTTTTGCGCCCGATTATCACTGTTTGCCAGTCGGTAATGCCGGCAATATCACCGCTTATTGGAAAGGCTATAAAGAATACGCGACCGATAGAGTGTGTGGTAATCGTCCTGTTATGTGCGGATATCAAGCAGCGGGAGCCGCGCCCTTTGTAGCCGGACACATGATTGATAACCCAGAAACGATAGCCACCGCTATACGCATTGGTCATCCGCAATCTTGGGATTTCGCTTGGGCTGCACAACAAGAGTCTGGCGGTTGGTTTGATAAGTTTAGCGATGAACAAATTTTAGCGGCGCAAAGAATGCTCTCGCAATATGAAGGCATCTTTTGCGAGCCCGCATCGGCGACTTCATTAGCCGGTGCGATGCAAGACATTACTTCTGGAAAAATACCCGAAGGCAGTATTATTGTCTGTACCTTAACCGGCAATGGCTTAAAAGATCCAGATACCGCTATCAAACAATGTGCTTCCGCTCATCCTGTGACCATAGAGGCCAGTTTGGATGCCGTTAAACGCGCCATCTTAGATAATTTATAATTTAGTTGCCTGGAGTAAAACAGCTTTAGCTGTTTTAAAGTGCAATAGCTGAAGCTATTGCATTCCTGACTTACTGTTTTCGCTTAACTGTGGGCAAGTTTATGTAGGTTGGGTTAGCGCAACGTAACTCAACATTACAGGAATTGTCGGGTTACGCTTTTGCTAACCCGACCTTGTGTTTCTGGAATAATGATCGATCTAAAGATAACGATACAGAGCTTAGCAACCCGTGCAATCAAAATCAGCTAAACCCTCTTATACCTGGGGTACTATTTATGGTATTGCCTTAGAGCATAAAAAAGCGCTGATTTATTCTCATTTCATCGCTGTTTTAGCGATGATAGCCAGTGTGCCTGTGCCGTTGCTAATGCCGATGTTAGTGGATGAAGTCTTGCTTAAAAAGCCAGGCGTGGCGATGAGCCTTATCAATCCGTGGTTTCCTATCGAATGGCACCAACCTGTCCTCTATATTGCGGTTATATTGATCGTCAGTTTATTGCTGCGTATTATCGCCATCATTTTTAACATCATCCAAGCTCGGCATTTTTCCTGCATTGCTAAAGATATCGTGTTTCGTATACGCCAAAATCTTATTGGGCATTTACAAACCATCTCCATGTCCGAATATGAAAGCTTAGGTACGGGTACGGTGGTCACGCATTTGGTTAAAGATTTAGATACTATTGATACCTTTATCGGTACGACGGTTAGTAAATTACTGGTGGCCAGTTTAACGATTTTGGGCACAGCGGTGATTCTGTTATGGATGCACTGGCAGTTAGGCTTGTTTATCATGCTTTTGAATCCTGCCGTCATTTACTTTACTCGCGTAGTGGGTTCTCGGGTTAAAGACCTTAAGGCTAAAGAAAATTCAGCTTATCAAGTGTTTCAACAAGCACTGACTGAAACCTTAGAAGCCATCCATCAAATTCGCGCCAGTAATCGCGAGCAACATTATTGTGCGCAACTCATTAGTAGCGCACGGTCGGTTAAAGAGTATTCGGCAGCTTATGCTTGGAAAAGCGACGCTGCTTCGCGTATCAGTTTTTTAGTATTCTTATTCGGCTTTGATATATTCCGTGCTTGCGCAATGTTGATGGTATTTTATTCTGATCTGAGTATCGGGCAAATGCTTGCCGTATTTGGTTATCTTTGGTTTATGATGGCGCCAGTACAAGAAATATTAAGTATACAATATGCCTTTTATGCCGCTAAAGCCGCCTTGGTGCGTATTAATTGTTTATATGCTTTACAGCAAGAACCGGCTTATGCGCATCTTGAAAATCCTTTTTTGGATAAAAAAACCGTCGCTATTCGCGTAGATAATTTACACTTTAGTTATGGCGAAGAAACGATCCTCAATGGCATTAATTTAAGTATTAAAGCCGGTGAAAAAGTGGCTTTTGTGGGGGCGAGTGGCGGTGGAAAATCAACCTTAATACAATCGTTGATTGGGCTTTATACGCCTAGTTCTGGGCAGATTTGTTTTGATAATGTGCCGATAGAACGTATAGGTTTAGATGTGGTAAGAGAGCATGTGGTCACAGTACTGCAACATCCGGTGTTATTTAACGATAGCATACGAGCTAATTTGACTTTGGGTAAAAAAGTAACGGATGCCGAGTTATGGAACGCTTTGGCTATTGCGCAATTAACCGATACCGTAAAAGATCTAGCCCAAGGCTTAGAGACCTTCGTGGGTAGACAAGGAATGCGACTGTCAGGTGGTCAACGGCAACGGATGGCCATTGCTCGTATGGTGGTGGCTGATCCTAAAGTGGTTATCTTAGATGAGGCAACCTCAGCACTGGATAGTGAAACCGAACATCATTTACATGCGGCTTTGGCTGATTTCTTAAAAGGCCGTACCACGCTGATTATTGCTCACCGCTTAAGTGCCGTTAAACAAGCCGATCATGTCTATGTTTTTGAACAAGGTTTGGTGATAGAGCAGGGGAGTCATGAAACCTTACTTAATCAAAAAGGTCTTTATGCGAAATTATATGACGAATATCAGTAGATAAGTTATTCAATGACGCCTTAGAAATGTACATGAAATAACATCGAGTTCCCCCCTCTTTGAAAAAAGAGGCAGTTTTAAAATCACAGTCGCTATCAAGGTAGCGTTTTATATTCTAATCACAGAGGCAGACTATGCTGATCAATAAACCATTAACATTGCTTTTGTTAGGCGCACTGGTTACTCCAATGGCGCTAGCCGTTGGCGAAGAGCAATCACTATCCGCTATAAAATCATTAGTAACACCCCAGCAACTTGAGCTACTGATACAAAAGTTTCAGCCCACGCTGAAACCAGAACAACGCACTCAACTTTCTGGCTTAGTTCAACAGCAAATTAATAATTTGAGCCCTAAAGAATTGGCGCAATTTGCCAATGCCAAAATGATAGAGATGCCTGATCTAGTCAAAAAACATATTAGTAAGATGCCATCTAGCGAATTAAAGCAAATACAACAAACCTTAAAATTGCAAAAAAGTCCGCAACCCTAAGAATAAAAACTATGGCCATATCAGAACAACAACGACAAAAAAATTAGCCAAGAAAAAGCAGAAAAGAGGTGTGACTGTTAAAAAAATAACGCCATCCATTACAAAAGCAAACACTTTTACCATCTCTCCGATTCATGAATGCTTTGTCGCCGATAATCTGAATACTGGTCTTGATTCAAGACCGTCCATTAATAACGATTGCAGAATTAGCCAAGACCATTGGCGTAACAAAGCGTTCTATTGAACGTAACTTAAAGAAACTGCAAGCTGAACAGCGATTGTTTAGGAGTGGACCTGCAAAGGGTGGGTGTTGGAAAGTAATGAAATTGAACAAGTAGGTGGTTTGCACATAAAATATAAAATACCTGCGTTCGGATGCGAGATAGACAAGCAATAACAAATAGATAGCTTTATTACTCTAACCTTGTAAATTAGTTTTTTATAAATGACTTTTTAAAAA
>TBL_comb47_HYPODRAFT_10001931_pt1 | contig 26348 bp, 35 predicted proteins | sample TroBogypolimnion_40_FD_10682 | JGI IMG/M metagenome (IMG submission 10682)
CAGGTGCGCCGGTTACGAGACCGTGCTCAATGCCCTTCTCGGTAGCTGTCCCTCGGTATGCGGCACACCCCACCGGGCCCTTGCGCTTCAGGCACTTGTCCAAGACAAACATTGCAGGAGAACCCGTAAACAGGTTACAGGTCGACGGAGATAAATGTTCAATACCGTGAGCAGAGAAAGGATTGTTTTTCACAAGACCTCTATGTGTAGATCAATATCGATTCGTCATCACAACATATAGAAGTCGGGGGTCGGGTCAACTAAAAAATGAACATTGACAAAAATTTAGGTTTGGTAATATAAAAAACGACGCTGTCGGATCAGGACAGCGTCGTAAGGACGACATGCAACGGGAGAGTAGACATGTCATCAAGAAAAGAATTACCATCCATAGAATATTTACGTCAAGTATTGGATTATAATCCAGATACTGGATATCTTTACTGGCGAGTAGATATAGGGAGCAGAGCAAAAGCTGGAAATAAAATAACGCGAGTAAATAGTGGTGGGTATATTTATTTTGGATTAGATAAAATACAATATTTGGGCCATAGAATTGCTTGGACTCTTTACTATGGCAAAGAGCCTAATTTTGAAATTGATCACATTGATGGAAATACAAAAAATAATGTTATTACAAATTTAAGAAAGGCAAATAGAATTGATCAAAATAGAAATAAAAGAATACAAAAAAATAATACATCAGGATTCAAAGGAATACATTTTAAACAAGAAAACCAAAAATGGTGCGCAAGAGTTTTTATAAATAAAAAAGCTATTCATTTAGGATATTTTGACGATGCTAAAAGTGCTTACGAAGCTTATTGCAATGCTGCTAAAAAATACTTTGGTGAATTTGCGAGAATATCATGAAATATAAATGTATTTTAGGTATTGACCCCGGAATCACAGGCGCTCTTTCTTTTTATTTTCCATCACACCCAATGCTGGTGGGAATACATGACATGCCAATAGACGGGAAAACAGTCGATGGGTATGAAATTGCTAAAATCATTCGCCAGTATAATCCCGACGTTGCTTTCATCGAGGCTGTTCACTCTTTCAGTGGTCAAGGAGTAACCAGCTCATTTAATTTTGGATGCTCATACGGCGTAGTTAGAGGCGTGGTGGCAGCGTGCTCAGTCCCGACCATACTTGTAAGCCCACAAAAATGGAAACGCGCATTAGATTTAAGCAAAGACAAAAACCAATCACTGGAGATGGCGCGTATGATGTGGCCCGAAAGCGATAAATTCAAACGCCGCAAAGATGATGGTAGAGCGGAGGCAGCTCTTATCGCAATATATGGATATAAGTCTCAATTTGATGTGAAGGAGAATTGATATGAAGTGGGATCAAAAAATTTTTTGCCATCAGTGTAAAATTTCTGGTGATGCTATTTTACATGAAGACGAAGGTGGAAACGCATATTGGGGAAAAGGAAAGGATTGGTGGGAATTACCAAATGGTTTCCATATCAAAAAAACAATTGAGCCTATTTACGAAGAAATTTATTTAAAGGGTTACGAAACAATAGAAACAGGACCATTTTGTGATATTTGCAACAACGAGGTTAGCTACAAATAAAAAAACGCCGCGGGTGTGAGTCGCGGCGTTAAGTTGTGGAGGTTCGTCAAATGACAGTAAAAATACTACCAGATGTAGAAGTATTGCGTCAACTATTTCTGTATGACGAAAAAACAGGTAATATTTATTGGAAAAGTAGAGATATAAGCATGTTTGTTGATGAAAGGTCTTTTAATACTTTTCATTCACAGTTTGCTGGTAAAAAAGCTGGCTCAACAAAACCAAAGGAACACATAAATTATATTCAGGTCAGTCTTTTTGGCAGAACAACTTTGGCCCATAGAGTTATTTGGAAAATGCATTATGAGACTGAACCGCCACCAATAATTGATCACATTGATGGTGATGGCACAAATAATAAAATAGAAAATTTAAGAGAAGCAACAATCCATCAAAATGGATGGAACTCAAAAAAGAATGTAAGAAATAAAAGTGGTTTCAAAGGTGTTTCTTTCAATACGGAACATCAAAGATGGCGTGCAGCAATACACGTCAAAGGAAAGACTAGACTTTTAGGTTATTTCAATACACCAGAAGAAGCGGGTGATGCTTATAAAAATGCTTCTATAAAATTACACGGATCTTTCTCAAGAATATAGATATAACTGAGGCCCCTCATGTTACCCGAATTTGATGAAGAGTTTGCCTCTACGGCAGACTATGCAAGGCTTTACCGCTCTATTGGTTTGCAGGTTGTTCCTGCAATGCTGGAATCGGAAAAGAAACAACCAACAGACACAATCAAACGTCCAGCAATTAACTGGCGTCAATTTACACAGGAGTTGATATCAGATGAGCAATTCGACGAATGGTATGGACGAGCAGGGATCTATTCCCAAAGAGGTAATCTGGGTATCCTTACTGGCGTGTGTTCTGGGCGCGTCTTTGTTCTTGATCTCGACACCCATAAGAACCCCGTTGCCCAACTGTGGTGGGACAACATTTGTCAGACCTACGGAGGAGCGGTTAGCGAAACCCCTACCCAGCGCACCGGAGGGGGCGGGCTACAGTTACTGTTCCGCTATCCCGAGTCGTGGGTGCCCCCTACCATACGCACGCAAATCGGCGTGGACATTAGAGGCGTTGGTGGCTTCGCAGTAATTGCGCCGTCAAAGCACGAATCAGGAAAGAACTACGAATGGCTCGAAGGCCTCTCACCCTATGAGGTGGAGATAGCCTTAGCGCCAAAAGAGTTCCTACAAGAGCTCGACGACCTTGCGGCCCAAAGTGGTCACATAAAACCACAAGAGCCAATTGAGGTCGTCAATCCAAAAACCGGCGAAATAACTTACACCCTTAAAACTCCTACGCCCCAATATGCAGAGACGGCGTGGGGCGAGGCGGCTGATGGCCGTGAGGATAAGATGACCCGTATGGTGTGGGGGCGTATCCTCGACATGTATCGGGACAGCCCCATCCCAGATGGGAAAGAAAGACAGGAAGAGATAAAGAGAGAGCTCTTTGAGGTTTACGTCTCAAAGGTCGTCACGCGAATAAATGATCCCGGTCAGCCTAAGCACTTACTATTAGAGCGCGAAGGCCGGGGAATCACACTATTCAATCAGAAGTGGACCGCCGCGATGCGGCTTTGGGATACCAAAGTCGCGGAGCAGGCGCAGATCGTCAGAGAGAAGCAGTTTGAGAACCCACAAAAAAATAACTTTAGTTTTGGGACAGATCCTGAAGCACCGATAAAGGTCGAGCCGCCCCCCACGCCAGACAATATCTTCACCCTTCTTAGGGCTGGAGCCATTATGGCTATGCCCGATCCAGAGTATCTCGTTGAAGACGTCATACCAGCCGAATCATTTGGGTTCATCGTCGGCGTCCCCGGGTGCCTAAAGACCTTTATTGCAATGGGTCTAGGTCTGGCTGCTGCCGCCGGTCTAGACGAATGGCTAGGCTATAAGGTTAAGAAGCACGGCCCCGTCGTATATGTAACCAGCGAGGGCTTTGCGGATATTAAGAACCGTCTCTATGCTTGGAAGAAGATGACGGGGATAGATCCCAACACCATCCCCTTCTATGCAGTCCCTGACAGCATGAACTTCATGCAGAAGCCAGACGTCTATAAGATCGTAAAGACCATCCAGCACGCTCAGGAGATGGAGGGGGCGCCTGTGGTTGCGGTGTTCGTCGACACAATGTCCCGTGTCCTTCCCGGCGCAGACGAGAACCTGCAGAAGGATATGACACAAGCTGTCGCAGCTTGCGACTACATCAAGACCTCCTTCAAGTGTGCAGTCATTGGTGTCCATCACATGAGCCGTAATGGCAATGGGACGATGCGTGGCTCGACTGTCTTTGATGGTGCCGCAGACTTCATTCTGTGGGTCCAGAGAGAGCCCGGGCAGATGTTTGGCAGTATCACAGCCCAGAAGATTAAAACCGCTCCAGACGGCTGGGAGATCGATTTTACGGTCACACAGGTCTCCTTCGTCACTGGCTTTGGGCGTGAGCGCACGAGCCTCTACATCGAGAGAACGGTCCACACTGGCAATGTCATCAACGTAGACTTTGGTGGAAAGCAGGAGACGGGCAGTGCGGTGGTCTCTGGCGTCCGTCTCCCTAATGAGGTCTGGAACGCCTTCTTTGAGCAGATGGAAGAAGACGAACGGGCAAATAGGCCGTGGACAGATGCGGCGAATGCTACCGCAAGATATGCGGGAAATAAGATGATGCAGATTGTCGAGGACAGATTTAAGAACGTGAAATTCAGCGAATCAGATGCGAAGAAGCTGATCAAATATTTCCTCGTTTCTTACATTTGGGTCGAGACAGATTACAAGGATAATAAGACAACAAAGAAAGGTTTGCATGTCGAAATATGGCCAGCTTACACCAAGCGGGGAGGCTGGAACCCACCCACTAAGGCAGGTATCGATGCGAGTGTTGAAAATGACGCAAATGATTGATAATAAAGCAAACGCGAGGGTGCGAGGGTCGCGAGAGTCCTATCCTACCCTAGACCCTCGCGAATCCTTTAAAATCAAATACATCGAATGTGCGAGGGTGTCCCCCTTACAGGGACTACTCGCTCCCTCGCCAGCGCCTTGAGGGCGCGCTCGGTCGCTCCGTCTGAGGGTTGACGAGCGATGGGGTTTTGGATTAGCCTTAACGGCGATTGAGAATCAGAGGACCGATATGGTCGAACCATTGATAGTTGAGAACGACCAGTATCGGTTGTTTTGGATAAACGGCACACCTCAAGACGAGTGGATTAACTTTCGGGTTAAGTCTGTAAATAAGATACGCGGCAAGATCCGTCGCAGTAGGCTTGGGTATAGTCGTGTTCAAAAAAGACTTGCCGACTGTAAAAGTTTGCAGGTTTTTATGAATAAAAATCCAGATGGGTTGAAGATGGTATTTTCTATGATAGAAGATGCTGTGAACGATGGCTTGATTTGAGATTGAGATGATGCGATGAACCTCACGGCTGACGACATAACGGCGATATTGGTATCGGTCACGGTAGCTGGCTTCGTGGCTTTTGTGTTCTCTCTATTGCTGGACCAGTTGGATGATTAACGGCGCATTAAAATCGGTTGCCAATTTCATTGGGATGGGCATAGCATTTGCCGTCGTGTTTTTGCTCGTCGTTGGATTGGTCGTCCAGATGGAGATCAACAAGAGGTTCCGTCGTGAACATAAGTGACTTTGAAAAAATACTTAAGGCCGCGCACGAGGCGTTCATCAATACGCCAAGGCTTCCCGATTGTGATTGCATAGACGGCGAGACGGCATTTAAGAATGCGATAAAGGCAGCGTTACAAATACGAGATTCGATTGATATTGATGGAGACTTAAATGGCGATAAAACCAAGGTCAAAGAAGAAGCCACCCCCGAGTGACAGGGGCGTCGTTGTTTCAGGATATACGCCCGCAGAGTGGATGCAGACCCCCGGCACATACATTGCCGGCAGGGCGGAGTTGGATGAGGCAGACGCGCTCGAGGTGTCTTTGGAAATAAAATGGGGTCGTGATAGGCTACGGCTTCTTGTGCCAGTTGAGTTGCGTGAGAAGTTCGACCGTCAGCGATACCTGACGTCACAAGCAAGATGGGAAGGCAATCTTGAAGACGTCAGACGAGAAGCGAGGCGTATGGTTACGGCGTGGAAGAAGCTTGACGCGACGGCCACCGCTGCAGGCGCACAGGTGCTGGACCCAGCGATATGGGAAGTGGCGCTTGAAGACGGCACGGTTGCTACAATTGTGCGAGAGCCTAATCTGGTCAATCGGGTCTTGGCTGAGGGCCGTCGGATAAATGTCTATACACTTGAAGAGATCGGCAATATGATCTCGGCCTTCCCTGAAATAGCAAGCATTAAACAGGAGTTTCCGGGCGCAAAGGTTACAAAGACAAAGCAGCAGGTCGCAGATCCTCTCGATACCCCAGTAGGGATGGGAGAGGGCATATTTGATACTTCTCCGCCAATAGACGGCGTGCAGGGCTTTGATTGGGAATACGGTGAAGAAATCCCTTTTAGTTAATTATCTTCTATGTTAAAATGGATTTCAACATAGGAGAATTAAATGAAAAAATGTATTTCTTGTCATAAGGAAAAGGATTTAATTGACTTTTACGCACACAAACAAATGGCAGATGGGCACTTAAATAAATGTAAAGAATGTTGTAAATATTATGAATCTAATAGACGTAAAATTAGTGATGCACCAAAAATAAATGATGCTAAAAGATATTACACAAGTGAAAAAAGAAAACAGCAAACAAGAAACTCTTCAAAAAAATGGAATGAAAAAAATCCGGGCGTTAAAGTTGAAAAACAAAGAGAATACAGAAAAAACAACCCAGAAAAATATATAGCTAGAACAGCTGTAAGAAACGCAATAAAAAATGGTTTTTTAAAAAAGGGGAAATGTTTTGTTTGTAATTCAGAAAACACACATGCTCATCATCATGATTATTCCAAGCCATTAGATGTAGTATGGTTATGTTCAATTTGTCACGGAATTGAACATCGTAAATATAAAACTCTTTAGATATAATTATGGAGATCGATATGAAAGTCAAAGATACATACCTCTACAATGCAGTCAGCATCGCACGGCTTGTAAATAGAATCACTCAAGAGTTGAATGCGAGTGAGTTTGATTTGGAAGCGCCAGACCTTGAAGAAGAGGATCGCGCTATGCTGAAAACAAAAATTAAGCACTTAAAATCTAATCTTGCATCATGTGAAATGATGATGAACCTTGGAGAAAGATACGAGGTGGATTTCTGATGGCGGCTTATTACAACGAAATAGATCCATACGCCGTTCAGTGGCTTCGCAACTTAATTAAAGCGGGATTGATAGCAGATGGCGAAGTTGATACCAGATCAATTGTCGATGTTCAGCCTAATGACATACGGCATTTTAACCAATGCCATTTCTTTGCAGGCATCGCAGGATGGTCACACGCACTCAGACTTGCAGGATGGTCAGATGACAGAAAAATATGGACGGGCAGCTGCCCGTGCCAACCGTTTAGCGTTGCAGGAAAGGGTAAAGGAACTGACGATGAGCGGCACCTGTGGCCGCACTTCTTTCGACTCATTAGAGGCTGTCGCCCCCCAGTCGTCATGGGTGAGCAAGTTGCAGGAGCGGCTGGGTATGGTTGGCTCGACGGAGTCCGATCTGATTTGGAAAGTGAAAGCTACGCCATCGAAGGCGTCGATATTCCGGCTTGCGCCACAAACGCGCCGCACATCAGACAAAGGCTCTACTGGGTGGCCAACACCACGGGCAACGGACGGGGACAAGGGACAGAGAACGCCAGAGGGTTGTCAGAGAGAAATGGAGCGGAAGGGTCGATTAGACGATCTTCCATCGACGATAATTCATGCTACAGCGACATGGCTGACACCTTGCACGAGAGATTGGAAGGATACAGGGGATCTGACGAATGTTTCGAGCAGAGAAATGGGTGCGAACACATTACCGAGGCAAGCATTTCAAGCGATGTGGTCAACTCCAACGGTGAACGACTCACAAAATGCGTCAGCACCTCCGTCTCAGTTCAAACGAAACAGCCAAGCGTTGAATGTTCAAGCAGCAGGCGGCAGGGAAACTGGGAGAGCGTGGGATCATGCTCAAGTGACATGGCCAACACCAACTGCGAACAATTACGAGGGGGGCACGCCGGAAAACCTATTAGCCCGTCGAGCAGCAATGAAGGAGAAGCATGGCAACGGCAACGGATTTGGGTTGACGCTGGGACAGATGGCAACTCTTTCTGGCACAACGCCATCTGGCTCAACGGAGCAGACGGAAAAGCGAGGCGCGTTGGCACCGATATTCGTATGCTGGTTGATGGGTTTTCCGCAAGCTTGGGAAGATTGTGCCCCGACAAGTATGCCGAAGCGCAGCAAAAGGTAATTGATTATGCCTCAAGTATTCAAACAAGTTCCGAAGAAACAATGCGAGAGGTGTGGAGATATGTTTGGCAGGAGCCAGAGGCCGTCAGGCCAATGGGAAAATGTGCCGGAATTTACACGCAGGAAATATTGCTCACTTTCTTGTGCCAACTCTCATCCGCATGTGGGGCGTCAAGGGAATTTATATCGTGCAAGGAAATTGAGAAAGATGAATTGCGAAGCTTGCGGAATAGAAGCGAAACTTCATGCACATCATGTGAACGGCAATCAATCGGACAATCGTCCAGAAAATATTCAGACGCTTTGCACGAATTGTCATGGGTTCTGGCACAATATGCTGGAGAGATGTGGGAAGCCCATAAGCGGGAGAATGCCAAACCTCTTCCCCTATTAATGCATGGGGTTCCCGCCAGAGTGGGAAAGCTACGCGCCTACGGCAATGCCATCGTCCCGGAATTGGCGAAAGAAGTCATAATTGCTTTCATGGAATGGCAAAATGAAAATTTGTAGTGTCTGCAAAATTGAAAAAGATGAATCAGAATATTGGCCAGACAGGCGAAGAAAAAATGGTCTTATGGCAAGATGCAAGGAATGCAACAAAGTTCAAGCAAGAAAATATAGACTATCAACGCCAAACTATGAAAAAGACAAATATCAAAAATATAAAACAGAAACCAGAGAACGACATTTAAAAAGAAAATACGGCATATCTTTAGAAAATTATAACGATATGCTTAAAGAACAAAATAATAAATGCGCTATTTGTGGAGATGACGAAAGCTATCAATTTAAAAGCGTTTTTCATGTAGATCACTCTCACGAAACTGGCGAAGTAAGAGGATTGTTATGTAGAGGATGTAATCACATGTTAGGAGTTGTAAGAGACGATCCTCAAATATTACAAAATGCCATCAAATATTTATCGTCCCGCCGCTCGCGGCAGAAGTAATCAAAGCATTTATGGAATCTCAGGGATAATAATGTCTGCCACGTCCCTGTGATCTTGTCTCGTTAACAAACTCAGGAGTCGCCATCGAATACAAGAAACACACACATTGCGTGACAAAGGGGGAGTTTCATCGCCTCCCCCATTTCACTTAATCAACACGGCTTCTTAGTTTTTGCTCAACAAAATTTACAAGCCAATCTATACTTATTGCTTTTTGGTCCATTGCAGAGAGTATGCAGTTTACTGATTGGGGTATTTTGTGTGTTCCATTTATCCAACTTCTAACTTGACGCTCTGTCACTCCCGCTATCGTCGACAAGTCCGAGTTTGATAGATCTAAATTCACCAAAAGTGTTTTCAAATTTTCGGGTGTCACGATTGAGCCCTCTCAAAATTAAATATTGAGCCACGTCATGTTCTGTCCAATTGTAGTTTGGTTGCGCAAAATTTCGATTTGTTAGAACACAAAATACGCGCCATAAAATTGGGTTGTGCTCATAGCAAGGCTCTAAGCTTGCAAGTATGTAGGTCATATCAATACCTCTCAATTCGATTGATTTCAGATACCCAAAGATACCAGTCTGCCATCATGTCGTGCTTTTCAAAGTATGTTTCCATTGCGTCTTTAAGGTTTTCAACTGCCTCTTGACGGCTGTCCCCAACACCGTGGGGCGTATACTCGTCGGCATAGTTGTCGTCGTAAGCAAACCAAGTGTTGGTGTAGGTGCATTTGTGAGTGATGATGTTCATGTCAATCTCCATAGTTGATGTCTGAAATAATGGAATCATGTATTTTATCTAAGTTTGAAACAAGCCAATACATTTCTCCAGTTAGCTCCCAATCTGGGCCGCTATATTTATATTCATCTCGTGATAACCAAATCCGACCTATGTCGTATCCCGGCGGCTCTGCTGGCTCCCAGTATGTTGCTGGACAGCCCTTGGTTACATTGTCGTATTCAATAGTGACGGTCCAGTCGTGGCCCATCATGTCGAAATAGCTGGTCGTTCTATAGCGATACATATCAATCTCCATAAGTGTGAGGGTGGAAGGGGCCGTAGCCCCTCCACATTACGCTGCGAGGCTTGAGGAAGCCTTAACACGAATTGTTTGAACAGACACCGTCTCAGACACGAGCGCCACGTCCTCGGGGCTCAGGAACTCCTTAACGAGTTTTGAGCTAACTGATGTGCGTGGAGCCTCTGTCAGCGTCACCGTGAAGTGAACGCCGATGATCTCTTTCTGGCCAAGCTCCTTGATCTCAGCCTTGATGGCCTCGAGCTTTTTGTTCCAAGCCTCAGCCTCAGCTTTGATTAGAGCGTAACGGTCAGCGAGTGGGTTGTAGTTGGTCATTTGTTTTCTCCGTCAATGTCAATTTCAATATCTGGAAGATACTTCCAGAAGAAACTTCCGTCAAGAACTATTTTCAAAAAAAGTTGAAAAAAATTTGTTTACTAACATCAAGCTTGCAATGGGCTATGTTTTGAACGATATTATTCTCAGCTACCGCAACAGTTCCAGCATTGAGATTGATGATTCGTATCAGCAGGTAGCCTCAATCTCCCAAGAGGAAGTCATGACGACGAACAATCAGATCAAGGCGCTCGTCGAGCGAATTGAAAAGCTCGAGGAAGAAAAGGCCGTCATTGCCGAGGATATCAAAGAGGTATATTCCGAGGCAAAGGGGAACGGGTTTGATCCTAAGATTATTAAGAAAATCATTGCACTGCGTAAGCAGGATGCAAAGAAGCGTGCTGAGGAGCAGGCTCTTTTGGCTGTGTATATGGACGCTTTGGGGATGTTGGCGGGCACCCCCTTGGGCAAAGCAGCTGTAGAAGCGGCAAAATCTAATAAAGCGCCAAAATATCACGAAGGTTTGGTAGGTGGTAAATTGGTGACATTCAAAGAAGACGAAGATCTCGACGACTTTGACTGAGTGAAATTCAGACCGTGGTGTGATACAATGAAGGGGTGAATCATGCTGCGGTCTGAAACAATGAAACAGGAAACGATGCGGTTTTTAGTTTTAGCGGCGATCTACAGCTTCGCGCTGTTTGGCTTTGCATTCCTTGTTGGATGCAGCGTCCCCGTTAAATATGTTTTTGACTGCACCGTTGTCCAACCAAAGAATTGTAATTGAGATGGCTACTAAACCAACAGGAAAGCCAGTTGGTCGCCCTTCTAACTATTCGGAAGAGGTGATAGATAAAATTTGTGAGCGCATGATCAACGGCGAAGATCTTGTCGCTATTTGCTTAGATGAGACAATGCCAGCTAGGTCTACCGTTTATAAGTGGATGGATGAGCGCCCAGAATTATGGACACGTTTAACGCGCGCCCGTGAGGGCCTCGGTGATTTTGTCGCGTGGAAGATCTTAGATATGGCAGATAAAACCACGAATGACACAGCCAACGCTGATCGCGTAAAGCTTGCTGCGTGGCAATGGCACGCCGCTCGTCTTGCTCCTAAGAGATATAGCGAAAAGCAAATGATTGAACATACAGGAGCCGATGGCGGAGCCATAAAAACGGAGACGGCGCACAAGATTGATGCGGACCAGCTTGAGCCTGAGCAGCGCGACGTTCTGAAAACTATATTCATGTCGGCTTTGAAGACTGCAGATAAATGAAAGAGGTCGAGCTCTCACATGAAGAGATGAGAGAGGTCGCAGAAACTGTTTCTCAAGTCCTCGGCATGTTATATGAAATGCAAAGCTTAGAGGCCGCATTTCAGGTTATGGCGTCGACTGTCTCTTACATCTTATGCAATGATCTAGCCTCAGCAGACGACGCGACACGGGCGTTAGAGAACTTTTCTAATATCGTAACAGAGACTGTTAACGTCGCATCATCAAACGGTATGGCAATGTGGACCGAGGGGACAACGCATTGACGCAGACAGAGAAGCACATCGAAGCTTTAATCGATGACCTATACTTTTTGGAGAAGCGCATAAGGCTCGAGGAGCGCGAGCGCGCTGCAATGATTGTTAAAGAGTATGATGCTTACACGCCATACATTGTCGAGAAGCATAAGGTCGCACAACGCAAGCGCGATATTATTGAGGAGATCATGAATGGCGTTGAAGACAATCATCGTGGCGCACAACGATGCATTAACCGCCGCGAAGTCTGAGGTTGATGTAGAGAAAGCAATAATGCTGTATCTTAAAAATATGCTCGACGACGGCTATATAATGATACCAATGGACAGTGAAGCAATATTCGATGAGCCTGAAGCCGGTAATAGTTGAAGCATTTGGAAAGCGTGTAGACGCACGCCAAGGCTACATCGACATCACAAGAGCTGAGTGCGAAGAAAGCTTCGCAGAGTTTGTTAAGCAGGCGTGGGCGGCGATTGAGCCCGGATCTGAATATATCCACAACTGGCACATAGACCTCATTGCAGAATCGCTCCTTGCTATTACAAATGAAACAGAGTTCGACGACGGATCTTTCTACAACCGTCTCATGATTGCCGTGCCTCCGGGCTCTATGAAGTCGCTCCTCGTCAACGTCTTCTGGCCAAGCTTTGAGTGGGGGCCGTGCTACAAGCCGCACATGCGTTACATCTGTATCTCGCACAGCCAAGAACTGGCGATTCGAGACGGCATCAAGATGCGCCGTCTTATCGAATCAGATTGGTATCGCGACAGGTGGCCGCACGTCGTCCTGCAGAAAGATCAAAACCAGAAGCAGAAGTTTGAAAACACGGCGATGGGGTTTCGCCAGTGCTGCGCCATCAACTCAATAACCGGCGCTCGTGCAGATCGAATCATATGTGACGACATCCTGTCAGTTTCTGACGCTGCATCGCAGCAGATCAAAGACACAACCAACCAGCAATTCTTTGAGGCGATCCCGACACGTCTCGTAAACCCCAAGAAGTCAGCCATCATTATAATACAACAAAGGCTCGCGGAGGACGATATTATAGGCTCAGTGTTGGATCGAAGTCTTCCATACGACTACATCTCCCTGCCAATGCGATTCGACCCATCGAGGGCGCAGCCGACAATGCTTGGCCTCGAGGACCATCGGACGGAAGAGGGCGAGCTGTTATTTCCGGATAGATTTCCGGAAGAGGTCGTCGAGCGCGACGAGATCATTATGGGTCCGTGGGCCGCGGCAGCTCAGTTCCAGCAGATGCCATCTCCTCGAGGTGGCGGCGTGATTCGGCGCGAGTGGATTCCAACGTGGAACCGCCCAACCTATCCAGCTTTTGATTACGTCATCGCGGCAATCGATACGGCCTATACGACCAAGACCTCCAACGACCCTTCAGCGATGACGGTCTGGGGCGTGTGGTCGAGCGGCGATGGGATGGCGCAAGCCAACCGCACAACAGCTTACGATGGGTCACTAACTGCGCTTGACAGGCAATATCGCGAAGAGCGACCCAAGGTCATGCTCATGTATGCGTGGGCGGAGCGCCTCGAGCTGCACGAGCTCGTCGAAAAGGTCCAAGAAACGATGGACCGCTACGGCGTCCTCAAGCTGCTCGTCGAGAACAAGGCTTCCGGCTATAGCGTGGCGCAAGAGCTCCGTCGCATGTATGGGCACGAGGAGTTTGCGGTGCAGCTCATCGATCCCAAGGGACAGGACAAGCTTTCCCGTCTCTATAGCGTTCAGCACCTATTTGCCGAGGGCATAATCCATATGCCTGAGACGACGTGGTCAGATATGGTAATTAACCAGCTTGCTGTATTTCCAAAAGCGAAGCACGACGACCTTGTCGATACGACCAGTATGGCGTTAAAACACTTACGCGACATTGGCCTGCTGGTCAGGGGCGCAGAATACACAGCGCAGCTGGACGAGAGCAGAGTTATTGTTGGCTCAAATAACGAGCCGCTTTACCCAGTCTAATCAAGGAAAGAATAATGATACCCGCAAATGCAGTCGTGGACGTCATTGAAAGCCCGCCAGCCCACGGCCAAGGCCTCGGCAAGTTTAAAGTGACTGTCTGGGGGAAGGAGCCGCACGACTATGTGCGCACCTACCATATACAGGTTAAAGATGATAATATGGCGGCTCGAGAGGGCTTAGACCGTTTCGTTGAAGAGATTTCGCGTCTTCTTATTGACGCCAAAGGACATTGATCATGCCAATGACGCCGGGGCTTAATCCTAATATTCGTCAAGAACAGGGAGAGCCGCTAGGCCTCGGTGGCGCGCAGGATGTAATGGTTGAGATCGACGATGGCGTCGACAAACCAGAAACCGACGACAACGGTAACATTCTGAGAATTGAGCATGATGATGGCTCCATCAGTGTATCACTTGATGGCCGTCCAGTGGACGGTCCAAGTGATGCAGAGAGAGCACAAGAGTGGTTTGCGAACCTAGTCGACGACATCGACCAAGGCGAGTTGCAGCGTATTTCTTATGACTTACTTCGTGGCGTTCAAGATGATTTGGATAGCCGCGGAGACTGGATTGAAGACAGAGCGCAGGGCATTAAGTTGCTTGGCCTCAAGATCGAAATTCCGGGCCTTCAGGGCGCATCCGACGGAGCGCCTGTGGAGGGCATGAGCAAAGTGCGCCACCCGCTCCTACTTGAAGCAGTCCTACGCTTTCAGGCTAACGCCCGCAGCGAGATGCTTCCGACTGATGGGCCGGTGAAGGTTCGGAGCGAGACAGACGGTGATACTCTTCAAGAGGATGAACTGGCTCATGCGCTCGAAACAGACCTCAACCATTACCTCACCGCCATCGCAAGAGAGTATTATCCCGACACCGACCGAATGTTATTCATGCTTGGTTTTGGAGGGACCGCTTTCAAGAAAGTCTATTTCTGCCCTCTTCGCGGAAGGCCGGTTAGTGAAAGCGTCGACGCTGACGATCTTATCGTTAACAACGCCGCCACAGACCTAAGCACGGCAAAGCGTATCACGCATCGCGTTATGATGCGGCCTTCAACTGTTAAACGCCTGCAGATCCTTGGCGTGTATCGTGATGTAGATCTTTCAACGCCTGCTCCAGAAAACTATGACGCTGTTCAGCGTGAGAAGATGGAGCAACAAGGAATCAGTCTTGATGCACGCAACCCTGAAGATCGTGACAGGGAAGTGTATGAGATCTATTGTGAGCTAGATATATTTGGCTTTGAGCACAAATATAAAGGCAAAGAGACGGGTTTAGAAATTCCATATCGTGTTACAATCGACAAGAGCTCGAAAGAGATTCTTTCCATTGTAAGAAACTACGATGAACCGACTGGCGAAGAAGGCGATGAACTACCTGAAGCGCGAAACAACTTTGTTAAATATACGTTCGTCCCCGGTATGGGCTTTTACGATATTGGTCTACTGCACATCCTTGGTAACACTACTAACGCGGTGACTGCTGCTTGGCGCGAAATGTTGGACGCAGGTATGTATGCCAACTTCCCCGGCTTCTTAATGGCCGACACGGGCGCGAGACAAAACACCAACATATTCCGCGTCCCTCCGGGCGGCGGAGCGTTAGTGAAGACGGGTGGATTGCCGATCAATCAAGCGATCATGGCCTTGCCATACAAGGAGCCGGGGCAAGCCCTGATGAACCTTGTTCTCAATATGGTCGAGACTGGACAGCGCGTCGGCACGACAAGCGAACTGCAAGTAGGCGAGGGACGGGACAACGCACCCGTTGGCACTACATTGGCTTTGATCGACCAAGCTACGAAGATTTTGAATGCAGTTCACAAGAGACTGCATGTAGCACAGGCTGAAGAGTTCGAGCTGCTCGTTCGTTGCTTCCGCGAGCACCCAACATCTTTCTGGGGCCGCAATAAAAAACCTACATACAATTGGGATGAGGCAACATTTGTTGCCGCTCTTAATGATTGTGAGCTTGTCCCACAGGCAGATCCTAACACTGCAAGCCAGACACAGCGCCTAATGAAGATCATGGCGTTAAAGCAATTGCAGCAAGCTAATCCCGGCATGTATGACGCCAAGGCAATTGATCTTGCGGCGATGAAGGCAATGGGTTGGAGCAACCCTGAACAATTCCTTGCACCACCAATGCCGCCGCAAATGCCGCCAGAGGCGCAAGCCAAGATGGCCGAGCTTAAGATCAAGCAACAGGAAGCTGATGCCAAGACGATGCTTGCTCAGGCCAAAGTCCAAGAAGACCAGCAGAAGGGCGGCGCTGCGCCAGATCCAATTAAACTTGCAGAGTTAAAGCTGCAAGAGCAAGACATCATGCAACGCGGCATAGATACAAAGCTTGATGCTTTTAATCGTATGCGTGATCGTGAATCACGAGAGAGACTTGCTGCAGTTAGACTTGCAGAAGATATTTCTCAAAACCCTCAGTCTCTACCAATCATACAACAGCTCATCGATCCAAACATGTTGAGACGTTTGGAATCGCAAGAGCAGCCTTTCCCAGTCGGCATTGAAGGACAAGAGTGATGGCGGATGAAATGTCTTCTGGTGGCTCAAGCTACAGCAACGTCCCTCCAAAGCTTCCAATAAATAATGAAGACCCTGAAGCCGCATTCCGCCGGCTAATTGAATGGAGCTTTGCAGTAGCGCCGTTGTTTGGACGCCGCGGTCATGCTGATGGGGGAAGAACTGGTTACGCAACAAAAGGCGAAGTAGAAGGCGATGTCCAATTTGCGCCTGAAGAAGACATCCCAAGCCTGCCGACGTTTGCGCAGCAAAACCCGCAGGAATCAATTCGTGCGGCGCTTGAGGCGGCAAAGAGCTTGCCAGAAAAGCGCGAGGCTACGCTATCGGCATATGAACCTACGATTGGTGAAAAGATTTATGGTGCCGTTGCTGGTCTTGGCAGCGAGCGTCCGTCTCCTGAGCGTCGTCGCTTTGCAGAGGGTGTGAGTGAGCTTGCTGGTCTTACGCCCGGACTAGGAAACGTGATGGCGGCACAAGAAGCTAAACGCGCTGGGGAGCGTGGTAGCTATGGAGAGATGGCACTAGCTTCTCTTGGTGCATTGCCAATGGTTGGCCCTACTGAAAAGAAGGCTGCAGAAACTGCAGTCAATGTCGCTCGTCGATTGACAGACCTTGGTCATTACAGCCCTGCCGCAGAAGCAGTGGCATCATTAAAGCAGGAGAAAGGACCTGCCTCACAGATGCTTGGCGCGTTGAAAAACCTGCCGGGTGTTAAACCAGAAGAATTGAAATGGTCAGGTATTGAAGGTGCATTTCAGCCTAGCGAGACTGTAACGCGCCAGCAGATCATGGATTATCTGCATGAGAATTTGCCGCAGGTTAAAGAAACGACGCTTGGCAGAGATAGAATAAATTTAGTTCAAAACGAAGAGGAGCCTCATATTTTTGAAGTCTATCATGCTGGCGATCCAGAGGGACAACATTATGGGCAAGTTGGTGAAATAGTTCAAAACCCTGCCGGTAGATATACTGTAAATGTGCCGGGACTTTCTAGGCATAATTTTGCTACTGTTGATGAAGCTAGAGACTATATCAACAGAACTTCAGATATTGGTTCTACAACAAAGTATCATAGCTATACCCTTCCCGGTGGTGAGAACTATCGCGAGGTGTTGATGCATTTGCCTGAAAATTTAGACAATAGAACGCCTTTACAAATTGCTAAAGAATTATTTAATAATCCTGATTTAAGTTCAATTTATAAACTTGATGATGATTCACTTAAAGTTTTACAAAAAGAATTAGATAAACAAAATCAACAAAACATTTCTGGTAATTACAAATCCTCTCATTGGGGAGAACCAAACGTCCTCGGCCACCTCCGCATGTCCGACCGCACTGGACCTGAAGGCGAAAAGATATTGCACCTTGAAGAGTTGCAAAGCGATTGGGGGCAGGCTGGTAGGAAGCAGGGATTTCATGGAGAAAAAACTCCTGATTCTGTGACAGGTAGATGGGACGTAATTCATCATCACGATAATGGTCAGGACATTCCTTACAGTTTTGCAAATCGTCAAGAAGCCGAAGATTGGCACAACAGATTATCTGATATGGGTCTCAATGTTGATAGGCCAGCTCCTCAAGTCATTCCGGGTGTTGAAAGAGAAAGAACTGTTCCACCCGCTCCCTACGTCACTAACACTCAAGGCTGGACAGACCTTGGCCTAAAGCGCGCACTGCGCGAGGCGGCTGAGGGCGGTTACGACAAAATGATATGGACGCCGGGCGCAGAGCAGGCGGCAAGATATGATTTGAGTAAACACATTGATAGTCTTTCGTGGTCTCCGAAAACAAATGAACTTATAGGGCTTAAGAACGATAGAGCTCAATTTGTTAAAACAGCTCGTAAAGAAGAATTAGCTGATCTTGTCGGAAAAGATGTCGCAGATAAATTGGTTAAATCTGATACCTATGAAATAAACCAGAACCCTTGGCACAGATTGGAAGGAACAGATCTATCAGTAGGCGGAGAGGGAATGAAGTCTTTTTACGATAAGATTGTTCCGACACAATTAAGCAAATTGATAAAGAAGCTTGACCCTAACGCCAAGATTGAAATGAGTGGGCATAAGCTAAAAGGAAAAGAGGGCAATGATGTTAATTCCCACGTCCTTCACATTACGCCAGAACTTCGCAAGCGTATTCTTGAAGGATTGCCTGCTTATGAGCGTGGCGGCTCTATCGTAGACCACGCACTTGAGGTATTATCCAAACACCGCAAATAACTGCGGCGGGGGACGCCCCGTTTAATCTGGCCGGAGAGAAATAATGTATGAGCTTGCCAAGTCATCACGGGACAAGATGAAAGCGAAGGCCAAGTCCCTCGCAGGCGAAAAAGATCGTAAAGTCGATTCAAGCGACTGGGCACCTGCTTCTCCTTTGAATGCAGAAGCAAAAACGGGTCTGCGCCCAATTTCCCAGCGCCAGTATAAGAAGGGCGGCAAGGTCGAAGGTAAGGCAGCAAAGGCTCGCGCCGACCGTATGCCCCGCAAGTCTGGTGGCCGCACCGTTGAGAAAGACATTGGCGTCGGAATGGCCAATAAAGATATGCGTGCAGCCAACAAAGACCGCGAAGGCGTAAAGCACGTCGGCGGCTACAAAGACGGCGGCGGCATCAAAGACAAGAAAGCCCTTGGAGCTATCGATCCGTCGCCAAAGCGTTCAGCTGTTGAGCACTACAAAAAAGGTGGCAAAGTTAAAAAGGCAGGCGGCGGCGGCAGCTGGCTGGAGAAGATGGTCGGCAAGCCAAAGACCGGCAGCGACTTGAGTGAAGTTGGCAAGGACCAGACGCAGCGTTACAGCCAAGAAGAAAAGGGCGCACTCGACCGCGCAATTCGTGGCGACGATTCCCTCCCATCTCCAAATGAAGCTGCAGAGAGTGCAGCCCGCACGGGCGACAAGCGCGGCGGCATGGTGAAGCGTAAGGCCCACGCCAAGGGCGGCAAGGCTGAACATCCCGACGTCAAAGAGGACAAGGCGCTCGTCCGTAAGATGGTCAAGAAAGAAGCCTTGACCGGCAAGAAAGAGGGCGGCGAAGCTAAAAGCCGCATGGCCCGCGCAACTGGTGGTCGCGCCCGTAAGGGTAAGACAGACATTAAAATTAACATTCTGTCGGCTGCTCCACAGCGCCAACAAATGCCTGCTGGCATGATGCCACCAGCGCCCCCTGCAGCTCCTCCACAGTTACCTCCTGCCCTTGCTGGCGCGGCTGGAGCTCCTCCCGCAATTCCTATGGGTGCAGTTCCCGGACGTAAGGCTGGCGGTCGTATCACCAAGGTTGCCAAGTCCTATAAGGACATGGAGGCTGGCTCAGGTTCAGGCGAAGGTCGCTTGCAGAAAGAAGATATCGCCAAGCTGCATAAAGATGCTCCAGCTCGTAAGTCTGGTGGAAAGGTTCGCGGCAAGTAATTGTTATGTAAAAACAAAACCCTACGACGCTCGTAACGACGTAGGGTTTTTATCCACAATCAGAGGTGACTGATTATGAAATATCGCAACGATATTACGTCAAAGTTTGTTAAATCAATATTGTATTATAATCCTGATACTGGAATGTTCATATTTAAAGAAAATAATTTAATAGCAGGAACAAAAGCAAAAGATAATAAAAATGAATATATTAGGATATCAATTAAAGGTAAATGTTATTTAGCGCATAGGATAGCTTGGTTATATATTTACGGCAAATGGCCCGTTGGCGACTTAGATCATATAAATACAATAAAATATGATAATAGAATAAAAAATTTAAGGGAAGCAAATCAATCTAACAATCAAGCAAATGTTGGAATACGAATTGACAATAAGACTGGATATAAGGGAGTTGGGTTCCATAATCAAACTAAAAAATATAGAGCCCGTATAGTTAAAAATGGGAAAAGATTTGAATTAGGTAAATTTGATACACCCAAGGAAGCTTATGAATCTTATAAACAGGCGGCTATCCAATTACAAGGAATATATGCTAGAGTATAAATGGCTATTTTTGTAATAGCTGGGCGGTTTCTACATCCCCTTCCTCGGTAGAGCCGCCCTTAAATTATACATGAGGAAGGCCAGTTAGAAGGGGCTGGTTATGACTGCGCTGACGCCACAGCACGTCTACCGACGTGAATTATTTATTTTGATTGAGCTTGAGATCGAGAGGTTGATGGAAGTTCTTTCAAATGGACACTTGGAAAATTACGCTGAATACAAATATTTAGCGGGTAAGATTGCGGGCTTACGCCTTGCAGATGAATATCTCGGTGAAGCAGACCGGATATGTGCGGAGAAGTATCGTTAACGAGGAAGGGGAAAATAAAATGCCAGCTATGCTTATGGAACACGATGTAGACCCAAAGCAGAAGCTGTTACAAGATCTAGGTGACTTATCTAATATTGAAATTTTCAACAATCAGATACTTGTTGCAGTATACATTAGGCCGACAAAAACTAAGAGTGGCCTTTACTTGGCCGACAGAACTATCGACGAAGACAGATACCAAGGAAAAGTTGGTCTGTTAGTTGGTATGGGACCATCCGCTTTTCATGATGAAAGCGGTCAGTGGTTTGATCAGGCAGCATTCAACATGCACGATTGGCTTGTTTTCAGGCCTTCAGATGGTTGGAACATAACCATCAACGGCGTGCTGTGCCGAATGCTATCGGATACGCAGGTAAAAATGCGTGTTCCTGCACCTGACGTGGCTTGGTAAATGGAGATTTAAATGTCGGACGAGGATAATGGTATTGAAGTCGTGCTTGAAGAGCCAAAAAAGGCTGATGATGACACGCCAGAAGTGGAAATAATAAGTGAAGCTTCTGAAAAAACGCCTAAAAAAGCTGAAAAACATGAAATTACGCCTGATGAAGGCATTTCTGAGCTTAAAAAGAGCCTTGAGCGCGAGAAGCAAGCACGCGCAGAGGCCGAAAGACGCGCATTAGCGGCTCAAAAACAGGCTGCTGAGGCGCAAGAGAACACGGCTGAGGCCCAATATCAGCTGGTTTCTAACGCTCTTGAGACCGTTAAGGAGCGTTCTGAGGCATTAAAGGCCGCTTACACTGAATCAATGCAAGTTGGCGACTATGCCAAGGCTGCAGAGATACAAAATGCTATGGCCGTTAATGCTCATCAGATGGAAAAGCTGAAGGACGGCAAAAAAGCAATGAAGAAGCAGCTAAAGGATGCTGAAAATGCTCCTGCTGCTGCTGAACCTAGAGGCGATCTTGTTGATCAACTTGCTGCCAATGTTTCGGAAAGATCTGCATCTTGGTTGCGTGAATCAAGAGAGTATCTGAAAAGCGAAAGAGACGTCCGCAAGATGTTTCGCGCTCATGAAGACGCAATTGATGATGGCATTGCTCCAGACACAGACGAATATTTCGAGTTCATCGAAGGTCGTCTTGGAATGCGAAATAGGCTGGAGAGATCTGAAACAGTAGATAATCCTCTTTCTGCAGCCTCTGCCCCTGCTCCTAAGAAGGCACCACAGCCACCGCCAGCACCTGTATCTCGTAGCACGCAGCGTCCTAACGTCATGCGACTAACGGCTGCAGAGGCAGATATGGCGTCATCTTTGGGTATGTCGCCTGAAGAATACGCAAAGAACAAAGCACTTGCTATGAAAGAAGGCCGATACGGCCATTAAGGATTGATCTATGAACACGACGACTGAAGGCCGCGGCATACGCGGAGGTAAATTCTCTGGGCTAGCAAAGGCTGTAGCGACAGAGACTGTTGATGAGTTGCGTCCACCCGTAAGGGAGGACGACCCAAGGGCACGGGCTAAACAGCGTGCTGATGAGCTCCGCGGCCATCTTGGTGACGTTGTAGACGGCACTGATGACTTCTACATTTCTGCAGACGTCATCCCTGATGGTTGGACGTATGAGTGGAAACGCCACACAACTTACGGCGCTGAAGACCCAACCTATCAGGTTGCTCTTGCTCGTTCAGGTTGGACAGCTGTTCCTGCAACACGTCACCCGGAGATGATGCCGCATAATACTGAAAGCCGAACAATACTCCGCAAGGGCATGATCCTTATGGAGTGCCCGAAAGAAATTATTGACGAGCGCAAAGATGCGGAACAGCGTAAGGCTCGTTTGCAGGTTCGTGCCAAAGAGCAACAGCTGGCCGGCACACCTGATGGCACACTTACAAGAGATCACGCTCAGGCGCGTCCTCAGATTAAAAAGTCATATGAGGCTATGCCGATTCCAAAAGAGTAGTCAACAATTATGGGCGGAAGAACTCTCCATATAGTTCTTCCGCTTTTTTCTTGTATGCCTCGTGGGCTTCTTCTGGAGTTTTAAAATATCCAATCCATTTTTGTTTTCCTTCTATTGATATCCTAGCTCTATATTTACCATTCCTTTTATCTAAATGAGCTCCCTTTAAACCGCTCAGATTATGAGATCTTGATTTTGTGTTTCGACAATTTTCTGAGTGAGTCGCTTTTCTTAAATTACATATTTTATTGTCTGTTCTATCCAAATTTATATGGTCGATTTGTTCATTTTCTTCTAAAGAACCATAAAAAATTATCCAAGCTAATCTATGAGCAAGATAATCAACTCCATTTATCCTAATTGTTGTATATCCCTTTGAATGTCGTGTTCCAGCCTTCATTCCTGCTTTAATAGGTCCTTTTTTGTTTATTTTCCAAGTAAATAAGCCAGTATTAGGGTTATAATTTATTTGTGAATTTAACTCTTCAACAGAGGGTAATTTTGATGCGACAATAGGCATTTGATTTAATTACTTTATTGCATTATATTGGCGACAGGCCGGTAATCGGCTTGGGCCTCCTCGGCGTGAGGCATTAGCTTTCTCTGTTCCGTATAATCGCCCCGGTGCGCGATGAAGGAACTCCTGTAAAAAGGAGAAACCATCGTGGCCAACACTAGCAGCCCCTTTGGATTCCGTCAATATGCAGGAAACGGTTCTGCTCCTACTTACGAGCAAGTTCAGTATCCTATCGCATACAACTCTACCAATATCTTTTTTGGCGACCCAGTAACAGCCGTCAGCGATGGCACGGTTACTCAGTCTGCCAGCACCAGCACACCAGCTGCTCTCGGCATCGCTGGCGTATTCGTTGGCTGTAAATATCTTTCAACGGTTCAGAAAAGAACTGTTTGGTCGAACTACTATCCGGGCGGCACCGATCCAGTTTCTGGTTCGATCTACGCCTACATCGTAAACGACCCTAACGCTAAGTTCGTTGTTCAGTCCGACAGCACGGGCATTGCTCTTGCTGACGTAAACGCAACAATCGGCTTCTTGATTGGCACAGGCAATACTTCAAATGGTATTTCTGGCGCTTATCTCGATACCTCCACGTTGCTGACTGGCACGCTTGCGAACTACCCATTTAAGATTGTTGGTGTCATCAACGATCCGCCGGGAGCTCAAGGCACGCTGTCGAACGGACAGGCATATGACAATGCCATCGTCATGTTCAACAACGTCTACACCCGCAACTTCCAAGGCGTCTAACAAGGAGTAAGGACCAATGGCTGTTAATCTCTCTGCCATTAAAGACCTCCTCCTTCCGGGCCTCCGGGGGATTGAGGGTAAGTATGAGATGATCCCATCTCAATACGATAAGATCTTCACGAAGCATGATTCCAAAATGGCGCTTGAGCGCACTGCGGAAATGCGCTTCTTGGGTCTTGCACAGCTGAAGACTGAAGGTGGCCAGACCGCTTTCGACAACTCAGCCGGTGAGCGTTACATCTACAACCAAGAGCACACTGAAATTGCTCTCGGCTATGCGATCACGCGCAAAGCAATCGACGACAACCTGTATAAATCACAGTTCATGCCGTCGAACCTTGGCCTCGTTGAATCTTTCCATCAGACGAAAGAAATCTACGGCGCTAACGTGCTGAACACTGCAACGACATACAATGCCTCTGTTGGTGGTGACGGTGTTGCTCTCTGCTCCACTGCACATCCAATCGATGGCACGACTGTCGCTAACACGCCTGCAGTTCAGGTTGATCTTAACGAAGCCACGCTGCTGAATAGCATGATTGCTATCCGCACGAACTTCAAAGACCAAGCTGGCCTGAAAGTGTTTGCTCGTGGCCGTCGTCTTGTTGTTCCGCCACAGCTTGAGCCAGTTGCAATTCGTCTTACGAAGACTGAACTGCGCCCCGGCACTTCGGACAACGACGTCAATGCGATCATGATGACAGCAGGTGGTTTGCCAGAAGGTTATATGGTGAACGACTTCTTGACGTCTTCGTATGCTTGGTTCTTGCTAACCAACATCGACGGCCTGTCATATATGGAAAGAGTTAAGTTCGAATCAGACATGCAGGTAGACTTCGTGACCGACAACCTGCTTGTCAAGGGGTATGAACGATATTCTTTCGGATACTACAACTGGCGTTCAATTTACGGCAACTTCCCAACGTCGTAAGGAGGAAGTAATATGGCTAATGCTGCTTTCTCCGGTCCATTGGTTGTGTTTGGGCAAAACCCAACACAGCCGGGTGACTACAACCCAGACATCGGTGGCTCGTCCCTGTTTTATGCAGGGACGGGTATCTTAGATCCACGTCAAGTATACACCTACATCCCCGGCGAATCTCAATCCGCCGCGGACTTTGGGTGGCTTGGTGTGGACAACATCACGACCTTGAGTGCTGTTCCTTACACGGCGGCTGCAGCAGCTATCGTTGCTTCAGCTAACCCAACGAGTGCAACACTTTCTCTGGTTACGTCGAACTCTTCGACGACTGGCGTCTATTATTCCACGAGCTTTGTTCGTGCGGATACAGGTGCGACTGACTCTGTTCTCGCTCTTGATGCCTATGCATCAGTAACGGGTTCGTTCAGCAATGGTGTTCTCACGATCACCACCTCCACCAACCAGATGCCAATTGGTCCCGGTATGGTTGTTCTTGCTACTACAGGAACGGTTTCTCAAGGAACCGCTGCTGGAACGCAGATCGTATCTCAGCTCACGACAACCGGCACATACTCGTCGGTTTCGCAGGGCACGACTGGCACTTATCAGACGAACGGTAATTTGACGGCGACTTCAGGCACGGTAACGCTTGCCTATCAGACGCCTGCTCAGTGTGCTGTTCCTAATAATGCTCAGACACCCGGGATGTATAACTGGAGCCCACAAGCTCTTCTTGGTCGCGCTGTCTCTGTTACGGCTGCTGCTAGTGCAACCTACGCAACGGCGACTGTTGCTGGCTATGACATTTACGGTTTCCCAATGTCAGAAGCCATCACCATCTCTGCTGGTAGTGTCGCAACTGGTAGAAAGGCGTTTAAGTATATTAAGTCTGTCACACTATCTGGTGGAACGGCTGATACAACTCACGCTTACTCAGTTGGCACGGCTGACGTGTTTGGCTTCCCTCTGCGGTCTGATACGTTTGGTGACGTTATCATTAACTATGCAACGTCACTGGTTGGCACGACATTGATCACTGCCGCCACAAACTATTTGCCTGCAGATAGAACAACGCCTAGCACGACAACTGCAGACGTTCGTGGAACCTTTGCTGCTACTTCAAGCAGCGGGGCGAACAAGCTGATCGTTCGTCAGTCACCACAGGCTTATATGGTGCCTTACGCCACTGGCCTGTTTGGCAATACGCAGACCTAAGAAAGGGCTCTAAGATGGTATCTCAGACTAAAGATCCAGATGCTAAGGGCTCACGCAAGAGCCTTTACAATGCTGAAAACAGCCACGTTGCGGCTGAAGCAGAGCAAGGCACAGACGGCTTCAAAAAAGGCGGTCGTGCTAAAAAAGCTGCTGGTGGCTGTGGCGTAATGTCCTCAGCCGCTAAGGGCAAGCGTCCTGCTCGCGCAAGCGGCGGCGGCGTCTTCTCTTCAGCTGCTTCTGGCACTCCACGCGGCAAAGCTTCTCATTACTGAGATTTGTCGGTGCTAAAGTCGACGAGGGTTTTTTGGAACCCTCGTCTTATTCTTGGAGATTAAATATGGCGAAAACGCCAACTTGGCAGCGATCTGAAGGAAAGAACCCAGAAGGTGGCCTTAATGCCAAGGGGAGGGC
>TBL_comb47_HYPODRAFT_10001932_pt1 | contig 26348 bp, 20 predicted proteins | sample TroBogypolimnion_40_FD_10682 | JGI IMG/M metagenome (IMG submission 10682)
ATGAATCAGCAGTCCGTTTCAGGAATGCCCTGGCGGACCTGAAGAAAAACAGGCCTGTTCAGTATATTATCGGAGACACCTGGTTTCATGGACTGAAGTTTAAGGTAACTCCGGATGTTCTGATCCCAAGACCTGAAACGGAGGAAATGGTTGAACTGGCTGGTCGTGATATCCAACAGGCAGGATACAAGGATCCGGTAATTCTTGACATCGGCACCGGTTCCGGTTGCATTGCAATAAGCCTAAGGAAAATGTTTTGCTCTTCTGTTGTAGCCGCTGTTGACATCTCTGCGTCTGCATTGCGGATTGCCAGTGAAAATGCAGCCCTCAATGATTGCAGCATTCAATTTATACAGGCTGATATTCTGGACCGGACCCGGTGGGATGATCTTTCATGGTATCATATCATCATTGCCAATCCGCCCTACATCCCGGAAAAGGAAAAGTCCCGGATGGAAAAAAATGTGCTGGAGCATGAACCTGGAATTGCGTTGTTTGTACCTGATGATGATGCACTCCTGTTTTACAAGGCAATCGCAGATTTCGCGATGGACCACTTGTTGCCATCAGGTCTGGTCTTTGTTGAGGTCAATGAAAATTATGCCACTGAAACAGAAGACCTGTTGTCGGCTAAAGGGTTTCAGAAAGTGAAGGCATTGCATGATGTTCATGGAAAGCCCAGGTTTGTAAAAGCGTATCGCTAACGCATCAATTCTTTCAGCACTCCGTCCTGAACAAGTATATCTTTCATCTCTCTGAATGGAATGAAGATGTCGGCCTGGCCATTGGCATACGGTGCAATGTCGTATTGATTGTAGTAAAACCCAATACCCGTGCGGGTTATGTAAAAATTTGCAATGGGTGCAATCTCATCCACAAAAAAACCTGTTTCCACAAGGGTTTTCCCTGCAGGAATAGCATAGATCTCCCGCGTTTTCTGTGTAAGGATTTCCTTTAATCTTGATTCAAAGTTTCCACGGAAAAGTTCATGTAGCGGGATTATCTTTCCGGTGTTGAGATTTACCTCAGTATATCGCCGGGTCGTCAATCCATGAGCACCGCCGGAAAAAGCATACTGCTCAACATAAAATGAAAGAATGTGCGAGTTATTCTGAACCACATGCATGTAGTTCAGCAGTTCCCAGTTGAAACTTTGTCCGTCGGACCTGTCGTATAGATCTATGTTAGAACTAACATACGTATCAAAATAAACCTGGGAGACTGCACTCAGGACTTTTTCCGGATCAGTCATCCGGACTTCATTTTCCGTGTACCTTGATAGAATAAGTCTCTTCAGTGAATCTGACACAATCGGATTGGCTGATTCACCGGGCAGCAACATGGAAAGCTGGATACGGCCGGCAGGAGATTTGGGCTTCTTCACCAGGGCAACCGAGCCTTTCTGGAAATATGCGTTCATCGGGATACTTCCTTCGGGATACTTTTCAGTTACCTCGAACGGCAGGTACTTCCCGTTTCCTCCAATATCACATGTGCCCTTGAGTGTCTTTCCATTGATAAGCTGACCTTTTAACGAGATACTTTTTCCCCAGGGATTTATCGTCATCACAAAGCTGCCGTCAGCAGTAACTTTTCCGCAAAGTAACATTGGGTTTCCTTCATTGTCAAGCTTTCGCGTGACCTCTGAACCAACCGGGAAGCTGCATTCTCCGAAGACCGTATCATTGTTCTTTATAAGTTCGAGTTCCAGGAGTATCTCCTTATTGATATACCCGGTCATGTGCATGTAGCATTTTTTTGGAACGAGTCCCTGCGAAAAAACTCCCTGGATCGTTGCCAGGCAAAGTCCAACCAGCAATGATATGCGTTTCACTTTTTTCATTTCCTCCAATTAACAATCATTTATGGCCATTCAAAAACTCATGTATCTTCTTTCTCCAAACAGGGCCGTGCCAATCCTGACAATCGTGCTTCCTTCTTCAACTGCAATCCTATAATCTTCCGACATTCCCATTGAGCGTTCGGAAAAATTCGGATCATCTTGAAAATAGTCTCGTTTGAGCAAAGTAAAAGCGTGATGAAGTGACTGGAATTCCTTTCTGATGCGATTCTTGTCGTCTGTAAAAGTTGCCATTCCCATCAGTCCCCTGATACGGATGTTTGCCATCGCATGGTATTCATCGGAATCAAGCAATGCCATCGCTTCCGCCAGATCAAGGCCAAATTTTGATTCTTCAGTTGCAATGAATATTTCCAGCAAGCAATCAACCACCCGATTGATTTTTACCGCTTCCTGGTTTACTTCATTCAGCAGTTTAAGGCTGTCGATACTTTGGATCAGGCTGATGAAAGGAACAATATATTTTACCTTATTTGTCTGCAGATGCCCGATGAAATGCCATTCAGTATCTTCCGGCAATTGCGGTTGCTTGGTTAATAGCTCCTGGACCTTATTCTCCCCGAATCTCCGCTGTCCGTATTGATAGGCTTCAAGGATATCAGAAACCGGTTGGTTTTTTGAGACAGCTACAAGTTTAACAGCGGGAGGGAGGAGGGCGGAAAATTTCGTCAGGTTGTGTAGGACACTCATTTGTGCAGAGATGGAAACGTTCCTGCAAAAATACGAATAAAACAAAGAGGTCGTACCTTCGCAGAAAACATGTAATTTTGAACTTTTCTGAGATGGCAAAAAAGATCATATTTTCACTGCTCCGGCAGTTGCTTTTCTGGATCGTATTCTTCGATTTTATCAGGTTGGTATTTATCATTTACCACATCCGTCTTATACTGATTGAGAGGATCGGTTTCTTTGATATCCTGGGAATTTTCTGGTACTCATTTCATCTGGATCTCGCAACTGCCTGTTATATCCTGGTGATACCGTTTATTCTCCTGTTATTCCAGTCGGTCACCAACTTTCACTGGATACAGGTTTTGAATAAGATCTATACAGCCATTCTTGTATTTCTTTATTCATTATCAGGTACTGCAGAAATGGGAATCTATTCAGAATGGAAGACCAAACTCACGTACAAGGTGGTCAAATACATGAGCCATCCATCAGAGATCTTCAATTCTTCTGAAACCTGGACGTTTATATTCCTGGTATTTCTTTTTATCCTGCTGTTTCTGACCAGTTATTATGCCTATCTCAGGCTTTTCTTTCTGGATATCCTGCCGGAGAAAAGAAATTTCCTTTTCTCGTTCCTGTTTCTCATCCTTCTGCCACCCTTGCTGGTTGTCGGGATGCGTGGCGGCATTCAGCAGATACCCATCAACCAGAGTGAATCCTATTTTTCGAAGAAGAATATCCTGAACCTGGCGGCTGTCAATAATTTCTTCAACCTGTACATCAGCATTTTCGAGAACCTTCCGAACTTCTCAAGGAATCCGTATATTTTCATGCCTCATGATGAAGCGCATAAGATCATCACTGAGATTTATAGAGTTCAAAGGGATACGACCATTTCAATACTGAAAACCAGGAAACCGAATATCGTTATCCTGGTCCTGGAAAGCTGGTCCGCCGACCTTCTTGAAGATCTCGGGGGAGAACCAGGCATCACCCCGCAGGTTAAAATGCTTGAACAGCAGGGAATCCTTTTTGATCACCTGTATGCTTCAGGCGCCCGTTCGGAACAAGGCATGGCCTCGATATTCAGCGGGTTTCCGGCACACCCGATCTCTTCCATCACGGTGCAGCCCGACAAATTTGTGAAATTGCCAAGTCTTCCACAGCGACTTCAGAAAGATGGATATTCTACTTCTTTTTATTTCGGAGGTCAGCTGATCTATGGAAATATCAAGAGTTATATGATCTTTAACAATTTTGACAAGATCATGGAAGGATCAGATTTCCCGGCAACGATTCCCCGGGGTAAACTGGGCATTCATGACCAGTACACTCTGGAATACCAGCTCAAGGAACTGAATAAACAAAAACAACCATTCTTTTCGTCCCTGTTTACGGTTTCCACGCACTCTCCCTGGGATCAGCCTTATCCAAAACCACTGAAATGGGGAGATAACGAACATGATTACATCAATGCTGCATACTACACTGATCACTGCCTGGGTGAATATTTCGAAAAAGCAAGGAAACAGTCGTGGTTCAGGAATACGTTGTTCATCATTGTTGCCGATCACAGCCACAACTCATACCGGAACTGGGATCCGCAATCACGCGAATACCATAAGATCCCGATGCTGTTTTGTGGAGAAGTGATCAGGGATGAGTATCGAGGGAAGCGGTGGCATAAACTGGGTGACCAGCATGACATTGCAGCCACATTGCTTGCGCAGATCGGGCTTAAGCACGATGATTTTCACTGGAGCAAGGATTTGTTCAATCCCTATACGCCTGAGTTTGCCTATTATTCAACTGAAGATGGTGTTGGCTGGATCCGTCCCGATGCATACTTTTCCTATGATGTGACCCCCAATTATTTTCATTTCAACCAGATCAGTCCGGCCCTCCAGGATTCCATCATCAGGGAAGGAAAAGCTTATCTGCAGGGAGTTTTCGAAGAATATATGGGAGATTAACCCGCTTGGTTAATCCAAAAGATGCACAGCCAGACCGCTTCTCAGTTTGGGTTCAAACCATGTTGTTTTTGGCGGCATGATGTTTCCCGAATCGGCAATGTCGATCAGTTGCTGCATCGAAACAGGGTACAATGCAAAAGCTGCTTTCATCTCGCCATTGTCAACACGCCTGGTAAGTTCGCCTAGCCCACGGATCCCGCCGACAAAATCAATGCGCGTGGAAGTCCGGAGATCTTTTATATCCAGGATTTTATCAAGCACAAGCTGCGAAAGTATCGTCACATCAAGAACACCGATCGGATCCGCATCATTGTACGTTCCGGCTTTTGCCGTAAGAGAATACCATGCTCCTTCAAGGTAAAGGCTGAAGTTATGCAGTTTTCCGGGTTTGTAGATCAATGATCCCTTTTCCACAACATCAAAGACTTCCGAAATTTTCATAAGGAATTCCTCTTTCGAAAGTCCGTTGAGATCCTTGACCAGCCTGTTGTAGTCAATGATGGACAACTGGTTATCCGGAAAATGCACAGCCAGGAAAAAATTATATTCTTCTTTTCCGGTATGTGCAGTATTCATTTTGCGTTTCTCATTTCCCACCAAAGCTGCAGCGGCCGTACGATGATGTCCATCGGCAACATAAGTATAAGGGATCTTTGAGAAAAGGCTGACAATGTTTGCAAGGATTTTTTCATCGTTGATGACCCAGAAATGATGACCAACTCCGTCGGGAGCAACAAAATCATATTCCGGTTTTTCGTTTGCAACGATGGTTGTCACGATCTGGTCGATTTCAGGAACGGCAGGATAGGTGAAGAATACAGGCTCCATATTGGCATTTGTGATGCGCACATGTTTCATGCGGTCTTCTTCTTTATCTTTTCGCGTAAGTTCATGCTTCCGGATGATCCCTGTCATATAATCCTCAACTGAAGCACATCCTACAATTCCATACTGTGTCTTCCCGTTCATGGTTTGTGCATAGATGTAAAGGAGTTCCCTGTCATCCTGAACAAGCCATCCTTGCTTACGGAACAATTCAAAATTTTCCTTGGCTTTGTCATAAACAAGCGGGGAATGAACATCCAGGTTCGCTGGCAGATCGATTTCGGGTTTAATGATATGAAGCAGAGAATAAGGATTTCCTGCTGCTTCTGTTCTTGCTTCATCTGAATTGAGAACGTCATAAGGTCTTGAAGCCAGATCTTTGGCGATGGTTTTAGGTGGTCTGAGTGCCTTAAAGGCTTTTAAAGTAGCCATGTTACGAGAAGTTTAGGGTAATTGAATTAGTGAGAAAAACACGAAAACAGCTGATCACGGATTACAGTGAATCATCATCATCATCGAGTATTTCGTCAGGCTTGACGCTGCGCTGAAGGGAGCCGATCAAAGCACCGATCATTTTTGTCATCTCCATCAGGTAGTTTTTCGAATGATCGAATTCATCGTTGCTGATGAAGCTTCGGCTTTGAGCAATGGTAGATAACACAACGCATTCCCGTACCGAACTCTTTGCCATCTTCAGATAGTACACGAACTGGCTCTTGTTTCTGGATGAGCCTTCGGCAATATTCAGGGCGATTCCCTGGGCGGAAGTGAGAAAGCGTTCAAAAAAAACATTCGAATAATGTTCGTTTTCGCCGTTTTTTGCCACTTTATAAACCCAATTGATATATTCAAGGGCCTTGTGGTAAATTCTCAGATCTTCAAACCTGAAGAAAGTCGTAGTGGGTTTTTCCAGTTCGTGTTCCATGGCGTGCGGATTTAGTGAATGAAGATTAAGTTCCGATGATCAATAATTTAATTGAATTTGTACATCAACAATGGATAAATCCTTTATTTGTTAACCTGGAATGTTCTGTCTCCATTTTTCAGGAAATTCACGATCTGCGTTGCCGCAGCAATTCCGGCATTGATATTTGCTTCTTCCGTCTGTGCCCCCATTTTCTTCGGAGTAAAGAAAAACCTTCCTTTGAAGCTGGCTTCAAATTCGGGTTTGTTTGTGGGTTCAACATCTGAAAGGTAAGCAAAATCTTTACGATCACCAAATAATTTTAACAAATCTGCTTCATTGATAACTTCTGCCCTTGCTGTATTAACCAGTACGGCATGAGCCGGCATCTTTGACAACAGGGCATAGTTGACCGACAATTTAGTCTGGCTGTTGGCCGGTATGTGAAGGGAGATGTAAGAACAGGTCTGATACAATTCTTCAGCTGTAGCTAAACATTTCACTCCGTCTTTTTCTATTTCTTCTTTTTTTACAAATGGATCAAAAGCATAAACTTCCATGCCAAAACCATGTGCAATCCGGGCGACATTTTTCCCGACTGCTCCATAGGCATGAATCCCCAGCTTTTTGCCTTTTAGTTCTGATCCGGATTTTCCGTTAAAGAAATTCCGTGCATGAAAAACCATCATTCCCAGTGCAAGTTCGGCAACTGCATTGGAATTCTGGCCAGGTGTGTTCATCACACATACATTCTTTGCAGTGGCAGCGGCAAGGTCAATGTTGTCGTACCCGGCACCGGCACGTACAATGATCTTCAGGTTGCTTCCTGCCTCGATTATGGATTGGTCTGTCTTGTCACTCCTGACAATCACAGCATCTGCATCAGCAATGGCTTTTAAGAATTCATCCGGACTTGTATAACCCTCGAGCAGGGCGAGTTCAAACCCTGCTTCTTCAACAACTTTACGAATCCCTGTTACTGCAACAGGAGCAAATGGTTTATCTGTGGCAACGAGTATTTTTGTCATAGGAAATGCATATTAAAATTTTTTGTATCAGGCGTTTTGTTTCTCGAATTCATGAATACAGTCGACCATTGCCTGAACGCTTTCCAATGGTAAGGCATTGTATGTAGATGCGCGGAATCCGCCAACCGAGCGGTGACCTTTGATTCCGACCATTCCTTTGCTTTTTGCAAATTCCATAAAAGCATCTTCCTTGTCTTTGTATTGTTCCTTCATGACAAAACAAATGTTCATCAGTGAACGGGAATCCTTTTCAACGGTGCCGACAAACATCCTTGAGTTGTCAATCGTATCATAAAGAAGTTTTGCCTTGTGTTTGTTCATCTCTTCAATCTTCGGCACACCGCCCAGGCTCTTGATCCAGCGGAGTGTTTCCAAACACGTATAAATAGCAAAACAAGGAGGTGTGTTGAACATCGAACCTTCCTTAATGTGTGTCTTATAGTTTAACATTGTGGGGATGGGACGATCGTTCTTTCCAAGAATATCTTCACGGAGGATCACGAATGTAACACCGGCTGGTCCGAGGTTTTTCTGTGCACCACCATAGATAAGGGCATACTTGGAGACATCAACCGGGCGGCTCAGTATGTCAGATGACATATCTGCAACCAAAGGAACAGGGCAGTCAAGGTCAACCCGGAGTTCGGATCCGTAAATGGTATTATTCGTGGTTACATGAAAATAATCGGCATCCTTTGGGATGGTGAAATTTTTCGGAATATAGGTGAAGTTCTTATCAGCGGAAGATGCAACAACTTCGACATTTCCAAAAAACTTTGCTTCTTTAATTGCTTTCTGAGCCCATACACCGGTTTCGAGGTATGCAGCTTTGGTCTTGAATAGATTGTAGGGAACCATGCAGAACTGCAGGCTGGCGCCGCCGCCAAGGAATAAGACCTGGTAGTTTTCGGGGATATGCATCAATTCTTTGAACAGGGCAACGGTTTCATCCATGATGGCCTGAAAATCTTTGCTTCTGTGGGAGATCTCGAGTAACGACATGCCTATCCCATTCAGATCAAGGATTGCTTTTGCGGAATTCTCAATAGCAATTCTGGGTAAAACAGATGGACCGGCGTTAAAATTGTGCTTCTTCATAGGAGTTGGGTTTAATTGTTATATGTCAGACTGTTTCTAAAAATACAAAGAAAAGGGAAGCAAAGGTAAAATATTTTGATTTTAATTCTCAAACCATCTGTAAAATATTTTCAATCATTCATTCTTGAGAATCAGCCAGCTTAATTATTCCTTGCATTGATCCCCTGGATATAATTCCAGCCACCGTTTTCAAAGAAAAATCCATCCAGGCTTTCACCCACGGGGACATTGTATACCGGCTCTCCTTCCTGTGGTTCAAGCAATGCCCCGAGTTGGTCGAAGATAATCATCCACACGGGCCGGGTTTCATAATCGAATGCCCTCCTGGTTTGGTTCCATTTCTTTTTTCCGGTGGGAACAGCTTGCTGGTCGTATCGTAAAGTCATGGATGCATGGGAAGAATAGGTAAAAATGACCCGTGCATTCTTTCCTTTGTTGTATTTCCTGAAAATCTGTGCTCCGAAAATTGTACTTCCACGGCCATCAAGTGTAAGCACCTCGATCAGCTTTTGAAACTTCTGCACGCTGCAGCCATCCCATCCAAGCAGCGTATAGCAGGTTTTGTTGCCAACTTTATTCACCAGTATTTTATAATAAAGTGCACCATACCATTTCCCCGAAGGAAGGATCCGCATCTCAGGGTCTTTTAAGGAATCTGATACATCGGTTAATTCAATGACATGAATATTTTTCTTCTGCTTTACCTGGATCAGACAGAAATATTTATTGGTGCCGTTTGTCCGAGGAAGGTTCCAGTTGTACATTCTGAAGGTCTTATCCGGGGAAAGTAGCTTCCCGATTGTTTTCAATGAATCGAATGCATAATTAAACGTGGCAGGATTATCCAGGGACCCCTTCAGGAGTCTGAGGTATTTTTCATTGAGCACAATCTTCAGTGAATCTTTGTCTGACCGCCTGATCTCTGATGCCAGGATGCGCAATGAATCTTCCAGTGCAGACATTGACTTTTTATTCTGGGCAAATGAAGCAAACCAGGGGAGCAGTCCGAATAACGTGATTAAAATTGCATTCCTGGAAAACATAAACCCTGTTCTGATTATCTCCTCAAATGTAAAGCATTATTTCTAAACTTATACCTTTGCATGCAAAGAAGATTTTTATGTTACTTCCGGAAAGAATAGAAAGTTTCATCCACCTGGGAAATGTTCTTCAGGATTTCTGCAACCGCGAGAATGGAAAGGAGTCAAATCCGCAGGCTGCCCGGAAATTTATGAAGCTTCTCAGCGAGGCTGCCTCAGATGCACAAACCGAAAATCCATGGTTTACAAGGCAGGACATTGTAAACGCTATGCAGTCGCTGGCCAGGAACTTGAACAGGGAAGATTTGGAATCCTGGCTGATACCTTACCAGCCTGGCCTGGAAAAGAAGAATGATGCCAGGACGGTTGCGGTAATTATGGCAGGGAATATTCCCATGGTTGGGTTTCATGACTTTCTGTGTGTCCTGATTTCTGGAAACAGGTTCCTGGGGAAACTTTCTTCCGACGACAAACTGCTTTTACCTGCAATGGGCGGAATACTCATTGAATTTAACCCCGGATGGAAGGAATACATCAGTTTTACGCAGGAGCCGATCCGTTCCTTTGATGCTGTGATCGCAACCGGGAGTAACAGTTCTTCCGGTTATTTTGAATATTATTTCTCCAGGTACCCGCACATCATAAGGAAAAACCGCAACAGCATTGCGATTCTGACAGGAAACGAATCAGCCGAAGACGTATCGAACCTTGCCATTGATATTTTTCAATACTTCGGATTAGGATGTCGGAGTATCTCTAAAATTTATGTTCCTGAAAACTATGACTTCTCTTTACTTACGGAAGCATTCACCGGTTATTGCCACCTCCTTGACCATAATAAATACCGGAATAATTATGATTACTCAAAAGCAATCTACCAGATGAACCTTGTTCCATTCATTGACGGAAAGTGCATTCTGCTCAGGGAGGATCCTGCAGTCTCTTCTCCTGTTTCGGTTTTGAATTATCACTATTATACCGATTGGGATATCCTGTTGAATGAGCTTTCCCGATTGGATGAATCCATCCAGTGCATCATCAGTGAAAAAGCAGTTCCGTTTCGGTGGGTCAAGCCGGGAAATTCACAGTCTCCGGGATTGCCGGATTATGCAGACGGCGTGGATACCATGCAGTTCCTGATCGGATTGAAATAAACTACGGATCAGGAATTCGCTCATCAACCAAAAAGTAAAGGGAAATTAATATGACCACTTCTTTGTTATTCTGATTAAATTCTTTAATTTTGCAGTCACAAATGAAAATTATTTACTACAATGAAAAAAGATATTCATCCAAAAGATTACAGATTAGTTGTTTTTAAAGACATTTCGAACGAGTACACGTTTATTTCCAAGTCCACGGTTCGTACCAAGGAAACCATAGTTTGGGAAGACGGTCTTGAGTATCCATTGGTAAAGCTTGAGATTTCTCATACCTCTCATCCTTTTTATACTGGTAAAATGAAACTGATTGACACCGCAGGTCGTGTGGATAAGTTCAAAAGCCGTTATTCAAAGCATATTGAGAAAAATAACGCAAAATAATTTGTTTCTTTACTTCTTAATAAAGCCTCTATTAAATCAGGAATGGAGGCTTTTTATTTATGGAAACCATCGCAGATTCAAAATCTTCGGGGTTTTACCCGGCATTGGAAATATTTCTTCACTTATTATAAATTAAGATGAATTACATACTCTTCGACGAAAGTAGCGTAAGGACAAATTTGCTTCCATTAACTTTCATGCGTCCGGTAGGAGATATCAGGATCGGGATCCTGACGATCCGGGAAAAATGGGAGAAAATGTTAAATTCAAAAACATCAACTCTTACTGACGCCTACCTTTCAAGGAAATTTCCGATAATCAAGGAAGACGTCAATATACTGATCAATGGATCGATATTGCCAAATGAAGAGATCGTTGGTCTTGTAAAAAGTCTTAAGCCCCACCAGACGATTGTATCCAACGATTCAATCATTGCACTGCATATCACGGCTGAAGAGCTTGAAAAATTAGGCGATTCATCGCATGATGGCATTGAAGAGATCGATGTGAAAGAGGTACCTTTCAAACTGAATAATACCTACGATATTTTTTCCAATAATGGCCAGGCAATCGAAGATGATTTCAAACTGATCACAGCCGGCCGGAAATCTCAGGCACTGAGCAGTACGAACACCGTCATTGGCAATGGGAAGGTCTTTATCGAAAAAGGAGCCAGCGTGGAATGTGCAGTGTTGAACACAACCAACGGACCAATCTATATTGGTGAAGGTGCTGAAGTAATGGAAGGTGCCGTTATCCGCGGGCCATTTGCCCTGTGTGCACATGCACAGGTTAAGATGTCTGCAAAAATTTATGGCCCGACGACTGTTGGACCTTATTCAAGGGTCGGGGGGGAAGTAAACAATTCTGTCATTTTCGGTTTTTCAAACAAAGCCCATGACGGCTTCCTCGGACATTCTGTCATTGCCGAATGGTGCAACATTGGAGCTGACTCAAACACATCCAACCTGAAGAACACATATGATGAAGTCAGGTTGTGGAACTACCAGAAACATACATTCGTTTCTACCTCTTTACAATTTTGCGGGCTGATCATGGGTGATCATTCCAAGTGCGGAATCGATACCATGTTCAATACGGGAACCGTGGTGGGCGTGAATGTCAACGTATTTGGAGCCGGATTTCAGCGGAACTTTATTCCTTCTTTCACATGGGGCGGAACAGGGCGTCATGCTGACTACAACCTGCAGAAAGCGCTCGAAGTAGCCGAAGCCGTTTTCAAAAGACGCAACATCAGCTTTGACGATATTGAAAAACAACTGCTATCGGACGTCTATCGTATGACGCTAAAAAACAAGCATTTGTAAAAATCTTTGACAGGCTGCCTGTTTTTTTCTCCTATTTCCTGGTCAGTTTTAACTGGCATGTTAATTGTAAAGAGTAATCAACTTTACAGACATCCTTTTTTATAATGACAGTTTGACGTTAACCCTATGAAAAATCAAAATAGAGAACCGAATTTGTTTTTATCAGATATTCTTGATACCGATACGGAATTCATCCCCCTGTTGTCATCGGAAGATGAAGCAGCGATGAATACAGAGAAAGTACCCGATATACTGCCCATACTGCCACTTAGGAATACCGTTCTTTTTCCGGGTGTGGTTATTCCCATTACCGTTGGCAGGGATAAATCGATCAAGCTGATCAAGGATTATTATAAGGCTGAAAGGATCATTGGTGTTGTTGCACAGAAAGATGCTCAGGTTGAAGATCCAGAGTTTTCTGATCTCAACGAGATAGGTACCGTTGCATACATCATGAAAATCCTCCAGATGCCCGATGGTAGTAATACCGCCATCATCCAGGGAAAAAGGAGGTTTCGGATTGTAGAGCCGGTCCAATTGGAGCCCTATATCAAAGCCAAGGTAACCCCATTTGATCTGCCGGTTGAATCACCAAAAAATGACCGGACCTTCAATGCACTGATTTCGTCACTCAAGGATCTCGCCATTCAGATCATCAATAAGTCTCCAAACATTCCTTCTGATGCCGCTTTCGCGATAAAAAATATCGAGAGCCCGGCATTCCTGGTTCATTTTATCTCTTCGAACCTGAACATCGAGCTTGCCGAAAAACAGAAGTTGCTTGAAATCTCTGATCTTGTTGAACGCGCGAACCTCGTGCTTACATTTCTTACCAGCGAAATACAAGTCCTTGACCTGAAGAACCAGATCCAGAGTAAAGTGAAGGTTGATCTTGACAAACAACAACGGGACTACCTGTTGAACCAGCAGTTGAAGACCATCCAGGAAGAACTGGGCGGAACTCCCAATGCCCAGGAGCTGAACGTCCTTAAGGAACTGGCAAAGAACAAGAAATGGCCGAAGGATGTCGAAGGAGTTTTTGAAAAAGAGATGAACAAGCTTCAACGTATGCATCCTGCTGCTGCAGAATATTCAATCCAGGTAAACTACCTTGAAACCCTGGTCCAGTTGCCTTGGGGTGAATATACTCCGGACAATCTTGATCTCAATCATGCCCGTGAGATCCTGGATGAAGATCACTTCGGACTTGAAAAGGTCAAAGACCGGATCATTGAATACCTCGCCGTGATCAAGCTGAAGAAAGATCTCAAATCACCGATCATTTGTCTTGTAGGACCTCCGGGGGTTGGAAAGACTTCCCTTGGAAAATCAATTGCTCGATCGATTGGACGCAAGTATACGCGGATGTCGCTCGGCGGCTTGAGGGATGAATCCGAACTCCGCGGTCACAGGAAAACATACATTGGCGCAATGCCCGGACGAATCCTTCAAAGCCTGAAAAAAGTCAAGTCATCCAATCCTGTCTTCGTTCTTGATGAGATCGATAAGGTCATGGGGATGAACATCAANGGGGATCCCCAGGCAGCCTTGCTCGAAGTGCTGGACCCTGAGCAGAACGTGGCATTCTATGATAATTTCCTCGAAACGGAATATGATCTTTCAAGGATCATGTTTATTGCTACTGCCAATACCATGAGCACGGTTCATCCTGCACTCCGCGACAGGATGGAGATCATTGAGCTACCGGGATATCTGCTGGAAGAAAAAATCGAGATCGCCAAGTCGCACCTCATCCCGAAACAGATGAAGGAGCATGGCCTGAAGATGAGCCAGATCGGCTTCTCCCGTGAAGTAATCGAGAAAATCATCGATGACTATACCCGTGAATCCGGAGTCAGGACCCTCGAGAAAAATATTGCTAAAATCCTCAGAAGCAAGGCAAAATCCATTGTTTTCAAAGAAAAGATGAAGAAAAACCTGGACTTCACAGATATGAGAAGGATCCTGGGGATTCCAATCTTCCAGATGGAAAAATCAATTACCAATGAAGTTGCCGGTGTGGTTACTGGACTGGCCTGGACTGCTGCCGGAGGCGAAATTTTGTTCGTTGAAGTCAGCCTGAGCAGGGGAAAGGGTGAATTGATGCTGACGGGGAATCTTGGCGATGTAATGAAGGAATCAGCTTCAATTGCACTTGCATACCTGAAGGCACACACTTCCATCTTTGGCATCAATTCAGAAGTCTTTGAAAAATGGAATATCAATATCCATGTACCTGAAGGCGCAACCCCAAAAGATGGCCCGTCTGCAGGAATAACGATCTTCACAGCACTTGCATCTGCGTTCACTCAACGGAAAGTCAAAGAAAAACTGGCGATGACCGGTGAAGTAACGTTGCGTGGCAAAGTGTTGCCGGTAGGAGGCATCCAGGAAAAAATACTGGCTGCCAAACGAGCCAATATTACTGACATCGTTTTGTCAAGCGAAAACCGGAAAGACATTGAAGATATTAAAAAGGATTATATACAGAACCTGAGATTCCACTATATTGACGAGATGAAAGAGGTGAAAGATCTTGCCTTACTGGATGAACTGGTTACTAATCCGATTGTATTCTAACCGAACACTCGGATTGCCTTACTTGAGAATAACCATCCTTCGCGTTACATTACAATTTCCGGATTCCATCCTGTAGAAATAAACACCAGGGGATAGGCTTCGCGCATTAAACTGCAATGAGTAATGACCTGGTTCATGAAACTTGCTCACCGGATTTGCAATAAGTTTCCCGGCTGAATCAAAAACAGAGATCTTAACTTCAGAAGCTTTTGCAAGGTTGTATTTGATCAGCGTATTGGCTTTGCAGGGGTTTGGAATATTCTGGAAAAGCTGTGGACCTTCTGACTGATCTTTTTCCGGTATTTCTTCAACAGTCGTCGCTTGTTTAAGTAAAATGTTCCGGTCAGGATCAAACACCACAGCTACCGGCTGCTTTGAAAAAGTAAATTCAAAAAGCTGGTTATTGATATCATTAACAACCCTGATGAGTGTATCGCTCTGATCATTGAACTGAATCTGCAACTGCACCGGCATTTTGAAGAATGTCGGTTGTGTCGTTGCCTGTGTCATAAAAAACTTCACATTCCACATTCCGTTTCCAATATCTTCAAACTGGTATGTATTACTGTACCTGGGATGATCAGGAAGATAAACCCATTCATGGAAGAACCAGTTCAGGTCCTGCCCGCTGACTTCATTGACTTTTGAAATGAAATCTTCCGTTACCGCATTTTTGAACATGAAATTTGTATCCGTTGCATATGCATGAAGCACCCGGAAAAAGAGGGAATCTCCAAGCATGTATCGCAATTGATGAAGAACACAAGCACCTTTATCATAGATCAGCTCGGTACTGTAAAGTGTGTTCGGATCCGGCGTTTGAATGGCATAGGCAGGGTTATATATCGGCAACCCGGGGTTGTACTGAAGATAATAGTCAGCCGCCTTGTTAATGTTCGTCTTATAGGCTGCGTAACCGGTGGTATGTTCAATCCAGAGGGATTCACAATAGGTTGCAAAACCTTCGTTGAGCCAGACATCAGCCCAGGTTCCGCAAGTGATGAGGTCTCCGAACCATTGATGCGAAAATTCATGCGAAATAAGTCCTTCCTGCCAGCCGTTTGACCGAAGGTTGATCATCGTCTGGTTCTCCATTCCACCCCATTGAAAATAGCTGTTGAGCGTAGCAAAACCAATCTTCTCAAAGGGATAAACCCCGAATTTTTCGCTGTAAAAATTTGTCAGCGGGATGATCAGTTGTTCCATGGGAGCAGGAATTTCTGGGTATTTGTAGTAGAACCTAACAGGGATGCTGTCATCAGGATGACCTGGCAAATGCCAGTAAACAATATCCAGCAAAAAGTTGATTTTCGACGAGATTGTTACAAGATACGTTGATACGGGATCCCTGCTAACCCAATGGTACCAGATCGTATCTGAAACCTGCAGCGAATCTACAAGACTTCCGTTAGACCCAAGTCTTACAGTGGAAGGGACCTTTGCCGTGAGTTCTGTTAAAGCTTTATCCGATGGCTGGTCCCAGCAGGGAAACCATTTTCTCGCGCCTTCGGGTGGTGCGTCTGTGAAGACATATCCTCCGGCAGCATAAAATGCACTGTCAAAAATGTCCTTGTGGTGGTAATAAATTTTGGCAGTTACGATTTCCCCCGGTTGAAACGTCCTGTTAAGTTGAACAGTCAGTATGTTTGATGAATGAGTAAATGAAGTCCCGGGCATCCCAACAGAATCGATGGCAATGGATCGATTCACTGCGTTCAGGTTAATAGAGCTCATTACAGAATCCACTTTGAACAGGATGGTTTCCTTTGCTGTGAAGTCTTTATGAGGTGGTGTTGAATAGCAATGGTAAATGTCCAGATCAAGCGTGTATTTTAAAACATCAAATGAATGATGAATATAAATATGGGCCGTATCAACCTTTACTTTTTTTTCAACAGGATTTGTTTCCGCAGAGACGGAGTTCAAAAGAAACACACCTGATAACAGCAATAGCAATCTGATTGTGTGTGTATGTAATCTCATGGAAATTAATGCGAGATGACCATTTTTTTTGTCAGTGTTACACCATCCGTCTTTAACCGGTAATAATACAATCCTGATGAATACGATGAACAATCAAGATCGTATGAATATTTCCCGGTGGATTTGAATCCGTTGACCGGAGTAGCAAGAACTCTGCCTGCTACATCAAGGATCTCCAGCCGGACAGTTGAAGAATGATCAATTTCATAAACAATCCTTGTTGAATTTATTGCCGGGTTTGGAACATTCTGGAAAAGATGTGAGCCATTACTTGCTGAAGCTTTAGGTATTCCTACGATTGTGGCAGCCTGTTTAAGGACAACCTGGTTGTTGGGATCGAAATAAAAGTTCAGGGGTTGTTTGTTGAAAATGAAGCTGTACTGCTGGTAATTAGCATTATTCATTACCCTGAAGGTGGTATCTGTTCCATCCTCAAACTCAACTTTCAGTTCCAGCACCATCCTGAAGAATGCAGGTGTCAGCTGGTCCTGGGTGGTAAAAAAGTTCACTTTCCACTGACCATTCCCGAGATCCTCGAAGTTATAAGTATTGGCATAGGAAGGATTATTGGGCCGGAACAGCCAGTCATTAAAATACCAGTCATAATTTTGCCCGGTAACCTGATTCACCTTGGCATTAAAATCTGAAATGGATGCATTGCCAAACCTCAGGTTTGTATCGTTAAGATAAGCTTGCAACGTATGGAAGAACAACGTGTCTCCTAACAAATAACGGATCTGGTGCAGTGCACATGCGCCTTTTGCATAAGTGATCGCGAAATTGAACAAGGTGTTGACGTCGGGTGTGTTCACTGCCCAGTCAGGAACTGAAATCGCCCAACCCGGATTCGACTGGAAATAACTCGAGGCGTCGTTATCAATCTCGGACTTATAGCCTGAGTAACCAAGACTTTTCTCAATCCAGAATGCTTCAGACCAGGTTGCAAATCCTTCATTTAACCAGATATCAGCCCATGTTGCGCAGGTGACAAGATCTCCGAACCACTGGTGTGCGAATTCATGAGACACGAGGCTTGAATACCAGCAATTCGGGCAGATGCTTGTGAGCGTCTGGTTCTCCATTCCGCCCCACGCAAACTGATCATTCAGGGCTGCAAAACCATTCTTCTGATATGGATGCTCACAGTAATTTTCGGAATAGTACGTTGTCATATCCCCAAGGATTGCTTCAATTCCTTGCGGTGTTTCTCCCGGGTTGTAATAAAACCTTAAAGGAACCGCAACAGAAGGATTGCTGAGTTTATGCCAGTATAAAATATCAAGGTTATAATTAAGTCTTGCAGACATGACCATAAGGTAAGTTGAAACGTTATCGGTGCTGACCCAGTGGTATGTCAGGGTATCACCATTGATGGTCGAATCCATCAATGCGCCGTTTGATCCAAGTTTGGCGGCAAGAGGCACCTTGATAGACAGATCGAGTGTGGCCTTATCTGATTGCTTGTCCCAGCATGGGAACCACTTCCTGGCACCTTCCGGCTCGCAATCAGTAAACACCGTGCCACCCTGTGCATAGAATGCACCGTCTTCAACATTCGCGTGATGATAGCAGATCTTAACCTGCACGATCTCACCCGGGCTATATGTTCTGTCAAGCTGAATGGTCAGGATGTCGTTTGCATGTGTAAATGAAACACCAGCCAGCCGAAGGGAATCGATGATCAGCGAGGTGTTCACCGCATTCAGTTGAATGGAACTGAGGGTTGAATCAACCTTAAATTTGATGGTATTGGTTGCACGATAAAAATCGTGTGGATAGGGAGAAAAGAAATTATCATAAATTTTCAGGTTCAGTTTATAATCCAGCACATCAAATGCGTGTGTGGGACTACCAAGGATATCCTTTTCCAGTTGCGGAAGCCTGGACATGCCTGACTTCTTCATTGAGCAGTACTCGGCACCGCTCATCGTTCTTTTAGCCTGGGAGAACCCGAAAGAGGCTGTACATAAAGCCAGCATGACGAGTAACAAACTTTTTTTCATGGAGATCTGGGTTGTTGAATTTCTACAAAGTTACAAAATTCATCCTATGCCGGAATGTAATTAGATTCAGGAAAAAACATTTACTTTTGCTTGAGTCAATTCTAGTATTATTGCTCTTCATGCAAGCTAAAAGCAGTTTACCGGTGATCCTTAACCCTTCCCTGTGAGAAAATACGCCTGGTTTTTTTCGCTCATGCTGCTCCTGTTGAGTTGTCAGCACTACAATGAATCGGATAAGGGGAAGACAGTCTTTCGTTACAATGAAGCTGCGAATATTACTTCCCTGGATCCTGCATTTGCACGGGATCAGGCGAACATCTGGGCCGTCCACCAGATCTTCAACGGGCTGGTCCAGCTGGGGGAGAACCTTGAGATCATGCCTTGCCTCGCAAGATCATGGGAAATCTCGCCGGAAGGTCTCAGGTATACCTTTCATTTGCGCAACGATGTTATTTTTCAGGATTCTCCTGCATTCCGCAACGGCAAAGGCCGGAAAGTCGTTGCCAGGGATATCGCTTACAGCTTTAACAGGATCCCCGATCCAAAGGTCGCATCGCCGGGTTCATGGATCTTCAATTATGTGGATGAAAAAAACGGAAAATATTTGTTTGAGGCACCTGACGATTCAACATTCATTATTCACCTGAAGCGAACCTTTCCTCCTTTCCTGGGGTTGCTCACAACAGTTTATTGTTCGGTGGTTCCATTTGAAGCAATCAATTATTATGCCCTGGATTTCCGGAAAAATCCGGTAGGAACAGGGCCATTTTGTTTCAAGATGTGGAAAGAAGGTGTAAAGCTTGTACTGACGAAGAATCCGAACTATTTTGAAACGGATCATGGAGCCCGGTTACCATACCTTGATGCTGTTGCCATTACTTTTCTCGCCGACAAGCAATCCGCTTTCCTGGAATTTCTGAAAGGAGAACTTGATTTTATGTCAGGTATTGATCCAAGTTATAAAGATGAACTTCTTACCAGGGAGGGGCGGTTGAATCCTAAATTCAGGGGTAAGTTCAGAATGGTCACCCAGCCTTATCTGAATACGGAATACCTCGGATTTCTCGTGGATTCAAAGAAGTGCCGGGGCAAGGTTCAACCACTTTGTGATCCCAGGATCAGGCAGGCAGTCAATTATGCTTTTGACCGTCATAAAATGATCCGGTTCTTACGGAACAACATCGGAACACCAGGTATTTATGGTATGATCCCAAAGGGAATGCCGGGGTTTGATTCTTCTGTGAGATGTTATGATTACAATCCGGGAAAAGCAAAAGAGCTGCTGGCACTGGCCGGATATCCCGGTGGCAAAGGACTTCCTGCAATAACCCTGTCAACCACATCCGATTATCTTGATATATGCAGGTATTTGCAGCACCAGGTTGGAGAGATTGGGATCGACCTGAAGATAGATATATCGCCGCCGGCAGCATTGAAGGAGATGAAAGCACAGGCTAAACTGCCTTTTTTCCGCGGTTCATGGATTGCCGATTATCCGGATGCAGAAAATTACCTTTCACTTTTTTATGGCAGGAATTTTTCACCGCAGGGACCCAATTATACGCACTATTCAAGCAACGAATTTGATCAGCTTTATGAAATATCCATGTCCTGTGTTGTTGATTCCTTAAGGTACCAGTATTACCGGAAGATGGAAAGGATTCTGATGGAAGAGCCGCCGGTTGTCGTGCTCTATTATGACCAGGTTCTGAGGTTTACCGGGAATGATGTTGAAGGACTTGGAAGTGACTGGATGAATGTGTTGACGCTGAAGAAAGTCAGGAAAACACAACCTAGACTTCAATAACCAGACCATCATAGGCCAGCCTGACAAATCCTGGAAGTTCTTTTGAGACTTGCTCATACAGGCCCAGCTGGTGACTGATGTGTGTGAGGAAAGCGCGTTCCGGCTTCAGTTCATTGAGGATTGCCAGAGCCTCTTCGAGGTTAAAATGAGAATAATGCTTTTTCTTTCTCAGGGCATTGATTACAATCACTTTTGATCCCTTAATTTTCACCTTCTCTTCTTCGGGGATTTCAACTGCATCTGTGATGTAAGTATAATCATTGATCCTGTAGCCGAAAACGTAATGCTCATTAAAATGTCTTGCTTTTATTGGGGTAATGCTGATCCCTGCCGCTTCGAAAGGTTTGTTCTCAATCGTATGCAGGTGGATCTCAGGGACGCCCGGATATTTATCAGTGGAAAAGGCATATCCGAATTCGTTTTTAATGGTTGTCTGAACCTCGGTGGTGGCATAGACATCTGTGGGACATTGCAAAATGTAGTTGAAAGCCCTGACATCATCCAATCCACCCAGGTGATCTTTATGCGGATGAGTGATCAGGATGGCATCGATCGATTGAATCTTTTCGCGTAACATCTGCTGACGGAAATCCGGGCCACAATCGACCACGATTTTCTTATCTTCTGTTTCCAACAGGATTGAAGACCGTAACCGCTGATCTCTTGCATCCTGCGACTGGCAAACAGTACAATTACATGCAATGACGGGTACACCTTGAGAAGTTCCGGTTCCGAGAAATATGATTTTCAAGAGGAGGGATGCTGAATTTAGGAAACTTGAGATAGTCAGTGAGAACTGTGAGATTTCTGTTTCTCATTAAACTCCCTGACGAGATTTTTAATCGTCTCTTTTACAGAAGTAATGGTTGTTGCCCTGAATGCATTTGAACCTGCAAAGGCATACCCGCCTGTAAAATTTCCCTTGACTGCATTGATAAGAGCCGTAATTATGCAATACGGACTGGATGAAATATCGCAGGTTTTGATGCATTTGAAAGGACACTGCAAAGGGATTTTCTTGCCTTCACGGACCTTTGTGAGAAACCCGTTCATGATAGCCCTTCCAGGCATGCCGACAGGACTTTTAATAATTTCAATGTCTTCCTTTTTGGCATCAAGATAAGTCTGCTTGAAAATATCGGACGCATCACATTCATTTGTGGTGACGAAAAGTGTTCCCAGTTGAACTCCCGAAGCACCCAGTTTCATGATGTTATAAATATCTTCACCGGTATAAATTCCACCGGCAGCAATCACAGGTATTTTCTGGTTGTACTTTTCTTCAAAAACTTTAATTTCCGCCACAACTTCAGGAACAAGATGTTCCAGGGAGTAGTCCTCATCTTCAATTTGTTCCGGTTTGAACCCCAGGTGGCCCCCGGCTTTCGGACCTTCAACAACAATTGCATCCGGTAAGTAATGATATTGTGTGTACCACTTTTCGCAGATCAGCTTGGCTGCACGCGCAGAAGAAACGATAGGAACCAGCTTTGTGGTGCTGTCTGATTTCAGGTAACCCGGTAATTCCAAAGGAAGTCCGGCCCCCGAAAAAATAATATCGACCTTTTCAGCAATAGAGGTCTTGACCATATCCACGAAGTTCGACATGGCAACCATAATATTCACGCCAACAAAACCTGAAGTTTTTTCGCGGGTTTTACGGATCTCCTCTTTTATCCCAAAGATGCTGGATTCAAGAAAACTCTTTGATGAGTCACGGTAAATCAATCCTAATCCTGCCGCAGAGATGACCCCTACGCCTCCTTCATTGGCAACAGCAGAAGCCAGCCCTGAAAGAGAAACCCCGACTCCCATGCCTCCCTGAATGATCGGAAGGGTGATTTTGAGGTTGCCAATGTTGAGTATTTTCATAATTATCAATAAATTGCTGCAAAGTTACGATTCTTTTCAGTCGTTTCGACAAAGGCCCATTAATTCATCTTACTATACCAGAATTAACAATTCACCGTTATCAAAAAAAGAGAAAAAAGATTGTTCATTATGAAGTTGAACCCGTAACTTTGCGGGGATACACAAAGAAGCAAAACAAAACTGAAATGTTCGGAAAGATCAGATCGTTAATCGGGAATCATTATTTCAGGAAAGAACTTTCAAAAACCGGACGTGACCGTAAGCTGACAAACCTGCAGGAAGCTAAAAAAATAGGAATCCTTTACAGCCTTGATACTGTGCCGGACTATGAAATCGTTTCCGAGTTCGTAACACAATTGCAGCATGAACGTAAAGAGGTTAAGGCATTGGGGTATGTTAAAAATAAAAACCTTGTAAACCGGTTTCTTCCAAAGTTATCCTATGACTTTTTCTCAAGAAAAGACGTTAACATTTTTTATATGCCGGGCCAGGCAAAGGTCAGGGACTTTATTGCAAAGGAGTTTGATCTACTGATAGACCTTAGTCTGAAAGACAGTTTACCGTTGAAATACATTGCCGGGTTATCCATGTCCTTATGCAGGATCGGAAGGTATTCGGAACAAAATGAAGATTGTTATGATTTCATGATCGATATTCCTCCGGCCGCCTCCCTGAAAGAGTACATCCGGCACATCACATATTATTTAAATCTCATAAACAATGACGGAAAAACTCCAATCCAGGCTTAAAGGTACAGGTGTAGCCATTGTTTCACCCTTCACATCCTCCGGCGCTTTTGATTTTATTGCATTTGAAAAAATCCTCAATCATACCATTGAGAATGGTGTCAATTATATCGTCCTCCTGGGTACGACGGGTGAATCTGTCACCCTTTCCAAACAAGAAAAGAAAGCCATCATCGAGTTTACTGTTGATAAGATCAATCAACGGGTCCCGCTGGTTGTCGGGATAGGAGGGAATAATACTTCAGAACTGGTCCTTACGATTCATGGAACCCTGTTCAAAGGAGTGGATGCAATACTTTCTGTTTGTCCATATTATAATAAACCTTCTCAGGAAGGAATCTTTCAGCATTTTAAGACACTGGCCGAAGCCAGCCCGGTACCCGTAATTCTTTACACAGTTCCCGGCCGTACCAGCAGTAACATTGCAGCCGGAACCACCTTAAGACTTGCGAATGAGTGTAAGAACATCATCGGGATCAAGGAAGCATCAGCCAATTTTGATCAGATCTCCACGATATTAAAAGATCGTCCGGAGGATTTTCTTGTGATCTCGGGCGATGACGGTCTTACCTTGCCATTGCTAGCCTTAGGTGCTGATGGCGTGATCTCGGTAGTTGCAAATGTTTACCCGAAAGCCTTCTCCGAAATGGTTCAGCTGGGACTCAAAGGCGATTTTGCTTCGGCCCGCCAAATTCATTTCAACCTGATCGAATTCATCAATGCATTGTTTTTGGATGGTAGTCCGGCCGGCATCAAGGCTGCTCTGGAGATCAGGCAACTTTGCAGCAACTTCCTGCGTCTGCCTCTTGTCCCGGTAAATAATGAGACGTATAAACTTCTTATAAATCTAATGGCAAAACTAAACTGATATGAAAAAATTACTATCTGCCCTCTTCGTTTTCTTTCTGGTTTGCTTTTCATCGGCTTCATTTGCCCAGGAAAATCATAAGGTGATCCTGGACAATGTTTTTAAAGATGCATCCGAGATTTATTTTACAACAACAATTGGGGAAAGGAATGAGATTAATGTTCTCACGAAGATAATTTCAATCGATAATGTGAAAGGCCTTACGATTTTTGCGTATGCAAACCGAAAGGAATTTGACAGGTTCCTCGACCTGGGATACCGTTATACGGTTCTTCAGCATCCCGGAACATTGCTCAAAACGGAAGACCTGAATATGCGCGATGTGAAGAGTAAAAGTCCGATGACGACATGGAATTTTTATCCCACATATGATGAATATATCAGTGAAATGAACGGTTTTGCAGCTGCCTATCCTTCGATTTGTAAAGTTGTTCCAATCGGAACAACTACAGCGGGCAGGCAATTGCTTGCAGTAAAGATCAGCGACAGCCTCGGTGTTGACCAGGGTGTGCCGCAGGTGCTTCTCACCTCTTCAATCCATGGGGATGAAGTTACAGGATATGTGCTCATGTTGCATCTTATCGATTCATTGCTTACGGGATATGGACAAAATACCCGGATCACAAACCTGGTCAACAATTATCAGATCTTTATCAACCCACTGGCCAATCCTGATGGAACCTATCACGGAGGGAACTCAACGGTTTACGGAGCCCAGCGTGAAAATGCGAACAATGTTGACATTAACAGGAATTTTCCGGACCCGACGGGTAACCAGCACCCCGATGGCAATGTGTGGCAGCCCGAAACGATGGCATTCATGCAGTTTGACAGCATCAATCACTTTGTCATGTCCATGAACTTTCATGGAGGCGATGAGGTCTTTAATTATCCATGGGATACCTGGTCAAAGCTGCATGCTGATGATGCATGGTTCGATTTTGTTGGAAGAGAATATGCCGATACCGTTCATAAATATGGACCGGCTGGATACTTCATGGGACCTTCAGGAGCAGGTAACGGGGTAACCAATGGGTATGCCTGGTATACCGTAGAAGGTGGCAGGCAGGACTATACCACCTACTTTCACAGCGGCCGTGAAGTAACACTTGAAATATCAGCAGCTAAGACCCCAACTCCCAGTCAATTGCCAGGCTTCTGGAACTATAATTTCCGATCGTTCATGGATTATATTGAGGAGTCTGGTTATGGGATAAACGGCCGGGTGACAGACAGCGTCACGAACCTGCCTGTCGTCGCGAAAGTATTGGCACTGGGTCATGATAAAGACAATTCATTTGTCTATTCAAAACTTCCTTCTGGCTGGTATTTCCGCCCGGTAAACACAGGCACTTATAACCTCAGCGTTTCTGCAGCAGGATATTACACCAGGACGATCCTGGGCATCCAGGCTGCAACCAGAACAACCACGAGGTTAAATGTCAAACTGGTTCCTCTTTCAATTGGCTATGTTGACGAAATTGAACACCTGCAAACGCTGATTTATCCAAATCCTTCGGGAGGGAACATCAGCCTGTTGTTACCTGCCGGAAAGCCTCAGCTCTATTCTGTCGAAGTGTTCAATACTTTGGGCAAGCTTGTTTATTCATCTCAAATTGACCACAGCGGTGGGAGCCAGCCGGTTTCTGTTGACCTGGCCAATCTTGCCAATGGGTTATACCTTATGAAACTGTCCGGGGAAAATAAAACGTATGAATCCCGGCTTACTATAAGGAAATAGATTTACGGAAAAGTTGTCTGATTTTAAATTCTGATCCCGATCCCAAAGAAATACCTGAACGCAGGGATCAGTATGATGGCTGCAAGGATCCATGGCCACATCAACTTGATCTTTTTCGGATCCTCATCAAAATACATGTTGCCGAAGAACTTTGCCCTGACCGTGGTGGGCAGTAGCAAAAGAATCATTGAAAAGGCTACTGCCAGTTCAAGTCCGGTTATTCTTGGTTGCTTTATACCTATGATCAACGCCGTTCCGGCAAGGAATGGTAAAAAAACCTGGCTCATGATAAAAGGCATCCTGTTCTTTTTATCAATCTTATTGAAGTATATGTTGCCCGAATAAAGTGCAAACTTTGACAACCCCAGCCCGGCCGCAACAAGTGCAATAAATCCAACCAGCGCGATGACCATTTTTGGTGTATCGAAATAGAAAAGATAAGCAATCGTCCAGCCAATCCCTTTACTCAGCAGTG
>TBL_comb47_HYPODRAFT_10001933_pt1 | contig 26347 bp, 22 predicted proteins | sample TroBogypolimnion_40_FD_10682 | JGI IMG/M metagenome (IMG submission 10682)
TGCATACCGATGGTCTTTACTGGGACGAGATGGAGGCTGTTGGATACGGCAGTCCGCTTATAACGTATAATATCCCAGACGGACGTTCATGTTTGCTGACTTCCAACTATACAGTTTCAAGTCAAATCGGGATTACTCAATTACTCGGGGAGAGCAATCGTCAGGACATCACGGCTGCTGTCAACAGCCGCAACGGAATGATTCTGGGAAACAGCCCCGCCCACGTACGAGCGTTGCTGACCGGACACCGGATGGTGGAAACGCAACACAATGACTATTGGCATTATGAGGGGAATATGGGCTCCATGCTGGGCTATTTAAGTAGTTACGACAACGATTTTGGAAAGGTGACGCGCCTGCTGAAATTTGCGGCGTTGCCAGTGGGTACCTCTTTGTCATATACGTACCAGATATTTCCCTTTCTGTTCCCCTTTACTCCGATTGAAATGCACTACGGGTATCTTCTGGGTCAGGAACGAATCATCACGTTGCACGGAGGCAATTATGGCTGGCCCGGTTTGCAGTGCCTGATTCAGGTGCATGACTTTGACGCCAACGGCATGCTAACCGCGACTGATTACTCGACGACGGTAAGTCCGACAGAAACGCAGACTGCGTTAACACCAGCAGCAGGGGGCGCGGTAGTTTTGGTAAAATTACCGGTAACGCTGGATCCGTCAGGAGCCACGGCCACGGTTTCAGGCGTATCATATACGGCAAACGGACTGCAATTGAATGCAACCGTTCCCAATGGGGCGACATTACAAATTTCAAACGGGCTTTTTCCTATCCAGAGCGGAGCGCCATATATGGCGAAGATTGGAACTTCCTTCCAGCGTCTTATCGCCGGGAATGGAATTCTTACAGTGACCATTCCATCCGGCTTTAATATTCCGGTACAGGTATGGGTACCTACGCCAATTACGGTCATAAATCCATCGTTTGAATCTCCCGCTATTCCTAATTATACCTCGGCCTATCCCACCGGTTGGTCGGCAACAGCGTGTTGCATACGTCCCGTCATTCCCACATATTACGATTATATGCCGGATAATGGAGCTCAGGTTGTATATATATCCAAAAACTATTGGGCCAGTATCAATCAAACTTTATCGACAGTCCAGCCTGGTCAAACGTATATATTTACAGCGTCTGTAGGGCATGCAAGATATGATACACATTATATCGGATATGAAATGGATATTTTGCTTAATGGAGTAGTGATCAGTTCCATCAAAGGATTGGATGATCCTGGCGTTGCAAAATGGTTTGTCAAGTCGGTGAGTTATACGACGCAAACTGGTGATGCCGGAAAAACTTTAAGTATCCAGTTAAAGGGTTCGCCGGATTATAACGGTGGAACGGACGGGTATCTTTACACGGAGTTCGATAATATATTTGTGGATAAAGTTATAGAATGAAATTATGTAAAAGACGAGTTTAAGAAATAACATTGCACATAGCGCAACAGTATGTCAAGCATGAAAATAAAGAAGATTAATATGAATAAGTTTCCCATTTGTGTAAACCAGGATAATATCCGGGTGGAGTTCGGCGTGGCGGGCGGCGGCTTCCCGACACGGGTTGTTTTGAAAGAAGGCAACGGCGCTGAAACGGTGATTATTGAAAACAACCGGCCGCAATTGCTGATAACGCTGGGCGACGGACGGCAAGTGAGCCCGTTCATTCCGGATAATTGCGTAATCTCGCGTTATCCCATTTCCGGCGGAGCAGAACGACTGGAGTTCCGTAAACTGTTGTGGGCTGATGACTCCGGTACAGTCATGGATAAATTCCAGATGTCGCTGCGGCATGAATTCTGGCCGGACGGCACGGTATTCGTTAACGCTTTTTTTATGGTGGAAGACAACAACGGACCGGACCTCAAAGGTTTTGAACTGAGTATGCCGGTGAAAACCGCCGCGTTCGATGACATCCGCTGGGGATTTTTCCCGCGCCCCACGTCCGGTGTGGACGGGGCATTCATCCAGACCATCGCCACCGCCCGGTTTATTAAATCCGGCACGAACCGCCTCTTTGACGGACAAATTGTGCCAGAAGTAAATTTCAATTGTTACCGGAAAAACGCGCCGGGCGTATATCTGGAATTTTTCATGGAAGGCCAGAATTCGCTTTCCGGTAAGCCGGATGATAATTCCAGCAGCGTGATCTGGAATGGACAAGACTCAGTTCAGCTCAACTGGAATTTCCAGAAAGACGTCTGCCGCAGTAAACGGCGGCCGTGGCAATGGCAGAACCAGTGGGGCTGGATTATCGCCAAAGCGCCGACCACAAGGCGTTTCCCGCCGCTGAAAATGTATCATTATATTGATAATTTCCAGCGTTATCCGGATAGCCGGCAGATGGAAAAAATTGCGGCGGTGGACACCGATGTGCTGGTAACTCACGAAAACTGGCGGCTCGATCCGCAGAATGGCGGCACTCCGTATGACGCCGAACAGTTTGCGCGAGTAGTGAAACAGGCGAATGAACATAATATTCGAGTGGCAACCTATATTCGCGGCGATGAACTGTCCGCGTCCGAAGAGTCTTGCGACTGGTTCGATTCGCTGCTGAAAAAAGGCAAAGACGGACTGTATATGGATTACGGCGGCCCGATTCATGAAGCGCTGCCGCCGAATGAGCGTTTTCAAGGCGGACGCATTGCCTTCCGCAAGCACTTTTTGAAAATCCGGCGTTACCGCGAACGGGTTGGCGAAGACGGGATATTCCTGTCGCATACCGGGCCGTTTTTCTCGGCCTTGGGGATGACCGGCGGCAACATCGATGGCTATGTTTCCGGCGAAGGCGAGCGGGGAATGCTGATTAAAGGCCGGCTGGAACATGAATACTTCAGCGAAGCGTTTGTCTGCTGCGGCTCGATGTGGACTGCGGCGTTTCCAGAATACGGTACGGCGAGAATGGTGCCGTTCCTGGCGGCAACCGGGCAGTTCCCGCACAACCCGCTGGGCAGCCAACTTAAGTCGTCTTCGCTCTCCCACCACGGCGAGCCCGGAATTAATGATGCTTATCTGCGCCCGTTATGGAAGCTGTGGGGACTGTTCCGGCAAGAACGCGACTTGACCATTTTTAACGATTACAATTGTTATGGGGTGTTGTCCCATGCCGATAATCAGACCGGCGGCTATTTGATGATTACCCGGAACAAAAAGTCGGCATTGCTGATTCTTACCAACTTCAGCGAGCAGCCACGCACAGGACGAACCACAGTTGACTGGGGGCAGACCGGATTTGATATCGCCAGCGCCCAGGCGTGGCTGTGCCGCCCCTTACAGGCAACTCCCGGAACGCCGGCTGCTTATCAGGACAAAGCAGTGTTTTCGACTGAAATAGAAGGTTTGGGCGTGGCTGGATGGCTTTTGACGCTGGAGCCGGAACAGGTGAAAGAGTCACTGGTAGCCTATACCAAGCCCTATCCGGAACTCGACTCGGCTGACCAGAAACATTTACGGGTGGTTGAACACCAGAAACATTTGCGGGATGAGCCGCAATCGGCTAAAGAACTTTATCTTCAGGTGGAAGTTCCAACCTCGGATATCCCGTATGAAGATTCCCTGTATTGGGATATATACGAAAACAGTTTGGAACTGGGAACCTTTGATAATGCCGGTAATTTCAACCGCATCGGCTGGATATGCAGAGAAGGTTTTGTCAAAACCGAACCGTCCAAAGAACAGTTTGTCTGGCCCGGACAGGTTTCAGCGTGGGTGCCGCTGCATGAACTTCTGCCGCCGGGAACTCATAATCTGGGGATACAAAGCATCCATCAGGGAACTCCGTTTTACTCATTTATCACCGCAACGCTGTCGCCGGAAGCAAACGCCGAAAATCCCAGAGCCTATACGCTGGAATTCATGAACGAGATTGAGTCAGACCGGGCATTCATCAAATGGATGATTAACTTGATGGTGTAGAAATTCGCCACCCGGAATCAGTGTAATTGTGCTTTACTGATTCAAGGCATATAATTTGGGATTTTTTACGGCATGGGAGTCCAGGCCGTCCATTATGGCGCGGCAACTGTCGCGCCAGCGCGATTCCGGAATGTCTTCGGTAATGCCCATGATGACGCCGTCTATCGAATCCAGTTCATCCAGAAGCTCAATCGTTTTTTGTTTGACTTCGGCATCCGGTTGCAGGTGGACGGAGGAGGGGAAATTCAGCCAGAGGACTTTATCCGGCCAGGCGGCGCGGGCTTCTTTCAATGTCATATCGGTGTCGGGCGCGGGGGTGAACGCTTCAATATAATCCAGCGCGGTACCGGCAACCGCTTTGGCGATCAGTCCGCAGTCGGCGTCCAGATGGGTGCCGATCAATTTGCCGTGTTTATGCATGATTTCCGCCGCTTCGTTGTAATGCTGCACATAGTATTTTTCAAATGTTTCCAGGCCGATGATTGACGGAACCACGTTGCCGCCGTAATTGGCATGAGAAGCGGGCGATTGCGCGACAAGCGGATAGATTTTCCGGCGGTTTGCCACAATCACGTCATACAGTTTAAGTATTTCATCGCGGTTATCCATCCACTCCATACAGAAATCCTGCATGCCGATGTAAAGACTTGAAATCAATGTCTGCAACGGTTCCAGGCCGAATCCGGCGCGGCATATCACATCGCCGCCAAAATCCTTTTCCGCATTAAGGAAAGCGTCATAGCATGGGGTGTAAACTTCGTCCTGCAGCAGGAAGCGCAGGGCTTTATAGTCATCCGGCGTTTTAAACAGCCGTTCATGGGTCCAGGTCGTAAACCCAGCGGCTTCATGCAGGCTGGTTAAAGCGCCGCAAGGGGTCTCATACCAGGTACGGGTCATGGTTTTGCCGTTTTCCCCGTATACGTCGCTCTTTATTTTGACGTTCGGAGTACAGGCATTGAACACCGATCGGCGGTTGACAATGCACAAGCCGCGGTTTCGCATTTCACGCTCGGCCCGGCATTGCGGAATTTTCGCCTCGTAGATGGTGAACGGGACAGAATCGGAATGTCCCCCGCGCAGCGAAGTCATAACTTTATCTGATGGTGTCATATATAGGCCTCAATATTGATTATTTTGCTTGTTGTAATATATTATATAACGCAATCTGCTTAATTAAAATGTAAAAAATTGCTGATTTATATGGATAATATTGCTGATAATAAAGATTACGCCCTGATTTTTGACAATAGCCCGGTTTCCACCCGGATGGGAGTGGTGATCGTGTCGCTGGGCAGTTTGTTCGCCAAGACTGATTATTTTTGCCGCGACCGGGTCCGGAAGGATTATCTGCTGTTGCTGACCCTTGACGGCAAAGCCTGGGTAAAAGAGGGTACGCGAAAAAAGATGCTCCGGAAAGGCTCGTGGTTCCTGTTGCGTCCGGGCATCGTGCATTCCTACCGGGAAGTCACGCCGTGGTCGTTTGCGTATGTGCATTTTCATGGCGGCACGGCGGATCAGGCGATCAACGGGTTGTCATTTTTCAAGCGCGAAAATCTGGGGTTCCGGCAATCCGGGAATGCGGCGAAAGAGCTGTTGAGCCAACTGGTAAACAGCGCCAATGACGTCACGATACCGGGCGAGATTCTGAGAAATGCCGTATTGCTCGAATTACTGGCCTGTCTGCATTCAAATTATCGCAGCAGCCAGTCCGATTACGATCCGCTGGTCAAGGCGTATGAGCATATTGTCGAAAATCTGGACCGGGAGTTGGATTTATCGCATCTGGCGGAAGTCACCGGGGTTTCGCAATTTCATCTGGTCAGGATTTTCAAGGAGAAATACGGTTATCCGCCAATCCGCTTTATGCAGAAATTGAGGATTGAAAAAGCCAAGGAACTGTTGCGGCAGGAACCCGACAGCCGCAAAATCTATGAAATTGCCGAGTTGTCGGGCTTTAAGGACCCGCTCTATTTTTCCAAAGTCTTCAGCAAGTGGACCGGCATGTCTCCGGAAAAGTTCAGGATTTACGCGAAATGCCTGAACCCGGCGTGACCATAATCATCGTTGAAAATACTTTTAACCACAGAGGCACAGAGACACAGAGAAAACTTTTTGAGGGTTAAGACTTTTACTTTTATCTTTTTACTTTTATCTTTTTACTTTTGTCTTTTGTCTTTTGTCTTTACCCATTGTCAGTTTTCATTTATCGGCGCGGGGACTGGCTTTATTTTTTCTTTCAGGGAGCTTTTTGAGATGCAGGCGCCGATAATCACCAGCGCACAGGCGACCCAGACGCCGATAGTTAAACTAACACCAAGATACAACCCGGACAAAATCGTGGATAGTAATGGAGTGAAATAGGCAAATGACGCCACCAGCAGCAGATTGCCGCGGCGCATGGCGAAATCCCACATGACATATGCGGTGATGGTGGGGAAAAGCACCGCGACGGCAAGCTCGACCAGCGCGGTATTGTTCCAGACGGACTGTTCCGGGAAAAAACATCTGATGATCTGCAATACGATTCCCGTCGCCAGCAGAAAAGAGGGGATGTTGTAAACATTGGACTCCTTTGCAAACCGGCTGGACAGGTTGGAATATAAGCCCCACAAAACCGCCGCCGCCAGCGCCAGCAGATAGGGAACGGCGTTATCGCAGAGATTCCGCCATAGTTCCGGCAGGCTGAGCTGCAAGTTGTTAATTACGATATTGGCCAGCAAGATTCCGGATAATGCCACCACGGTTCCCGGCAGCAACCAGAAATTGGCGCGCTTTTTTAACAACGGAATTGAGAAAATCAGCGTAAAAGTAGGCCAGAGATAATTGAGCAGCCCGACTTCAATCACCTGCTGCCGGTTTTTCGCCAGCCCCACCGCCAGATAAAGGCACAACATATATAAAACAAACGGAATTCCGCAGACAGCCAGATGCCGCGGACTGAACTTGATCGGGGCTCTATCGGGATTAAGGCGGCGCAGAATCCAGTAAAACGAAATTGAAATCATGCCGCCGAGGAGGTAGATTGCGCCGGCGGCAGTGAACATGCCGACTTTTTCCATCAGGCTCCGCGACAGGCAGATCGTGCCCGACCAAATGATAACGGCGATCAATCCGTAACCGGTATCCAGTTTATTATAACGTTCCATTGTCGTCTCAATACTCTCTATAATCTGTAAATAAGCGGACTATCCCGTTTTCACGGCCTTTATTAAAAGATCAGGGTAAAAAACATCGCTCAATATAAACTTCTGGTTGGCAAATACAACCTGTCAACACGGTTTTATAAGTCAATAAGGAATGGGCGGCGGCTGTAAGAATTGGAGCCTTATTTGTTAATTAATATAAAAATATCAATATTTTTATATCAGTGACTCTTGAAATTTGTAAACAGGGAAAGTATAATTAATATTATTAAATTAATATAAAAATATTAATTGATGAAATATTTATCTGTAAAATGTGATGAATCAATTGCCGGGGTCGGGTATGAAAAGCGGTTATCCTATTTACACAATTGAGGCGGAATGCCAGGACTGTTACAAATGCGTCCGCCACTGTCCCGTGAAAGCGATTAAAGTGGAAAAAGGTCACGCGGCGGTAATGTCGGAATTATGTGTCGGTTGCGGCGGCTGTGTTGCAATTTGTCCGGTACATGCCAAACGAGTCCGCGACGATCTTGACCAGGCAAGGGATCTGGTTGCGTGGACAGCCAATGTCTACGTTTCCCTGGCGCCGTCGTGGGTGAATGAGTTTGTCGGCGTCAACCCGCGGCAGATGATCGCAGGTTTGCGCTGCCTCGGCTTTGCCGGGGTCAGCGAAACCGCGCTTGGCGCGCAAACGGTATCGGAGGCGATTGCCGATGATCTGCGGCAGCTCAAGCACGGGCTGGCAATATCTTCGGCGTGTCCGGCCGCGGTGGATTATTTATGCCGCTATCAGCCGGAAGCGGCATCCGCAATTACCGGGATGCTGTCACCCGCGCTGACCCACTGCAAAATGTTGAAAGGATGGTTTGGCGACTCCGCGCAAGTTATTTTTATCGGTCCGTGCGTTGCCAAGAAAAACGAAGCTGACCGCAATCCTGAACTGATGCGGCTGGCCTTGACATTCGCTGAACTTAAACGCTGGCTGAATATGGAAAAAATCGTGCTGCCGGAGTTGTCCGGCGGCGGGAATGATCAGTTTGTGCCGTATCCGGCGGAAGAGGGCGCCATTTATCCGGTTGAAGGCGGCATGATTGAAACGATTAAAGCGCACCGGCTTCCGGACACGGTTCAATTCATCACCCTGGCCGGAATAGCAAATATCAGACAGGCGCTGGAGCAGGTGCGTCCCGAAGATATCAACATGCCGGTTTTCATTGAAACCCTGACTTGTCATGGCGGCTGCATCCAGGGACCATGCACTGAACATGCCGCCGCCGGATTGACGGCAAGATTGCGGATACTGGAAAATGTAAAAATACCGACCGGCATACATCGCGCGACGACATGCGAAATGAAGACGGAATTTGTCGTAAAGGCGGTGGCTGACGCGCCGGCCGGAATACATGAAATAACGCAGGCATTGAAAAGCATTGGCAAAAACTCACGGGAAGATGAACTGAATTGCGGCGGTTGCGGCTATGAAACATGCAGAAATTTTGCCCTGGCCTTGCTTAACGCCAAAGCGGAGGCGTCCATGTGCGTCTCTTATCTGCGCAAACAGGCGCAGAAAAAGGCGAATGCCCTGTTGCGCACCATCCCTTCGGGATTAGTAATCGTTGACCGTGATTTGCGGGTGATTGAATGCAACCGGCGATTCGCGGAGATCTTCGGGGAAGCCAACCTGCTGGCATTCGACGCGGTGCCGGGAATGGCCGGCGCGGATGTCAGGCGCATCGTCCCGTTCTTCAATTATTTCTCGACCTGTTTGAGCAATGGCGAAGACATCAGGCTGGAATCGCTGCACTTCGAAGACCGGCTGCTTCGCGTGACAGTGTTCAGCATTGAGCCGGAAGAGGCGGCGGGGGCGATAATCAGCGACGTCACGGGAACGGAACTCCGGCGCGAAGAAATTGCGGAACGTGCCCGCGAAGTAATCACTAAAAATCTCGCCGCGGTCCAGGACATTGCATGCAAGCTCGGCGAAAACATGGCTGAAACAGAGATTCTGCTGCGTTCCATCAGTGAAAATTATGCGGCAACGAAATTAACGGCAAGAGGGACAATCAGACTATGAGCGAAAAGGATTTATTATTTGCCGACATCGGATTCAGTCAATGCAATAAGCACGGGCAGAAAATCTGCGGCGACGTGTTCAAATTCCGCAGGCTCTCTGAAGAGAACCGCGTCATTGCAGCCTTATCAGACGGGCTTGGCAACGGGATCAAAGCCAATATTCTTGCGAACATGACGGTAACTATGGCGCTGAAGTTCATGAGCGCCAATATGGAAATGACTCGTTCCGCCGAAATCATGATGGGGGCTTTGCCGCTCTGCCGCAACCGGGAAATCAGTTACGCCACTTTCACGCTTATTGATATAATGTTGAATGGCACAGTGAAACTGGTGGAAATGGGCAATCCGGAGTCTCTCGTATTCCGCGCTGGAAAGAATTTTACTCCGGAACAGACCACGGAGTCCCGGGTGAAATGCGCGGAACAGACTCTGCGGATTTCCAAATTTGCGGTTCAACAGCATGACCGTCTGGCATTTTTATCAGACGGCATCAGCCAGACCGGCGCCGGCACAGATCAATCACCGTCCGGCTGGGGCGTCAACGGCTGCCGGCAGTTTATGGCCGGAATTGTCGGCGCAAATCCGGAAATAACCGCGCTGGAGCTGGCGGACCTGATGATCCGCGAGGCATTGCGCCGCGAACCCGCATATCGCGCCGGTGACGACATGACCTGCGCGATAATTCATTTCCGCCAGCCGCGCCGGCTGATGCTGGTGACCGGACCGCCGTTCGATCCGGCAAAAGATCAGATCATCGCCGCCAATATCGCGGAGTTCCAGGGCCGGAAAGTTATTTGCGGCGGCACCACTGCCGGAATCATTGCGCGGGAATTGGCGAAAGAACTCAGCGCTCCCGCGAACGGCATGAAAGACGGCCTGCCGCCGTGTTCGACAATGGCGGGAATCGATCTGGTTACCGAAGGGATTTACACGCTGACCAGGACCGCGCAATATCTGGACGGCAATCTTGACGAAATCAGAAATAATGCCGCGGGGCAACTGGCCAAATTATTAATGTGCGATGATATCATTGAGTTTCATGTCGGCACGCGCATAAATCAGGCGCATCAGGACCCGAATCTGCCGATTGAACTGGAGATCAGAAGAAGCGTTATCAAGCGCATCGCCGCCACCTTGCAAAAAAAATATTACAAGAATGTAATAATTAAATATTTTTAACTATGAGGCGTCAATATGAACAACACAATTGAAGAAAAAACCGCGGCAATCCAGCCGATGGCGGCGGTTGACCGCATCCTGGCGGAAAACCGCTACAGCAAGGCAAAACTGATCGCAATCCTGCAGGCAATACAGGAAGAATACCGCTACTTGTCGGAAGGCGTCATCAGTCACGTTGCCGGAGCGCTGAAACTGCCTCCCGCCCAAGTGTATGGCGTGGCAACTTTTTACGCGCATTTTTCGCTGGAACCCAAGGGCAGACACATTTTCCGTCTCTGCGACGGCACTGCCTGCCATGTAAAAAAATCACACGGCATTCTCAATGCGCTTTATCAGCGGCTGGGCCTGTCCCCGGAGAAGAAAACTAGTGATGACATGATGTTTACCATTGAAACCGTCAGTTGCCTGGGGGCCTGCGGACTTGCTCCGGTAATGATCGTTGACGGCGAGGTTTACGGACAGGTGCGTCCGGAAAGAGCAGTGGAAATCGTCGAAACCATCATCGCGGCAGAACAAAAAAATCAGCAACAGGAGAAACAACTGTGAATAATAAAATTCAAACAATTGACCTTGAAAAGACTTCCGCTGAATATGCCGCGGCAACCGCGGCGGTTAAATGCCGGCTTATTCTTTGCGCCGGCACCGGCTGCGTGGCCAATGGCGCGCCGGCCGTGCGGGAGGCATTGGCGGCCGCGCTTAAAGACGCCGGATTGAATGTCAAATTGGAGCTTTCCGCACATGAGGACAGTCATGACATTCATTATATTTCCAGGAGCGGCTGTCAGGGATTCTGCCAAATGGGACCGCTGCTGCATATTGAGCCGGCGGGCATCCTCTATACCAAAGTCAAAGTCAGCGATGTGCCGGAAATTGTCAACTCTACCCTGATTAACGGAGAATTGATTGAACGGCTGCTGTATCTTGATCCGGTCACCGGGAAACGCTGCAAAGGCGATGAGGAAATCTCGTTCTACAACCGGCAGCGCCGGGTAGTGCTTAAAAATTGTATGATTGAGCCGGACAGCATCGCGGAATACATCCATCGCGGCGGATATTACGCGGCGCGCGCCGCTGTCACCGCAATGACCAGTCAGGAAGTTTGTCAGAAAATCCTCGACGCCGGATTGCGCGGGCGCGGCGGCGGCGGCTTTCCTACCGGCCGGAAATGGCAAATCACCCTGGCCTCCGAAAATAATAAGAAATACATCGTCTGCAACGGCGATGAGGGCGATCCGGGCGCGTTTATGGACCGTTCCGTGATGGAAGGCAACCCGCACAGCGTGATTGAAGGCATGCTCATCGCCGGCAAAGCTGCCGGAGCCGATGAAGGTTATGTGTACGTCAGGGCGGAATATCCGCTGGCAGTAAAACGCATCCGTAGCGCGGTTGATGCCGCGACAGCCGTCGGACTGCTCGGCAATAACCTCTTCGGTGCGGAATTCAACTTCAAACTTCATGTGATGGAGGGCGCCGGGGCCTTTGTTTGCGGCGAAGAAACCGCCTTGCTGGCATCAATTGAAGGCAAGCGCGGCATGCCGATGCCGAAACCGCCCTATCCGGCCCAGAAAGGGTTGTGGGGAAAGCCTACGGTCATTAATAATGTTGAGACGCTGGCGTCGGTGCCGGCAATCATCCGGGAAGGCGCTGAAAAATATCGCGCCGTCGGCACGCCGAACTCTCCCGGCACCAAAACCTTCGCGCTTACCGGTCACGTCGCCAATACCGGACTCATTGAAGTGCCGTTCGGGACGACGCTCAGGGAGATTGTCCATAATATCGGCGGCGGGGTCATTGATAATGACGGCAAAGCAACCGGCGAAAATTTCAAATCCGTACAGATCGGCGGGCCGTCGGGCGGCTGTCTGACCCCGGCAATGCTGGATATGCCGCTGGATTTCGATTCGCTCAAAAACGTCGGGGCCATGGTCGGTTCCGGCGGACTGGTGGTAATGAACAACCAGACCTGCATGGTGCGCATCGCCAGGTTTTTCATGCAGTTCACGCAGAATGAATCCTGCGGCAAATGTGTTCCCTGCCGCGAAGGCACCCGCCAGATGCTGGCGCTGCTGGATGACATTATTAACGGTCACGCCGATGCGCAAACGCTGGAATTGCTGGAGCAGACCGCCAGGGCAGTCAAAATCGGTTCGCTGTGCGGCCTGGGCAAGACCGCTCCGAACCCGATACTGTCCACGATGAATTACTTCCGCAAAGAATATGAAGAACATGTGTTCAACAAGCGTTGCCCGACCGGAGAATGCACCGCCCTGACGCCGCTGAAAATTGCCGCCGATAAATGCAGGGGCTGCACCGCCTGCGTCAAAGTCTGCCCGGTGAACGCCATTTCCGGAGAAAAGAAGCAACCGCATCAGATTGACGCCGATATCTGCATAAAATGCGGGGCATGTAAGAGTACCTGCAAATTTAAAGCGATAGCGTAAAGCCGGAATTCAGGATTCAGAAGTCAGAATTCAGGATTCAGAAGTCAGAATAAAACCTAAAACCTAAAACCTAAAACCTAAAACTTAATTACATTTTTTAATAACCGGAGGGAACCAGTATGGAAACCGAAAATAAAATTATTACCGTAAACGGGATCGAGGTAAAAATCAGCGGCGAACGCAATTTGCTGGAATTAATCCGCAAAGCCGGGATCGAAATTCCGACATTCTGCTATCATTCGGAGTTGAGCATCTACGGCGCGTGCCGGTTGTGCCTGGTGGATATTGAAAAACGCGGCATCGTCGCCTCCTGTTCGACCCCGCCGGAACCCGGCATGGTCATCCGCACCGATACCAGGGAGATCAGGGAAATGCGCAAGATCAATATTGAATTGCTGCTGGCAAACCATAAGCGGGAATGCCCGTCCTGCGTCCGCAGTTCCAGTTGCGCCCTGCAGGATATTGCCCGGCGGCTTGGCGTGGACGAAATCCGCTACAAGCAGCGCACGAAAATGCAGAAGATTGACAAATCTTCGCCATCGCTGGAACGCGATCCGAACAAGTGCATCCTGTGCGGGGACTGCGTAAGGGTCTGCAAAGAGGTACAGGGGATCGGCGCGATAGATTTCGCTTTTCGCGGCGCCGACGCCTGTGTGGCGCCGGCATTCAAACGCGACCTGGGAGACGTGGAATGCGTCAACTGCGGCCAATGTGCGGCGGTATGCCCCACCGGAGCGCTGATTCCGCGTCAACATCAGGACAAGGTTTGGGATGCTATCTACGATCCTGATAAAATCGTGGTCGCGCAAATTGCCCCGGCGGTCAGAGTCGCGCTGGGCGAATATTTCGGCTTCAAACCGGGAGAGAATATTTCCGGCAAACTGGTCAAAGCTTTGAAAATGATGGGGTTCGATTATGTCTATGATACCTGCTTCGCGGCGGATATGACCATATGGGAGGAGGCCTCCGAGTTTCTCGACCGCCTGAGTAATCAGAAAAATCTGCCCATGTTCACCAGTTGCTGCCCGGCCTGGGTCAAATACGCCGAAATCTATTTCCCGGAACTGCTCGGCAATCTCTCCTCCTGCCGTTCGCCGCAGCAGATCTTCGGCGCGGTCGCCAGGAAAGTTCTGCCGGCGCAGCTCGGGGTGCAGCCGCAAAATATTACACTCGTTTCGATTATGCCCTGTTCCGCCAAAAAATATGAGGCGCAACTGCCTAAGTTTATCGTTGACGGCAAACCTGATGTTGATTATGTGCTTACCACCGTTGAGGTGGGCCGCATGATCAACTCAATGGGCATAAAGTTTGAAGAGCTTGAACCGGAGGCTTTCGATATGCCGTTCGGCTTCGCCACCGGGGCCGGAGTGATTTTCGGCGCTTCCGGCGGGGTGATGGAGGCCGCCTTGCGCTACGTCAGCGAAAAACTCGACGGCGCACCCGTGCATAACCTGAATTTCAAGGCGGTGCGCGGCAGCGGCGCCAGACGGGAAGCGACGCTGACCATTGCCGGCAAACAGGTCAGCGTGGCGATGGTTCACGGCCTGGAGAACGCCAAAAAATTAATCATGGAACAGAAAGCGGGCAAATGCAAATTTGACTTCATCGAAGTAATGGCCTGTCCCGGCGGTTGTATTGCAGGCGCCGGCCAGCCCATCACGCATTCGAAGAAAGTCCGGGAACAACGGACAACCGGCATTTACAATGCCGATAAAAGCATGCAGTTGCAGAAGTCTCAGGATAACTATATGGTTGAGCAATGCTACCAGCAGCACCTTGGCGGCGGCTGCAATTCCGAGACTGCTCATCACGCGCTGCACACCGGCTATTCCGACCGCAGCGATATTTTTAAAACATAAAACCTTTTTGTCCACAAAACACACAAAATACGCGAAAATTAACCCTGGGAGCGCCGGCTTGTCCGCCTATGGAGGATCGCCTGACCGGCTTTATGTTTTAAACATGGAGCACAAAAAGAAATACAGTTTAACCACGAAAGGCACGAAAAATCACGAAAATAAGCAAATACAGTCTCACCATGAAGAACATGAAGGGAGTGAAGGAAAGCCCGGGAACGCCGCTCTCCGCAGCGGCTTTATGCATTTCGCCGTTCCGGCGACCAACGCCTCGCCGTTGGATCACGCCCGGCGATCCGCCGGTGGCGAGTAGTTGGAAACAATTATTTGTTTGCAGTCCCGCAGTCGCGGGACGGACAGTTCCGGTTTCCCCCTTGCATCCCTCCTCCGGAACTTTTATTTGACGGATAGTAGTACAAAACACACAAAATACGCGAAAGTTAAACCCTGGGAGCGCCGGCTTGTCCGCCTATGGAGGATCGTCTGACCGGCTTTATGTTTTAAACATGGAGCACAAAAAGAAATACACCTTAACCACGAAAGGCACGAAAAATCACGAAAGGGGAGAACAAAACCCTGGGAGCGCCGGCTTGTCCGCCTATGGAGGATCGCCTGACCGGCTTTTACAGAGTACCGCAAGCATCCTGCTTGCGACTTCTTCCAAGGCAATATAATGAATTTATTAGAAATGTCAGTAGCGCCAGCGGCGCGGCATATTAATAGCTTAAAATCATAAAATAGTTTTCAGCTCCAGCGGCGCGACATGTTAACGCAATTGGCAGTTGTAAAGAAACCCTTGACAACTGAATCCTGGATAAGTTCATCACTGCTTCATGCGTTCTCCAATCCGCGGACAAACTTTCTGCATTTCGTTTTTAAGATACAAGCAATGGAGATTGTAAACTTGCCATCGAATCAAAAAATGCAATTTTATCAGAAAAAATGAGTACCTCATCACCAACTCTATTTGAAGTACTTTGTGAAAGTTTGTAAACAAGTTTGGGGTGTTCTTTATAAAGGTTTAAAATAAATTCATGATAGTCATAGGAAACCATCCACTTCTTCCTTATTCTATGAACATATTGAGACAATTTCTTATGATCTTCTTTTGAATAAGCGTTCATATACAAACCAGCTCCCTTTTGATAATATGGAGGGTCAAGATATATAAACACGTTTTCTTTTCCTTGGTCTAGTTTTTTTACAAACTCTATTCCATCAAAATTAGATACATATATTCTATTTCTGAATCGAGCAATTTTTTGAATCCTATCTATCAGGTCTTTTTTATTAAATCTTACATTTATCTTGTACTCGCCTTGTTGTGCTAGTCCGCCAATAACTCCACCTTTTATTACACCCGAGATATTCGTCCGGTTAAGAAAAAACGTAGATTGTGCCAGTTTAAAATAGTCGTTTGGACTGGATTCCATCTGGACGTTTTTGTAGTGATGCCAAGTTTCCATAGAAACGTCCACTTCATCAATCCAAGAGCAAAAGCGATCTGAGTTTTCGATAATAGTTTTCCAAAACGAATAAATAGAAAAATCTAAATCATTGATATAGATGTAATCTACATATTCCTCAAATAACAATCTTAATGCTAATCCGGCGCCGCCGGCATATGGTTCCGCATAACTGGCCCCATGTAACCCATTTTCATCGAATAGGTTTGCTACAAACTTAAATATACAATTTTTCCCTCCAGGATATCTCAATGGGCTATAATGCTGCATCGTTAATCTCCTTTTGAAAAATGAATCTTGAGAATTGGCCCGATAATAAACGAGAGGTTCAAAATTGTATCCATACTGACTTGAATTGAGCCATGTGCTAATTTTGCTAGAAGCGCCTCAACGTTTTCTTCTTCGATCAGATTATTGATTATTTTATCAACAGCTAATGTATTCTTGCTTATCTGAGTTGAAGACACTTTCTTTATCAATTTCAGGTAATCCTTATACACGGCATCTTTTTGCTGATCGCCTTTTGGGTTCTTCTCAAAATATTCATGTGCCGCAATATCCAAAATCAGGCGCATGGAAAATCCCAGTATTTCAACGCAACGATCAGATCCTTTGCTCATCTCGTATATGTCGCAAATATCACGATAGACATTGTTTATCTGTCCTGCTTTAAGAAACAATGTTTCTCCAAATATGGGGCGACTGCCTTTTTTCACTCGTTGTGTTATTCTAGTTGCATTTTTTTTAGTTTGAGTCTCAGTGCAAACATCTTCTTCTGATTCTACAGTCGGGTTTGCTTCTGGCGATCCAAGCGAACTCTGTAGAAATTTTTTCCTATCATCATCATGATAAACCTCCTTAACGCTTTTACCTTTAAGGTTATTAAAAACAGTCAAAAGAGAGCCCATATTATTGAAGCTGACATGCCCGTTTTTCTTCTCAATAGATATAGCCTTTTTCCCAGGGCTTGAATCCAATAGTCTTGTCAGAGTTGTTACATTTACTGAATCAAATTCATCATCAGAAATTAACCCTTGTTCAAGGAGAGTTTCTTTTGCCAAAAGCCCTGTCGATTTGGAACCATTAAATCGCTCTTTCTGTGCTGAATTCCACCGAACTTGTCCACGACCGTCTAACTCTCCTCCGTGATTGATTTCCAACCAATGTTTAATTGCTGTTCTGGACGGAAAAACCACACACTCGGCGGAATCAATTATAGTTGACCTATTTTGCGACAGTTTTTTGAATTTTGCATGGAGCTTATGCGTCTTAATAAGATCAGGGGTCTCAAGAATTTTCAAGACCGTCACCCTACGATTCCCATCACCATCAATATATTGCTTCTTTTCTTTGAACAAAATCAGGCGTTTACTAGGATCTAGTCCATAGTGTGCTATATCCTTTGCAAGAATGTATAACTTGTCACCCTGTTCCTCAAGCATAGACTGGATAGCGTCCCGCTCCGTACTTACCGGTAGAAATCTAGGATTTTCCTGATCCAGACGAATATCAGCAATTTTGACATTCTCAAATTCATAACTCATAATTTCCCCCATTATCTTGCTTTTATTTTCGACTAACTCACGTTTTTACCAATTTTATTCAGATGACATAACTCTCCTCTGAAATTTTTCTGCAATCATCTTTTCGTAATTCCAAGCCCTCTTCGCCGGATTCAAACAGTAGCAACGGGTCCACTGCTAAATCCACCTGATGATGCGTTTCTCTTAATCCTTCTGGTATTTCATAATGCAGAACAAAAATTTTCCCAGAGTATTTTTTACGTTCTGATAATATGCAAAAAGCCAGTTTGCCGGTTCCCGCCATGCAGATATTCGTCCTGAACTGTGCGGGAACATAGCTTTATTTCCCAGATGATTTCACCGGCGATCTTGGACAGGTTAAAAATACCTTTATTTAATCTGATGATAGACGCTTTCGGCAATCCGTAGGCAAAAGTATCTTTTGAACGCGATGTCACCAATTCTTGCAGTTTGCTCTTAATCTGTCCAATGTTCATATTAAACCATGTCCAAGCTTAAAATCCCCCTCGGTAAAGAGAGCGAAAACAAGAGTTTCTTCATATTCTAATGAATTGTCAGTATAAAATACCATACTTTCAGCACTCTACAAAATTTTACCGTCTCAAAATCACTGATTTTTTGTATTTGGCATGAGATTTAGCTCATTTTTTTATCTCCTTGAAAATAGGGGTCAAACTTTCAAAAATAGCAAAAACAGGGGTCAGCTTTTGTGTTTTCTGGAAAATCTGACCGCTATTTCGATTGACCGCTATTTCCATAAAAAACGAAAACATCAGGGAAAGAGAGTTTCAGGATTTTGTTCAGGCATGGTCTGCTTAATCAGTTCAAGCTTTTTCTCCTGCGACTGATTCCAGCGAAAATGTCTCGCATACGAATTTTCAATATCAGGATTGCATGCATGGGTAAAACGTAATTTATTCTTTTTGCCGATCTGGAAGTACGTATGATGAGATGGAAGCATCTTCAAATCGTGAGCATGAAAACCAATAATCAGGAGATAGCGGTTCGCCTTGGAAAGACTGCCCTGAAAAACTTTCTCAAGATATGGAATATGGCCATGCCGCCACGCATCCAAACTTTGCGGTGCGAGATTGCCGATTTGAATCAGTATTGCTGTCGGCGAGATTTCATCCGAATTTTTCAGCAATGCCGCAGTGGCGTTAACCACCTTCGGGTACAGTTTGTCTTTTCGATATGTTTCAACAGTTATCTTTTTCATCTTCTGCCTGAACGTTAAGAACTTTTCCAGCCAGTTGCGGCCTTCCATTTTGCTTCATCAGAGAGTTTCTTCTCTATTAAGGGCATAAGGAATTCTGCAATTCTGCCGGCAACAGCATTGAAATCAGCAGGGGTTCCTTTCGGGTTCGTTTTCCGCAGAAAAGCATTCCATTGCGACAGCTTCATGGGATCTGTGGTAAATTCAGCAGTTAAGGCGAATGGGCGTTTTAATGGAATCGCAGTTTTACGCCGCTCAAATGTTTTTGTGATTGCAGTATTTAAGATGCCGTACTCAAAATCAAATTGTTCCGTTAAAAGCCAGATGTCATAAAAGTCTTTTAAGCGGCTGTTTTTAATTCCAAGCGAGACCATTGCTTCAAATTTTTCAGATATGACCGTATAGCAAGGATACATCTTTATCTTAGGCGGTTCCGCATTAAGAAGCACGGGGTATTCACGAAGGTCGGGACCGGGGAAAATGGCGTCGCCAAAACCGATATCAAACTGCAATGAAACCCGTGCCTGGTCGATATACGCGAAAAGAGTTATTCGGGTTCCTTGATATTGCCGGTCCTTTTTTATTTCGCTTGTTTTAATTGAAGCGGCATCAAAAAGTACGCCGTCCGGGTTAAGCACTTTGACGTCGCAGATTTCATGAAAACATTTTGCCAGGAACTCAGGAGAAGATTCTCCGGAGCAGTAAAAGTCAACATCGCGTGTAGCACGGTACATCGGTCCAAGCCAGACCGAAAAAAGACTTGCGCCTTTCAACACAAACCGTTCGGCATGGGAAGACAGGCCCAGGCGATATAAAAATCGCTCAAGCGCATAGCGCAACAGGATATACTCGAAAGTTATTTTCTCCTGATTGGCTATGTTCTTTAATCTGGTATTTACTGAATGTGCAATGTTTTTTACGCCATTGGCTTTCATGAAACGGCCTCCATGTACGGGCGGATAATTTTTGACACCCGGCAGACTTTTGCCGCTTCCCAAAGTTCATCATAAGAAAACATCTTTGCCTGAATTCCCTCCTTAAGGGCGGCGATTGCCACGTCGAGACCGATTTTGTTGCGGTATTTGAAACAATCCGCAATTGTTTTTGCCGCAGAGTAAACCTTAATCAGAACTCCGGCGCGATCGTGCGTTTCGATCCCGAACGAATAGGACGCCTCCGAACAGGTATAAAAAACAACTGGCGGATAATCAATTTTAGGATACCTGGAATTTGCTTTAATCGCAATATGCAGTTCATGGGGATTTTCAACTGTAAGATTATGAAAGCGCAACGCTGAAAACAGGCATAGCACACCATTGGGAACAGCCAGGGCGGCAAGCTCGTAATCAGAATACTCTGTCGCCGCAGCATCCGCCGCAATATAGACCCCGCGGGTAATGCGCCGGACTTTTCCATTGCGGCAGAAGTCGACCAGCGCCTGGGTCGGTATCCCCAGCGCCCTTACTTCAGATGTTTTTACCGGTTGCCCTGAACTAAAAACAGATTTCAGTTTTTCATATTTTTTCATATTCAATAACTTGTTAAATGTATGTACTTATACACAAGTAACGACGTTTTACAAGTTACAAAAGAAAGAAATAGTAAATTATCATATACCGGAGAAGATATGTGTTATCAGTTACGGATTTGAAGTGTGGGGTCGGGACTGTCCACTTTATTTTTGTGCATATATTCATTAAATTACTTCTATTTATGCTTCTTATTTTTAATATTTTCAGCCACAGTATTTTAAAATAAGGTTTATTTATTGAATCCCGCCCCAAAAACCTTTTCTAGCTTGAATATAGCCGGAGAGATAATATTATCAAACATCAGCAACGCAAAATATGTCAGGTACGAGCCGGACTCTTGTCCGCCGCAGGCGGATTGGAGTGCAGGGCTCTCGCGACGCTTTGTTTTGTCGCGACTTGCCCATAGGACACCATATAGTATCAACAACTGCAATCATTGTTTTATTCTGTTTCCAGCGTGTTCCCCGCATAATCCAAAGCGGCGCAGGGTCGCCGCAGTCCAAAGATTGCTGCGCAATCATAAAAAACGTTTAAAACCGCATGAGTTTCAAAAATGCATTTTACAGCTTTATTTGAGCCTGTTTTCACCGGTTTAATTGACAAAATCACCTATATATGTAGACTTTGATTTAAAATTTTAAAATGGAGAACTATGGATTAATTGAAAATTGAAAATGGGGGGAACATAAAAACTTATTTACCACGGAGGGCACGGAGAACACTGAGAATAGATAAGACAGAAGTGTCAGCGAATTACTGCGGATACTAACGCAGTAATTCGCTGACCCCTGTTTTACCTCAGTGTCCTCGGTGTTCTCCGTGGTTTAAAACGGTTCCGCTCCTGGTATCCAGAATTGAAAGTGGAAAATGGGGAGCCATGAAAACAGATTTACCACAGAGACACAAAGACACAGAAAATACAGGGGACGATTTACCATGAAGGACGTGAAGAAATTGAAGTTAAAAAATCTATCTTCATGCTCTTCATTGGGAAGAATGGGAAGGTGTATGCTCAACGGCTCTCTAAGACTCGGAAATGGCGACAAATGGCAAAGTACCACAAGCGTCCCGCTTGTGATCTAACTCAAGCGGGACGCTTGAGGTACTCTGAAAAAGCTTCCGCTCAGCGGCACTCCAAAGTGTCGGAGTGTGAGGGAAGTTCTAAAGTTCGAGAGTGTGAAAACTTTAGACTTTTAGAATTTGTATTTAACGGCTCTCTAATTACTCGGAGTCGGGTGTCCAAAATGTTTAACCGTTGTGTTCAACGGCTATCCAAAGTCTCGGAATCGGCCAATGCCGATGGGAATATTGGGAATAATGGGAATAATGAAAGGGTGTATGCTCAACGGCTCTCTAAGACTCGGAAATGGCGACAAATGGCAAAGTACCACAAGCGTCCCGCTTGTGATCTAACTCAAGCGGGACGCTTGAGGTACTCTGAAAAAGCTTCTGCTCAGCGACTCTCCAAACTGTCGGAGTGTGAGGGAAGTTCGAGAGTGTGAGAGTGCGGAAGTTCGAGAGTGTGAAAACTTTAGATCCCGCAGTCGCGGGACCCGCAAGCGGGACCGAACTCCAGAACTTTAGAACTTGTATTCAATGGCTCTCCAAAGTCTCGGAGTCGGCTGTCCAAAATGGAAAGAATGTGACTGGTGACTGGTGAATGGTAAAACAAGGGAAAGCGGTTCTGCACAAGGGGTGTCCAGATTGTCCAAAATGTGTCCGGAACATACCGGGGGTATGGCTGGAAAGTTCTTTGAAAACTATATAGAGATGGGTGTCCAAAATGTAAAGAATGTGACTGGTGACTGGTGAATGGTGAATAGTAAAACAAGGGAAAGCGGTTCTGCACAGGGTTGTCCAGATTGTCCAGAATGTTTGTCAAGGCGAATAACAGTTGTGCTCAACGACTCTCCAAAGTCTCGGAGTCGGCCAATGCCGATGGGAATATTGGGAATAATGAAAGGGAGTATGCTCAACGGCTCTCTAAGACTCGGAAATGGCGACAAATGGCAAAGTACCACAAGCGTCCCGCTTGTGATCTAACTCAAGCGGGACGCTTGAGGTACTCTGAAAAAGCTTCCGCTCAATAACTCTCCAGAGTCTCGGAGTTGTTCTTTTCCCGTGTTGGAATTTATTCTGACTACTGAATTCTGAATCCTGAATTCTGGCTGTTCATTTGGTGTCCAAAATGAAAAAACCGGTATCCGGAATGCGGGTCATTCCGGACACCGGTAGATGTCTACTTTAACATTACAGCGGTAACTCTATCTGCTTTTCGAAAGCGGCGTTGACGAAGGCTCCGTCGCCAAGGGCGGCAACCAATGGATTGTCGTCCGGGCCGCAGAAGCCGACGCCGTTATGACGAACCCAGCCTTCGGCGAATTCGTAACGCTTGGACATGACGCCGCAATAGCGGCCTTTGTCGGCCATGTCGATCAGATAGGCGTTGTTGCCCTGGCTGGAATCTAGCCATTCTTTCTGGCTTTTGTGACATGACAGCATCTGCTTTTTCTGTTCGATAGTGCTGCTGATGTTGACGAAAATTCCGGGAACCACCGGCTTGCGGAGCTGGTCACGCAGGCTGTGCGGCATCGAATGATACACCGTCACATTCCCGTCAATGGCCGGGCGCGGCGGATTGCATTTGAAGTTGGTCATGCCCCGGCAGAACGCGGCGGAAACCGCCAGCCGTCCGGTGTTGGTATGGTCTTCCATGTAGTCATAAGGGCCGTGGGTCAGGATGATTTCCGGCGCGACTTCGCGGATCACCGGGACCAGGCGTTCCAGCGTGGCGCGTTCATAATAGACTTCAAGGTCATCGACGAGGCTTTCATGGAACACCGCGCCGATGATCCTGGCCGCATTGCGCGCTTCTTCCCGCCGCATTGCCACGATCGTTTTATAATCGAACTGGTTGGTGCCGAGACTGCCGTTGGCGACATTCATATAATGGATTTCGTAACCTGCCTCTTGCAGCTTGATCAGCGTTCCCGCCATCATAAATTCGATGTCGTCGGGATGACAGGCAATGGCGAATGCGGTTTTTTTCATATTATTACAGCCTCAATCAATGCATGTCTACTTCGCAGATGCCAATGCCGCTGCGAAGATAGTTAAACTGGACGTTCTTGTGATCGGACAGCAGAGACATCGGCACGGAGGAGTCCGCAATTTTCTTGGAGATCATCAGCGCGCTCAATCTCATGCCGAACGGGTTGTCATGATGGCCGGGATGCCAGATCGAGATTTTTTCCGCTTTCCAGGTCTGGAGCGGGCCGACGGTAATGGCCTGGCTGGGAACGTTCTGGACTACGCCGCCGCCGGAGGTGCGGGCATTCTGGATAAGCGTGATCGGATGCAAATCCACCACACGGGTGGACAGTTTGCGGTATTCGGCCGGAGTCGGCGGATTGTTTTTATATTTGCCTTCGCGCTTGACGGGGTCATTGAACGCCCAGTGCTTGGTTTCGCCCTGGCCGCCCTGCATGACTACACAACGGGCCTTGTCCCAGGATTTGACGTATTCGGTTGCATCCATCGCCGGGAAATGCATATTCTGCTTCGGCATCCGCAGCTTCGGATTGATGCGGTTAAAACACAATTCCATGTCCGCCTTGGCAAAGCCGAGCGGGAACTTGATGTCGGCGGTCTTGCCGTTCACGACCCATTCGTCCATGCCCCAGAAATGGCAATGCTTAAGGCTCAATCCGAGTTCATTGACCAGGCGGGCGACCAGCGGGAGTTGTTCGGTCGGGCCGATGGGGCCGCAAAGGCCGGCGGGATTGTCCTCGGTGGACTGCATCCAGGCGTTGATGTATTCCAGCGCTTCCGCCAGATAAAAATCCTGAACGGTATCATAGAATTTCACGGTGAAACCGGGGCGGCTCAACTGTTCAAGGTCTTTCGGCGTAAGTCTGGCGGCGTCATCCAGAATTTCGCGGTCAAGGGTTGTATAGTCCCACCACTCAGGGGAAATTTTGCTCAATGCTCTCATTTTCATATCTCCTAATTTTTTAGATCAATAAAGGAATCACTTTTTTATACTTAATGGAAAATTACCACAAATTCAGAAATTTTAAATCCTGAATATGTTATTATTTAAGATTTTTCAGTGTTTCCTGCTCCAGCAGTTGCGCCGTGGTTTCTTTCGGGCCGCCGCCGACTACCGGCAGAATCTCATAGCCGCCGCGCGTGAAACATTCAGCCAGCGGAACGTAGCCGCATTCGCCCATGCCCAGCGTTACCGGCCAGGTTTGTTTGAACGGCGAACGTTTTTTGACAGCCAGGCCGATTTCGGTAAACACTTCACCGGGCAGTGAGGTCAGCGCCAGTTTATCGTCAAATTTGATGCTGACGAGAGAGAATTTGCGGGACTTGCCGGAGCACTTTTTCTTGAATTCGACGAGCTGTTCAGCGAAAAATCTGGCTACGGGGCCGTCGCCGGTGGCGAGCCCTTCGCTGGTCATATTGCCGTCAGAGGATGTTGCGCTGACCCGGGCGAGAACTGCCTTGGCCTTTTTTACTTCGGCTTCGGAGATAACGCGGAAAGGAATGGTAACTTCGCGGGAGGTTATCTGCAACTTTTTAACCGGCATTTTCTTCAGCGTTTTCAGTACTCCGGCAACGATTTTGGCGTAGCCCGCGCCGATGCGGCAGGCTTCGGCATAACTTGACTGATCCTTTTTCGTGGAAACGTCAAAATGATTGATGTTGCCGGAACAGCCGATCAAGGTCAGCACCGGCACATCATAACCCAGGGAATTCTGGATGCATTTCTCCATGCGTCCCGGCCAGTCGGCGGAGACAAAATCGCCGCTGACAGTATCAGTGTGATTGACAATATTGGTGACGATGGCGCTGATCCGGCCATCCTGTTTGACCGCAATCACGCCGATTTCGGTATCCACGGGGCCTTCCGTTTTTACAATATCCGGATTGAGCTTCCCAGGGTTGGTTAAAACCTTGCCGTTTTTCATCCAGTAACGCCGGTTGAACGCCAGCGGGTTATTTTTCACGCTGCCTGTCAGCAGTTCGGCCGGAGCCAGACTGGCATATGCCTGCCGTACCGCGGCAACCGCTTTGTCCTTCAGCATTTCCAGATATGCGGCATCAGCTTTTACGCCAAAAAAGTCATCGATATATGGCCCGGTGTGGGTATGGGTGGCGCTGAACATCAGATTATCGCCGAATTTCATTCCGGCAGCCTTGATTCCGGCTTTGATTTTATTAATCAGAGTAACGCTCAGAAAACATAAATCAAAAACGACAAGTCCGCTGGTTACGCCGTCATTTTCGAAGATCACGGCCCGGATGAATAAATCATCCAGAATCCCGGTATTGGGCCGCGGATTGAAATAACCGCACAGCGGAATTCCCCTGGACGGCGTAATAATTTCCCTGCTGATACCGACTTTTAACATTTATTTCACCTCAATGATTTTGCCGCAGCAGTTGGCGGATTCGTGCGCCGCCGCGATCAGTTTCAGGTTATGAACCGCGTCACATCCGCAGAGCGGGGCGCGGTTAAGGACGGAAGCGGCATGTTTAGTGACGACCGACTGGTAAATGTTCTGAATCTTTTCCGGCTGGATATTTTCCTGGGAACTGAACCTGTCGAGTTCCAGCCTGATTTTGACCGGTTCGCCGGGGTGTCCGGAAAGCTGGAACATCGTGGCATAACCGCGCAGCACCGCATCGGAGCCGTAGATTTCATAACCCAGGTTGGTAAGAGTGCCGCCGAGTCCGCCGCGCGGCTCGTTGAAGCCGACTTTAACCGACCCGGTCAATCCGTTTTCCATAGTATATTTAATATAAGCGCCATCCTCGACCTTAATGTTCATCGTCTTGGGATAGTACATGCAAGCCAGGGATTTGATTTTGCTGTCAAAAATAAATTCCGCCAGATACATGGCATGGCTGGCGACGTCGCCGATCGGGCCGCCCACCTCTTCCCAACTGG
>TBL_comb47_HYPODRAFT_10001935_pt1 | contig 26345 bp, 24 predicted proteins | sample TroBogypolimnion_40_FD_10682 | JGI IMG/M metagenome (IMG submission 10682)
CCCCGCCCCCGGAAAATAGAACAAAGGGTCCAAAAACCTCAAAGCCTTTGGCTAAATAAATATACGGCTTCTCATTTTCGAGGAGCCGTTCTTTTTGTACTAAGCACCATCTAGTCGTTATAGGTGGTCGGTTCGGACATTCAGGTCAAAGGGTAGGGTAGGGCAGGATGCCCCGAGAGTATGGCAGCGGTGCAATAGATTCCGGTGCTACGACAGAGACACCTCGACGAAAGCTGGTGGGTGGATGATGCAAGAAACAACCTGCCTGGTTACCAGGACGAAGGCTTGCAACAGCGCAGTACCTAAAGCGCTGAAACGCACAAATTTATGCCTCGGAGAAAAAGCCATGAAAAAACCGGGCTCCAAATTTCAATTCTGAGGGGTCTTTTCTCTTTACCCCTGCCCATGCTATTACCTCGAAAAAAACAGCAATCGTCGAGAGACCAGTTTTACACCGTTTTTTACGAGTGCAGCGTCGGCCCGTTCGACTGACAACGATCTTAATCATCACCGCAGCTCCTTCACCTCCGAAGCGGATCATCCACGGCTGTTCTCACCATCGACCATCTGTTGCAGGGCAATTTGCGCTTCGGAATCGAATCTTAAGTAATACCCAAAAGTTGCGTTTGGGTTTGAGGAGCTTTGTATAAGTATAACAGCTATTTAGCTACTAAATGCCAGAACTTGGCGATCAGGCTAAATTTACGAAACGTAAGTATTGGCATTTTTAATGCAATATGTTAAGATTGGCCCAACTTTAACGGCTTGAGGGAGATGAGCATGAAAAATCCGAATCACCCGATTAAAAACTCCGTAACAAAAGCCGAACCAATCAGGACATTGAAGGATATTAAGCTCATTAAGCAATCTCTGGCCGACAATCCCAGAAACCTTGCACTGTTCATCCTGGGTATCAATGTTAATCTCAGGGCATGTGACCTCCTTAAGCTCACTGTCGGTCAAGTCAAATACCTCGTCGTAGGTGACGTGATTTTTTCGTTACGCGAAAAAAAAACGGGTAAGGAACGGCACATCACCATGAATCAAAATGTCTTCGACTCAGTTCAGTCTTATCTGGTGACACGGGTGGATGCTAAGGATGAGGAACCTCTGTTTTTAAGCCGGAAAGGTAGGAGGAGCTTGGGGGTCCCTTATGTGTCTGGCCTGGTGAAGGAGTGGTGCAAAAGCATAAACCTCAAAGGCAACTTCTCGGCGCACACCTTGCGCAAAACCTTTGGTTATATCCATAGGACGATTTTTAAGACTGGGATGGCTGAACTAGTCGAAATGTTTAATCATTCATCCGAGCGGCAGACCCTCGCCTATCTCGGTTTGCAGAAGGAAGAGATTAAAAATGCTTACTTAAAATGCATCTAATCCCTCGGGGCTAATTGACGGCTGTTCGCTATCGAAGTGAATATTCAGGGGACCTGCTGCTTGCGGCGGGGTTTTTCAATCCGAATATCGTCATAGTTAGTCGTGGTCATCAGTCCCGACTTTCGCGTATGCTGATTTTAAGAGTATCTGCCGATAATCGTCGTCCTGTGCAGCTCTTTGTATTTCATCGCTCGCCCACGCCTTCGCCGCCCTTATTGTCCTTGCACTTATCAATAAATATCCGTTGGGATACCAGCTTCGCACAGTAGCTATCAATCGCCTTGAAGACGGCACGCGTTTACCTTCCAGCATTTCCCGCAGGATGATTTTCCGCAGAAATGACTCAGGCTTGCTGTGACCTGCGTCCAGGGCCAAGGTCAGGCGGGCCGACCGCGTGCGACGGGCAAGCTGGACCTTGATTAGTTGGTCGCTGCCCCAGACATGTTCTGAGATGACCGCCAGTGTTCGGAAATCTTCCGGCGAAACCGGAGACGAAAGCCAAGTCTCACGCCATAGCCTAACGACCTTGTATGGTAGGCTTAACTCCTTCGCCAGACGTTGGATGTTATTTGCAAGCAATGGGCAGTAGGCGATCTCCACTTTTTTCTTTCGCATGCGATGTTCCCTCCAAAAGAGAAATGTCGCATGACGCAAGAAAACGAGCAGTGTCGAGATAAATAACACAGTTATTTGCTATCTCACGAAATCGACGTTTCGCGGCTCATAAATATTAAAACCGTAACCTTGAGTCTTGGCCTCCACGCAGGCAGTTGATGAGCTCATTTCGATTGATGCGGTGCACTGCCGCGATCTCTCCTGCCTCGATCCGCGGGAAAAGTTTTGCCAGTTCAACAGAGAGGGCCGCTCCTGCCGGTAGGAATTTGAAACGAGTTGCCGGCAGGGGCGGAGACTCTTCCGCCAGCGATCGACGATGGAGGCTAACACCATGGCGATGCACGATGACTGCAATAGTACAAATGCGCCTCCAATTGTGTCTGAACGAGAAATCACGGCCGATGACGGTTTCCCGGCGCGTCGTGACAATAAAATGCCATGACTGCTGCCGTTCCAGCATCAGTGTCTGACAGTAATCTCGGCAGGCAATGACTCGCTTTGCAGCTTGAGGTACGAACCACTCCTGGAGGATCTCGAAGTTAACATCGGTGTCTTTTTTTTCCATCAGCAGAAGATCCCTTCTCGGGATAAATTCCGTCACCTTGGCTACTGGCTGGTAGATTCGGACCCAACTTCCGCCAACAAGGACTACGACCTGTTCCTGTTGCCATACCCGGCTTTGCGCAGCAGTTATCTTGAGTTGTCTGGCGTAGCCGGGAACGCCACCAACGAGGATTTCCTGCCAACCAAGCAAACTCTTGCCGTTGTTCATATATCTCCTTCAGAACAGAAACTTCAGAGCAAAAACTCTGCTATTGGCATTGTGCTTGATATGTTGTCCACAGCATTTGCTTACTGGATAGCGCTACCGTAGCGCTACCGTAGCGCTATCCAGGTCACAGGAGAAAACTGCATGGAAAACCGGGTCGACGATGCCACCTATAATGAATTTCTTGGGATAATCAGCGAGCTAGAAAAAACTGGTCTGAAAACCTCTTATCGTAATGTCCTGCGAAAGTGCGGCCGGTCAAGCGGAACCGTTAAGAAGTGCTTCACGAAGTATCTTAATGAACTGTCAGAGCCCAATAGCGACCGGCCATTATCCAAAGATGTGGCACGGGCGATCAACCGAGAAATTGAGCGGAATGTGGCCTTCGTTAATCAGGAACAGCACGAACGTGTTGAGCAGGTGAGCCAACTTGTTGGACAGGTGCTTGCCGACAATGAAGAGCTGAATCAACACATCGTTGATACTGAACAGGCTCTTTCCGAGGTCAGGTTAGAACTGTCTGCCCTGCAATCGCTACATGCTGGTCTCACGGAATCTTCTTCACATGAGATGAAAAGGTCGGCTGACTTGATTGTGGCAGCTCAAGATGAGGTCGCATCTCTGCGGCAGCAAATCAATCTTTTGAATCTCGACATGGGGCGACTCGCCGCAACCCTTGGGCATGAAGAACTTCTGCAGCATCAGTTAGCAGAGCGACTATCAGTTTCTGAAAATACCTTGATAGAAACACGGCTAACACTACATACAAAGGACGTTAACGAAGCGAGGCTTTCAGCTGAACTGCGGTCTGCTGCGGAACATTTAGCCCAACATGAGCTAAAGGATTCAGAAACAGACAAAGTTATGAACGACATGCGCAGCAGTCTGCTTGAATCTGAAAAGCGCTTGGCCGGGCTTGAAGCACTGCGAGATGAACAATGCAAAGTACGGCAGAAAGGAGCGCATAATAGGCCGTCTACCAAGTCGATTGACTGAGGACGGCTAATGGCTGTTCATGGGCAGCGATAACCGTAATGGACTACGGCATTTCTTCGTCGTTTAGTACAACTACAGGGAATTGGCTTGTAATGGCCGGATGAAAATTCAATGTGGCGACAAGATAGACTGACAGTGCCATCAGGCCCGACCAGAAAGCCACGGTGTACTGGTGATACAGAAACAGATAGTGCAGTGGTACTATCACGATTTCTGTGGCTACTTTTACATTGCTATAGTAGTGTGGTTTGCCATTCTGTTCCATACCATCTCCTTTTATTGCTACCTAGACACTATTATAGCATAATCTCAGTGATGGTTAAAGCTGAAATTTTGTGCTACTCATCATACTACCACCCTGGTTAATTAGTTTGATGACAGAACATGCTGGAACTGATACAGAGGCTGCGAGGTGCAAATAGATAAAGATGTGAAATGGTTAGAGAGATTGTTGGGATGTTGAGCCTGGGATAGAAAATTGACATATAACGCGAACAACGAAACCATTTCTGTGGTAGAGATAGGTGCGCATATCCAGTGCCAAATCAGCCGGTGGCGCTTTGGTTGTCAGGGTGGCAGACGACGACTTTAGGATGGCCTGGCAGCGAGATCCCGCAGCAATTAGACTGGCATGCCAATGCTGGTATGCTGGCTTACAGTTTATGGTGCTTCCTCAGGAGATCCTCAATACCGTCCTCCACGAGTTCGGAGTAGCTTTTGTTCAAGTCTAGGGCCAGGTGGCGCAAAGCTCTCATTTTCTGCCGGTCAAGGTAGAATGTCACTTTCTCTTTGTTGTCCGGCGCCTGTCCCGGTTTCTTTTTTGCAGGCCCTGCCATCTCATTCTTAGTGGCCTCCGCCTTTGTCTCTGGCCCGGCCTTTACCGGTTTCGTTGACTTGGGCTTTTGCTTGGTTAATGTCTCAGAACTTGCCGGTTGAGATGATGGCCCGTCAAATATAGAGGTTAATCCTTTGAACGTTTTACGGGTCATTTTGAGTCCTCCCTGATTATTTCCTCAGCCAAGCTCATATAGTCGGCTGCTCCGTGGGACGCTGGTCTGTAGTCAACGATTGGTTTACCGCTGGCGGATGCCTCGACTAGGGTGATATTTTTGCGAATCACCGCGTCGAACATCTCTCCCGCCCCGAAGTGTATTTTTAGCTGATCAAGGACATCGCGACAAATGCTTATCCTTCCATCGTACAAAGTCGCGAATATCCTTTTTGTTAGCCCTTTGTTGCCGTGCACCTTGGCAAACTCGATTGTCTGCAGCAGTTTCTGCAGACCCCTGAGGGCAAAGAATTCGGTTTGGACAGGGATAAAAATCCTGTGCGCCGACATCAGGGCATTTACGGTTAACTGGCCGAGGGACGGGGGGGCAATCGATCAGGATGTAGTCGTACCCAGATACGCGGCCCAGCAGTTTCTTCAGCCTGGTGTTCTTCTCGGGGAGGTTGAACAGCTCGGATTCTGCGCCGGCAAGATGGGTGTTCGCCGGTACCAGGTCGAGCCGTTCGCCAACGCCGACTAGTACGTTTTTGAGCGCGACACCTTCAATCAGAGAGTCATAGATCGTCTTGTCCTGGAGGTCCGGATTGACGCCAAAGCTCTCGGTCAAGTTCCCTTGTGGGTCAAGGTCCACTACAAGCACCTTCCGGCCAAGCCTGGCAAGGCAGGCTCCGACATTTGCTACAGAGGTAGTTTTGGCCACCCCGCCCTTTTGGTTTGCGAATGCAGCTACGCAAGTCTTCATTTTATCTCCTTATTGTGGATAGTATATCATAATACCATTATACTGTCTTCCTGTCTTCCTGTCTTCCTGTCTTCCTGTCTTCCTGTCTTCCTGTCTTCCTGTCTTCCTGCCTTCCTGCCTTCCTGCTTTCCTGCCTTCCTGCCTTCCTGCTTTCCTGCTTTCCTGCTTTCCTGCTTTCCTGCTTTCCTGCTAAGACATTATGCTTATAGGGTGCCAATTGTCGGGCGTGCCCGGCTTTTTTCGTTCGAGGCGCACAATTTAACGTATTGCCGATGCGCATCTCTTCGATGGGGGGGCGATTGCAAGTATTACAAAAAACTATTTACTTTGAATAAGTAATAAAGTAACATTGGCGCCATGATGATGAAAACACCGATTCGAACCATATGGCCTATGGCGCAGCAAGGCGGGACTCCTATCCGGGTTACCACGATGATCAGCGAAGAGGCGCTCGATATGATCGCCTGGCTGGCGAGTCCCACCTCGCGGCGGGGGCGTCGAAAGCGTAAAACAGTCGATCTACTGAGCGAAATTGCACTGTTCTTTGAAAATCGTAACTGCATTGCAACCCGCACTGACTGGATTGCCCAAATTCTCGAACGTCATGAGGATAATACAGACAAGATATCGTTTGATTGGCCGCCAGACATGGATCTGGCGGATCCTTTGGATTCCCTGTTAGCAACAGCATCGATCGGTCCGGTAAACGAATTTCTCCGCGGCATACAGGACTTGGTCGCCGGCCGTTATCAGACAAAGCGGAAGACTTTCTTATTTACACATCCTACCGTCGCCAATGTAGGACGGATGCAGAAAGTCTTTGAACGCTTTCTTGGCCCCGTCACACGCTCCCAGAGCAAAACCTTCGAGTTGATGCTTCGAATCTATTACTATGCGGAGCGGGCAAATGCCTCAGTCTTCTCTGACCAAGAGTACCTGGCCGCTCTGGAGATGGAAAAGACACTGAATACACTGGGCATTCAGTTAGGCGACGCCTGCAATAAGCTGAAGAAACACATGGATGAGAGTGGTGTCGAGGAGTCAGTCTCTGAAACGGGGCGAGCCACTTTGATCACCGAAGAGGAACTACTTGCGAGAGGGTACAACCCCCTGAGAGCAGCACTGGCGAACATGGTCACTATCCGTTACTTCCTAGATCAGTATTCGCTAGGATGGTGCCGCACCGTGCGACAAGTGACGGAAGAGGAGAGAGCAGAGATGTCAGAACCAGTTTAGGTAGGAGATAGTCTATGATGATCTCACAGCATGCGGACGTCCGTTCCCGCCAACGGGGAATCAGCAGTGAATGTATTACGCTCCTGACCTGTTACGGTCGCCGCAGCAAAAGAGTCGGTGGTGCCGTCGAATATTCATTAGACAAGAAGGGGAGAAAGGCTTTGGAGATGATCCTTACAGATAAGCAGATTCTCGGGAAGCTGCGGCATCAAGTGGTCATCTGCTCCAGGACTGATGTCGTAATCACCTGTTACCATCGCGATTAAACTATCCTAGAGAAAAGGTAACTACCTTGTAAACAAGGAGAATATAATGCCCCATCATTGGACTGAACGAGACGACATGGCAGCTCTTTACGTTTATCGGTTTGGAGTGGAAGGCACTCCTTACTCCATTATTTCAATGGCAGAAAGTTTAGGCATTGGTCATAAAAGCTTCAAGATGCGTTTGCGCAACTACCTTGCAATTGAGGGCAAAGGAGGGCTTGAAAATTATGCTCGGCAATCCCGAGCGATTTATGAGCGTCATGGCACTTCCCCGGCGCTTTTACTCCGTGATCTTGCATTTCCCGAGCTCAAAAAGTAGGGAAAGGATTTACGCGTGTTTGCAGGGTCACACTATTATAGCAATAATAATGGAGGGGCCTTATTCCGGGGAATGACGTTGTCATTCCCCGTTGAATTTATCCCCGGCGAGCCACAGTTGCAAGACGTCGGAATGTCTGATTCTCTGACAGTTTTGGTGATACCTTGCGAACTTGCTCGAGCGCATCCGCCAACTCATGTGGGACCACTGAGCCTTCGGCGGTACCGATCGTCAGATCAAGAAGCCGCAAGAAGGCGGCTGCCTTTGAAACATTGTCGATGCTCGCGAGTTTTGGTTTGCCGTCTTTTTCGCCGTATAACCCATAATCAATCATGGACCAGCATTCGAACGGCACAAGAAATCGCGCTATAACGTCCACGGCCTCAGCGAACGCGTCCTCTGCGGTCGCTGGAAGATCCGCCAGCGCTCTGCTGACGCCGGGAGTTGCAAGAGAGCGTTCCAAAGGCCAAACCTGTTGCAGAAAGGGCTCAGCAGCAGTTCTGAAGAGTTGCGCAGGTGTTAGGGGAGGCGTGGATAGATCGCGAACGAAACGCTGAACCGCCTCCGCGCCGAAAGCCCGGACCTCGTCGTCAAGGGATCGAATCATCTGTTGGACGCGAGGGTACGGTACTGCAGGCTGGCGTCCATCAAGGAACGAGTAAAGGCATTCGATTATGAGGCTGAAAACAAGTGACTGACGAGTCTCCCGACTAAGGTGCAGGTCAACGGCCCGCTCCGACATCGGGACGCCAATAATGGCGAGTACATCCTTAAAACGGGTTTGAAGAGCTATGGCTTGCCACAGTGTAGTCGCTTCAGAGCTATCAGCGATTAGGGGCGCGATCAGGTGGCTGTTTGTCCAAACTGGATCGGCTTGCATGAAGTAGGGTAACCACTCTACCAGCCGATGCAGGGCTATTAACCTTGAGGAGCCGGAGGCGGCGATTATGGCGTCTCGCATTCTGCGAGGTGCACCATCAGTATCGAATGGACCAGCACCATCCTTATTCAGGTCGGGACATGCAGCCAAGAACAATCCGACCAGTTTCCCCGTTGGCGAATTAAGTGTATCCAGCCTCATCGGATCGGTGGCGTCTGGATTTTGCGTGGCTGGAGCGGATTGCAATGTTTCCTTAACGGCAGTCTTTGTATTGGTAGCGTCAGCAGCAATAGGCCAGAGTTTGAGCCAAATGCTTAGGGATTCCGGCCGATTGGCGATTTGTTTCTCCCACGTGGAAATCCAATGCGAGATGCCGTTTATCGATTGACGGACGATCCCTTCCGGCAATTTGGCGAGAAGCGACAGGACTGAAGCACTTTCCGCCGCCAGATTGCGCTGTGTTGCACCTTCGATTACTCCTGAATTCGGTGAATGCGTCCAGCCGAATTTCTCCCAAACTCTTGGGTAATTTGCTCCGCCATCAGGAACGGATTTGAAATCGGATATGATCTTAAGGGTATTTTCCCCCTGTCTGATCCAGTCAAAGGCACGTCCAGCAGGATCATCCCGCCACCCACGATGTGCCGATGATAAGGCAGTTTCCAGACCTTTTAAGCGTTGCTCTCCCACAAGCAAGTCGTATTGATTGTCAGGATTCGCAGAAACCGCGAATACCTTAGTGCCTTCAGGAAACCCGATGTCAAGCCGATCCATGCTTATCAAGCCTGGGAACTCAACCATTTTTGAATCCAGCCAAGCCTTGTCGCGTTTCGGAAGCGTGGCTGCAATCTCGATCCGTCGCAGTTCTCTAGTTGCCCAGTAGAACCGCCCACTTTCAACGCCTGAAATATCGGCATGTTGGGGCCACATACGCCGGGGAGGGCGTTTGCGCAGTCGTGCGGTAACAGCTGCTTGTTCCCTCGGTTCGAGTTCGCCAAAACGCCTTGCTCGAAGTTCAGCAACCTCAGGGAAATTATGCAGATCCCAGAAACAACGATCATTCAGTGACATCAGGAAGTTAAAAACATCGTTGGCTGTTGTGACCCGAGGATCTCGCGAAAGCGCAGCCCAGAGTCGTAGATGGACCGGTGAATCAGCCAGCTTCCACCTTTGAACGAATTCTCTTGTGGCGGATAAATCAATTTCTAGGAGCCGTGACACGACCGCGTGCAGAAGTTTCACTGAGGGAGCTATCCCTTGATGAAACCTATCGGGGTCATGATCGCCATTCGCTTTTTCAGCTACTGACACGTAGTAAACCCGATAGAGCAGGCCAAGCTGCCAAGGGCGATGCTCTCCGTCCCATCCTATGCGTTTGGCGATATCCAGCCCACTTGCGACGGCAGCATCAAGGGCTAGTGCTAATGAAACAAGAAAAGACCGATCACTCAAACTTGCTAAATCCAACACGCTTAAATCTGCTAAATCTCCGGCGCTCGATATCTCTGCTGAAAATAGGTCCTCGACCTTCCGGGGCCTCCCTGATTGATCCTTGGAGCTCGAATACAAATCCGAAAACGGCTTAATTTTGAGTCTGGGAGAAACGAGTGCAACGATTTCCGCGATAAGTGCTCCAGATTTATCCCCCACACGCAGCCAGTCCTGTACATGATAAACGCCAGTTGACGGGTCTTCAACCGGGGGATTGCTCATGCTTTCTTCAACAAGGCGCCATGCTGAACGCCAAGGCTCCCGGAGTTTATGGCCGGATGGTCCACCGATCAAATCGAGTAGTGCCAGGCGCTTTATCGTCTCATTCGGCTTTAGCCCGAGCGCCCACTCAATGGTCGCTCGTTCCTCAAGCCGGCCATTTAAGAACGCAATAGTTGCCCGGAATGCAGCTCTGTCCTCGTTATTGAGATTTACCCAGCGCGGCGGCATCATAGTCATTGCTCCCTGTTGTTCTCTGTTGCTATTGCAGCTATAGCGTCAAGCCACCCCAGGTCAGCTTTTGCCTTGGATGCTAAAGCCGAAAGCCGAACACGCTCAATCGGATCGCTTCGTCGAATCAGGTGATCAAACAGGTCCCGGTCAGAATCCTCTGCGGTGTCTCGTTTCACTCGTACAATGCGTTTTAACTCGTCATCCACCAGGCTTTTTTTGCCATTTATGGCTGACAGGGCTGCCCACCGCTGCAAGGTGTCATGAAGAGCCGAATGACCATTATTTGAGTCGTAATGAATTGGAGTTATGCCCCGACCCTTCCAGTCCTCCAGGCCGACTGGATCTGGAGGATTGGTCCCCACGAAAGTGAAACGCTCCTTTAGATCGTCAAAACGCGTTCCATCAGCGGCAACAGCGTTCAGCAGATATCTCATTGGTGGGTCGTTCGCGCTATAGCCAACGAGGACCAGGTGGTACAACCGTGCGGCATCATAGATAAAGTCCGCCACAACGCGCCTTCGGAGGTAAAATTCACCAAAATCATGATCCGTTACAATCAGGTCCGAAGTCCTGGCAGGATCCCGATCCAAGGCACCATGGATATGCAGTACGCCATTAAAATCATCATTGCGACCAGGGCGCGGGATTGCTCCAAGGGCGTAGGTCTGAATTGCACGCCGTGCCTTCTTAGCAGCATCCTCAAGAAGCAGCTCAAAATTGGTCGTAACGATAGTGACTGCCCCTCCACGGTCTGCAAGGCGCATCAGAGCGTGATGGACTGGGTTTGGCTCGATTCCAGGCGTGCGCAGCTCGTCTGCAATTAGCTGCCTGACGCTACTCCTGCCGTGCGAAACTCCATCAATTCGTCTTTCCAGCATACCAAGAATGACATCATAGTCCCCGCTGATGAATCTTTTGACCTCGGCGGCTTGTTGGTTGGTCAGGGCGGGGAGGTCAACTTTCCATTGATTGTGGGCATCTGGGGGGATATTGGAGAGGGCTTCATAAACAGCGGCATCCAGCTTCGCGTAGACTTTCAGAACGAGACCGCGGAAATCGGGAAAACCTGATGGTCGCGAAACTCCAGCACCAGCAATGAAAAGGACCTCGCCGCGGGAATGTGCCAGAAGGAGGCGTTCTGGAATTGCCGCCAGGCCAGGCCCCAGTGAGATTACACGATCGCTTGGAGCACTTTTCTTTACTTGTTGTTCCCTTAAGTCGCTCATGGTCTTCTTTGTTTCCCTTGTCAGCTCAGTGAAATTGGACGGTTATGCCTGGCGGCTATTGATCTCGTCCCGAAGCATGTTGCTCGCTTTGAAAGTCAGTACAGACCTCGCCTCGATAGTGATTTCTTCACCTGTCTGCGGGTTACGACCGCGGCGGTCACTCTTCTTCCTAACGACAAAATTGCCGAATCCGGATATTTTTAGAGTCTCACCGGCTGAGATGGTGTCCTTCATGATGGTGAATACCGCCTCCATCAATTCGGCGGATTCCTTCTTTTTGAAGCCAGTCCGCTCTTGGATTCGTTCTGCGATGTCCGCTTTTGTCATGCATCCTCTCTCAGTCATAGCGACAAACAAGTGCCGCAGACAATTTAATGTTTGGTAGTTGATATCAAAGTGCCACTGACGGCCGGTAGCCCGCAGCTATGGCACTGACAATGGAATAGGGCGTGAGAACGGCAACCGTTTGATCAAGGGGGACCTGAATTGGCTCGCCATAGCCTTCAGGCCGCCACGGGTGCAAGAATCCCTTCCAGATCAGTAACGCCTCGGTTGGACGCTCAGGCAAAGAGGCAATAACCCCGTCGGGTAGACTCGCAAGCAGCGATGAGTATGTCACTTTATCGCGGGTAGGAGTGACTCGTTCACCATGGATAATCCGGTCTATGGCACTCATACTGGTGGTGTCGTCGCATCCAGAGTCAGGGTTTCCGCTCAACCATGCTTCACGGAAATGAAGAAAATTTTCTCTCCTAGAGGTAATCGGGCCGGAAGTCGTGGCCCCATTTAGAGAGACAATGGGCCTCGTCGAAGACCCAGCAGCCGATTTCCCGCTGGCTAATGGCATCAGCGAGAGACTTGTTGCGCAACTGTTCCGGTGATACGTAAAGGATGGCGATATCGCCTAACCTCACCCGCTCCAGCACTTCGCCCCGTTCCGGAGGGGTCAGCATGCCATAAATCGCTGCGGAGAACATGGTGCCAGTTTTCGACGCCAAACCGTCGACTTGGTCCTTCATCAGCGCCTGCAGAGGTGAGATGACAATGGTAAGGACGCCACGGCGGAAATTGCGGGTCAAGGCAGGTATCTGGAAACAGAGGGATTTTCTGCCACCCGTGGGAAGAATGGCGAGTTGCGGTTTATCAGCCATGCCGCAGCGTGCAATCTCTTCCTGGAGGCTTTTGCCGTCAGCGGTTGACGGTGTCGCGCGATAGGCGGGATATCCAAAAAAACGTTGTAATTGCATCACGGGGTCGTGGATCGTCCTGCACCAACTGCAGGAGGGGCTGCTGCAGGGGACGTCCCGCAATTGCCTCAGTACCGGGACCACGTCATCGAAGCGGTGTCGCACCCACGGGGGCAGGACGGAATTGTGGCCTGCGACCTGCAACCATGCCAGGCAGTAGGCAAGTGCCGGGCGTTTGTCTGGATCAAGGAGATACTTAAGGGATACCATGGCTATGGCGGTTTCACATGCCTTGTCACGCGCTTTGCTCTGAAAGAAGTTGAAGGCGTCGTTCTCTGAAATGCGTGATGCCCCCAAAGCGGCGAAAACCTCACTCAGACCGCTGCTGCGGAAAGCTGAATCCCTGGTTTCCTCGAAACAATACCGATAAAAGGAGAGGACATCCCCTTCGGTTTTCCCGAGAGAGGTGAAGCTTTCCCACTGGTCGCAAAACACTGAAGCCGCAATCCGTGCGTCGGCAACCGGATCATTGATCGAATCTCGGACCAGCTTGTAGTCTTTTACCAAACGATGATAGGGGTTTTCGGGAAATGCCAAGGGGGAAAGATAGAGGGTATCAACAACCGGCTTGTTCAAAAATCGCAGTTTGGGGGCCAGCGACTCAAGGACCGGCAGATCGTGACCAAGGATGTTGTGGCCGAGTATATAGTCTGCCCTGTCAGAAAAGATGTCGAGTTCTGTGAGAGATTTAGTAAGGTCAAAGTGCCCGCTTCGCTCGAACCGTTCACCGCCGAACAAGGCCCCAATATGATGAATTTTCAGGTTCCTGGCAGTTTCCAGATCTATAAGTAGGCACTTAGCAACAAAGTCAGAACTGATCAAAAGCTTCTCCTACCTGTGTCGTTGGCCTTTTTTTCTTAGCACCTCAGAGAAGGTGCTCTTCCCTCGGTTTCTGCTATAAAAGTGTGGTTTGTAATCGAGCGCGTGAGAAACGCCAGAATTTCTAAGCATCTCCGTTTCTTCCCGGTAATCGGGAAAGAATCCTTTTGAAAACGCTGTTAAAGAAAGCTTTGTTGCTGGTTCGCGCTCAATAACTAACTAAATGTCGTCACCAAGTCGTTAGGCGTCAGTCCAGACCGCTCCAGTGCTACCTTAAGTGAACGACATTTCCGCCTTCTTCCTTCGCCCCCAGTTTCTTCACAAGAACGCCGATACCACCTCTTATCGCCTTATCAACCGCAGGACCGGTTCGCTGATAACCAAGCAGGCGCGCAGTCTCACGCACCAAGTCAGCAACCGGCAAGCTTACGTGCTGCTCCAGAACATGCAAAGCGGCATTTGCGATCTCTTGTGGCGGCAGATCCTCTGCGTCCCTTCTTGAGCCTTCATTCTCTCCTGGAATGCGAAATAAAGTGAAAGACCTGGTATCCTGACTGGGTGACCAGAGGAATGTGCCTTCAGTCCCACGTACAACCTTAACATCAGCCTTCCCGGTCAAGCCCTCAATCCTTTTAATCGTCCGCGAGGTGACTCTCCCCACTTCCCAGTGCTCGGCAACCCTTCGAGCAACAAGCTCATGACTCACCGGTCCCTCCATCCTCACTACCGCCTCTATGAGCGAGCGAATACTAGCGTCTGATTTTGCATCATAAAAATCATCAGGAGTTCCCTTGATCTCTCCTACGACAAACGGCTCATAGACCGGTAGCACCGGTTCATGCTCCGGCGGATGCGGTACGACTAGTTGAGTAGCTGCTGCCAGTGACGTGTTTACCACCATCGGAGGTGCCGCGGCAATCACTTGGACCACCGATTCACTAGCCGTCTTAGGTGCATTGCTCTCTTTGATGGCCGCTTCAATAGCCGCTTCGATACGGGCCAATTCTTCAGCCGGTTTTTCCCACCAATCAGTGGACCACACCCGATGAATGCGCCAGCCAAGGCCGACCAGTATGCTTTCCCGCAGCTTGTCCCGGTCCCGGGCTGTTTTAGATCGATGATAGTTCGCCCCGTCACACTCTATCCCCAACAGGTAACGCCCCGACCTTTCCTGATCGACGATTCCGAGATCGACCCTATAGCCGGCAATGAAGAGGTTGATGAAATGGAGCGTTAAAGGAATGGTCACCAGCCCGGCCAGCGTCCCCAGCGCCACCATGGAGGCTGCCTTTTCGGGGCAGTTGTCGAACTTCACGTTAAGCAGGTACGCCATGACCGGTCCGGGCATGGCGGCGTTAAGGATGATGATCGCCTCCGTGGTCCGGTACCCCAGGGTGGCCACCGGGTCGAGGCCCGCGCCGACCGGTAACCAGCCGAGCTTCCGGTAGAGGATCACCAGCCCGAAGGCGAGCGTCGGCCCGAGCACCACCCGCAGGAAGGCGCCGGTGGCGTCGTCCTTGAAGGTCGACAACCTGGTGGTGGCGCTCATGGAATAGCCGAGGTTGACGATCAAAAGCGGAATGGCCGCGTAGGCGAGCAGGTCGCTCGCCTTGCAGAGGATGGCGTACCCCTGCAGCACCAGCTCGGGCACCTGGGGGTCGGTATTGGCGGCAAGCACTCCCAGGAGGGTGGCGTAAAGAGCGGGGATCCGGAAAAAATGCCGGAAGTCCGTCTTGCCGCTCACCAGGTACACGCCATAGGAATAAAGGATCAGGATATTCATCATGTGGAACATGATGGCCTTGGCAAGGCCGTCGTTACCGAAGAGCAGCAGCGCGATTGGCAGCGACACGTTGCCGGTGTTCATGAAGATGATGGGGAGGCAATAGCCGTTTTGCTTGATGCCCGCCCGGCGCTTGAAATGGAAGGCGATGGGGGTCATGACGGCGATGAGCAGCAAGGCCGCGCCGCCGATCAAGGTGAACTCCAGCAAATCGAACGACCTTTTGTGCAGCGAGGAAAAGACCAGGCAGGGGGTGAAGAAATAGTAGACCATGTTGGAAATGGTTTTCTGGTTCAGTTCCCGTCGGCTGTCCGCCCTTCCCAAAAGCACCCCGAAGAGGGCGATGGTGAGTGAGGGGAGCATGGCGCGCGGGACCAGCAGTATTTCAGGCGAGATGAGGTTCATGCATCCTTCCTGGCCGGTCCGGCACCGGCCGGTTCCCGGCGCTAAGGGCCTGGGGGTTGGGGCTCGTCAGCCCTGGAACACAACGACGTCGATTATAGCTAGGACCGTGAGGACGCTGACCATCCCCCCCAGCACGCTCACCAGGAGCGTGGCGCTCTCGGCCTCCGTTGCGGCCAGTCCTCCCCCGGCTTCCATCCGGAGCGCGTGATGGGACGACGGCAGGGACGCCCCCAGGATCAGCAGCGCTTCGGTGGTGCGCCGGTCGACAAAAGCGAGGATGTCGTAGCCCTGCTCCATGCTGAGCCAGCCGACCTGGCGATAAAGGTAGACCACGGCAAACGCCAGCAGCGGGCCGCCCACGATCCGCAAGGCCGCGCCCGGGAGCCCCTTGCGCAGCGTCGACCACTTGATGAGACCCAGCGGGTAACCGAAGTTGATGAGCAGCAGCGGCAAGGCGCCCAGGCCGGCTATGTGGATCCCCCTTTCGGTGAGCCAGGCCATTTCCAGCAGATTTTCGGACCCCGGCGACGGTAACGAGGCTGCCGCGATCCCCAGCGCCAGGGGGTAGAGAAACGGGATCCTGAAAAAGGATCTCAGGTCGCAGCTGCCTTTGACGAGATAGGCTCCCAGGGTGTGGAACAGCAGGAGGACGCAGAGGTGGAAATAAATCCCCTTCACCAACCCCTCGCTGCCGAAGAGCAGGTAGGCCAGTGGAAGCAGCAGGTTGCCGCTACTCATGAAAATGGAGGCGAGGTGGTTCCAGCCGGCCCCGCCCGGCCGATCCTTCATGAGGCAAAGCGCGGCCACGGTGGACAGGCAGACCATGACGGTAACCGCCACCGCTATCTGCAGCAGCTCGTTCAGCGCGAAGGGGTGCCGGTGGATGGCGCTGAACACCAGGCAGGGGAGGAACACGTAGTCGATGAGCTTGGTCAGGGTCGCCTGATGTCTGGATCCGTCCAGCTTCCCGAGCAGGGCGCCGATGGCGACGACCATGACGGTCGGGAGGAACCCGCGCAGTATCAAGAGCGCCTCGGTAGCGGTGATGGAGAAAATTCCTGTATCAGTCACGATGGCCACCTTGCAACCGGTGTATCCCCGAAAGGGATGCGAGCTACGCGTTTTGGGCGCGTCGAGCGGGACCGCTTCCCGCCTAGCGAATGACCGTCGACAGGGACAACAGCTGCAGAGGGAGGTCGATCCCCAGCCGGTCGGCAGTCTTAAGGTTGATGTACAGATGCAGATTGCGCACCTTCTTCGAGGAAACCTCGTCCGGCCGCTTGCCTCCCAACACTTCCAGGGCGTTTTGCCCCGCGAGCTGGCCCAGTTCGTAGTAATCGGCCCCCAGGGAGATCAGGGCGCCGTGCTCCGTGACCATCTCCGGGATGATGGCAATGGACGGAATCTTGTGCTGGTTGAGCAGCGACACGATGGTTCCCGCATTGGCCATGATGAGGGAGTCGGCGGGGAAGAAGACCGCATCGAGCTTCGCGGCCACGGTCCGTCTCATGGCCTCGGGAATCGACTCCGGGTCCCGCACCGGGATGTCGAAAATCCGGAAGCCGAACTTTTGCTGGATCTTCGCGATGTCGGCCCTCTGGATTTTCGAAGCCGGGTCCCTGTCGTTGTAGATGAATCCCAGCTGGCGGATGCTCAGCACCAGCACCAGGGTCCTGAAGGCGCTTTCCATGGCGACGATGTTCGAGGCGCCCGTCACGTTGTTTGCCGAGTTCTCCCAGCTGCTGATGATCCCGGCCTCGATGGGGCGCTGGACCACGTTGTAGACGATCGGCACCTGCTTGGTCTTCCCCATGGCGGAGAGGGTTGCCATGGTTCCGAAGGTGTAAATGAGATCGTACCTCGTGGTGTCCAGGGCTGCCAGGATCGCCTTGAGCCGCTCCGTGCTCTGCCCGGCGTTGAAGGTCCGGCAGCGCACCTGGAAATCCGGGGATGCGTTGACCGTGTCCCGGAAACCCTTCTCGGAGGGGGTTTCCCCCCGGAACAGGATGATCGCCACCCGGCGCAGCTTCCTTTGCCCTGCCGGGGCGCGGGCGGCGCTGGCGAGGACGAGAACGGTCAGTACCAGCACTAGGGCGCGCAGACCCCTGCCGGGTCGAAAGAAGCTAGGCATGGTCGGAAATCCCCCTGAACTTGAGCGCCAGCATGGTCACATCGTCGGACTGGGGAGCGCCGTTGGCGTGATCTTCCACCTTGCTGCGTATCGCGTGCACCATGGTCGTCAGGTCGGAGACCTCTCCCCGGTTGAGCGCCTCCAGGAGCCTTCTCTCTCCGTACAGTTCGGACCCGGGGTTCTTGGCCTCGGTAACGCCGTCGGTGTAGAGGAACAGGACGTCATTTTTCCCCAGGGTGACCGTCTCCGTGACATAGGCGCTATCGGCCATGGGGCCGAGCACGAATCCCGCCCGAATTTTCAGGTACTCGAATCCGGCGCCTTCCCGGTAGATGAGGGGGGGATTGTGACCGGCGTTGGCGAAACGGACCTGGCCGCTGTCGGTGTCGAGCAGGGCGCAGAACACGGTGACGAACATGCAGCTGTCGTTGTCGGCAAGCAGGTTGTTGACCCGGAACAGGATTTGGTCCGGCTCCGGGCCGCGCAGCGCCTCCGTCTTGAGCAGGGTTTTGGCCACCATCATGTACAGGGCCGCCGGCACCCCCTTGTCCGAGACGTCCGCGATCAAAAAGCAGAGCGTCTTGTCGTCGACCAGGAAGAAGTCGTAGAAGTCGCCCCCCACCTCCTTGGCGGGATCCATGTGGGCGAAGATATCGAACTCCTTGCGGGCGGGGAAGGGCGGGAACAGTCTCGGCAAAAGGCTGGTCTGGATGTCCGTCGCCACCTTCAGCTCGCCTTGAATCCTTTCCTTGGCGGCGCTGGTCTCGGTCAGGCTGCGGATGTACTCCCGGAGGTTCTCGGTCATCCTGTTGAAGGTATCGGCCAGGGCCTCGATTTCGTCGCCGGAATGCACCTCGATCCGATGTTCGAGATTGCCGTCGCCGATTACCTTGGCCCCGGCGTCGAGCACGGAGATCGGCTCGGTGACGAAACGCGCCACGGCGCGGGCGACCAGATACACCGCGGCGAAGGCGGCGCAGAAGACCGAGGTCAGGACCAGCATCGACCTCCTGAGCCTGACGGCGACCTGGGAGGTGACGCCGGAGGTCGCCGCGAGGATCGCCTTTTCCGTGGGGGCGACCGGCGCGTTGATGACTTCGACCGGCATGATGAAAAGCACCGACCAGCGGGTGGTCTCCACCGGCGCATGGGCTATGTAGCAGTCCCGTCCCTTGTAAACACCCCGGTTGATCCCCTTCCTGGCGGCCAGCAGGTCCGCTTCGAACTCCTCGCGGTTGCCCGTCGCGGCGTCCAGTTCGAAGACCTCTGCCCTCTGGGGATCGGCCCAGGTACCGCCGTCGGCCGACATCCCCTCGCGGGCGATGATCTTGCGGTGGCGGTCGACGATGAGCGCGCTCCCCAGGTTGTTGAGCCGGGTCGAGATGATGCGCTCGTTGACGGTCTGCAGCGGCACGTCGATCCCGATGACCGCCTTCAGCTGCTTGCCGCGGTACACCGGCTTCGCGTAACAGATGCGCAGGTTCCTGGCGATCGCGCCGATGTAGGGAACGCTCCAACCGCCCGATCTGCTTGCCGCGGCGCCGGTGAACCATTCCCGCTTGCGGACGTCGTAATCCCGGGAAACCGGCCCCCAGGGAAAACGCCGGAACAGGCCGGCGGGTGTCCCGACGATGAAGTCCGAGATGTTGGCGTTGTTGGCCAGCATGGACCGGAAAAAGGTGTCCAGGGCGGAGGAAATCTCCAGATCCGCCTTGATGCGCTGGAAGCCGGCCCTCTTGGGATACTGGTAGACGGAGGCGAGCCTCGGATCCTCGGGTTTCTGGGACACGGTGTAGGAACGGTTGCCCGGGAAGGAGCCCGGACGGTTCCACTGCTTCTGCGCGATATCGACCAGCAGATTGACGCTGGCCTCGATCTCCTGAAACTCGGAGTTGCAGAGATTGGCCTGGTCGCTGGTGATCCGCAAGAGGCTGGCTTTGGTCAGGTCCTCCAGGGCCGACTTGCTTATCCTGCGGGTCTGCTCGCCGAGATCGGTGCTGGACTGCACGGCGAAATCCCCGAGCCGGCTCATCCCGTGCAGCGCTATGAACGCGAAACAGAGCAACGACAGGAAGGAGACTCCGAGCAGAGCCCGCAGGATGCGTGTCCTGATGTTTCCCTGGACCGGGATGGCGATCGAGATCTTCGGGAGACCGAGCAGAGCCCGCAGAATGCTTGTCCGGAATCTCGTCAGCATGGTTTGCCCTCGGTACTGGCAGGCGGGTATCCTGCTACGGGTGGTGCTGGCTTCCAGGTATCCATGGTGCGACCCCGGCTCAGGTTTCCTTCAGGACCACCGGTCCCAGCCGGAGCTTTTCAGGCCGGGAGGTCCGGGGTGCGGTTCATGACGAAGATATTGCGGTTCTGGTCCCGGTCCCGCTCGTACCGGAAGGCATCGACCCCCTTGAGAACGAGGAAGATGCCGAGACCTCCGATGGGGCGGTCCTCCAGGGGAAGGCTCAGGTACTCCTCGCCGGGAAGCGGGTGGCTTAAGGGGTCGAAGGGAAGGCCGCCGTCTTCCAGCACGACGGTCAGGGAGGAGTCGGTCAAAGCGGCGCTCACCGTGACCTCCCCGCATCTTCCCGCTTCCTGATAGCCGTGGGTGACGATGTTGGTAGCGATCTCGTCCACCGCCAGACGCAGGCCGTAGGCGGCCTTGGTGGCAAGCTTCGCTTCCGTGGTCGCCCGGACCACGTATTTTCCGATCTCTTCGAGTGAATCCAGCTTGGCAGGCAGGCTTAACGGCTCCATCGGATACCCCTGCAGGAGGTGCCCCCTTTCCCGACGGCAACGGGACGGGCGCTTTGGCGGCGTCGGAAAAGAAAAGTCGAGAACAGGGTGGCGCGCTGCATCAGGCGTCGGCGAAGGAGTCCTGGATATAGATGCTGTGGTGGAATCCACTCATCTCGAGGGTGCCCAGGACCGGGCCCTGGCCGCCGATGGCATAGATGTCGACGTTGACCCCCAGCGTCCGTTTGGCGAAGATCAGCACCTGCAGGCCGGCGCTGGCTAGAAAATCCAGGTTTTCCAGGAAAAGCACCAGTTTTCCGGCCCTCTGGGCCGCGGCCCGCTCGATGACCTCCCTGAACAGAGGGGCAGAGGCCGCGTCCAGAGAGCCCGTGAGGGTGATCTTGGCCACCCCTCCCGTCATCTGCAGTTGGGCATCGAATCCCATGCGGTTATTCCTTTGCGCGCGAGGCAGGCTGCCGGTGGGCGCCGGTGGGAGCCCGCAATTTCAGGGCGGCGGGGTCTCCCAGAGGAGCTTCCGCGCCGGAAAAATGTCAGGCCTTCCTTTAAATCGATAATACATGGCTACCGGCCTGCGTCAAGACGCTAATTTAATAATTTTAATGTTGCTTTGGTGGCGCGGTAGCTGGCCTACGCGAGGTCACCAGCACCGGCACGGGATGCTCCATCCGGAACGCAGCAGGCAGAGGAAAGCGGCAGGCAGAGTCTTTCCACTGAGTCGGGTTTGAATGATTAAAAATACGCAAGAATCTAGGTTGCATTCTCTAAGATTTTATCTTACGATTTCTTAATACTTCCAGGGCGGAGTACGATGAAGAGCTGAAACTGGCAGATAAGACCGTGCTTGAGCAGCATCAGGTACCTCTTGGAGCGAAGGCCGGCACCTGTAACGTTAAGGAATAGGTATGAGCACGAGAAACGACAACTGCGATGCTTATTTAGAGTTCTCGAATATCAAAATAAGCAATGTTAATTATAGGGATGTCTACGGAAAAATAAAAAGGGCCCTTGCCAACGGACAGAAAGAATACATCTGTCTAACCGATGTCGGGAATGTGATCAGCGCAAGCCGCGATGAGCTGCTAAAACACGCAATCAACAAATCTCTGCTGTCATTGGCGGATGGAGCGCCCTTGGCTTTCTATGCCAAGCTGGCCGGTTACCGAAACATCGAGCGCATTTCCGGAGTGCGTTTGATGGAGTCGTTATTCGCCGAAAACGATGGTCTTTCGCATTACCTGCTGGGTGACACCGAGCAGATCCTGCAAAAAGTCATCAAAAAAGTCAGGGCCAATCACAGGGACATCTCTATCACCGGTTACAGCCCTCCCTTCAGGGATTTTGAACCTGAAGACAACCGCGATATGATTGAAAAAATTCGCGAATCGAAGGCAGATATCGTCTGGGTTTGCTTTGGCAGCGGGAAACAAGAGAAATGGATGATGGACAATATTGGCAGCCTGGAAAAAGGGGTCATGGTTGGGGTGGGAGCCGCGTTTCGCTGGTTCACGGGCGATTTGCAGGTTCCGCCGGTGATATTCCAGAAACTATGCCTGCAGTGGCTCTACAGACTGGTATCCGAAATAAGGAACGACCCTCGCAAGGGAATCATGTTCTTCGTGGAGAGACAGTTGCTTAAGTTTCCGGTTTTCATGTTTAAATTCCCTTTTGAGCTGGCATTGGCCCGCAGGCGGATTAAACGGCAGTAAAGGATTATGCATCCATTCGGGATGGCGCAGGAACGAGGCATGCGGTCCAACTGCCAGCAGTTTCCTACGCTTGAGAGTAAAGTTTTACCCCCGGGGAGATCACGTGCCCCGGAGGTTTTGTCGAATCGACGCGGCGACGCTCCCCGCAGATATATTTCTCCCTTTCCACCGGCTCAATTCGCATTATAATAATCTCCTAATCAGATACCGCAAACTTCACTACGCTCAAGGAGGATAGCCCCGTGGCTAATCCACTCACCATGCTGCGCTGTTACCTGCCGGTGATGTTGCTGCTGGCGGCCGCCGTCAGCGCTCAGGCCGATGCCGGGAAGGAAATTTTCCAAGAAAAGTGTGCCAGCTGCCACACGATCGGCGGCGGAGACGGGGTCGGGCCGGACCTGAAGGGCGTGGCTGCCCGGCACCCGACCGACTGGTTGGTGGCGGTCATCACCGAGCCGGACCAGCTGAGCGCCCGGAAGGACCCGGATCAGCTGGCGCTGACCAAGAAGTTCGGCATGGAGATGCCGAAGCTCGGGATCAGCCGCGACGATGCCCTGAAAATCGTCACCTTTCTCCAGCCCGGCACGACACACCCCTCCGGCCAGGAAGGGGCGGCCCCCGAACCAAGCGCTCCGGTAGCTCCTGCGGCAGGACTGCAACAGGCGGCTACCGTGCCGACCAAGGAGCTCCTCGCCAGCGGTCGGGACCTCTTCACCGGAAAGAAACGCTTCGCCAACGGTGGCGCTCCCTGCGTCTCCTGCCACAGCCTGAGCTACCCCGGGATACGCGGCGGCACCCTCGCGGCGGACCTGACCGGGCTCTACGCCAAGATGGGAGAGAGCGGCGTGCGGAGCGTCCTGAAGAGCCTAAGCTTTCCCGTCATGAAGAACATCTACCCCCAGCGCCCCTTGAACGATGACGAGGCGACGGCGCTGGTGGCGCTTTTCCAGGACGCCGCCGCCCGGAAACAGCCGCAGTACGACTCTTACCCGCTTGCCGGACTCGGCTTCTTTGGCCTCTGCATCGCGCTGACCATGTTGTACAGAAGGAGGATCAAATAATGCCGCAGCGGATCAAGGACGAGCGGAACCTAAGTGGCCGTGACTGGGAGGAGTTTTACCGCAACCGCTGGCAGTACGACAAGGTGGTGCGCAGCACCCACGGCGTCAACTGCACCGGGAGCTGCAGCTGGATGGTGCACGTGAAGGACGGCATCGTCGGCTGGGAGCTGCAGGCCAGCGACTATCCCCAGTTCGACGGCACCATCCCGAACCACGAGCCGCGCGGCTGCGGCCGGGGCATCTGCTTTTCCTGGTACCTCTACAGCCCCATGCGGGTGAAGTACCCGTACCTGCGCGGCGCCCTGCTGGACTGCTGGACGGAGGCGAGGAGCCGTTTTGACGATCCGGTGGAGGCCTGGGCGAGCATCGTGGAAAACCCTGAGAAGCGCCTTTCCTATACCTCGAAGCGCGGCATGGGCGGCCTGCGGCGCGCCAGCTGGGACAGCGTCATCGAGATCATCGCGGCCTCGACGGTCTACACTGCCAAGCAGTACGGCCCGGACCGGGTGATCGGGTTCACCCCGATCCCGGCCATGTCCATGATCAGTTACGCGGCCGGGACCCGCTTCCTCCAGCTATTGGGGGGCGTGGCCTTAAGCTTCTACGACTGGTATTGCGACCTCCCTCCCGCCTCGCCGCAGGTCTGGGGCGAGCAGACCGACGTGAACGAATCGGCCGACTGGTTCAATGCCTCCTACATCATCGTCTGCGGGTCCAACATCCCGATGACCCGCGCCCCCGACGCCCACTACCTCGCCGAGGCCCGCTACCGAGGCGCCAAGGTCGTGGTCATGTCGCCCGACTACTCGGAAGCAAGCAAGTTCGCCGACGCCTGGCTCCCGGTCGAGCAGGGGCACGACGGCGCCTTCTGGATGGCGCTGAACCACGTCATACTGAAGGAGTTCTACGTGGAGCGGCAGGTCCCCTTCTTCGAGGACTACGTCACCAGGTTCAGCGATCTCCCCTTCCTGGTGAAGCTCTCCGAAAAGGACGGCGCCTGGCAGCAGGGAGAATTCCTGCGCGCCGACGAGCTGGAACGCGCCGCCGCCATCGAGCACGCCGAGTGGACCTGCTGCGTCGCGGACCGCGCGGGCGAGGTGCGGATTCCGCACGGCAGTATCGGATCGCGCTGGAGCAAGCAGGAAGGGAACTGGAACCTCGACATGAAGGACCTGGTGGACGGCGCGGAGATCGACTGCGCCTTGAGCCTGCTCGGCAGGGAAACCCGCAAGGTCCGTTTCCGATTCGAAGGCGAACCGGATGGCCTGCGCGAGGTTCCGGTACTCCAGGTCGCCACCAAGGCCGGCGCGGTGGTCGTCAGCAGCGTCTTCGACCTGATGCTGGCGCAAATCGGCGTGTCCCGGGGGCTGTCGGGCGACTACCCGCGCGACTACGATTCGGATCTCCCCTATACGCCGAAGTGGCAGGAAAAGCACACCGGCATCGCCGCCCAGACCCTGATTGGCATCGCCCGCGGCTGGGCCGAAAACGGCGAGCAGAGCCGGGGCCGGAACATGATCATAACGGGCGCCGGCATCAACCATTGGTACCACAACGACCTGATCTTCCGGGCCGCCATCACCGCGCTCGTGCTGACGGGCGGCGTCGGGAGAAACGGCGCCGGGCTCGCGCATTACGTGGGGCAGGAAAAGGTCGTGCCGCTCGCCCCCTGGGGCTCGGTCGCCATGGCGACCGACTGGGTGAAGCCGTCCCGGCTGCAGAACGCGCCGAACTTCTGGTACCTGCACTCGGACCAGTGGCGCTACGACCGAAGCTACCTGGATTATTTCCAGCCGCAAACCGGCGAGAAACTGCCGCAGCACGTCGCCGACTTCACCGCCAAGGCGGTGCGGCTCGGCTGGCTCCCCTTCGCTCCCCACTTCAACGGCAACACGCTGAAGCTCATGGAACAGGCTAAGGCCGCAGGGTGCCAAAGCGACGCGGAGATCCGCGCCTGGCTGGTGGCGCGGCTCAAGAGCGGCGAGACCCGCTTCGCGGTCGAGGACCCGGACGCCCCGGGGAACTCGCCGAAACTCTGGTTCATCTGGCGGGGCAACGCCATCTCGTCGAGCGCCAAGGGGCACGAGTTCTTCCTGAAGCACGTGCTGGGCGCACCGAACAGCTCCGTGAGCGCCGGGGAGGCGGCCAAGGGGAAGGTGCGGGATGTCGTCTGGCACGACAAGGCGCCGGAAGGAAAGGTGGACCTGGTGGTCGACATCAACTTCCGGATGGACACCTCCGCCATGTACTCGGACATCATCCTCCCCACCGCCACCTGGTACGAGAAGAGCGACCTGAACACGACCGACATGCACTCCTTCGTGAACTGCATGGATGCGGCGGTGCCGCCCGGCTGGGAGTCGCAGTCGGACTGGAAGACCTTCGGCATGATCGCCAAGAAGGTGAGCGAGCTTTCGGCAAAGCACCTGCCGGCCCCCATGCAGGACGTCATCGCCGCGCCGCTTTTGCACGACAGTCCCGGCGAGATCGCCCAGCGCACGGTGCTCGACTGGAAGCTCGGGGAGTGCGAGCCGATCCCGGGTAAGACCATGCCCAACCTCGCGGTCGTCACCCGCGACTACCCGAACCTCCACAACCGCTTCCTGTCGCTCGGGCCCGAGATCGTGCACCTGGGAGCCCACGGCGTGCATTACGAGGCGGGCGACGTGCACGAGAGGCTGCTGAGGGACCTGCCGACCCGCTGCTGGGATGCAAGGAAGTTCGTCGACCTGGAGGACGAGCGGGTGGTGGCCGACGTGCTGCTGGCGCTCGCCCCCGAGACCAACGGGGAGCTGGCGCACCGCGCCTACCAGGACCTCGGGAAAAGGACCGGCAAGCCACTTAGCGCGATCTCCGAGGGGTCCCGGGATTTCCGGATGACCTGGGAGGAGATCACCCAGAAGCCGCGCCGCTTCATCAACTCGCCGATCTGGAGCGGCCTGGTGAGCGGCGGGCGCCCTTACGCCCCCTTCACCCTGAACGTGGAGCACGGCGTCCCCTGGCGCACGCTGACGGGGCGGCAATCGATCTACCTGGACCATCCGTACTACGGCGCCTTCGGCG
>TBL_comb47_HYPODRAFT_10001938_pt1 | contig 26328 bp, 22 predicted proteins | sample TroBogypolimnion_40_FD_10682 | JGI IMG/M metagenome (IMG submission 10682)
GAGTTTGTCGTATCCAAAGAGATCTAAATATAATATCTTCTTCTCCGAACATTGTTTGAACATATATGGATTCACGCCATCCAGATACTTATTTTTATACAGTAGCTTTCCGTCGATTACAAATGGTAAGTGACATGATTTTGACAGAGTATCGAATACATCATCGTTATTTTTATATATACATTTGACTACCTTTTTTCTGTTTTTCGTGTTATTATATGAAACATAAAATTTGTTGTTTAGTTTATTAAACAAATCTGAATCGTATTTTAACAATTGTTTCATATTTTGAATACAACTCATTGTGTGCGATGTTTTCATCTCGTTATACATTATATTGTATAAATCAGGCATTGAATCTAGTGAATCTGACAAGTATGCCAACCCTATAACGGAACCTATGCTTGCACCGGAAATCCGATCTATTTGGATATACTTTCGTTGCTCCAACTCCTTCAAAAAATGAAGTGCGCCTATCAAATAGGAACCGTTAAACAAACCACCATCCAACACTAAATCGATTCTCAAAGGTGTTTTTCTCTCTTTGAATTCGTCTGGAAGATTATCCGCAAGTTTTGTTACATACTGATGTATCATTATACACATCAGTATAAAAATTTTGGGCTATGTTGCCGCGTGTTTTATTTTTTCTTATGTTTCTTAATTGATTTACTATTGCGTTTTTTTGTCTTTTTACTTTGTTTTTTACCTCGTTTTGTGCCACCTCGTTTTTTGCTAGCTCGTTTTGTGCCACCTCGTATAGAAAGTGACCTACCATCTTCATTCATAAGCAACTGTTGAGATGCTGGCGTTCTTAATCTATATATTAAATATCTAACAGCTGGACCTCCCAAACCTGCTCCAGCCATCCAAAGTTGTCTTGTTAAATGTTGGAAAGCCATAGACTGAGTTGTCAATTGCTTTGAAGCCTCATATGCAAGCTCCCTTGTATATCTGTCAAATAAAATTTTTTGTTGTTCAATCACACAATTTTGTGTTCCACCCAAATCGATTACCGTTTTTATAATACCATCTATCAGTCCTAAAACGCCAGTTTGTTTCGTAGAGCAAATTTTAATTGCTTCTGTACTAAAATTCTGGATTGTATAAGTCATTACTTTTGTTGCATTTGAACTAAAAGCTTTTTGCACATCAGAGCCAATATTGGAACAAACCTGATGAAATACATCATACACATAAGCAAAAAACGGTAAATCATTTTGAGGTACAGATTTTATGGTGGCAGTTATTTCTGTTATTAACTTTTTATTTAACTCCCCAATATTACTACCGGTAGTATCAATCAATATTTGATTCAATTGTATAAATGCAAGAAACAGCATAAAAAAACCAAATAATAGTGATACAATTGCATATAAATCATTACGAATAAACGACTTTTTTCTATTGGGTGACTCCACTTCAGTTATTCCATTCCTTTCAGTTACTCCTCCGTTTTGATTCATTGGCATTGAAAACAATATTTTTCGAATCATTTCATTAAAATTATCTTTGTTTAATGTCAAACCAAAATAGTCAAACATTTTATCAAGCTTATCAAAATTTTGTTGAATAAAAATTTCCTCTTGTCTAGTCAATTCTTCTCCTTCTCTGAATGTTTCAGATTCTAACGCACTCGCAAAGTTGTCAAATATTATGTCAATATCGTATTTTGTGATTATTTCACATTTTTTTTCTGCAAGCATAGCCATTATAATATATGCAAATAATTTATTCTCACCTCTACAGTTTTTTTGACTTTTTACATCTTTTCGCATTTAAAATGCACAAATGAAAAATGGTGTAAAACTATTACAGTAGATGTTTTCTCTTTAGGAGAAGTGTGGAGAACCTAGGTTCTCCACCTTGTTCGTCAAATAAAACATAAGTCCAAACAAAACGCTGCTAAATAAATAGCCGTTAATATTGAAATTTCCGTCGGTCGAAAATAGTATCGGAAAGTACTTGAACAATTGACGACGGAAGATAGGTAACTGGAACAGGAAATACATGACAGCCATCAACATGGGTGTCTGGATTTCACTGTAAAGATCGTCCAACGAGTTGTTTCGAGATGATTTCCGATTATATTCACTCATAATATCGGGCCCTTCTTCGTACCCCTTGATATAATCATCCCTCTGTTGCTGAGGCGGAATGTAATTTACCTGAACATTCGGATCGGTGCTGATATTGTTCGTGTTCATGGGAATATCTCGCGATGGAAGCTGGGTGGCCCCACTCGTAGAAGCTTGTTGAAGACCATTGACAATTTGATTGATTGTATTTTGGTCTAAATTGATCGAACCTCCAGGTCCAGGACTAGATACTTCTGATGCATTGATTCGTATATTGCTTCCTCCCCCGCCAGTTGGGTCAGTAGGTAGATCCATAATATTTGTTGTATCGCTCATAAATAGTATGAAGAATGATTGATTATACTATTTACGCAAATTTGTCTAAAAGTCTACAATTTTTTTATTCGCATCGCATTTTGTAGAAACCGGGACATATTTATAACATTTATCACCGTGTTTATAAATTTTATCATTGATTGTTTCTAAAGGTGGTGCATGAAACACGATGCATTTCTTACCCTCGCATACTTTTCTAAACAATGACGCCAATCCAAGTCCGATCAACATCGACATGAGATATTTCCCTGTCTGCGTACGAACAAATTTACCAAATTCGACCATTGTATATATACTATATGGATATTATCTAAGCTTGGATGGGCAAAGTACTGATGAGTGATTTATCCTTGGGACATTCAACTTCAACTGGATCGAACAAGAAACAATTATCGGCATTATCTTTGAATAATACCTTGTCTGCGTTTTCCGGGCTAGGGTATATGAAAATCGTTTTTATTTCGGGTCCAAGGACATAAACGAAGAATATACCAATGGCAAAACTTATGAGAAATACTGGAAGAGAAATATAATTCAATAACATTACTATATTGTGATATTTAATTTATTCCAGCAATTCATATGAATCATCATGTATCGATATTTCATCGCCAATATTTATAGCTTCGTTTGATTCTTCATCACCGGATTCTTCTGCATCATTGTCGATATTTTCTTGTTTTAGTTTTACTTCTCCTTTTGTGTTTTTTACAATCTTCGCATCAACGAGAGCAACCTCTAAACTATTGATCGTTTGTGGTTTTTGGAACAAGTGATATGTCTCATCATCTTCATAATACCAAACCATATTCTGCTTATATTTCAAATGCATGATCTCTTTTAATTGCGGTTTTAATTGCTCTGTATAAACCTTGACAGCGGAAATCACATTTTGTTTCTGATTATCGTCGTCCTCTTCATTGAATTTTCGTATGTAATCTTTAATCTGGTGAATCGATTGATAACTATCCCCAATGAGTTTGTTTAATTGTTCTTTTTCTATCTTGTTATCTACCTTGTCATAGTATATCTTGGAATAGTATTCAATGCTTCCTGTATGGTCATTCACTTGCTGCTTGAGCTCTTCAAAATGTTCGATCGTTTCATCGGTTTTCGTGTATCCAAATAATAATTTGTTTTTACCTTCTATGATTCGCTGTTTTACTAACTCAAGCTCCTTCTCATCGTGCGAGAGAATGTCCTGGATAATCTCATAGCTCCCTGTAAGTATTTCAATATTCAAATCGCAAGGGTTGGAAACGACACCACATTTCGCAGTTAGAATGCGAGACAATACCTTTTCATCGAAAACAGCTGAAAAAATGCTACCACCTTCTCTCTTACAATTCACACATTTGGGTTTCAGGTTGTGTAAGCGCTTACGCATATCCTTTTTTTTACTCTTCTTCTTAAGTATATCGAGCTTTTGATTTCTCACGCTTGTTTCGTAAGCTTCTTTCATTTTGTAATATTCATCAAACAGTGTTGTCATTGATATACATACTTATTTTATTTTTGTATTTATAGCGTCAAATTCGCTATCCCAGGAAGGCAGGCCCGTAATCAATTCTTGATGTGCGCGTTTTTTCGTCTCTTGGAATTGCTTTATCTTCGACAAAATGTATTGTTGTTTTTCTCTATTTTGTTGATCAACCTCTGCTGGAGTCAATCGCCCTTTGTATTTGTATAACAAAATTACGGCTAAAATCAATAAAAATACTCCGAATACAGAAATATTGAATACCCAGTTATAGAATTGGGTTCGCGTGACATGACATTGTTTGAGCGTCTGGTTCAAGAAATATTTTACACCAGGCTCAGTTAATACTGGTTTAGAGAAATAATCATTTTCTATGGGATTATTCATAATACATTACTGTTTATAATAATAAATTAATTTATTCGTAATAAGTATATGGATAGTAGTGCTTATTTCAATACAATTGCATTCTTATTAACCACCTTACTGTATGCTCTTGCTATGAGACCAACTCTTAAACTTGCTACGATAGAAGATACAGATATTAATACATATCTCGATTACAAATCAAATAAGTTTATGTATTTAGGTGCATATTTTATACTAGTAACCCTTGTCCAGTTTAGTGTTAATTCTTCTATTATTACATCCAACTGTGGTGGTAGTATAAAAGAAAATTTTGGTGCGGCAGGTATATTGACATTTATTCCGTGGATTTTGATATTTGGTGTTATCATACTCATATTGATTATATTTCCTGGATTAAAAAGTGCATTCTCTGATGTGGTTGGTTATTATGTTGTTGCAAACAAAGCGAATGTTATTTTGACTGAACTCTTAATCGATTCTCGTGTCGAATCTAATTTGGCAAATGTTAAAGAGGAAGACAAAAAAGGTATGTATTTAGCAGCTGACGCAGTTATCAAAATTATCGGCAATAACGCAGTTCTTATAAATCAGATATATCCTGAAAATTTTATTAGTTACTGGAACACATTATTACCTTTGATTAAACCGGAACAACGAAATAATCGTGATCTTAAAAGTAGGTTGTTCGACTTGGTTGTAATGCGTGACTCCGTTGGTGAAATTATGTGGTATGTTTATACGGGAGTATTGCTGACATTTTTGGTAGGGCTAAAGATTGCATCGAGGGGGTGTAATAGTACTCCAGAAACAATGGCGGAGAATTTACAACGCTTCAAACAAGAACAAGTTGTGGATACGACTACACAGTCTCCTAAGAAATAATAAAATTGAAGAAAATTTTATATTTGTTTTTGTTACAAATATAAAAACATACACATACACATAATAAATGTCTTCGGTTAGTAATATTCAATCAGACAATTCCGCTTTCACACCATTTGAAAAGAATAAATATAGAGTTGTTTCATCAAAACTACCCGAAATTGATCAACCTGTCAATCAACATCAAATGAAGGAAGCAATTAAGAGTGCTAGACAAAATAGAAAAATGATATTCAATAATATTCGAATGTTATTTAAGGAAAATGTTACTCGTGTATGGCCATGTTTGAAGGAAAATGAATAGAGCGAATTCGCATTGTTCTAAACAATGTATATATAATATTGTCTCACAAGAACTAATACATAAAATGGTGTCTTTAAATAGAATCTTTTTTCTCGGTGGTTTGTTAAGTATATCAAAAGATGAATGTTCGACAATGACATTGTAATCGCGTACAATGCATATGCTGTTTCAACACTAATATTGTGTTGTTTGGCGAGTACATACATGTTATACATTCCAGATCCAATTTCTGCAATTGCCAACCCGCGCACATCATCTGGCGTGCGCGAATAACCAATACAACCAATAACACTAATAATGTGATGAATTGCAAATAGAGATTCGATATTGTATAAAAAATCTTTCAATAATAAACAACAAAAAAGAACATTGAATAATCGTATGCTTACAACATTTGATATGGGTAACAGTGACAATTGGGCAGCGATTTGTATTTCCACTGGGAAATCTTGCATATGATATTAGATGATTCTATTGCTCTAAATCATAATTGTTTAGATTTATTGTATTCATATATTTATATCATGAATACGATAAAGGATAGTTGGGATGATGATGACGAAGAAGACGATTCACCGCAAGTAATTATAACCCAAACGGAACAAATGAAATTGGAGAATCGTAAGAAAGAGGAAGAGGCGGACCATGATCTTACCGAAGATTTGTTTGTGATGAGCAAGCAAACCAAACATGATATTGCGATAAAAACTCAACCCAAACATTTGCCTCCAAAACCCAAAACAAGAGAGCTAGTATCTAAAAAGGATGAGAACGAGAGAAATATCAAGGCGATGGTTGCTGTAAAAAAACAGGTGGCTGTAAGCAAACAGAAACATGCAACAGTCTTTGGACACGCGGAACTAGATGAACTACAGGATGAATACTGCGATTACGAAGATAGATACTAACTAACTAAAGGAACCGCGGATACGCTACGAAATACATGACCGCTAGATAAGATAAAATTCCTAAAATAAGAGATAGTAACCAGATCGGTAAAATAGTTTTGTTCTTGTATCCAACACCGAACTCACGTATGCTCCCATCTTGATTGTATAAAAAGGCTGGTTTCATAAATTGGATCGCTGCGAATAAAATTATAAATAGTAGAATAGATACAGTCGGAACATTTTGTTGTATGTAATGGCGAAGAAACATTATCTTATATATATCCACTTTTAAAAAAGTGTAGCAAAAACCCACTTTTAAAAAAGTGGGTTAAAAACAATATTTTACACATTTGGACATTGAAACCGCCCATTTTGGTTATTTTATTGAATAACCAAAATATATTTATTGTTCTTCGCCTTCTTTCGCACCTGGCATTGTGAGTGATAAAATGAAATCGCTTAATATTTCATAAAATGTCATCGTATATATTTCTATATATGTATATAATCTTTATGCTGTTTTATGGGCGTTTTCAATGTCCAATGGTGTAAAAGGTGGTTGAGTAAAAAATCGAAGATGTAATGGTCTGAGTCTATTTGAAATATATTTGGTTTTGGATCCACCTTTTCTAAAGGCGGATTTCTAAAGATGGAATTATTGATAAGAATCAAAATCGTCGGCCTCATACCCCTCTGGATCCCCATTATCATAGTCTTCCGTCTGGCGGCTCATGTCATACACATCATTATCAATTGCTTCCGCCGCTGCAGCTTCCCCGACAAAATCGTCCAAAAACAAGGAGATATTCTCATCATTCACATCCCGGTTCTTCTTCCTTAAATTTCTCTCGAGATTGTCCATCGTCTCTGTGAATTCAAAGTTACGATCATATGCATCGCGGTCGAAAACCGTGTAACTCTTCTCCAGACCCTTGCCCCACGCCTCTAATTTATTGATTTTCAGAACACGATCGACCTCCTTCTCGTCGTCGCTCATTGCTACCAGCCTATCCATCATCAAATGTTTCTCCTTCTCCTTCAGTTTGAACACCTTGTCTAAAATATCATCGTAAGAAATATCGATCGCGTCCTTGTGATTGTCCATTATCGAGAGAAACGAGAACATCAAATGAGCTGTGCTTCGTTTCAAATCCTTCAAGTTCCCCTTCTGTATGAACATATCTGTATCGTCTTCCACCGAATCGTCCATATTTGCATGTGTTTCTTCATCTTCGACAAATTCGAGTGTGAGCAATTCATCGGTTTCAATCTTTTTCATCTTTTTTGGGACGATCATATCCATTTTATTCGTCAAATCCATGTACTTTGAGAGGACCATTAACAAGTAATATTCAAATAACTGCTTGGCGATGCGCTCGCTTAAAATCGGGAAGTTAGGTTTTCGTTCGTCGTCGTATGTTGTCGAGAGACACGGGGTCTCGTTTGCAAATTGAGACCATACCTTACAATCCTCCTGCACCTTGAATAACAACTTAAACAGGATATCCGAACCATAAAATACTTTCAAGCTCGCGTAATATTCAACAATCTTCTGTTTGATCTTACCTGTTTGGATGTCGGATAACCCCCAGTATTTCGGTATCACTGTTTCCAAATAATCGACATTGTTCAAAATAATATTGGGAAAAACGCTGACAAACATATTGACAAAGGTCTTGAAGAAATTCAAGTTGTTGTAGATCGACTCATTGGAAATCTTGCTATCCTTGCCGCGCGTCGATTTATCAGAAGACCAGTCGGACATTGTTTTCACGAATCGCGAGAAGCGAGCGGATGTCTTGTTGTCCATTTTCTCTCCATAATTATCCTGAACAAACTTGATCAGTTTGATTTTCAGATCGGAAATGTTCTTGTTCAAGAATGTATCAAGATCCTTTACTTGGTCAGACATTTTATCGCCGACGACATCATATGTGTCAATGACATCCGATATAAGAGTCTTCAATGCAGGATCAATTTCAACTTCATCACCTGCATTCAATGTTTCCAAAAGCTTCGTCAGACGATAAACCGCCGAATTATTTGAATCATCCATCAGAACAGATACTTGATTGTTGGATGCCTGGAGTTGGAGAAGCTTCAAAAAATCTTCGTCCGAATATTTGTGTCCTTGTTCTTTCAATTTTCGAATCATCTCTCCGAGAGAATCAATCGGATTGATTTCAGGTTTTTCCTTGCAAATTGACAACAGCGAATCCGGAATCGGCACATTCGTCTTGAACTTGCAGAAATGTATGAAAGCCAAGTAGATTGTTCTCTCACTGAATACTTGGCTAACAGGTGGATATATGTTCTTGGTGTTAATACTGCTAATTACTTGACACGCTCGAGAAATGGATGTGATGTCGGACATCAAGAGTGAAAGCTTACCAACGATTTCGTTGTACTGTTGGATTGTTTGATCCTCGTTCATGAAATATTGGATTGTGTTCTCATCCTTTTTACCGTAACAACAGGAATTCTCCAAATAGGGTTCATTGTACGAATTTAAGAGAATAGCCTCCTTTTTTGAGACAATTGAATGGATCTTCTCTTGAATCGCAAGAGAGAACAAAATAATCTTTGAATCGATCACTAACAATTTCTCCGCCTGTTTCCGGGAACCGCTCTTGAAATCTTCCATCAGATTGTTCTTGAATTCAGTTGAAACATTCGACAACCCCTTAATCTCTATTTTAGAGAGAGGCGGGAGAAACCCGGACCAGTTGTACATATTATATTGTTCTGGGACAACCTCGCTTTTATCGAACAACAAATGCTCGGTCTTTTCCTGGATTTTACGGATGACATCGGGTATCGCGAGCAAAAAGTCAGTAGTATAGTCCTTGATTTCATCGCGGATGGTCGTTTCTTTCACTTTTCGCAAAACAATCCACGGGTTCGTGCTGGACTTCTTGATTTTATACACGACGCATGAGATATACTCGACAGCCCTCAAGTCTGACGCATCGTCAAATGGAAACCCTTTGAAAGACCTTGCACAGTTCGGGTATGTCTTACGCGTCTTGATCGATGGAATCGCCGTTTGAATTGCGATCAGCAGCATTCCGAGAGAACAGTACAAGAGATGTGTATTGTAAAAGACATCGAATGACGGAATTGATTTACCCTTCTTCAGTGCATTCTTCTCCTCTATTTCATATTGTGCTCTCGATGGAATGTTTTTCAACGACGACAATACACTATTCACAATGAAGAGCTTCTGCGAAGCTATGGTGACGCCCATGGCGAACGAAACTGTATCAACGACATTGGAAACAATTTTGGATTCAGGAGTATCGAATGTCATCTTGTTTGCTGTTCCTGTACCAGAAATTTCTATATCTTTTTCCAAGACGGATCGCGTGGATGCTTTGAATCCGGACTCTTCGTATCCCTCCTCGACATCGAGATCAATCGAACAGAAAGGCCAACCACTGTGCTTATCCACCCACTTATCACCGTCGTCGCTCTTCTTTCCAATCTCGGTCTTCAGTTGCTCAATGTAATCAGCATAATTGTCACGGTCGGTGAGGAAAACAGTCGCCATATTGAAACGGAATGTAGGCAACAACTTGACATTTGTATTAATGCAATACAACCAGTGTGGGGTTTCGAGGTCGCCCAGCGGTCCGAGCCCCGTAGTTATCGCCTTTCGTGTGAAAGCTTTCACGAACCGAACAATGTCGTGCTGTTTTTTGATGAAATCGCCCTCCCCAAGAATCAGGTTGCGGATCTTCATATAGGGAGAAACTGCAACCACAACATCTTCGTCTCCCTTTGCTAGAGCCAGTTTTTGGTTATTGTATTTCAACATGTTCGCAATTCGAATTCGTTTCTGTGAATCGATGATTGAAACAAGATATTCATATCGCGCGTTCAATCGGTCCTTGTTCGCCTTGTTGGTCAATATATACTTCTCGTCGAACTCATCAAGAATATCTCCCAGCATATCGTTTTTATTCTTTGCACCAACAGAACTCATGGGCTGACAGTTTGCTCCGTCGGAGATGCACATCTTCTGCAAATTGCAAAGTATATCGTCACTGTTGCTAACAAGATCATCGACAGGTTTCTCGGTTTTCACCCACTGGTTTTTCTCTCGAATGTAGTAATCGAACTCGTTGGAATAATTACCAGTCGATGATTTGTAGTCCTTGAACAAGAGCGCATATTGGCCGTCATTGACCAGCTTGTATCCACTAATCAGGGTTTCGGCAAGATACTCGGCTGCATTTTTGGACAATTTCTTCTTCTTTTCTAGATCCGCTGCCAAATGTTTTTGGAATTCATCGTGCTTCATTCGCGAAACGGCTGCTTCGTAATCGTCGATCAAATTGTAATCGGTCTTATCGAAACGCTTGTCAAAGTATATATCGCGCTTGTTGTCCTGTTCAAGTTCTTCAATGTTCGCATACCCTTTTGCGATGACGACCTTATCGCAAGTTTCAGACTCCTCGTTGTCTTCTTCGGTTTTCTTCTTATTCTCTTCTCTCGTCTTTGTAAAGATACTCGACAGATCATCGGATAAGATAAGATTTTCATTCTCAAGCGACAATGACGCAGCATATAGTCTTGATAAATCTGCGGTAACAATTTTCCTAAAAGCTTCCTGTGTCGTAATATTGTCGCCTAACGAATATGAATCTTTAATCGCATCGCGGTATTTTCCACTAATATCATTTACAAGTTCGTTCAATTGTTGATTCGACGACCCTCTCAATTGTGCAAAAATCTTTGATCGCTCCACATAATTCTTGTTGTAGTTATAAAGTTGAACGCGGATGAACTTGGTGATATCGAGATACTGCGAGTAGGTGAGACTGTCAGTATAAACGAGGAACGGCTCCAAGCAAGTGATCACATCAACGATTGTCAGTTTGCCTTTCATATACTTTTTCATGAGACTGAATAGCTCTTTTGTCCTTGGGACAATTCGTTTAACAAACTCTTGGTAAATATCGTTTTTATTGTATGAATTCAATTTCTCGAGGTTCGCATATACAAAGTTCTTGATATTATTCACGAATTCATTTTCTCCATACGTCATGTCAGTATCGCCAACGAATACGGACTGGACTGTTGTCTTTTGCTTCAACAAACGCCACAAGTGAATGAATGTCTGATTCAACATCGCCTTCTCCATTATATTCGTACCAGGCAAACCGAGACGAGAGAAACGAACTACTGGTTCGGGGAGTGTCAAAAATGACTGGATTGATAAAATGTCGTTTGGGGTCATACGAACAGGTTTTGGAAATCGTGAATCTTCAATCAAATCTAGACGCGTAAGGCCTTGATTGTACCTTTCAACCACGAATTTTCGAACATTGATTGCATTGCTTCCGACGACCGACGACTTCATACCATCCAAGTTGTTGATCACAACTTGTAGATCTCTGCCAACCGCCTTGTCAGCAAGGATATCGTTTGCGACTTCTGAATCAATTGACTTAAACGGCGTAAAAAAAGGATCGATTTGATTGTACAGGGTTGAGTATTTGTTGTACTGAAAGCTGTTTGACTTGTACTCATCGAGTTTATCCATTAGGAACTTTGTTTCTGCGCTCATTTGCAACGGTTCAACGTCATCGGTTGTCATCGTTTTCTTGTCTTCCAATACATCATACACCTTTCGGATGTTTTTCACAACGGGAACAATCCAATACAAGTTGGTGTCCAATTCAGTAAAGTATCGCGTAAGTGGTTTGTAATCAATACCCTTGACGAGTTTTCCAACGACATTCCCATTGGCGTCGAACTTGGAGAATTGCATTCTCAGTTGCTTGAACCGCTCAATCATCAAATGGATTTTCTCCATTGTGAAATCTGTTCGTTTATTGCTGGGTATCGTGGATAACAGATCATCCAGAAGATCCGTCACTTGGGCGTCGATACTATATCTTTGTTTTTCTCGAGAGACATCGATCAAATATTGAATGGGACCCAACTCTTCTTCGAGGAATACAACTTGATCCGCATTCAAAATAATTTCTCTCAATTGATCCTTTATATTCTTCACTTGAGGAACCGATTGTGGTGTTTCGTCTCGCTGCTCTCCCTCTCCAACAACCTCCATTCTGCGAAGTTCCTCGTCTCCAAACTCCTGACCGAATTCTGATAGATCTTTCTCTAAAGCGGCTTGTTGTTGTTTTGGCGGCTCATCGCGAATTTCAATGGATTTCAGCTCCAAATATTCAGGAACTCCTTTGTATTCAAAATCAATGTAAAGAACATCGTTATCAATTGTCTTAACCTCGATCATATCATTTTCCAAATTGGTGATTTGACCTACAAAAATCACAGGAGTGTCGCCCTCAAATGTCATATTTATCCAGACGCCGGTAATGAGCCCATTTTGCCTTGCAAAGCCCAGTTTCGGATTTCTGCTCACAAGCACGATCTTGTTAATTGTGTCGTCGCCAATAATACCATCGTTGATCGGCAGTTCATATTGTTTGAATGTTTTGGTGTTAATTAATTTCATTCGCAGTTCATCGATATAATCAATGAGAAAGACACTGTTGTTGAAATCTTCGTCTTCAGGGTTAGACAATCGGACGATATCACCCAGTCGCAATTCAATTTTCTGTTTTTCTTCATTTGTTGGTTTGTTTGCTTCAGCTTCGTTGTCCATCGTCTCTATAATTGTTGTAGAAATTTATATCTAAACAACACTTCAAAAAATTAAACATATTGAACCGGCATAAAGACAAATCGAAATAGAATAATAATATGGTACTAAATTCAATGCATAGTTATGATCTGTCTTCAATTATTGGGAAGGATGACAACCACATTAAGTTTCAAACGATGAATAGTTGCACGGTTCATCGATATGACAAGAAAGCATTGAGTCCTGATAAGATTTCTACATATGGACTGTGCCGTTCTGTTATTACTGATGCGAACAATAACATTGTTGCATTTTCTCCTCCCAAGTCGCTGCCCTTCAACGACTTTATTGCCAAGTATCCAGACACATCCCAGATAGTTGCGACTGAGTTTGTCGAGGGCACGATGATCAATGTGTTTTGGTCGAATGGGGAGTGGGAGATTGCATCGCGCAGTAATATCGGGGCGACGAATGGATTCACAAAGACATTTCGTGATATGTTTTTCGATGCGACGCGCACATGCAATTTGGAATTGCATACGCTTCCGACCGAATTTAGTTATAGCTTTGTGCTGCAGCATCCCGATAACCGAATTGTTGTCCCGATCGGGATGCCCGTCCTCTTCTTGATTGCGGTGTATAGCTATCATGGCGCAGTTGTCAAGAGTCACGACCCATCCGAATTCCCCGAGTTTAATGCAACTCTGGTGAGACGCCCTGCGATCTATGAATTGACGAGCTATCAAGACTTTGCAGAGAAGACCAAGACACTCGACTATACCTACTTGGGAGTTATGTTGTCGAATCCTGCGACTGGAGAGCGAACGAAGATCAGGAACCCTAACTATGAAAAGGTTCGTCATCTGAAGGGCAACCATCCCAAGCTCCAATATCAGTACTTGTGTTTGCGAAAGGCTGGTAAGATAAGCCAATATTTGCAATATTATCCGGAAAGTAAGCAAGAGTTTTCCGAGTTTCGTGACAAGGTTCATGAATTCACTCGCAAGCTGCGCGACAATTACATTTCGTGCTACATTCGAAAGGAGCGACCGCTGATGGAGTATTCAGATGAATATCGGACGCACATGTATAGCCTTCACCAGATCTACAAGAACAATCTGAAGCCGAACAATAAGTTCCTTGTATTCGAAGATGTCGTGAATTATGTGAATGAGTTGCATCCGAATTTGCTTATGCACTCTCTGAATTATTCCACCTTTAATAAAGGTGAAGCCAAAACCAAAGGTGCAACCAAAAGCGAAGCGACTATAAACCGCGGCAAAATTGTACGCGATGCGAATGAGGAAGATGTGTCGGCAGTTGCTTAAACAGTTCGTCGCTTTAATTTGCAGACTGAATATGAAAACGGTTGGATAGTGCGAAATAGGTTGTCGGCCATATCAGCCATCCAAGATGGTAAATTTTTATTCTTGAAATAAGTGTGCATGAAATGCTTATAATACGGACCAAATGTCTGGTCTGTAATGTCGATGTATTCAACAATTTCAAATCCGGCATCGATCATTTGCTGTTTCCATTCATCTTGGCTAATCAAATTTTGTTTGGGGATATGGAGAAAGTCTGAAAATATTTTTAAAAACAAATCATTTATTATGCTTTGTTTGCATCGACTAATAAAATTATTCGTCGGTAAATCCTTATTCAGTAGAATATCGCTGATCACGAAAACTCCGTCATTCTGTAAGACTGAATTTACATTTGCGAAAAATTTGGGGCGGTCTGAATAATGAAATGCCGACTCAAGCGAAAAGACAACATCAAATTGCCCCGGAGAGTATTGTTCGTCGAGTTTCATTGCATCGCAAGTTTCGAATTTGAGTTGCTGATCGCTGATGTTGCGTCGATTGCGACGCTGTATTGCTTCCGATATCTGAATTTCTGATATATCAACTGCGGTAATGTGAGAATCGTTTTTTAACTGTTCGATCCAAGTGATATCCTGCTCACCATAACCGCATCCAACATCGAGTATTTTTATATTTTTCTGATCAGTTTTTATATCGGCTTTGTCGAACATCAGTTTTGCTAAATTTTTATTTGCGCTATAAAGATCTTGGTTCTCATTGTCCCAGAATCCATAATTCATAAAATAATTGTCTTCGCTAACAATTTGAATGAAATACTTCAAATAGTAATCATAAACAATTGTGTCATTCACAACGAAATACTTTTTGAGAATGTAAATATAGTATTGGTATGATAAAATACAAAATGTCACAATCACAAAAAAAATTAATACATAATTCATATGTATTGATTCTGTAATTTATAATATATGTTTTTAACGAAATTCCATTTTATCAAAAATAGAATAACAAAAAAAATTGAGGCTTGAATTGCGTATAATAATATAATACCAAACAACTAAAATCAACGAATAAAAAAACTAAATGAGCTCTTCTATCTATATTCCCCGCGTTGGCATAAACTGCGACGAGATATTCATGCGGAATGCATTCGATAAACTTGGAATCGGAACCGTTCGGCGCATAGACTTCGTCCCGATTGAGTCGAACTCCCGAACCAAAAAGGCGTTCGTCTACATTTCCTCGTATTACACAACCCAGCGCGCATTCGAGATCCAGGAAGCACACACCAACAACAGAGCGTACTGGGTGTTTCCCAACGGTGAGTCGTCGAAATACTGGATCCTGTTGAAGAACAGATGTCACACGATCCCCGAAACAATGAATAATATTCACCAGCTCGACCAGAACTTGAAAAAGTTCGTTCGCAACCAAACTGCGCAAATCGACGACCTTCGCGAATCGAAGGAGCGGATGGCCGAGCAAATCGACGACCTTCGCGCGTCGAAGGAGCGGATGACCGAACAAATCGAACGCCTTCAACAGACAGCCGAGCAGCTTTTCGGGTACATCAATCTAAACGACGAGCAGTTTGACACATTCTGCGATGTGTTGTATGACTATGGTAATTTGGCGGACATGGGTCGCGAGTGTTTATTCTGCACTTACAAAACGACGGAGTTAAAGAAACAAGACGAGGATGACGATGACGATGATTACACGAAATACGAACAATATAAACGAGTAAATCGTTGATAATAATACTCATCACGAATAAAATTATACCTACCAAAGAGAAAATTTGTAAAAAATATTAAACATGATCGTAAATTTACACGATCGTGCTTAATATTTTTTATTTGATATCATATTTAGAACACACTTGCATCTGACTTGATTGTTCAAACAATTTATTTTGATTTGTATCCATCAGATTTGAGTATATTACCGAATAACTTCTGGCACTTGTCATACACTTGAATAGCATTCGCGATACACTCCTTCAAATGCCCTTTGATAGTGGTTCGATCCGTCGGCTGTAAATATGCAACACGAATAATGCTATCGGGATCGTGTGGATGCATCTTTCGGAAACCGCAATATGACAACACTTTTTCTTCGTCATCCTTATCAAAGAACTTTGCATACATGAAATACTCTATTATCTTACCAATCGTGTAGTCCTCATTCTCCAAAATGATATCGAAACAATTGGACATTGTGTTCTGCGAAATATTGATCTTTAGCCCATCTTCCTCAATCATTTTATCCAGTCCGCGCAACCTGTCATTCAAAATATCACACCCCATATTGAGAAGCTCCATATTTGTATAAACCCCCACACTTTCCAGAGTAAAATCGTAACTGTCCTTCTTGACAATACGCGCACCCTCTAGCAACAACCAGTTCTTAGACTCAAAGCCGTCAATGTCCTTCTCGGTCTTCCCCTCATCCTTCCAGTCCTTGCGCTTCTTATTCAGCATCACATCCTGCTCCTTTGTATCAACTGTGAATCCGTATGCACAAGTCGCAACTGCCGAGAACATCCCGTCCTCTTTAGCAGATCCTATCGAGAACTCGCAAGTCAAATGAATCTTCTCCCCAGGAATCTCATCGGAAATTCTAGGACGCAATCGAACAAAATCGATATAGTCTCCGGTGTAGCTGTCGGACGGGAATATCTTCTTGTTGTCAGCGTCGCTTACTGGCTTTCCGGTGTCAGTACTCTTCACGACAAAGTCCTTTGTTGTAACAACCATCGTCGTATCGGACAGATTTTCCACATTCAGCTCCATGTAATATTTAGTAGAATCAAACTCCTTCAAATTATTAATGTGGATGGGAATGCAACTAAGTCGTTGCTTCAGAATCTCGTTGTTTAGACGAGTCGTGTTTGTCAAAATCGTTGATCGGTTTTCTCCATAAGGGGCAGTTCGGAATACTACCATTGGGATGTCCGACATGATAGTTCTACGCAGACCGTTTGCCAAGCTCACATTTACACCACTGATGGTGAAAGACATAGTGTCATCGGCGTCAGAATTAAGAGTGATACGAGGATCCATTGTTCTTGTATGTATTGTTGATATATTTAATTCAAAATAACTAAATCAATTTTATTTTAGCGAACAACCTAGGTTATCCGCACCTCTCCTAATTTGATAATTATACGAGAATCATAATTCTATGATTTTACTTCAATTTTGCAACAACTTTTGATGATTTAGCCATATATTCGATGCTTTTTTTGGCTTCACATTCGGGAAAGGTGGATTTTGCTCCATTTTTTCCAAAAGTGGATGAATGAGTTAAATATTCGTTCCAAATAACTAAGTATAGAACAAATGAGCATGATTTTATATTATAGTAACTTCTGCGAGCATTCTAAAAAGCTCTTACAGACAATATCGAAGCAGAATATGCAAAAGGATATCCATTTTATATGCATTGATAAGAGAGTTAAGGAAGGCAATAAGATATTCATTGTTCTTGAGAATGGTCAAAAGATTGTCATGCCAGAGAATGTGAGTCGTGTCCCCGCCCTCTTGTTGCTGACACAGGGGTATCAGGTTTTGTATGGAGAGGCTATTTTACAGCATATGAAACCGACGCAAGAGGTGGCAGTTAGAAAAGCCACACAAAACAATTTAGAACCGATGGCATTTTCATTTGGCGGGGGGTCCAGCATTGCATCGGATCATTATAGTTTCTTGGATATGGATGCAGATTCACTTAAGGCGACTGGGAATGGGGGGGTGAGACAAATGCACAATTATGTGGATTTGAATTATGCCGATCAAATTAGCACGCCGGTTGATGAGACGGAATACAAGAAGGTTGCTAGGATGCCAGAGGGTCTGACTGTGGAACAGTTGCAGGAACAGCGCAATAATGAATTGACAAAGATAACCGGGGGACGAAAACAACCGTTTTGAAAATTTAATATCTTGAAAAATCGTTTAAAAAGATTTTAACTAAAAATATATACAAGTAAAATGTCATCTGCAAATATTCTAACCGCTTTTAATGATCACTTTGTTGAATTTGTCACTGATGTGCATCGTGTATTCCCGAACGACAAGGATATTATCGTTGCGAAGAATGCCTTGTTGATGATTCGTAAGATGAACCCGAAGATGATAATCAATCTGTGGAACGAGTGTGTTGTTGGTAAATACAAGGGTGAAATAGAGCATGGAGATATTAGCTTTTTCATCAGTAAGGACTATTCGCATGATTTAGCTGGCTCGAATAATTCGGATAAAATTAATAATGCGATTGACCGTCTTAGGGAACCGATCAAGCAGATGAATCCTGAGGAGCAGGGGAAGGCGATGAAATATATTCAGAACCTTACCAAGCTGGCAGACATTTATGAGGCGGGTGCCTAATACACCTTTTCTAAAGGTGGTTTTTATCAATAGTCATCACCTTAGCAATCTTCTTCATGATTTTGTTTTCACTATCAAAATCATTAAACTTGGAACCGCCTCCCATGGCTTCGATAACAATCTTGTTATAGATATCAGAGTACTTTGAATTTCCATTATTGCAATCTGGGTATTTCTCTTTGAATAATCTTGTATTTTTACTGTTTCGGAAGGCTACACTCTTGATCATCTTTCGCAGCTTCTTGTTATCATCCTCGTCCTTTTCCCAAACACCGCCGTCCTTGATATATATAGTTTCTCTCTTTGGATCAGTGCAATGAACCGGTCTCTTAGTAACATCGAGCGCTTTTAGGTTTTTGATTATGATATTGGAGATCCCTTCCACATAACCAACTTCCCCAACATGTTCCAAATCAGAAAGCTGAAGATTGATAGAATTTACAAAATCTGTTATGTTCATAGCATCCTTGCAGTCCTCGTTCAAAAACACTTGCAAGTTGAATGTCTTGTTGTGAGAGTTTATATGATTGTTGTTATTTGTTGTATTGTTAGTATGTTTAATAGCTTCGGTAAAGGTTTCACACATTTTCGTATTCTGTTCAATGAGTAACTCCTTAAATTCTTGGTTTTGTTTAATCAGTTGGATTATTATTTCAGATTCGGTTTGTTTTTCATCTTGGTTTATCGTGTCATATTCTACAGAACCTTTGCAAAGTTTTTTATGTTTGCATAACCCAGATAAATAGTTATATTTTCTCCCACAATGACACTGAAATTGGTGTTGATCTATTCCATTATCCTTGTTATCCATTTTTTTATCCAAAATTATCCGTTTGTGTTTAGGTGTTAAAATATGTCGATCATATTGACTTTGTCTTATGGTTTTATAGTCACAATCAAAACAAACAAATTTGGGTTGAACTTTATCGAACTTTTTGTTATCCACTAGTTTTAATGTAGTGATATTATTATTTAAGCATCGTTTTTTATGGTTATTTGTTTTGTTATGATGTTCTAGTTGTTTAAATGTATGACAATTTACTTTGCATACACTACACACATGAGTTTCCTTTGTTGATACTGATTCGATAATAGATGATGGTTTTTCCTTTGGCTTAGGCATTGGTTCAATACTATTCAATGTTGCATTTAATGATATAAAATACTCTTGCTCCTTTTGTCTTGCTTCATAATGATCGTAACAATTAAAAAAATTTATTATTTCCATTCTCCAGTTAGACCAACCACCCTTTTCACGAATTGTATTGTATAAATTACAATCATAGTTGGATGATTTTGGATTAATGCATCCTTGTTTGTGAGCATGTTTCCTTTGAACAAAGTTTGTTGTATGACCTACATAGAGATCTTTTATTTCAGTGTCCTTACAAGTAATCTTGTAAATGATAGTATTACTGTAATCAATCTCAGTCTTTGGCATTTATAAATTATATTTTAAAAAAATTTTGTTTTAATCTTAATATGTTTAAAATAGTAATAAGATTTTCCTAAACTTTCGTGAATTAAAACAAAATAAAAATTTATCGTCACAAACTGATAATTATTTTTTTGGTCACCAGACGCTAAGAATTTTTATGGTCACAAAAATATCGATTTTCAAGACTTTAACCGGCCTTTTCAAAAATGGACATTTATAAATGTCCAAAATCGATTTCCGAAATCACTTTTGGGAATCAAAAATCGATGATTTTATATATATTATTGTTTTTCCTACTTAAAGAACAAAAACCCATAGACCTTCTCGCTTTTACGGTCGCTACGCTTTTACGGTCGCTACGCTTTTGGCACCACCTTTTCTAAAGGTGGTTTTTATCAATAGTCATCACCTTAGCAATCTTCTTCATGATTTTGTTTTCACTATCAAAATCATTAAACTTGGAACCACCTCCCATGGCTTCAATAACAATCTTGTTATAGATATCAGAGTACTTTGAATTTCCATTATTGCAATCTGGGTATTTCTCTTTGAATAATCTTGTATTTTTACTGTTTCGGAAGGCTACACTCTTGATCATCTTTCGCAGCTTCTTGTTATCATCCTCGTCCTTTTCCCAAACACCGCCGTCCTTGATATATATAGTTTCTCTCTTTGGATCAGTGCAATGAACCGGTCTCTTAGTAACATCGAGCGCTTTTAGGTTTTTGATTATGATATTGGAGATCCCTTCCACATAACCAACTTCCCCAACATGTTCCAAATCAGAAAGCTGAAGATTGATAGAATTTACAAAATCTGTTATGTTCATAGCATCCTTGCAGTCCTCGTTCAAAAACACTTGCAAGTTGAATGTCTTGTTGTGAGAGTTTATATGATTGTTGTTATTTGTTGTATTGTTAGTATGTTTAATAGCTTCGGTAAAGGTTTCACACATTTTCGTATTCTGTTCAATGAGTAACTCCTTAAATTCTTGGTTTTGTTTAATCAGTTGGATTATTATTTCAGATTCGGTTTGTTTTTCATCTTGGTTTATCGTGTCATATTCTACAGAACCTTTGCAAAGTTTTTTATGTTTGCATAACCCAGATAAATAGTTATATTTTCTCCCACAATGACACTGAAATTGGTGTTGATCTATTCCATTATCCTTGTTATCCATTTTTTTATCCAAAATTATCCGTTTGTGTTTAGGTGTTAAAATATGTCGATCATATTGACTTTGTCTTATGGTTTTATAGTCACAATCAAAACAAACAAATTTGGGTTGAACTTTATCGAACTTTTTGTTATCCACTAGTTTTAATGTAGTGATATTATTATTTAAGCATCGTTTTTTATGGTTATTTGTTTTGTTATGATGTTCTAGTTGTTTAAATGTATGACAATTTACTTTGCATACACTACACACATGAGTTTCCTTTGTTGATACTGATTCGATAATAGATGATGGTTTTTCCTTTGGCTTAGGCATTGGTTCAATACTATTCAATGTTGCATTTAATGATATAAAATACTCTTGCTCCTTTTGTCTTGCTTCATAATGATCGTAACAATTAAAAAAATTTATTATTTCCATTCTCCAGTTAGACCAACCACCCTTTTCACGAATTGTATTGTATAAATTACAATCATAGTTGGATGATTTTGGATTAATGCATCCTTGTTTGTGAGCATGTTTCCTTTGAACAAAGTTTGTTGTATGACCTACATAGAGATCTTTTATTTCAGTGTCCTTACAAGTAATCTTGTAAATGATAGTATTACTGTAATCAATCTCAGTCTTTGGCATTTATAAATTATATTTTAAAAAAATTTTGTTTTAATCTTAATATGTTTAAAATAGTAATAAGATTTTCCTAAACTTTCGTGAATTAAAACAAAATAAAAATTTATCGTCACAAACTGATAATTATTTTTTTGGTCACCAGACGCTAAGAATTTTTATGGTCACAAAAATATCGATTTTCAAGACTTTAACCGGCCTTTTCAAAAATGGACATTTATAAATGTCCAAAATCGATTTCCGAAATCACTTTTGGGAATCAAAAATCGATGATTTTATATATATTATTGTTTTTCCTACTTAAAGAACAAAAACCCATAGACCTTCTCGCTTTTACGGTCGCTACGCTTTTACGGTCGCTACGCTTTTGGCACCACCTTTTCTAAAGGTGGTTTTTATCAATAGTCATCACCTTAGCAATCTTCTTCATGATTTTGTTTTCACTATCAAAATCATTAAACTTGGAACCACCTCCCATGGCTTCAATAACAATCTTGTTATAGATATCAGAGTACTTTGAATTTCCATTATTGCAATCTGGGTATTTCTCTTTGAATAATCTTGTATTTTTACTGTTTCGGAAGGCTACACTCTTGATCATCTTTCGCAGCTTCTTGTTATCATCTTCATCCTTTTCCCAAACACCGCCGTCCTTGATATAGATAGTTTCTCTCTTTGGATCAGTGCAATGAACCGGTCTCTTAGTAACATCGAGTGCTTTTAGATTCTTGATTATGATATTGGAGATCCCTTCCACATAACCAACTTGACCTACATGCTCCAAGTCAGATAGTTGAAGGTTGATTGAATTTACAAAATCTGTTATGTTCATAGCATCCTTACAATCCTCATTCAGAAACACTTGCAAGTTGAATGTCTTGTTATGTGAGTTGATGGTATTATTGTTGTTGTTGTTTATGATGCTAGTATGTTTTATTGCATCAATAATTGTTTTATTTTGCTCTATAAGTAATTCTTTAAATTCATTGTTTTGTTTTTGCAGTTCAGTATTGCTCTTAACAACTTCTAATACAAGATTTTTCATATCAGTATCATTTGAGTTATTGCAATTTTTCTTATGTCTCCATAAACCAGATCTATCGGTATAAATCTTCCCACATTCACATACAAACGGTGACACCGATGTTGATAATCCGTTGCCGTTTTCACCGGTTTTGTTGATTATATGTTTTTTGGTCTGGATGTGTCTCAACCACTCAGATTTTCTGTTACATGAAATGGTGCAAACATTACACAAATAATTATTCGGTGAAATCGGTGAAAAATCGGTTGCCATTTGTTGCTAAACTATAACCAGAAGAAAAAAATCAAAAACCAAACTTAAGTTTAAAAATAAAAATTATGCTCACAAACTGAGAATTATTTTTTTGGTCGCCAGACGCTAAGAAATTTTATGGTCACAAAAATATCGATTTTCAAGACTTTAACCGGCCTTTTCAAAAATGGACATTTATAAATGTCCAAAATCGATTTCCGAAATCACTTTTGGGATTCAAAAATCGATGATTTTATATATATTATCGATTTTCCTACTTAAAGGACGAACAAACATTTATACCTTTGAAGATTCAAACCGACGACATCCTGAGTTTTTGACTGTCAATCGCTCTGATCTATATCCAAATTGTAACAACTTATTCAATTTTGTGTTTATTTGATTTTTTATATATTTATAATTTTAACAATATAAAAAATAATCTATATAAACTTCATAAGATGAGTGAAACGAATGTAAATGAAGATACCGATAAGAAGTGTCCTACGGAGGAATTCAAGAAGGTAATTGTTGATCTTGTGAATGATTTGAAGGTCACGATTCCCGAGTACGAGCCCTTGATAAACAAGTGGTGGAAGGATAAAACCAAGTATGACGATGATGAGAGTGCCTTCGAGGAAGGCACGATTCGTCCTGTATTCGAGTTCTGCAAGAAGAAGTTTCCGCCGCGGTTCTTTGACATCCTGTATCAGAATGAAGATATGTTCAAGGAGGATTCCGTTGTGGATACAGAGTTTCTCCCGAATATTTATTTCAAAAGTTTGTGGGCATTTGATATCACTCAGAAGACCAAGGACACAATTTGGAAGTATTTGCAGCTGATTCTCTTTTCTGTTGTTGGAACGATGGAGAACAAGGATATGTTCGGCGACACTGCCAAGCTGTTTGAGGGAATTGGCGAGGACGAATTTAAGTCGAAGTTAGCAGAGACGATGGAAAAGATGCAGGAGTTGTTTGAAAGTACTGACGGAAGAAGAGGAGCAGAAGGTGGAGCAGCAGAAGGCGAAGGAGTAGAGGCTGGCGCAACAATTCCGAACGTTCAGGAGATCCATCAGCATATTGCTGGAATGTTGGACGGAAAGTTGGGGTCTCTTGCGAAGGAGATTGCCGAGGAGACTGCGTCCGATTTGAATATTGACATGGAGAATGTCACAGATATGAAGGGAGTCTTCAGTAATTTGATGAAGAATCCAAATAAGTTGATGGGTTTGGTGAAGAATGTGGGAAATAAGATCGATTCCAAGATCAAGTCGGGTGAGTTGAAGGAGAGCGAGTTGATTAGTGAGGCGACTGAAATGATGCAAAAGATGAAAAACATGCCTGGGATGGGTGACATTCAATCTCTGTTGAATAAGATGGGAATGGGAGGCGCAAAGCCGAACATGAGTGCAATGGAGGCGCAGCTGGAGAGGAATCTGAAGAATGCTAAAATGAAGGAGCGCCTTGCAGGAAAGGCAGAGTTGAACCGTGTTGCAAAGGAAAAGGAACGAGATGCAAAGCAAAAGACAGACGAGCAACCTATTGAATCTTTAGAAGAAGAGCGTTTGAGAGAGGAAAAACTGATTGCTATTTTCAATGCAGGAGAGAAGGCAGAGAGAACCCCCAGGGGTGCTCAGCCTGAGCCCCAAGCTCAAAAGCAAAAGAAAAAGAAGAAGGGTAAGAAGTAATTTATTGATTCGAAACTTCGTAAATTTTTTAATGGTATATATTAGAATAATGTCTATACCATTTTGGTCAAATGATCCAACGGTTTTATTTAATAAACAATACATACTTGAAGTTTTTCCAACATCAGATATGTATTATGAGCAAAAAATGAATGCTGTTACACGAATGATTATTGTAATATCAATTTTAGGATATATTTACACGAGATCTATTCGCATTCCAATTGCCGGAGCGTCTATGATTGTTGTCATCTACTTCTTGTTTCGAAGCCGAAAGTACAAGGTGACGAGAGACATGGTCCATGAGGGATTCACTTCTTCTCCAGACACTTCTGTGATTGTGAATCCCGAAACCCTCGAATCTGTGTTGAGGAGCGAGTATAAAGAAGGAAACAAGAAGAATCCTTTTAGCAATGTTTTGCTGACACAGATAACGGACGAACCCAACCGAAAATCAGCCCCACCGTCATTCAATCCAGAAATAGATGAGGATATTACTCGAAATGTGAAGAAGGCAGTTCAGTTCATGAACCCTGAAATAAAAAACACCAGCAAGCAACTGTATGGAGATCTGTATGAGAATTTCGAATTGGACCAATCCAATCGCGCATTTTTTAGCACTGCGAATACACGTGTTGAGAATGATCAAGAGAGTTTCGGAAAATATTTGTATGGTGACATGCCGAGTTCCAAGGAGTCGAACGCTGCCGGAGCCATGCAGAGAGTCGCCGATTCCTACAGATACACATTGTATTAAGGATTAAGAAGAAAGGAACGAAAATAACACAAAGAAAAAATAATCTTCCAGTATAGAAATGGCAAATGTCTCCAATTACACCTTTGAGAATATGAGTCGCATCGGTTCGGATGAATGCTGCACGTCACAGACCGATTTACAAAATATCGGATATGCGAACTACATGCTGCAGAACTACTTCGCTTCAGATTGCTCGATGAAAACTCCGATTGCTTTAGCAACATCTCAGCCGGGAGTTTTTTACGGCGGTGGGCACAATTCTGGAGCCGGGGGATGCAACATTGATGATTCATCCAATCTTCAAATTGGATCTATCCAAACGCATCCCAAGTCAAAACTGGATTTGTTCCACCGTCCGTTTGCGACAGTGCCGTTCTTAGGCCGTGGGTCTGTCAATCCGGTCATGGAGGCGCAGATCATGCAGGGTGAGTTGCTCACGAACAAACGCAGTGTGAATAACCTGAGCGAGAGGAGTTACATCAAGTATTACCAAACACCGCTTTTGGCAAGTGTCAAGGAACGCATCGACAACAATGCTTCTTCCAAGGATACTGCGAATGGATGGATGCGCGGTGGGATGCCTTCGCGAGAGCTCACGAGGGATACCAAGTAAACCACCTTTGGGAAAGGTGGAGCCAAAAGCGAAGCGACTGTAAAAACCACCTTTAGAAAAGGTGGAGCCAAAAGCGAA
>TBL_comb47_HYPODRAFT_10001939_pt1 | contig 26326 bp, 21 predicted proteins | sample TroBogypolimnion_40_FD_10682 | JGI IMG/M metagenome (IMG submission 10682)
AGTAGGGCTTGGATATCTCCATCCCTCTGGTCTTTCGATATCGAGTATCCCGGATGCGGAGCCGCTGGACTTACCGAAGGTTGCTGGAGCTTGCGAAAGACTCCAGATTTATTATCTTTAGAATCATAATCTAAAAATATATCATGATCACTATTATTTTTAATCATAATTTCTGAAAGACTCCCTAAAACAAATTCTATATTTTTATTAAATATTGTTTTATCATCTGCATAAACTTTAATAAATTTATTATTCGAAAAATCAAATTTTAAATTTACAAATTTATTTTTATCAAATATTGGTTTGTCATATGTTGCAACAATAACTTTATTTTTTTTATCAAAAATTATACATTTATTCCCAAAAATAAATTCAACAGACGTCGGGAGAGTTTGCTTGAATGACGTATGTTGTAAATCTAAGGAACAAAGATTTTCATTTTCATTTCTATTCCCAAATTTAATAACTATATTAACATTATTATCTGATTTAATACTAAGATTAAAAGTTTGAGCTTCATTAATTTGAGGACTTATACTAAAATATTTACCACATACCGGTATATTATTTATTTTAAGATATTTTCCTAAATCATAATTTGGTGTTACATAAAACCATAAATGTAATTCTTGTAAATTATTTTTAATAGATATATCTTCATATTTTTTCAAAATAACATCAAAATCTTCAGGTGCTCTATATGTTTCCATATTACAATAACCAATCACCTTTTTTGGAATATAATTATTATTAAATATTGAATACCATGCACGTTCTAAGAGATGACCTTCTTCGGGATTTGGATGATAATCAACATATCGCAATATATTTTCATAAAATATTTTTGGTTTTTTTAAAATCAGTTCTTTAGATATAGAAAAAATTGCGCACCACACAGTATTAAACTTTTTTTGTTTAATATCCATTTCAATTCCTATTATATTAGTTATCCAATCAAGTGGTATATAATTACATGACCTCATTGCACCACTAGTCTTTTCATCTTTCCATTTACCAAAATGTTTAACAGGCTCTTTTAAAATAGCCATATCAGGTGTATTTATTTTACCAGTAAAATCATTATTATCAAAATAATCTTTTATTTGTAATGTTTTATGATCATCGATTCGACCTTGAAAAAATATTGTTTTGTCTGCTAAATTATCATAATTATTTATAATATGATATAAATAGGTATGACTTTCTCTTCCATAGTTTGGTAAATTTATTACATTATATGCTTTAGAAATATTTTTGTTCCCTTTATTATAAATTATAGAAATATCACTATATGGTAATAACCAATCAAGATTTTCGTTATATCGTGCTACTACAATTTGAAATTTAGATGTTTCGCCATAAATCGGGAGCTTGCGCATGATTTCTGGCGGAGTTGCTGCAGGCTGATTGAGCTTGCGAAAGACTTCCATATAAAAATTAAAGGATATAATATATTTTTTAATTTTCCGTAATAAGTTTATTTTTTTAAATTAAAATTACCAGTTTAATTATAAAATGCCACCGCGTGTAAAAAAAACGGAACAAAATCCAACAGACAAAAAACCACGAACTAGAAACACTAAAAATGTTGAGCCTGTAAAAGAGAAAGATGTGATTATTGAAACTAACCTCGAAGTTGTTCTTTCTGAACATATAGGTGCCAATTTAGCTGAACTTGTAGCTGAACTTGTAGCTGAACCTGTAGATGAACCTGTAGCTGAACCTGTAGCTGAACCTGTAGATGAACATGTAGCTGAACCTGTTGCTGAACATGTTTCTGAATCTATTTCTGAATCTATTTCTGAACCACTCGCCGAATCTGTTCTCGAATCTGTTACCGAACCTCCTTCTGAACCTATTCTTGAACCGCTTGCTGAATCTGTTCTCGAACCGTCTTCTATTCCTGTTCTCGAAACTATACCCAGTCCTCCTTCTGAATCTTTCCCCGGAGTCTTTCGCAAGCTCCATCAGCCTGCAGCAAGTCCAGCGGCTCCGCATCCGGAACAAGCCCTACTGGGAGCCACTGAAAATGTTACAGTAGAAGAAGTTATTCAAACATTATCTGAATCATCCATTGTCATTCCAGAAGTTATCCATACAAATATAGAAAATGAGATAGAAAATGTTATTAAAGAATTATCTACATCCAATGGAATAAAAATTATTAAACCAGAATATGAACTTGATACTTCTGAAGTAAATAATATTTTAAAAGATATTGAAACGAATAATACTTCATCCCCCAAAAATAATTTACTCAAGCGGATCCCAGGAGGGCTTTTTCCGGATGCGGAACAACTAGAGTCTTTAGCAACTTCCCGATTTATATTAAAGGAAGTATTTGATAAATTCACTCACTCTGCTTTATTATTCCAAGTAAAAGATGGAAATATTAAATATATCGAAAAGAAAGGTAAAGAATTACGTAATCAATCTATTATTGATTTAATTCAAGCTACTCATAAAACTAATCCATTACCCAATAAAACATTTATTGTATACACAAATAATTTTAATTTAAATACTTTTCAAAATGAATCATTACTAACAGTTTTTGGCATATCAGAAAATGCTAAATTATTTCCAAGTTATGTATTTAATTATTTTAAAAAAAATAATAATATATACGGATTTAATAATATTACCAAAAATTTACAAGAAAATAGTGTCCAATGGAATGAGAAGAAGGACCTTATTTATATTTCTGAATCGAAAATAAATAGTGTAATAAATAATCTTTATACATCATCAGTAATAGGACTTAAAAAAAATATATCTGGGAACAAAAATTTTGCATTCAATGAAGAATTTGAAAAAATACAACAATATAAATATATAATTAGTGTAAATACTTCTGAAAATTCATATTTATTACCATTTTATCTTTCATCCGGGTCTTGCGTAATATTTATGAAAAATAATAATAAAGCATTATATTTAGAAGAATTTTATTACAAAGAATATATTGCTGGAGAAGATTATATTGAAATTAATTATGACAATAATGAATCAGGTGAATCAATGATTGAAAAAATAAATAATGCATTAAAATCAAACGAATGTGAAGAAATTGCAAATCGCTGTTTCGAAAAATCAAAAAGAATATTTAATCTTGATAATATTTATTCATATATACATCAACAAATTTCTTCATTACCGGATGATGAATGTGATAGTAATGATGATAGCGTTAATAGTAATGACGATAAAAGAAATAAAATGGTAATTGAACATAGTATGTTTTATACAGTAAATTCCCAAAACCTTTTTTTCAAAAATAGATTATTAATTGATAATAATTCTGTTAAGTTTAGTTATCAAGGAAGTGATTTAGAATTAAGACTTTTAAATAATAATATAGAGGGAGGAAATGAAGAAAAATCGGTTATAATTAAAGTATTAAATAACAACACAACTTTGTATTATAATCAGAAAATGTTTTTTAATAGACCGACTCCTCACTTATTATTAAATAATAAATATCAACAATATGAAATTATTGTTGAAAATAATATGTTAAAATTGGTTGTTGAAAATAAATTTACATTACTTAATGTAGAAATTCCGGAAAAAGATTTTACTTTTTCAGAAGTTGAAATTAAGAGCGAAAGTGATGGAAGTTGGATTGTTTAAATTAACTTTACATTTAAATTTTTTAAAAAGATTTTGTAAATAATATTATATTTACTATTTTAATTCTAAAATCCTCCTTTATCTTCATTATTTTTATTATATTCATTATAAATTTCAAGAGCTTCTTTTTTTCGAGAATCGTATATATTACCTAAATAATCATGAACACTTTTTTTAATAGCATCATTTTCTATATAATCTTTATATTTTTTATCAACTATTTCAATATTTTTATCAGAATCTTTATTGTATTTTTGAAGTTTTTCATCTTTATATATATCATCTTTAAGTTTTATAAGTTGGTCACGTATTTTACTCATTGACTTATTAAATAATTCATTCTTCTCTATATTTTCATATTTATCACCTGAAAAAACAATTGCATCATTTTTATCTTTATCAAAAATAACGTTTAAATTAATTTTATTATTTAATATATTTTCTAAAAATTCAGTATATTTAGAAGTAGTACTTAAAAGTACTAATTTCATACAATTATCAAAATGTTCAACTGACCAATCTTTATCGAATGAAATTGGAATATTTATATTAATTATATTTGTTGAATTATCATGAATATTTGTTGTATTATTAAATGAATTATTTATATTATTACTATTAGATGTATTATTAGATTGGTTTGTTATATTATGTGTTGGATTATTTGTATTATCTTCAAATTTTTTTTTACAAAAATTATTTTTATGATTTAACAAAGAGTTTTTATTTGCATATGTTTTTTTACAAAATTCACATTTTAAATCATTTCTTTTATAAACTCTAATTGTTGATAATTCATATATTTCTTCATCTGTATAATTTAAAGATTCTAAGTTAGTTTTATCACATTTATTCTTTCTATTTAAATGATTACGTATTATTTCTAGTCTATCACTAATAAAATTGCAACGTATACATTCATAGTTTTTGGACATATTATTAATATAATATAATATATTTTTTATATATGTTATTTATTTTTATAAAAATATTAAATTGCATATTAAAATAACATGTTTTATATATACAAAATATTCTTGTTTAACAAAAATATATTAACAATAAAAAACATTAAATAAGAGAAATTTATATTAATTTGCATATTAAAACAACACTTAATTTGCATATTAATATGCATCTATATAAAAATTATTTTTTTTTATTTCAAAAAGTATTTTAAAAAATAAAAAATAAAAATTTTAAAAAAAAATTTCAAAATACTTTTTAAAATAAAAAATAAATTTTTATATACATGCATATTAATATGCAAATTAATATGCAATTTAATAGTGCAATTTAATATTTATTGTGTTAAATAATTAATTTAAAATAATAGATAGATTGATTTTACAATAATATATTATCATGTTGTTTTAATATAATTTTTTATATTTTAATATAAAAATATTTTTTATATTAAAATGCATATAAATTTTAAATAAATATAGTTTAAAAATATTTTTTTTCCAAAAAAATCTTAAAAATTCAAATTTTAAGAAAATTCACAAATCCGTTTATGTCACCTGTTTTTTCCACGCAAGCAAAAACAGGTTACATATAAGGAAAACTACGCAAAATAAAAATTAATTTTTTATAAAAAATCCTTCAAAAATCTCTTATAAATTTAGAAATTTATAAAAATATTTCAAAAAAATACAAAAAAACCAGATTTTTAAAATCTTACAAATCCGTTTATGTCACCTATTTTTTCCACGCAAGCAAAAACAGGTTACATAAACGGAAAACAAATCAAAATAAAAAATTCTAAAAATAAATTAATTTTTATTGGTCGCCAAATCATAAATAATTTATTATTGTGACCAACATTCATTTCATATTTCTTTTACACAAGACTTACCGAAGGTTGTGGGAGCTTGCGCATGATTTCTGCCGGACTTACCGAAGGTTGTAGGGAGCTTGCGAAAGACTCCACAAAATTAAAAAAGATAAATATGTTCAGAAAAATTAGCAAAATAAAAATTGATTAATAAAATTAATAATCATTTATTTCAATATCTTTTACAAAAAATCTACTTCTAGTAAATTTAACTATTTTCTTATATGATTTCATATAATTTGGATGAAGATATGTGGAGACAAGACTGTTATGCCAGAAATTTAGAACACGCATATGATTTTTATCAAAGCATGAAGCTTTTAGAAGATTCTAATAGGTTCAGTGGCTTCCAAGAAAGCTTGTCTGAATGGAGTCTTTTACAAGCTTCTAGGAGCCGATGTAATACCACTGAATTTACCCAAAATTGTATGAGTAACGAAGGAAAGTATGATTCTCCATCCTTAGAAGAATATAGAAGTTGTATTAATAATATTTTATTGATACAAAAAGAACATGCACAAAAAAGACTAGATGCAATGAAAAAATGCTTGATTTCTTTAAGAACTCCTGATTTTACAAAAATACCGTTTTCATCAGAACAATATTGTGATGTCGACCCAGAAACATATGACCATCCATTGTGGTTTGCTTATATAAATTATCGGTCAGATTTAGTAATAATGATGTTAAAAAAAAAATATCATCCTGATGAAGTAGAAACATTTTATCAAGGTCGGACTTTATTGCATTTAGCTGCATATCGGAATGACATAAAAATGTGTAAAATACTTATTTCATATGGCGCAGATATATATAAAGTCAACCGAGAAAATAATACTCCGCTGGATTGTTTAGATATAATAAAAGAAATATCTGGGAGTCTTTCGCAAGGTCCATCAGCCTGCAGCAAGTCCGCCAGAAATCATACGCAAGCTCCCGATTTATTGCGAACAGATAAAAAAAAACTAACAAAAAAAGATATTAAAAAGTTAAAATTTAGTTTAAAATTGTATTACAAAAAAATACATGGAATTAGATAAAATTTATTATTTGGAGCCTGCAGCAAGTCTGTCAGAAATCATGCGCAAGCTCCCACAACCTTCGGTAAGTCTGGCGTAATTTACATTATAAATTCCGCAAGAATTTTACGGTTATATGGCAAACCATTTGTATAATTACATAAATTATATATTTGTTCAGGCGTAAATGTTAATTTTTTGTGTGGATTTAATCTTTTTAGCTTAAGAATTAAATTATAAAGTTTCGCATTTTGTTGGCATGCAGATTGTTGATTTTGCATAATGTATATATATAATAAATATTTTTTTTTAAAGTATAGATATTTTTAATTCTACCGTTTCAATCCTTATTTTATTATATTTTTAATAAAATATGGCATTTATTAATAAAATTAAAAACAGTTATAATTCTTATTTTTCTTCAAAAAATAAATGGTTTTCTACAGGATTTCCTTCAAACCCATCATGGGGTTGGAATAAAGCGCAACCCAAAAAATCTCTATATGATATTGGCATGGCTCATACAGCCAGCGCTTTCATGTTAAATCTAGTTGAACTAGTTCATTGGGCACCAATTATTCCTGCATTTTTAATGGCTCAGTCTATACTCAATAATAGTGATAAATGGACTAATTATTTTAATAATGACAAGCAACGAACACTTTTATTTCTTCTTTCTCCAATAGTCGCATTTTTCGGTGGTCTTCCAGGTATTATGATGCATACATATGAAGGTTGGCAAGTAGCTCCTTTTGATAGTCCATTGCGAGGAGAATTAGAAAATGCAAATGTTGTTGTTTCTGATAAAAACAATCAATGGCTAAGAATTGTTGCTTATTTTTTCATTTTCAATATGCAATATATTGGATTACAAGCATTCTCATATGCTATTTTGGGTCCAAGTTATTTTTGGGGATGTTTAAAATTTTTATCAATAATGGGTTTCTTTATTGGTTACATCGGTAATCAAGATTATAAAGCTACTTTTTATTTTAAATGGGGGGAGACAGCAGGTGGTTCAACATTTCCATTAGCTTGGACTACGTTAGTTCCATTTATAATGGCAGCATCATTAAATATATATGCATTTACAGATTTAGGCTCTTTAATATATCCTGGTAAATTTAATGTTATTAATTCTTTAGCACCACCATTGCTAATTGCATTAGGAGGAGCTATTGAAGGTTTATTTGCAGAAACAGTGTTTGACCAAAAAATACATGCATTTGCAGTAATTCTTTTTAATGCAGGTTTTTGGCTTGAACTTAATATGATTACAAAAGGTGGTGAAATATTAGCAAAGAACTTATAATTACTGTGCGGAGTCTTTCGCAAGCTCCAGCGGCTCAAGCGGCTCCAGCGGCTCCTCATCCGGGATACTCGATATCGGAAGACCGGAGGGATGGAGATATCCAAGCTCTACTGGGAGCCGCTGAATCTCTTATATATTAAAATAGTTTTAAAGTATCAATAAATATTATTTTAAAAACCATTACTAATAACAAATCCTTCAGGTAATTCTGAATTTTTATTAAATTCGTTAAAAATTTCAAAAGCTTCTTTTTTATTTTCATCATAAATATTATGTAAATAATCATGTACTATATCTTTTATATTATCATTTTCAAGATAATTATTATATTTTTCATTTATAATATCACCTTCACTTTTAATTATTTTACTACATACTTCTTCATGATTATTTAGTTCATTTTTAATTTTTGTAAGTTGTTGATATATTTTTTCCATTGATTTTTTAAATAATTCATTCTTTTCTATAATTTCATATTTATTATTTATAAATACATGTGCATTATCAATATCTTTATTACATATTACATTTAAATTTACTTTATTTTTCATAACATTTTTTAAAAAAGCTGTAAATTTATTATCACATATAAGAAGAATTGTTTTTAAATAATTATCAATGTGTTCTATATTCCATTCTTTATCAAATGGAATCGGTATATTTATATTTATTATATTATTTTGAGTTTCAATATTATTTGTAATATCAATATTATTTTGAGTTTCAATATTTATATTATTTGTAATATCAATATTATTTTGAGTTTCAATATTTGTATTATTTGTAATTTCATTTATTTTCTTTTTGCAATAATTTTTTTGATGAATATTTAAAGAATTCTGATTTATATAAGTTTTTTTGCAAAACTCACATTTTATATTATTCCTCTTATTTATTTGTATTATTGATAATTCATATATTTCCATATCACTGTATTTTAAAGAATCTTGATTTATTATTTCACATTTTTTGTGTTTATTAAGATGACATTTCATAGAATATAATTTATTAGTTAAATAATTACATCTTATACATTGATAGTTAGATGTCATTATGTTTATAATATATAATATATATTTTTTTTAAGTTGATATATATTTAAATATATATAAAAATAGCACAATTTTTATTTAACAATAAATTATTAATAAATAAAAAATATATTACTTTTTTTATCAATAAAATATAAACGCACTAAAATCCGCACTAAAAACAGCACTAAAAACAGTTTTAAAAATAGCACAATTATATTTTTGTTTTTTTTCTATTTTAAAAAGTATTTTGAAATATTTTTTTTTAAATTTTTAATTTTTAATATTTCAAAATACTTTTTAAAATAGAAAAAAAACAAAAATATAATTGTGCTATTTTTAAAACTGTTTTTAGTGCTGTTTTTAGTGCGGATTTTAGTGCTATTTTTAAATCAATATTTTTAAAATATTGGATATATTATAACAATAATTAATCAATAAAATTTAAATTGTGCTATTTTTAACATAAAAAAATATATATACCAATAAATTTTTAAAAATTAAAAAACATTAATAATTATACAATATAAAAATAAATATATATTTATAATATTTTTTAAATATTTGTATTTTTTATTTAACAATAAAATAAATTAATGAACATTTATATAAATAAATATTCTTATAAAATTTTAAAAAAAATATTTCTTATTAAAAATATAAAATATTAAAAATTAAATTAATAAATATATAATATTTTTAAAAATATTACAATAAATTATTAAAAAAGTATTTTTTTATTGTAATATTATCAACATTTTTTATTTTTTAATTTTAAAAAATATAAAAAAATTAAAAATAAATATAAAAATCCTATAAATCCGTTTATGTAACCTGTTTTTTCCTCAAAAGCAAAAACAGATGACATAGGCGGAAAACTACGCAAAATAAAAATCAAAAATTTATAAAAAATCCTTAAAAAATCTATTAAAAATCTTAAAATTTATAAAATTTTTAAAAAATATTCCAAAAAAACCATATTTTAAAAATCCTGTAAATCCGCCTATGTAACTTGTTTTTTCCTCATAAGAAAAAATAGGTTACATGTGTGGAAAACTTGGCAAAATAAAATTTTTTGAAAATAAATAAATTTTTATTTGCTACCAAATATTATTTAATAAAATTCACAAGAATTTTATAGTCATATGGCAAATCATTTATATAATTCCATAAATTATATATTTGTTCTAATATAAATATTAAGTTTTTACATAGATTTAATCTTTTTATCTTAATAATTAAATTATATACTTTTACATTTTATTGAGATACAGATTATTGTATTGTATTTTAGCATGGAACACATATTCCAATACAACCACTCCTATAAATAAAATAGAGTTTTAATAACAATAAATATTTATAATATTTTTAAATTATATTTAAAAATATATACTTCTTTAAGATAAAGATGATGATTTTTATAATTTTTAAACCTTAGCTTCTAATCCTATCATAATTTATAAAGATTGCTCCCAAAATTATTAAGGCTATTCCACCCATTTTACACGTTGACATACTTTCTTGAAAAAATAAATATCCAATCATTGCAACGACTAAAATTACCAATGGTTGAATATTAGGCATTATAAAACTAATTTCTTCTCGTTGTACTAACATAATAAATACTAATGCACCAATTGTTCCAATTATTACTGACAAAGCCATCCAAAATATTTCACTTTTATTCATTTTATAAATATATTCAAAACTACAATAATCATAGTATAAAAGATATAGTGCATAAAATACTACTATAATAGTAACAAATGTATGACTTACAACAAAATATTCATGTGGATTCATATTTGAAGAAGCTTGTTTCTTGCAAAATGGATTAAGTACAAAAGATAATATTAATATAAATAATAAAAAATAGGTGTAATAAATATCATTCTTATCACTCATAATATTCTTTATTATATTAGATATATTTTTTTTTGCGTTTAATATGTATTTGATATGTATTTGATATGTATTTAAGACCAATTCAAATAATTATTATTTTAACTTCTGTTAGTGTAACCGCACCAGGTTCTTCCTCTTTTACAACATTTTTAATTCTTGTATAATCAATGCTAACATTTTTTTCTTTCTTATATTTTGAATATGTTTTGCATATAAGAGCACCTTGTTTTATTATTTTCTTTAATTCATCTTTTTTTAACTCAATATCTTTAGGTATTTTTGATATAACATGAGCAGAAGGCTTGTCAGATATATGAAACCATAAATTATTCTCATTCGCATCATACGCCTCATCGATTATATCATGATTTTCTTGTGCATTTCCACCAATTATAAAATCAATATTTATTCCAATACAATCTATAAAACAACTTACAGTTTTCATTAGAATATAAATATATATTTATATATATTCGAATTTTCTAAATAAAAAGAATCTTTTAATAAATATGGATAATTATTACGAATCAGAATATTATAAAATAACTTTATTCGATATAAAAAATAATGATACATTTTCATTTGATTTAGACAATGAAAAACGAGAACTTACTATAAAATTAATGTATAAAATAAATAGTGGATGGAATTATAATTTAAAATTAAATTTAAGAAATAAACTTTTAGCTAAAGATCATATTATAAATATAGGAAATTCACAAGAATCTATTAAAAAAATAAATATTGATTATGACATATTAGATATATCCCAAAAAGAAAATATATATCAAAAAACCCATTATGAAAATAAGGAATATAAAATATTTTATATATCCAAACTATACAATGACGTTTTTAAAATAAATTATGATGAAACCACGAAAATGATTAATATAATAAGAACAGATATTGATGCTGATTGGGGCCAAGATTTAACATTAAAATATGTTGAAAAAAATGATGGTAATATTAAGAAGATAAAATATATACATATTGGTAAATCAAAAGTAAATAATTTAACTCTAAATCTTGATATTTCACAAATACCATATGAACCTATTTATAACTATTTTGAATCGGAATTATATATTCTTACATTGTATCAAAATGTATTTTCCGACAATTTTTTATTAAAAATTTGTGAAGAAATGACGCTAACATATATATACATTAAAAGATTAGACAAAAATGGTGGTTGGGGTCAAGAGTTGAAATTAAATATTTTAAATAAAATGACAAACCAAACCTTCATAATTTATATTGGTCCATCAAAAATAAATGAATTTTACCGAAAAATTGATTTAACACCGCGAAAATGTTTTGCAGCCCTTACAACAATTCCTTCTCGTATTGTAGAACCAATATTTATAGAAAATCTATTAAATTTTATTGAGTGTCAAACATATCCTTTTGAAAATATATTTATAACTATTGCGCAAAATTATAAGCGTTTTAAAGAGCATGTTCCATCCGAAATTATACAAAAACTAAGTGACATACCAAAAGTTATATTAATAATAATAGAAAATGATTACGGGCCGGCTAGTAAATATTTAGGTCCTTTACTAAATTATTACGATATTCTTAAGGATAATTTATTGGTTATTATCGATGATGACCGTAAATATAATAAGAATTTAGTGCGAAATTTTGTAATTAGTGCGCAGTCGTTTCCATATATTACTTATAGTTCTGGTTTATGGAAATGTTATTTTGACAAAGATTATAAAAGCTGGAATGATGAACTCCTCGAAATGACCCTATTTAAAGAAAACCGAAATGATAATAGTTTCCCATTAGGATGTTCATTAGGAGGTTTTTTTGGATTTTGTATTAAAGTAGTAGGCTTAGATGATTTTATTAGTTATAATTTAAAAATCTTGGATCGTATTGATAAAGCATATTTACATGACGAGGGAATTATACTCGGATTTTTGAAAAGCCGTGAAGAAGAAATATTATATTTAAAACATCGGGGATGTAATGTAATAGAAAAAGAGTTGTCGAATGCATTATGTGAAAGTAATGCAATAAATAGGAAAAAGATGGAAAAACAAATATTAATGACGACAATTTTGGAGGGATTCTAAAGAATATAAAAAATATAAAAAATATAAAAAATAATAAATAAATCTTTCAGCGGCTCCCAGTAGGGCTTGTCCCGGATGCGGAGCCGCTGGACTTGCTGCAAGCTGATGGAGCTTGCGAAAGACTCCAATAATTACTGTAATTTATAACGCAATTATTCTACATCATAAAACAAGTGGATTGTTTCAATCGTTTTATCTGTTTTATTTTTGGAGTTTATCCAATATTTTATTTGTTCTTTTAAAGAGTTTAATCTTTCATTCCATTCATCTTTTTTTAATTTCTTTACAAGACAAATACCATTTTTATCTTGACCCCAACATGAAGTTATATTTATTCCATTTTTTTTATAATTATCTGGATTAAATCTTATAAATACTATTGATCTATGTCCTACATCTTGTGATAATTCCATCATTCGTTTATTTTGACAACTACAATCATAATCTTTATGCTGGGTTTCATCTACTTCTATCATTAAAATTTGGTATCCTAAATCTAACAATAAATCTGGTCTTCTTTTAGAACAACCATCAACTATTTTTTTATCTACTATCCATGTTAAATCTGGAAATGTAGTTTTTACAAATTCTACAACTGCAAATTCTTTTGTTTTATAATTTCTTGATACAGGTTTATCTGGAAATAAATTCATAAAACAAAATAAGCAATAACCTTCATATTTATCTCTAACAAGTGTTAGACACCAACTACTTTTACAAGTTTTACTTATTACATCAATCATTCCTTCCAATTTATGAGATGAACAATACAATGCTTTTGTTTCTCCTTCTAAATTATAATTTGGTATAACTTTACATCCTTCGTGAATACAAGTTTTATCTTTCACATTAATCATTCCTTCCAATTTATGAGATGAACAATACAATGCTTTTGTTTCTCCTTCTATATTATAAATCGGTTGTATCTTACATCCTTCGTAAATACAAGTTTTATTTTTCACATTAATCATTCCTTCCAATTTATGAGATGAACAATACAATGCTTTTGTTTCTCCTTCTATATTATAAGCTGGTTGTATTTTACATCCTTCATGAATACACGTTTTACTTTTTACATCAATCATTCCTTCCAATTTATGAGATGAACAATACAATGCTTTTGTTTCTCCTTCTATATTATAAGCTGGTTGTATTTTACATCCTTCGTGAATACAAGTTTTACTTATTACATTAATCATTCCTTCCAATTTATGAGATGAACAATACAATGCTTTTGTTTCTCCTTCTAAATTATAAATTGGTTGTATCTTACAACCTTCGTGAATACAAGTTTTATTTTTTACATCAATCATTCCTTCTAATTTATGAGATGAACAATACAATGCTTTTGTTTCTCCTTCTAAATTATAATTTGGTATAACTTTACATCCTTCGTGAATACAAGTTTTACTTTTCACATTAATCATTCCTTCCAATTTATGAGATGAACAATACAATGCTTTTGTTTCTCCTTCTCTATTATAAGCTGGTTGTATTTTACATCCTTCGTGAATACAAGTTTTACTTTTAACATCAATCATTCCTTCCAATTTATGAGATGAACAATACAATGCTTTTGTTTCTCCTTCTATATTATAAGCTGGGCGTATTTTACATCCTTCGTGAATACAAGTTTTATTTTTCACATTAATCATTCCTTCCAATTTATGAGATGAACAATACAATGCTTTTGTTTCTCCTTCTATATTATAAGCTGGTTGTATTTTACATCCTTCGTGAATACAAGTTTTACTTTTCACATTAATCATTCCTTCCAATTTATGAGATGAACAATACAATGCTTTTGTTTCTCCTTCTAAATTATAACTTGGTATAATTTTACATCCTTCGTGAATACAAGTTTTATCTTTCACATTAATCATTCCTTCCAATTTATGAGATGAACAATACAATGCTTTTGTTTCTCCTTCTAAATTATAAGTTGGGCGTATCTTGCATCCTTCGTAAATACACATTTTTATAATTTATATAATATTTATTAAAAATATTTATAAAAAAAATAATTCAATTTTTTTTTAATTTTTTTAATGAATAACCAAATATACAGAAAAATAAATTTTTTAAAATATTTATTTTTATCATCATTGAAATTAACTATAAATTGCTTTTGCAGTAATTTATAGTTAATATTATACTCTATTCTAGATATATCCGGTTAGTCACTGAATTATTATTTTCAAAATATTTTTTAAAAATAATAAATAAATCTTTCAATAATTACTGTTGTATAAATCTTAAAAAAATTTAAAATATTTTTTAAAAAATTCCAGTTACCTGCCGTTTTATACTAGCTTACATATTGTTCTATACTTTTATATAAACTTTTATAGATGTTCCTAATTTTTCTATAATTAAATTTTTTGACAATGTTATCTTATTTTTAAAATCTTTTTGGATACATTGAATAAAGTATTCAATACACTTATTTTTTACAAACTTAACTTTGTATTTTTTACATATCATACTAAATATCTTTTTGAAATATTCAAAAAATATTATGCCATCCGAATAGTCTATTATACAATAGTTTTCATAATAATCTATTTTATCAATCGATTTCTCATATATTTTATATATTTCATTATAATTCTTAATAAATGCTACTAAATTCGGTAAAATTGCATTATCAAATTTATTTATTACAGGAACAAGTGTATTTCGCATTTTTGAACGATTGCTCCATTCTGGAGTAGAATCATATACATATGGTATATTGTACCGATGTGCAAATTCTAAAATATCTGACTTATCAATGTTTAATAATGGCCGCAAAATAGTAACATCCCGTTCTTTTGATTTAATTTTCATACCCAATAAATTATCATATTTATCATTGTTTTTTAAATTTATAAAAATATTTTCAATACAATCATCATTATTATGACCAAGTATGATAGAAGAACAACCCATTTTTTTATAAGCATCAAATCGTATTTCTCGAGTAATAGATTCATATATTTCACGGTCACAATCACGTGTTCGTGTTATTTCATTTATTTCTCGTACATAATAATCAATACCCAAATGTTTGCAAAACTCACTTACCATAAATAGTTCAATATGTTGTTCAGGGCGATTATTATAATTTATGGATATTGCACCGATTTCTAATCTATATGGACTAAAATGATGGCATTGACTAGAGTCTTTCGCAAGCTCCCACAACCTTCGGTTAGTCCAGCGGCTCCGCATCCGGAACAAGCCCTCCTGGGAGCCGCTGTAAATATATAATAAATAAAGACATACCATAGAATCAACACCACCAGAAATAGATACATAAATCTTATTAGAATTATCGCAAACGACAATATTTTTAACAAACTCTTTGTATAATTTATTATCAAGAATATTAATATCATGTTGTAAATTTATCTTATCTAAATCAAAAGTCGAATTAGGGTCAAGAATACTATGGATATCATCTAACTTAATATTTTTATAATTATGATATTTCATATCTTTTTCATTATTAATTTTGGCTAAAGCTTTTAATGTTGCTTGATAAAATCTTTTATAAATTGGGTGATAATTATCAATTTTCCATGTATTTATAAGTTGAATACATTGTTTCAAATAATTTTCATCAAAACTATGTCTATATGGCATAATTAGAAAACATCGCTCTTCCGGAGAAAATTGTTCAATAAAATTTCTGTCATTTATTAATAAATGATATTGATTTATTAATTGTATTGCAATGTTGTCAAATTTTTTTATTATATGGATATTTTGTTCACATCTATTTCTATATATATGGCGACTAAATTGGTCTAATAAAATTATCTTACCTAATAAATCATATTTATCTAAACTTTGATAAAATTCAGCTGCTCCCAGGAGGGCTTGTCCCGGATGCGGAGCCGCTGGAGTCTGGAGCTTGCGAAAGACTCCGAGATTTAAATAAACTTGGAAATCTAAAAAATTTTTGTATTTAGTTCTTATCAAATCATCAAATTCTTTCGGACATCCAAACCAATATTTTTTATTATTAAACCAAAATGTAACAAGCTCTTTATAAGGATTTAACAATTCCATGTTAAACATTAGCTTTTAAAAATAAAGATTTAAAATATTTATAAATCAAATTTTTATAATTTTTTATAATAATCTACAACTATGTCCATCGATATTAAGCCCAGGTATTCGCATGGATTTTAAAAATTAATTTTTTAAAATTTTTATAAATTATACAGTAATTATTGATTAAAAATATTATTTATAAAAATAATATTTTTTAAAATCCAGGCGAATAACTCGGCTTAATCGATATCCCAAAATAAATTTTAAGAATAATTTTATAAATATTTATTAGTATTTTATTGTTCTTAAAACTTTATTCTATATACAGGAGGGGTTGCAGGGGAACCTGGGTTCCATGCTAATAATCTATCTCTAATTATTTAACTTTATTTTAAAATCTTTAATTATAAATTCTACTTCATCATTATAATTATCAAAATTAAATATGACATATTGGCTATTACGATTTATTTTTATTTGAAACTGTATTTCTACAAATTCATTTAAAATACATTGTTCATTCCAATTATTATAATAAGCCAGTGGATAATGCGTTTTTAATCCCCAATCTTTTTGCCAATCTTTTTCCCCATCTTTATTTTTTCTGATATTTTTTAATAATTTAATATCAAATGATACAGTAGCATATATTTCCTTTCCATTTTCATCATAGTCATTTATATATAATCCGCACCAACACCAAGAACTTTGATGTTCAGTATATTTTTTTCTGAAATAATATGAGTTTCGATAGCAATCGGGAGCTTGCGCATGACTCTTATCATTGATAGTTTTAATAAATTTACAATATTTATTTGTATAACATAGTTCATTAATATAATTATTATTAAATAAAAATCCTTGATTATTATTTAGTGGTCCTATATTTTTCAAATTTTTAACATATAAATTATCACTATTATCTAAAAAAATATCATCTATTAATATTTGAATATTTGATTTATCAACACGTTTTGCTATTTCAATATATAATAATGAATATAAATTCTGGAGTCTTTCGCAAGCTCCCACAACCTTCGGTAAGTCCAGCGGCTCCGCATCCGGGATACTCGATATCGAAAGACCAGAGGGATGGAGATATCCAAGCCCTCCTGGGAGCCGCTGAAAATCACTATTTTTATGAGTAATTAATATATTATAAAATATATCTATATATTTTGTTGGAATTGAAAATAAATTAATACTATTACATATTTCTAAGCTATTATTATTTAAAGGTGGTGTATAATATAAAAAATTAAATTTATTAATATAAAATGGTAGATTACTAATATTTTTTTCAAAAATACAATCTAAATTTACATAAATCATAAATTTCAAATCTAATTGTAATTCCATTTTAAAATTCAAAATTTCTTTCATTTGTTCTATATAATAATCATTTTTGCTAAAATTTTTTATTTTATGAGGATTATATAATTTTTGTAAAATAAGCTGTTCTTTTGTCTCTCCAATTAAAAAAATTAATATATAAACATTATACATCTCATAAAATGGTGTTATTATGTTTTTTATTATATTATTTGAATTTATTGAATAATCGGGACCAGAATTATTAGTAAACAACGATATTATTATATCTTGTTTTTCATTTTTTTCTTTTATATATGGTTCTAAAGAAAAATTTCTTATTTCAATATCTAAAATATCTTTATAACCATCAAAAATAAAAATAATATTTTGTTTTTTGTCTTGTTTTTTGTCTTGTTTTTTGTCTTCTATTTTGTCTTCTATTTTGTCTTCTTTTTTGTCTTTTTCTTCCTTTTCTATATATACTGGAATTGTAATATATTTCCATACATTAATTTCTAGACTATTTAAAAAATCGGAATATAAAATATCATTTATTTTTAATCCACATTGTTCTGAATTTATAATTTCATATTTCGTTTTTATTTCAAAAGACACGTTAAAATAGCCTCCATATCTTTCTCCAATTTCATAACCAAACCAATGATATTTTTTTATATTTTTAAAAATCTTTTTAAAACTAATATGATTTTCAGCGGCTCCCAGAAGGGCTTGGATATCTCCATCCCTCCGGTCTTCCGATATCAAGTATCCCGGATGCGGAGCCGCTGGACTTACCGAAGGTAGTTGGAGCTTGCGAAAGACTCCATTAAGAATTTCAAGTATAGATCCATTAGAATAATAACATGTGTTTTTTTGATATATTTCTAATTTACTATTTAATATAAATCCTTTTCTCGTCAAAAAATTTCGAATATTATTAAAATTTCGGTCAACTCTTTTAATAGAAAATACAGAAGTTGCATCCATATTAGCATGAGCCGATTTCAAATTACCTTTTACTAAATTATTTGGAATAATTGTAGTTCGTGATTTATTAACCAAATTATTTATAAATTGTTCTGTAAATTCAATTTTATTTGAATAATTTTGTAATGTATATGGTAACCCGTATTCTAATCCCATGCTTTTAAAGATAGTTTGTGGTAATAGTTCTTCGGTTTCAAATTGACTTATTTCACGTGTTCCAAAAATTTGTAAATATATATCACATATTTTTTGGAAAACATATTTTTCATAAAACTGTCCTTCTGTTTGACCTCCACAAAATTTATTTAAATTAAGATATGAAAGTATCTGTTTTATTTCTTCATCATTTTCAAGACCTCGGTGAAAAATATGCCATGGATTATTATTATCAAATTCTACTATTTGAGCACCATTTTTATAAGTTTCCATATAATTATTTAAACCATGTTTAATAAACATTTCATTGGAAGATGAAATCGAAAAATATTTAAAATCAAGTCCTAATCGAATACATTCTAAAAAATTACTTATATGAATCCATAATAATCCTTTTCCATAAATGTATTGATGTTGGCGAGAATTTATATATAAATTTCTATAGGAAGTTATATTTTTATCAAAATTAGTGAAACTTTTATTTATATGAAGTATTATTTTACAATTAGGATTAAAATTAAAAATATTTTCAACATGATTGTTTATTATTTCTTGATTTTCATGAACAGGTATTGAAAATAATATATTACTGGAATCATATATAAAATTTATATTTTCTTCCATTAAACATATATTCAAAGTATTTAAAAAAATATATGGAAATAAACATTTATTTTCATATATATATATATATAATTTTTTAATATTTTATTTATTTAGATTATTTTAACATCTTTTTTTTTATTTCTCAATCTAGATATTACATTTTTGCATTTATTTTTAATAAATCCGCAAATTAACCGGAATTTACTGAAATATTTGAAAAAATTCAAACTTAATGATATAATATTAAAACTTATTAAATCTCTTCCAAAATCAGTTGCATCCTTAATATGATTAAGTTTTTTAATGAAGGTATTATTCTTAAATTCTTCTATTTTTGAATTTATATTAGCTAATTGATTAAGATTAATTCCAATTGAACACAATAAACTCAAAACTAATAAATATTTCTTAGATAATTCTATCATTTTTATCTAATATATATTATCATTAGATATTTTTGTAAATAAAATTTTCAAATAAAACTTTTTTCAGATTTTATAAAATCTTGTATTTCATCAATATCATCATCTTCTTCTTCTTTCATTATATAAGGTAATATTCGTGTACCAGATAATAAGTTTTGTTCTAATATAACTGATGTTTTAACAATATCAATATATCCGTTATGTAAATATGTTTGTGGAAAATTTTGTCGAGCTTGATTAAAAGGTTCTTTTAAATCGGCATATGAACTAAAATATGGTATTAGTTGTGGTTTTTTAGAAGAGTCTTGATTGATATGATACATTTTATAAGGTGTATCTCTCATGGGTATAACCGTCCGTAGACTATCGTATGAGTCGTAATTTTCCAAAAAATATTCGATACATTCATCAAGTATATCTAAACGTCGATTTGGATATGTAGGTCGTAAATGAACGATAATATCTGGTATTTTATGTTTAGATTCTTTTAACCAATTCAAAAAAAAATGGAAAGTATCAATATCAGGGGATAAATCACTTGATATATTTTTAGGTCGCAGCGGAGTTAATTTAGAACCATATTGTTTTGCGATAATGGAATATTCTAGGGAATCTGTTGATACAAAAACATCTTGAATATAACTACAATCTAACCCTATATTTATACTATGGGCTAATAATGGTTTCCCTTTGTATGGTCGAATATTTTTATCAATAATACTTTTAGAACCGCTACGGGCGGGTATTAAAGCTACAATATATAAATTTTCAGTCATAATGTTAATATATAAATATATATATTTTTATATTTTTATATAAAATATTATTTATTTTATATATTATGAGATTTATTATTTATGACCCTAAAACACAATTGCATAAAATATTAATTAACAGTTTTATTTTTGAATGTCAGTCAAGAAATATTGATACAGTATATTATGACAGGAATTTACTTGATTTTGATTATCAAAAAGATGATTATCAAAAAGATGTTTATCAAAAAGATGTTTATCAAAAAGATGTAATCCTAATTATTCTTAATCCACATTTTTTGACAGATATTGAAGTAAAAATGACTCTCGATACCATATCCGAAAAATTTAAATATAAAATATTATATATAACGGAACCAATAAATTTAATTCTTGAAAAAAAGGTTTATATAAATATGATTCGTACTATAAAACCATTTTGTTTATGGACATATACATCTGAAAATTTTAATAAAATTAATGTTCCTATTAATATTTATAAAATTTATCCTTTTGTTAATAAGTCTTTGGAATATTGCAAAATAGATATTAAACGCTTACAAAAACGTGACAAATTAAATATTGTTTTTCTAGGTAATATTACTGAAACTCGTAAAAATATATGTGAGCAATTTGGTGACACATTAATAAATTATACTAATATTTGGGAATTGAAACCAGTATTTAAAAAACATCTTTTTTATTTAAATATTCATCGACGGTTAAATTGCAAATGTATGGAAACATTGCGTATTATACCAATTTTAGCAAATGGAGGATTTGTAATTAGTGAAAGGGTAAATTATGAAGAAGAACAATTATTTTCATGTTATAATATTATATTTGTAGAACGGGATGAAATCCATAGCACTTTTAAAAAAATTAGGGAAAACATAGATTATGAAGACATATATAAAAAAACATTATTATTTAAAAATGCTTATATGAATGATGATTTTGATAAGTTTTTAGATTTTTTTAAAAAATTATAAGAAAAAATAAAAATTTTTTTGAAAAATTATAAGAAAAAATAAAAATTTTTTTTCTAAATAATTATTATTATGAGTAAAAATTTTATAGATATTATAAAAAAAAAACAATTAGAAATAACTAAAATGAAAGAAGTTTATAAAAAAGTAAATGAAAGTGATGAATCTTTATTAAAAAGATATAAGCATCATATATTAAATTTACATCAACTAAATTCTAGAATGGCATATGATATGTCAAATATGAAAGCAAAAGATATTGAAACCATAATAAATCTATATGACAATGTCGTTCAAAATTTATTGGAAAATTTTATATTTAATGATATATGTAATTGCGATATGATAAATCTTTCCCAAAATCTAGAGAAAATTTACAATCCGACTCTCAAGAAATCTACTAAAAACTTACATCCAATAGAAACTTACAATCCTTCGATCTCCCTAAATCCACGGAAAACTTACCCACCTACACCACCTACTACAAAATAGTTTGCCATGGGATTTTAGAAAATATTATTTTTATATTCAAATTTCGCCAGAAATCGGGAGCTTGCGCATGATTTCTGGCGGAGTCAGGAGCTTGCGAAAGACTCTAACAAAAAAATTGAATATAAAAGTATTTTATATTTAATTAATCATATATATATAATAAATTCATATATAATATATAAAATCAAAAATGCATTGGTTAAACGAACCTTATTTATACGGTAAAACCTCTGAATTTGTATATAAACCAAAAATAGCAGCTTTTGACATTGATGGAACCATAATAACCACCAAATCAGGTGCAGTATTCCCCAAAAGTAGTGATGATTGGAAGTTTTTATACGGGGATACCGTAATAAAACTTAAAGAATGTCATAGCGAAAATTATTGCATAATCTTTATTTCAAATCAAGCTGGTTTAAAATCGGAAGAACAAATTAACAATTGGAAATTAAAAATGGAACATATTGTTAAAAAAATAGGTGTTCCAATATGTATATATGTATCTATTGGAAAAGATATTTATCGAAAGCCATTACCAACATTATGGAACATAATTAAATCAAAAGTTGATGGAAAAATTGATATGGTATCCTCTTTTTATTGTGGTGATGCTGCTGGTAGAAAAGGTGACCATAATGATACTGATTACAAGTTTGCATTAAATAATAAATTAGAGTTTTTACTTCCAGAAATGTTTTTTCAGGGTAAATTGTCGGGACCAATTTCAATAAAATACTTTGATTTCAATAATCTTAAAAAATCATCGAGTGAAAAACATGCTTTCATACCTTCATCAGCCAAAGAATTAATTATTCTTGTTGGATTTCCAGGTTCTGGTAAAAGCATTTATTATGCAAAATATCTAGAACCACGCGGCTATGAAAAGATTAATCAAGATACTCTTAAAACCAAGAAAAAATGTCTTAACGAACTAGAAAAACTATTAAAATCTGGAAAGAATGTTGTAATTGATAATCAAAATTATACACGTGAAATTAGGGGTGAATACATAGCATTTGCAAAAAAATATGGATATAATGTTCGTTGTATTGTTATGAAAACTAGTTTTGAACAATCAAAACATAATATGATTTATAGATATATTAAATCAGAAGGAGCGTTGCCACAAATTCCGGAGCTGGTCTATAATAAATATAAAAAAAATTATGAAGCACCTGATATGGAAAAAGAAAGTATTGATTCGGTCGAATATATAGAACCAGAAAAAGTTGATATTAAAAAGGATGATGAATATTATATGTATTTATACTGAGTTTTTGATTTCTTATAATTTATAATTTTTATTTATTATATTTAAAAAAATTATATGAATATAATATAATGGAATCATCTGTTCCTTTATCGCTCATAATTCCAGTGGGTCCGCATCCGAGCAAACTCTCCTGGGCCCCGCTGAATCATATAGTACTTGATCCATGGGATAGTTCTCAAAATTTTATATTAAATTTAGGAATTAATTTATTAAAAGGTCCAATATCAAATCCGAAAGATAAAAATAGTAGATATATAATTGAATTTTTGTATGAAAATAAAGGTGATAATATCTATTATTTAGAGCGGTGCGTATTTTAAATGCTGGTTTTAAACATTTATATTTAAAAATGTATGAAAATGAAACTATTATTGAAAATATATCAAAATCTTCTATATATAGAGGTTCTGAATATGTTATTCTTGGATTACAAATAATATATAGATTATTTGGTAGTAATAAAAATTATAAATGTAAATTAGTTGATTCATCTTTTTTTATTTGTGATAGAAAAATGAATATGTTTCAAAATATTCCAAATATATCTAAAAAAGAAGAAATTCAACATAAAATGATAACTATATTACGATATGGAAAAACTTTTTATATGCCTCTAGGATTTAATCCATATAATAAAAATAGTTTAGTTAATAGTAGTGAAATAATATCTAATTTAGTTTCTAAATTATGGGAAATAAAATGGGAAGAAATTAATGAATATATGGAACTTATGATTCAATCAGTAAAGTCCAATAAATATAAAAATGATATTATGATTCGAAATTATAAAAGATGGTCAAATTATTGGAATAATATTTATATTTCATGGAAACACTTTTATAGTAAATATTCATTAATATCTCCTACTCCATTTCAAAGTTTTAATTTTTTTAATTATGATGAATGTCATGAATTTATAAATTGGTTAGAACTATATTCATTAACATATTATAATTTTAATTCATTTGTATTTAATAATATTCCAAATAATAAAATGCAAAATGCAGGTATAAAGATATTTAAACAATTACGAAATTCTGTTAATAACGTGTATTGGATAAATAATAATATAAAGTTTCAGCCAATTGTTTCAATTTATAATAAATTAATTTAGAATTAAACATATCATGATTTTTTAAAGCTATAATTTTTGACTAAATGTTATCAATCCTACCACATTATTATCATTAGTTTTATCTACAGTATAAACACACTCAAATACATCCATTGCATTTAACCATGAATAATTACCTGATGCACACGATTTAGACCTGAATTTTCCAATATATGGACATACTCTATCTAATCCTAAATTCTTGTCCTTCCAAATTTTAAATTCAGCTTTATCAAATGGAATATTAAGATGCCATTCACCAACGCTACTATGAATTTTTAGTTTTTGAAATGCATTCACCGTAAAACGATGAAGTGTATTAGAACCATCTATCCATGAACTAATTTCAATTGGTAGGTCGGTATCATTTTGAAAATAGATATACTTAACAAGAGGATCTCCAAAACCCATTCTTTTTTTGATTAATTTAATATAGGTTTTTATAAGATAGATAGATATGTATATATCTTATAAATATAAAACATCAATTTTTTCTTTTGATCAATTTTTTCAATAAAAAAAGTATTTTAAAGTTTTTGTTGTAATAATATTATATATTGATAAATCTAAATAAAACTAAATAAAAAAAGATAAAAATGTTTAAATATTGCTGGAGTCTTTCGCAAGCTCCAGACTCCACCCTCTCCGCATCCAGGACAAGCCCTACTGGGAGACGCTGTTCTTTTAAGATACCTAAATTATGTCCATCACATGACATTATAAATCAAATTGTTTTACATGATCCAGAAATAGCTGAAATAAATGCTGCAAAAGAGAAGCTTAAACATATTGTAGATGATAAAGAAGTTCCTTATTTTTCATTTAATGGACTAAGTTTTTATGCTATGCCGTGCCATATATATGATGGAGATACTTTTAGTGTGATTTTTGAATACAAAGGAAACCTTATTAAATACAGGTGTAGATGTACTGGATATGATTGTGCAGAAATGAAACCATCAAAATCTGACCCAAACCGGGAACATGAAAAAGAATTAGCACATAAAGCGAAAGACCGTCTTATTGAATTACTTGGAAAACATCCGAGTAAATTAATTAAAATTGAGTGTGGTGAATTTGACAAATATGGACGATTATTGATTACTTTTTATAATATGGTTGATAATAAATCGATTAATCAAATTATGATTGATGAAAAACATGGAAAACCATATGAAGGAGGAACAAAAGAAAAGTGGGTTTAAAAGATTTTTTTTCGCCAGAAATCGGGAGCTTGCGCATGATTTCTGGCGGACTGACCGAAGGTTGTGGGAGCTTGCGAAAGACTCTGCCAGACTTACCGAAGGTTGTGGGAGCTTGCAAAAGACTCCATAATTTTAT
>TBL_comb47_HYPODRAFT_10001940_pt1 | contig 26319 bp, 22 predicted proteins | sample TroBogypolimnion_40_FD_10682 | JGI IMG/M metagenome (IMG submission 10682)
TCTTCTAAGTCTGTAATTTCTTCTAAGCTAAGTTGTTTTATATAAAGCATTTTCAATTAAAAAAAATAGAGTAATCATACTCTAACTATCCAAAACTTAGTTAAATTAATTAATCATAGGTACTTAAGGATCATTACCTTTTAACCAACGCGACCATGTTTGCGCGGCTTCGCCCTTGTAGGGATGGCATTTAAAATCAGTCAGCAACTTAGTTCTTATTTCTTGCCCTAGCTGCAAAGTGGTCATCGATTTTTGTCCTAGCGTAGTAGGTAGATTACTAACACCTTGCGCTTGCAGATAACGACTGATCAGATTGGCGAGCATAGCCGGTGAAAGCCAGAAACTGGCAGCTTGTTTAACCATATCCTCATCGCGTTTGGGCTGAGTCAAGCCAAACAATTTACTTTGCTCTTCTTCTAACCTCGCTTGCTCTTGAATATCTCGAACTTCATTATCGGCTAATTGTTGAAATCTAGCCGCTTGCTCTTCGGGATTAAGCGTAAAGTTTTCGGCGATCTCACGAATTTCTTTGGTCAATTTGCCGAGAATTTCTTCACTGCCACCCAAGGCTTGACGGAAAATGCCAATGCGCAATAAACATCTTTCATAAATTTCAGCATCTACTGTACCTGGTGTTATAAAGTTGTAAATAACCACGGTTTCGCTTTTTTGGCCATAACGGTCGATACGACCAATACGTTGTTCGACGCGCATCGGATTCCAAGGTAAATCATAATTGACCATGCCATCACAAAATTGATAATCCAAACCTTCACAGCCTACCTCAGACGACAATAAAATATCCAATGCCTTGGGATCTTCTTTAGCCAAACTAAAACGGTTGCGCAAGTCTCGGCGCTCATGATCGGGTATATCACCATGTATCAAGCCGAATCGAACGGATTCATGGGACAGCTTATCAATCAAATAAGCGAGGGTATGGCGAAAACTACTGAAGACTAATAGTTTGTTATTGGCTAATTTCTGTTTATCACGTATGACTTTAAGAAAAGCCTCGAGCTTAGGATCTGGTCCCGTGATGGCTTTCGCTTGCTTGATTAGCGCATCAACATCAGAGCGGAATTCAGCCAGCGTCTCGTTAAATTGTTCAGGGGTATTGTCGTCATCTAGCTCACTAATTTCCAGTTGTGATAAATGACGATTCAACATGGTTTCTAATAGAGGTGCCAAACCGAACACGCAGCTGGATACCTGTCTTCGCACCATTGACAACATAAATATCAGATTCTGATCACCATGACGATGGGCAAGAATACGGGCAATGAGATCAATCAGATTGGTATGTAAAGCAGCCTGTTCTGGGGTAAAGTCTACTGTAACAGTTTCAGGTTTACGAGTAGTAAACACACCAATGTCTCGTCGTCGAGTTCTATTGATAAAAGGTGAAAAGGTATAAAGTTCTTCTAATTGCCGGGTAATGGTAAGCCGTGTTTCTGGGCTTTCATCATCACTTGTGAGGCTATCATGGGCTAGTTGTATGCGCGGATCATGAATTAAAACGCCTAGCCCCCAAGTGGTCGCCAATGCTTGAGCCAAAGCCGTTTTTGCTGTTTCTTTCCAATCTGCTTTTGCCGCCCGCGCCGCTGCTATGGCAGCATTTAAATAAGGGTTGGGCTCGGCCATGTAATCGAAGTCTTGCCGACTGGTGATGACATCAGGGCGTAGTAAATGCAATAACGTGTATAAATCTTTATTTCCTAATTGAATAGGCGTTGCCGATAGTAATAAAACGGCTTCTGCATTATCACAAAAATGCCGCACAACTCGATAAGCCCAGGTATCAGTATTTCGGATTGCGTGGGCTTCATCAACGATCACAAGATCAAAGGTAGGTGGTGGATCAAGATCAAGTAATCCCAATTGCTTTTTACGACCAACTTCTTTACCCATTAATAGCCCTTCATCAAACAATGAGTAAGGCACAATGACACGCGATTGTTTTTGTGGCCAAACACCATCAAGATGAGTTTCATTAATACAGTAGCGTAACGCTTTGCCATCTAAATGTTCAAAACGCTCATCAAAGCGTTTCATTTCTTCCAGCCATTTATTTTCAGCAACCAGTGGCTTAGGACAAATAATCAATATTGATTTAATGTCACTACGCGCCTGTAACTCTTTTAATATCAAACCGGCTTCTATGGTTTTACCAACCCCGACTTCATCAGCAATGAGCATTCTGGGGCGGTCAGCTTGTATCAGTTTGAGTACAGGGCGAAACTGATAAGGGACGAAATTGATGCGTGAAGAAAACAGGGAATAGAGATGATTAATACTGGGATGGCGTAATTGCAAAGCGGTTAAAGCAGCATGCAGCATTTCTGGCATAACGGTAGCCTTTGCAATCTTAGTAACTGGCGGTTCCAGTTGTGATTCATAGTAGGTGCTTATAGCGCCATCATGAAATACTTGATATCGGTTTTCGGGATCCCCCGCTATTACGCCAACAATAGCTCCCGTTTTTGTAACATCGGCTTTTAAGCTAACGATGTCGCCTGGTTTAAATGTTGTAAAGATTACATCAACAGACTTAATTTCTAGGACAGGTGCCTCAATGGCCGCAATTTTGTGTAAAAGCTTTTTCTTATGTTGGCTAATGACATTTAAGGTATCAATATCGGCACCCAACGCTTCCAATAATCTTTCTATCGTATCAATATCACGATAACAGATATCATCGGCTAAGCCACCAGCCGGTGCGTGCGCCCAACGATTCCTAATAGATTGGGCTTCTTTTAACCAATTCCTAGATTCCTTAGCAAAATTACATTGGTTGGAAATGTCATACCAATTCTGATCAACTATTCTAAGTAATGCTGAAAGATCAAGTTGGTCTAAAGCGTTATGCGGTAAATTCTGACTGAATGATTTTTGTTGGAAAGTGAGTTTGTCTAAAACCAGTGATTGCCACCAGTTAGTTTCTATTTGAGGAAGTGATTTGAATAAGACTGCATTTAACTGACTGTTTAAAAGACTAAGAATTTCCATATTGATAGGGGGTATGTATTTAAAAGCTTACGGTTACTGTGTTTTAAACTAAAAGCCAGTATATGTCACTTTGTATTTCCGAGGGTTGTAGCTTTATAAACTTAAAAGAAACTACTTATATCTTCAATCCCTATTCAAAAGTAACTAGTTGCTTTAAATAAGCTGTTCTAAAAACATACATGAAAGACGTTCTCCGTAATAACTGATTTAGGTAAGTGGGCACACCTATTCAACGAAGTTTTTATCAGTTTTGGCAGTAGGACGGAATGGAATTTGATAGCTAAGATGCGCCTGCTTTGAAGATATTTTCTATAGCAGTTATTGCACTGATTCAGCAAATCGCAGGTGATTTTTTAATTGAGCTATTAAAATGTTTGAAGCAAAATAACTAACATAGTCATGCACTCAAATTAAGCAGGCCGCTTAGCACGTAAATAAATAATTATTCAAGGCTTTCTGCCGTGACAAAGGCAGACAATAATTCAGCTTCATCCATAACCTTAATGCCCAGTTTTTGCGCAGTCGCTAATTTTGAACCGGCTTCTACGCCAGCTACGACTACAGAGGTTTTCTTAGAAACCGAACCTGCGACTTTCGCGCCTAAGCTTTCTAGCAAGGCTTTAGCTTCAGAGCGAGTCAGTTGTTGTAAGGTGCCGGTTAATACCCACGTTTGTCCAGCTAGAGGGAGGCTGTCTATAGCCTGATCCTCTATAGCCGGCCAAGTTACACCCGCAGCGAGGATGGCTACTACAATGGCTTTATTTTCAGCGCTCTGAAAGAACTCGACTATATTCTTAGCCATCACCGGCCCGATATCAGGCACTTGCATTAAGTCTTCTAAAGAGGCGGCCATAATGGCATCTAAGCTTTTAAAATACTGGGCAATACTTTTAGCGCCTTCTTCACCGACTTCATGGATACCTAAAGCGCCTAAGAAGGTGCCGAGTTTAGTGTGTTTGGAACTGGCGATAGACTCCAATACATTTTGGGCGCTTTTCTCACCTTGGCCTTCTAAGCTAGCAATATCGTCGATAGTCAGGCTATAAATGTCGGCAATGGTTTTTAGTCGGCCTGTGTTATAGAGTAATTCGATGAGTTTAGTGCCCAGATTGGTAATATTCATAAACTTACGCGAGGCGTAATGACGAATACGCTCAGCCCCTTGAGCGCCACAGCTTAAATCAGCCGTACAGCGGAAAGCGGCTTGACCTTCAGTTTGTTTGACTAAAGCATTACACGCAGGGCAATGCTCTGGCACGATAATAGGGGATCTATGTGCGCCATGTTCAACGATTTGTACCACTTTAGGTATCACGTCACCGGCGCGTTGGATTTCAATCTTATCGCCTATTTGTAAACCTAGGCGTTCGATTTCATCCATATTATGTAAGGTGGCATTGCTGACCGTTACACCGCCGACAAAAACCGGGGTCAATCGGGCGACGGGTGTTAATACACCGGTTCTACCAACTTGAAAATCCACAGCCAAGAGTTCGGTGACACTGTTTTCAGCAGGAAACTTTCTGGCAACCGCCCATTTAGGCGAGCGTGCGATAAAGCCTAGCGAGGCTTGCAGCGCTAAGTCATCAATTTTATAAACGATGCCGTCTATTTGCATAGGCAGTAGTGCTCGGGTCTGCTCCATTCGTTCATAATTACTCACAAAGGCTTCATAACAAGCTAAGAAAGCATAGCAATGCGGATTTTTTCTAAAACCTAAGTTATGTAAATAAGCCAGTATGTCCGAATGCTGAGTAAAAGATGGCGTACCTACATAGTCACCCAAGCCATAAGGAATAAATTGTAAATCACGATCTGCTGCAATCTTAGGATTCATTTGTCTAACTGTACCGGCTGCTGCATTCCTAGGATTGACAAAAAGCTTGGTGTTATTTTGTAGTGCCTGTTGGTTAAGCTTTTCAAAGGCTAGTTTAGGCATAAAAACTTCGCCACGCACCTCCAAGGTTTCCGGCGGATGGTCGGTGGCCAGTTTAAGCGGTACAGATTTGATGGTCTTTATGGTATGGGTAACATCCTCGCCGATGAGTCCGTCGCCGCGAGTCGCAGCATAGCTTAATAAGCCGTGATCATAATGTAGACTAATGGCCAGGCCGTCGAGCTTAGGTTCACTAAAGACCTTAAGTGAGTCAGCGCTAAGATTGAGTTCTTTAGCGGCTTTTTCAAAAAAAGCGTAGGTTTCTTCTAAACTAAAGGCATTAGCCAGCGAGAGCATTTTAACGCGATGCTCTATCTTGACGTAGTCCGCGATGGCTTTAGCGCCCACGCGTTGGCTAGGAGATTCGGGGCTGATAAACTCAGGATGTTCCGCTTCAAGGTCTAGTAGTGCTCTAAAGGCAAGATCATACTCAGCATCAGCGACTGTAGGGTGATCAAGGACATAATAGTCCTGATCCCATTGATTGATTTGGCTAACAAGCTCTTTGTAGTTCAAGGTTGCGTATTGGATAGGTTTAGGTTAACTGAAAGAAATATAGCTTAGGGCTGTGGTTTAGAGTGCATGTGTTTCTATCTTAAGATGGCAAACTGCGTTCGTGGTGAGCCCTTCGAGAGGCTCAGAACGAACGGTTAAGCATAGCTCCTGCCCGGCCTTAAGTGGGTAGCCTTAAATTACAAGCTCTGATGAAATAAATGAATCGTGTCGTCAGTCAGTGGTTGGCGATTGTGATCTAAAATAGTTCCATCTAATTCAATGGCGACTATTTCTATGGTTTCTATAAAGTCTTCAAACACCTGTCGAGCATGATTTAATTGGCCTGGTTGCATAAAGAATATGAGGCCAGGGCAATAAAAATCATCGATGCTTTCGTGAGGAAAAATTCCCGTACCCAACATGCTGGCGACACCAAAGTCGACTAAACGTTTAGAATCTATGCGCTCATATATTCTTAAGCTACCGTACTCTAAGCCGACGATGGCAAAGGCATTGGCTAAATCTACGCCATTAAAGCCTTCTTTTGCTTTGGCCATTAAACTAAATTGGATAACCGCTGGCATCGAAAACCTAGGTACAGGTTCAATGTCATGTTTTTCGGGTTCAAAAACAGCATCATCCTTATCATAATAATGCGGATCAATAGTCTCAGTTGGGTATTCATCGTCGAGCTTGTCTTCGATATCCTCTAAAGGCGCTTGGGTTTTGTTATTAAAGGCTAGTTCATCTTCTTCTGCCCACTCTGCCTGTAATTTTTTATTACTTAAATAGCCCCAAGTCACCATAATCAACATGATGATCATGCCTGTTGCAATGATCACGCTTCTTAGTAGTTCTTTATCCATTATCTTTCTGCTAGACCCACTGCTTCTTCAATGTCAACTGCAACCATTCGAGATACTCCCGGCTCTTTCATTGTAACGCCTGCGAGCTGTTTTGCAATTTCCATCGTAACTTTATTATGAGAAATATATAAAAATTGTACGGATGCCGACATCTCTTCTACCATTTTCGAAAATCGTTCTACGTTAGCATCATCAAGAGGTGCGTCCACCTCATCTAACAAACAAAAGGGGGCTGGGTTAAGTTCAAAGATTGAAAATACCAAGGCCACTGCTGTTAATGCTTTCTCACCACCTGATAATAAATGTATAGAGCTATTACGCTTGCCGGGCGGTTGGGCAATAATATTAACCCCCGCTTCTAGCACGTCTTGCTCGGTTAATTCTAAATAGGCTTTGCCGCCACCAAACAGTTTAGGAAACTTTTCTTGTAAGCCGGCGTTTATTTTATCGAAAGTTTCTTTAAAACGCATCCTACTTTCTTTGTCAATTTTACTGATAGCGAGTTCGAGTAAGGTCAGCGCTTCGAGTAAGTCAGCTTGTTGCTCATTAAGAAAACTCATGCGCTCGGCTTGTGACTTATATTCTTCAATGGCGGTTAAATTAATAGTGCCTAAACGTTCTATCTGTTGGCATAAATCATCGACTTTAGTCTTCCAGCCTGATTCTTCGGCGAGTTCAGGTAAGGTGGTTAATACTTGTTCAGCATCTGCATCGATTTCTTTAAGTTGTTCATTAACCGTTTGCTGCCTAACCGTACTCTCTTGTAACTCTAGGCGGATAGTATCTAGGGATTCTTTCTTTTTGTCTAGTTCTTGTTGTGCCCTGCTATGTTGTTTGGCACTTTGGTTAATCTCAAGCTCTATGGCTTCTTGTGATAGACGCTGGCTTTTTAAGGTCGTTTCTAAATGGTCTTTGTTGATAATGCTGGCCGTTAGCTGCTGCTTTTCATCATCGAGTGGCGTTAAGCTTTGTAATCGCTTGGTATTAAGTTCTTCTATACGTTCAATCGACTGTTGATACTGCATTTGTAAGCGTTCGATTTGCTTAGTTGTTGCAATATCCGCAGTGCGTAAGGATTCAATTTTTGCCTTAATACTATAGAGGGCAGCTTTTGCTTCATTAACAGCTTTCTCACACTGAGAAAGTCTTGCTTGCAACCGTTGATCTACGCTTTCTAGTTGTTGTTTTTGCTGATCTTGTTCGGCTAAGACCTGCTCTGCTTCATCTTGTAACAAGCGAGACTCGGCCATCACTTCATTATTTTCCGTTAAGGTGAGGGTAATATCTTCCAGTTCATTAGCAATTTGTAATAAGCGGCGTTGCTGATGTTCCCAGCGCGTTGAATAGGCACTAAATTCCGCTCTTTTTGACGATAACTCGGTGCCCAGCTTATTATCTTGTTGTTGAATCAGCTCACGATTAAGTTCCGCGTCTTTAAGCTCCGCTTCGGTGACGGATAATTGCTCTTCATAATCGCTAATTTCACTTTGCAATTCATCTTGTTTTTGTTTTAACAGGCGCAGTTCTTTTTCACGTTGCAACACGCCGACTTTAGCATCTTTAGTCTGTATCACTTTTAACCAACCCCGGCCAAACCAAGTGCCATCGGGCGTGATGACTGATTCATGCGCTAAGCTTTGCTCCGCTAAACGCAGGGCAGAGTCATTATCTTCGGCGCAATAAATGCCGCTTAATAATGCAGATAAGTCCCAAGGTGCGTGTACCTTGTCGATTAATGCGGACTGAGTGGAGGTAACGCTAGCAGACGATGCAGCGCTGGTTGTAAACAGCGTAATGGATTCTTTAGACAGTTCAGATAACCCTGAAAGTAAGGGCTTAATATCCGAGACACAAATGGCTTCCAGATAATGACTCAACACTGTTTCAACGGCCATATCCCAGCCCGCTTCTACGTCGATAAACTCAGCCAAGCGCTGATTATCTGTCAAATGCATTGTCGTCAACCACGCATTAAGCGTCTTATTATCTTTGCCCATCGCATGTTGTTGTAATAACTCTAGCGAGGTTATTTTGCCCTTGATGCTATGGCTTTCAGAGCGGCGGCTATGTAAATAATGATGAAACTGTTTAATCTGTTGCCTTTGTTCGCCTATCTGATGCTGCAACTGCTCTAATTGCGCTTGATGGTTATCACGTTGATAGCCAATAATTTCTATATCAGCATCTAAGGTTTCAATAGTAGTCTGTAATTCGCTGGCCGAGTGTTCGTCGCGTTCGCTCTGTAGTTTATCGAGTCGTGCTTGCAATTGACGATTTTGATTATCCGTATGTTGAATGGTGACACGGTTGACTTCGGCTTGCTCTTTATAATGAGAGCTAGTCGAGCGATAGGCTTCCCATTGCGCTTGCCATTCAGTACGCTGTTGCAAACTATCTTGTTGATTCTGACTGAGCTCTTCGGCTATGGCTTCAGCAGTCATGATCTCATCTTCAGCGTCTAATAAACCTTGCTTAATATCATCTAAAGCTACGCCATCGGCTTGCAGTTGGCTTAAAGACTGTTCGGCTTGTACTTGCGTGCGATTGATTTCTACTAACGTTTCTTCATGGCTCGCAGCATGATGCTTAATAGCTTGTTCTAAACCACTGACTACACCGACCAGCGTATAATATTCAGCTTGAGTTTGATCTAAGCCTTGCTGCTGGGCTTTATGGTCTAGGCGCTTGTCGGCAATGCGGCTATCAAGTTCACGTAGTTCTACAAATAAATGATTATGTTCAGCGGCGATCTCGTGTAATTTAGTTTCTAATAGGCTAGCGGCCTGATGATAGGCACGCCAGCGCATCGCCAACAATTCTAATCTAAATTGTCGCTCATGCGCTTTTAGCGCAGTATATTTTTCGGCCTTTTCGGCCTGCTTTTGTAAGTGCTTAAGTTGTTTGTCGACTTCTTCACGCACATCGTCCAAACGCTCGAGATTTTCGCGCGTGTGTTTCATTCGGGTTTGGGTTTCAGAACGGCGTTCTTTGTATTTTGAAATACCAGCCGCTTCTTCGATATGGACTCTAAGTTCTTCAGGTTTGGCCTCAACCATACGAGAGATTGTGCCTTGTTCTATAATCGCGTAACTACGTGAACCTAGCCCCGTACCTAAAAATAAATCGGTGATATCTTTACGACGACAGCGTGAGCCATTAAGTAAAAACAAGGATTGGCCGTCACGACTGACTTGGCGCTTAATGGCGATAGTGTCGTATTGGGCATATTCGCCGCCTAGCTTGTTATCTGTATTATTAAAGACCAACTCCACAGACGCTGTGCTAACAGGCTTTCTACCTGATGAGCCATTGAAAATAACATCCGCCATATTAGCGCCGCGTAAATGCTTGGCAGAGCTCTCGCCCATCACCCAACGTACCGCATCAATAATATTAGATTTACCACAACCATTAGGGCCGACAATAGCGGTCAGGTTTCCGGTAATAGGGATCACTGTCGTATCCACAAAAGATTTAAATCCCGACAGTTTTATTTTTTCCAGCTTCATTGCAGGGTAGGGTTCCAATAATTAAAACGGGCGTAGTATGAGCGATATTAAGTTTGTTGCCACTTTTTTATTTAAAATATACTTTCGAGCTTTCGAGCTTTCGAGCTTTCGAGCTTTCGAGCTTTCGAGCTTTCGAGCTTTCGAGCTTTCGAGCCGAAACTAATCCCTCAAGTGCCAGGTTCATAAGCAGAGTTTTGGGAGCGTTGGAATCGACCCACCAAAAACAAAGCACTTAATGCCAAGGTGGTAACTCACCGTTATAAGCAATAAAGTTTTTAGACTGCGCAACCGTCATTGTGCCGGTGTTGTTGCTCTTGGTCGCGGTCGCAACGGGAGTCACTACAATGTTGCTATGAGTAGACTTAGGTGCAGATGCGGTTTGCCATTGGCTAAATAGACTCAAGTCTTTATCGTCTAAAACATACCATTTTTTTTGCGCAGCATCCCATCTTGCACCTAGCGCCTTAGCGTGATCTTTTTCGGAAAAAGGAACATTTAAATACATTTTTGTAGCGGCCATAATTTAAAACTTCGGGATTAGGGGATTAATTTAATTTTTTAACGCGCGTTGCCGCCTAGCTTCTTTGGGATCGTGATGCAACGGGCGGTAAATCTCGACTCGATGGCCGGCTTTTAATAGATCAGTTAGTTTACAAGCACTACCAAAAATACCGACATTGAGCTCGGTTTTGTTGATGTTGGGATAAAGATCTAATAGCTTTGAGGCACTGATAGCCTGTTCTACCGTAGTGTCTTTAGGCAAGATGAGCGCGATAATGACTTGCTGTTTAGGCAAGGCATAAGCCACTTCAATAGCGATAAATTCTTCAGCCATAAACTTGTTTAGCGCGTTGGGTAAATGAGGCTACCATAGTATTACAAATTTGGTTAAAAACAGCACCAAAAGCTAAGTTAGCGAGCTTGCCAGGCATTTCAAATTCTAAATCTAGGGAAATCTTGCAGGCATCTTCTCGTAAGGGCGTAAAGGCCCATACGCCGTCTAAATGAGAGAAGGGACCATTGAGCAAGGTGATGGTCATTTTACTGCCGTGCTCAATTTGGTTTCTGGTAGAAAAGGCTTTTTTAAAGCCACCTTTAGCAATTAATAATTCCGCTTCAATAATATCGCCCTCGGTTTTGAGTATGCGACTGCCGCCACACCACGGTAAAAACTGCGGATAAGCCTCGATGTCACAGACTAAATCAAACATTTGTTGCGCAGAAAACTTAACTAAGGCACTTTTTTGAACCAGGGTCATTTATAGGACTCCGACGACATGCAGAAAGACAAAGAAGACGGCCAGCGGCGCTACATAACGCGTTAATACCATCCAGAGTTGGTAAAATAGTGCATTAGGCATATTCAATTCTTGTTCGCTATGTTGTTGTTTCATAATCCAGCCTGCAAACACAGCAATACAAAAGCCGCCAACGGGTAGCATTAAATTAGCGGTTAAGTAATCCAATAACTGAAACAGCGTTCTATCGAAAAACTTAACATTGGACCAGATGTTAAAGGAGAAGATCGTTGCTAACCCCAGCAACCAAGCAGCTAAACCTGACCATACACAAGCTTTTTCACGACTAAAGTTTTTATTCTCAACTAGCCAAGCAACAGCAGGTTCAATTAAAGAAATAGATGAGGTAAGGGCGGCAATGCTCAGCATAAGAAAAAACAAAACACCGACGATCCAGCCGCCTGTCATATTGCCAAAAGCAATCGGTAAGGTCTGAAAGATAAGACCAGGGCCGGTATCGGGGTGTAAGTTGTTAGCAAACACGATAGGAAAAATAGCAATGCCGGCTAATAAAGCCACTAAGGTATCGGCACCGGCAATGATAATAGCGGTTTGAGCAATCGATACGCCTTTAGGTAAGTAAGAGCCATAAACCATAATGGCGCCCATGCCTAAGCTGAGGGTAAAAAAAGCATGGCCCATCGCGGTTAATACCGAATTACTGCTTAGCTTGCTAAAATCCGGTACAAATAAGAAATGCAAGCCTTGAAAGTAACTGTCAGTCGTCATGGCATAGCCGACTAACAGTAGCATCAATACAAATAGAGCAGGCATTAACCATTGCACCGCTTTTTCTAGGCCATTATTAACGCCGCGTACCACAATCAGTAAAGTCGCGGCCATGAATAAAGAATGCCAAAAAATCATTTGCAGGGGGCTGGCAACAAGGTCATCAAACAAGGTTTTAATGGCAGCACCATCGGCATCAAAAAAACTACCGACAAAAGCTTTAGCGATGTACGCGGTAGCCCAACCTGCAATGACACTGTAATAAGAAAGTATTAACAAGCCAGCGATGACGCCCATCCAACCTAAATAATGCCAATTTTTATCGGCACCAGCTTCTTCAGTGAGCAGCTCCATAGTTTCTATGGGATTGCGTTGGCTACGTCGACCTAGCATGGTTTCTGCAATCATAATGGGTATGCCTATTAATAATACACAGGCAAGGTAAACGAGCACAAAGGCGCCGCCCCCATTTTCTCCGGTAATGTAAGGAAACTTCCAAATATTACCGAGTCCAACGGCCGAACCTGTGGCAGCGAGTATGAAAGTGAACCGTGATGACCATGCACCATGAGCTGATTTTGTTATTTCTGTCATTTTGAGCGCCTATTAAATACTCACCTTATTAATAATATCGAGTAAAATAGCAAAATAATTCCTTTACGTCAGTTTATAAATCGAAAAATCTACTTACTATGGCCGATAAGAAGTCCAAAAAGAACAAAGATCAGCAAAATGCAACCATTGCTGTCAACCGTCAAGCCAAACATGAATATTTTATTGAAGAGCGCTTTGAGGCTGGGATTGTTTTAGAAGGTTGGGAAGTTAAAAGCCTTAGAGACGGTCGTGTTCAGCTTAAAGAAAGTTATGTGGTGTTAAGGCGTGGTGAAGCGTGGCTGTCAGGTGCGCATATTTCCGCGCTGCTGTCGGCTTCTACGCATATTAAACCCGATGCTATTCGTCATAAAAAATTATTACTCAATCGCCATGAGCTAAATAAGCTGATAGGTTCGGTAGAGCGCAAAGGCTATACCTTAATTCCTTTGTCGATGTATTGGAAGAATGGCCGCGCTAAATTAGAGATAGGTCTAGCCAAAGGTAAGCAATTACACGATAAAAGAGCCACGGCTAAGGATCAAGATTGGCAGCGCGAAAAAGCACGTATTATGAAGAAAGCCTAGGTTATATAACTATCCTTGGGCATCTAACACCTATATAAACTCTCGTTTTAACTTACCAATAAATCTATTTAATGATGAACTCGCCTCCTAATGTACTTTGCGCTGAACATAGCGTATTAATTGTTGTTGATATACAGACCAAGTTAGCCGATGCCATGCCTCCTTCAGAAGTCAAGCTGATGTTAACTAATACAACGGCGCTGTTAGAAGCAAGTGCTTTAATGGCTGTGCCGGTATTAGTGACGGAGCAATATCCTAAAGGCCTTGGTGTTACCGATGTGAGTCTGGTTAATAAACTACCAGCAACAGCACAGCGCTTTGAGAAAACTGGATTTTCTTGTTGTTTGGCGGAAGGCTTTTCTGAAGCCTTGGCACAGACTGGTCGTAAACAAGTGATTTTAGTGGGGCTGGAAACGCATGTCTGTATCTTACAATCAGCCTTAATTTTACAAAGCCAAGGTTATCAGGTTTATGTAGTTGAAGATGCCGTGTGTTCACGTAAAATTGATCATAAGTTTTATGCGCTACAGCGCATGCAACAACAAGGAATTACGCTGACTAATTATGAGTCTGTGTTATTCGAATGGTTAAAAGATGCAAGCCACCCTGATTTCAGAGCTATTTCAGGGTTATTGCGTTAGTTCAGAATATGGATAAAGTCATAGGGACAGGTCGCGACCTGTCCCTACAAAACCATGCGCTTCACTGTCGTTCAGCACATCCTATAAAATTATGTAGGGTGGATAAGCAAAGCGCATCCACCGTTGATGCCGGATGCGCGCTGCTTATCCGGCCTACATTAATGTCTCTTTTCTTGAGGTTTTAAATATGACACTAGCTGTGTTTATTGAAAAAATACACAACCATACCCCTATTGCTTTTAATGAAACAATATCGATTATTAGTGATAACTATCACTACACCCCCACTGAATTTAGTAATGGCTTAGCTGAGCATCTTTTAGTTAATGAGGCGGGTACTAACGAGGGTTCTTGCAAGATCTTTGCTTTTGCTGCATTGCAACAGTTAGATCAGCAACAAACGTTAAATCTATTCGGCGATTATTATCGGCTAGATGTTTTAAATGATCCGCAAGGCACAGGGCATCAAAATATTCGCAACTTTATGGCTGATGGCTGGGCGGGGATTAGTTTTAAAGGTGACGCCTTAAAGGCTATTCAGCCAGCACTATAAACTTCTTACTACTCAATAAATACAAACATAATGACTATTACTACACGCTTTGCTCCAAGCCCAACGGGCTATTTACATGTCGGCGGTGCGCGTACGGCTTTGTTTTCATGGCTGTACGCACGTAAATCTGGCGGGCAATTTATTTTACGTATTGAAGATACTGATTTAGAGCGATCTACTCAAGAATCCGTTAATGCCATATTGGAAGGCATGGCTTGGTTAGGTTTAGATTATGATCTAGGACCGTTTTACCAGACTCATCATTTTGATCGGTACAAAGAAATTATTCAGCAGTTGATTACTCAAGGCGATGCCTATTATTGCTATTGCAGTAAAGATGAATTGGAGCAATTGCGCACTGAGCAAATGGCCAATAAAGAAAAGCCTCGTTATAACGGTAAATGCCGAGATGCTCACGTCGTAGAGTTAGATAGAGAGCCGGTGATACGCTTTAAGAATCCGGTTGATGGCGTAGTCACGATTCCAGATTTAGTTAAAGGCGATATCGTTGTCGCTAATAAAGAATTGGATGATTTAATTATTGCAAGGGGTGATGGCACGCCTACCTACAACTTAACCGTGGTAGTCGATGATATGGACATGAAGGTCACTCACGTCATTCGCGGTGATGACCATATCAATAATACGCCTAGACAAATGAATATACTTAAGGCTTTAGGTGCAGAGCTACCAAAATATGCGCATTTGCCGATGATATTGGGTGCAGATGGCGCACGCTTATCAAAGCGTCATGGTGCGGTCAGTGTTATGCAGTTTCGTGACGAGGGCTATCTGCCAGAGGCTCTGTTAAATTACTTGGTGCGTTTAGGCTGGTCTCACGGTGATCAAGAAATATTTTCCTTGGATGAGATGGTTGAGTATTTTGAATTAGCCGACGTTAATGTCTCTGCCTCGACCTTTAATATGGAAAAGTTATTGTGGCTTAATCATCACTATATTATGACAGCGGAACCCGAGCATGTTGCACGACATTTAAGTTGGCACATGGGGCAATTAAATCTTGATTTGTCTTGTGGCCCTACCTTAGTTGAGGTGGTTAAGATTCAAAGAGAGCGTAGCAAAACCTTGGTTGAAATGGCAGTTGCCAGTATTTATTTTTATAAAGAATTCGAAAGCTATGATGAAAAGGCAGTTAAAAAGAATTTTACCCTAGGAGTCGATCAGGTCTTATCGTGCTTGCACGAACAACTGTCTGTCTTAACAGAATGGAACGCTGAGCGTGTTCATGAGGTCATCGTCAAGCTGGCTGAATCATTAGCACTTAATATGGGGAAAGTGGCGCAACCTTTACGTGTTGCGGTTTGTGGCTGTGCAGTTTCCCCAGCGATTGATGTCACCATCACCTTATTAGGGCAAGAAAAGACCTTGGCTAGAATAGATCGAGCTATTAATTATATAAAAACATTAAATTAAGCTTGGACTTTTACGGTTTTTCCTGTAGAATACTCGTTCTTACATAGAGGGGCTATAGCTCAATTGGTAGAGCGCTTGCATGGCATGCAAGAGGTCAGCGGTTCGATTCCGCTTAGCTCCACCAGCAAGAAAAAGTTTAAAATGCTAGTCCCCATCGTCTAGCGGCCTAGGACACTGCCCTTTCACGGCGGTAACAGGGGTTCGAACCCCCTTGGGGACGCCACATTTTTTGGCGTATTAGTTTCATAAGTAGTTTGTGTTATCTCTAGTTAGATAACAAAGGCCGGACTAAACCAGTTTTAGTCCCCATCGTCTAGCGGCCTAGGACACTGCCCTTTCACGGCGGTAACAGGGGTTCGAACCCCCTTGGGGACGCCATATATTAAAAAGGCTTATCGTTGATAAGCCTTTTTTTTTGCTTGTAAGATGAGCAGCTGTTTGTCGCTTGGTATTGTTTAAAGCTCATATTTTTGGTCAAAATAAGAGTTCAATAGTTATTTTAAGAAGGAATGTCATGAGTTTATCGTCACCCTGTCTTTGCGGATCTGGTCTTGATTATCAGCAATGCTGCGAGCCATTCCATTCTCGTAAAACTTATCCATCAACCGCCTTAGCTTTGATGCGCTCACGTTACGCTGCTTATGTATTACGAAATGTGCCGTATTTGCAAGAGACTTGGGATGTTACAAAACGACCGGCTGTTATCGATTTTTCCAGAGAAAACATTACTTGGCTAAGGTTAGAAATTGTCGATTTCAAAAAAGGTGGGCTTGCCGATAATAAAGGTATCGTTACCTTTAAGGCGTTTTACCAACAAGATAGTCTTGAATGTGTCATGACTGAAATCAGTCGATTTACAAAAGCCAATGGCCGCTGGTTTTATCTGGATGGTGTTATTAAATCCATGGGGGCGATCAATTTGCAAACTAATCAAGGTAAGAATGCTGCCTGTACTTGTGGGAGTGGCAAAAAGTTTAAGCGTTGCTGCGGCGCATTTTAAGTGTAATTATTCAGTCACCCTCTTTGAAAAACAGGGGTTAGTGGAGATTTTTTAAGCATAGACTGACAACGCGTGTTCAAACTCTGCGCAACTGTAATACAATGGCCTAGTTGTTCTCTGAGTTCAGAAACAATCAAAAACATTACGGCTACCTCTGAGTTTAAACAAACAGACTGTATAGTGGCGGTATTTTAAAATTATAAGAGAGTAGGGCGGTTTTATGTGTTGGAGTGGTGAAGCGTCGGGGGTTTTAGCCGTCGCAGGTCTTAGTACCGCAGCGTATGTTGCACTTAAGCAGGGTGAGTCTAAAGAGCTTTGGATTCCATTAACTTATTTTGCTTTAATGGAATTATTGCAAGCAGCAACTTACGTTTATATTGATTTGTGTGATAATCCAAGTAATCAAATATTAACCTTGTTAGGTTATCTTCATGTTGCGTTTCAGCCATTTTTTGTCAATATGGTGGCTATGTATTTCATTCCAGTTAGTGTCAAACTGAAAATTCGTACAGCAGTCTACACGATTTGTGCGATCGGTACGGTTGCTATGCTGATTAAAATGTATCCATTTGCTTGGGCAGGTAATTGTAATATAGGTGTGGAAGGCTTTTGCGGGCCTAGCGTCTGTTCAACTTCTGGTTCTTGGCATATTGCTTGGCAAATGCCATTAAATGGCATTATGTCTGATCCTGTTAAATGGTTGTTTGGCTTCAATTGGGGTTTACATGCCTTTACCTATATTTTGGTCGCTTTTTATCTGCCGTTAATGTACGGGTCTTGGCGCTTTGTAGGCTTTCATTATCTAATTGGTCCATTTATTTCAGACCTTACCACAACTGACCCCAATGAGTATGCGGCAGTATGGTGTTTGTTCTCTATCGCACTTTGCGTATCGGTAATCAAGACACCTATAAGAAAGCATTTGCATGTGAAAACATGGCCTTTTTATAAAACTCAAATTAGCGATTCATTATAGAACCAATCATTAATACTGGATTGTAAAGCACGCGAATGCCTTAGATCCTTTAATAGCTGTAATCAGGCCACCGCCTGATTACAGCTATCTACAAGCGTCCCTATCAATAAACTAAGGCACTTACGTTATTAATTTTTCATTGGTCAGCGTACTTCATCCATATGCAATTATATAAATTGGAAAAAAATAATGAGTAGGTTCAATTTAATGACTTGTAACAGATACATGCTTTGCTTAATAAGTGTTTTTATACTCATGGTCTCAACACCTATAGTCTTAGCTGAGATTCAAAGCGCTCAACCTCTATTATCTGTGTCAGATGTTTTTACTGGCAAAAAAGATCAAAACCTATCAATAGCAACTGAACTTAGCGCAGTTATTAATGCTAAATCTCATCCTTATTTAGCTCATGCTGGCTTTTCAAATCGAGCAGAAGATCTGGCGGCTCTTTACAAGTTGGCTGATAATAAATTGCTTTGGCTAGGCAATAAGTTAGCAGAACAGAACACTTTACAAGTTATTGAGTTATTGGATGCTGCGGCAGAGAACGGTTTAAATGTAGCTAATTATGATAGCAATACCTTGCGTGAAAAGCTTCCTGTGGCCTTAAAGCTTGCTGCTGATGATTATAAGCAATTAGCACTGTATGATACGGCCATTAGTTTGTCTTTATTGCGACATTTGCATGATTTGCATTATGGTAGAGTTAGTCCACAAGGTATTAATTACAATCTAAAATTAAGAGAAAAAAAGCTGATTGATTTGTCCGCACTCATCATAAATAGCTTGAAGGAAGGATCAATTAAACAATTACCCTTGTTAGTTGAGCCAACCTTACCACAATACCAAAAACTTAAAGTAGCCTTAGCGACGTATAAGTTATTAGCTCAAAAAACAGTCAATCTACAATTACACGCTGAAAAATCAATCAACCCAGGTGATAGTTTTCCTCAAATAAATGAGTTACAGCGATTTCTAGTTGCTGTAGGTGATATGCAAGATGAGACTGACGGTAAACAATCCATACAATACACCGATAAAATTGTTAAAGGCATAAAGAAATTTCAACAACAGCATGGTTTAGGTGCTGATGGCGTTATGGGTAAAGAAACCATTGACGCCCTTAATGTGCCGTTAAAAGATCGAGTGACTCAAATTGAATTGGCGATGGAAAGGCTGCGATGGTTGCCTGTTTTTAATTCAGGCCCTTACATTATCGTTAATATTCCTGCTTATCAATTATGGGCCTTTGATGATATAGATCAAAATAATGCCAATATAACCAGCATGAAAGTAGTGGTTGGTAAAGCGCTGGATCATCAAACGCCTGTATTAATGGCAGAAATGCATTTTATTGATTTCAATCCTTATTGGAATGTACCCTATAATATCGTCAAGAAAGAACTACTTGAAAAGTTACAACAGCATCCTAATTATTTAGATAAAGAAAACATGGAGTTAGTGGCTACTTTCGGCAATGATACTAAGTCAGTTGCTTTTAACAATTCATCTATCGAAGCCTTGAAGCAAGGTAGTTTAAGAATTAGGCAGCGCCCCGGCAAACAAAATGCGCTAGGCAAAATTAAGTTTATGTTTCCGAATAAGGATGATGTTTATTTACATGATACGCCCTCACATTCTTTGTTTGCTAAGTCGCGCAGAGATTTAAGTCATGGTTGTGTTCGTGTTGAAAATCCCCAAGTATTAGCTGAATTTGCACTTAAGGATCAATGGACCAAGGAAGAAATTCAAGAGGCATTGGCGATCCCTAAAACACAACGAGTGATATTAAAAAGATCGATACCTGTGTTGTTTTTTTATACCACTGCTTTTTTTGATCCTAATAATGATCTAGTACTTTATTCAGATATCTATGGGAATGATGCTATTTTATTGGAGGCTCTTAAAAAAAGTGAAGACTTATCAGATCAGGTTATTTTTGTTAGTAACAATATAGCATCATGATCTTTTTGTGTAATCATTGATAAGCCTTGAGCTGTAATAAAGTGTACTTTATCCTCATATTACGGTGGTAAAAATCGCTATATTTCCTTACAATGTACGCCATTAACCTCTTCCGTAACCTTTTCTTTGGTAATAGTTCGATTTTTACGAACTGATTACTCAGATGCGAGCTAATTAAATCTAAGCATGATGCAACAACAACCTCTTACTCTCGGAATCCCTGATTTCACATACGCTGATCTTTACAGTGCCCATCGTCTACAAGATTTATTAGAGGTGTTCGACGCTACCGTTAAACGTCATGATGTAGAGCTGTATCATAAATTCTCCGCCTATCGTCAAAGTCAGGGAGTAGACCTTAAGCCTGAGGAGATTTCTGATTTATTGGTTAACATGGGGCCCTATGTGGGCAAGTTTGTTGCAAAATTGTTCAATGTAACTGAGCAACATGATGCGCAAGCCACTCATATTAAAGATGAAATTGACAGCATCTTTACTTATAAGAATGAAGTTGTTGAAAAGTTAGGCGTAGTCTTTAAAGGCCAAGACAGCACTGACTGGCCTATTTCTTCCATACTTAATCGTTTTGATTTGTTGATTGAATCGGCATTTTTAGAAGCTAATTTAGATAATGACGAAGAACATCGCGTTGCGCGTGTAGGTGCAGTGATTGGTTCCTTATCTAGCCATTACAAACTTATTGCAAAAGGCAAAGTTAGTGATTATGAAAACGCCGATGAATTAGTTTCTACCATACGCACTAAATTAGCGGAGCATGAATTAGCGGCGACTGAGTTTGCGGATATTATCGCAATGACAGAGCCGGCTGAATGTGTAGTCGCTTTAATGGATATTGTGCAGCGCTGGAGCTTTATTGCACAACAAGATAACGATATAGTCGCTGATTGGTTGAGTTTTAAATTCCCTGAAAAGCGTGATTTTGATAACTTGGTCGCACATAAAATAGTAGATCACGGTGAGTTTAAAGCTTGGATGGGGGAGCATCGCCGTCGACGTGATGGTTTTAAATTAACTGATTTACGCTTTAATCAAAGGCAAGTATTGTCTGAAGTCAATCATTGCATCTATTGTCATGAACGCGATACCGATTCTTGCTCTAAAGGTATGCGTAACAAGAAAACCGAGACTTTTAAAGTAGATCCATTGGGCGTGACTACCATTGGTTGTCCGCTGGATGAAAAAATATCGGAAATGCATCTGGTTAAACGCAACGGTGACAATATCGGTGCTTTGGCGATCATTATTATCGATAATCCGATGTGTCCAGGCACCGGACATCGTATTTGTAATGAATGCATGAAAGGTTGTATTTATCAAAAAACAGATCCAGTCAATATTCCACAAATCGAAACCAATGTCTTAACTGATGTGTTATTCATGCCTTATGGTTTTGAAATCTACAGTTTATTGACGCGCTGGAATCCACTGAATGTTAAGCGTCCTAGCATGTTGCCCTACAATGGCAAAAATGCCTTAGTGGTAGGATTGGGGCCAGCGGGTTATACCATGAGCCATTATTTACTTAATGAAGGTTTTGGGGTGGCGGGTATTGATGGCTTAAAGCTAGAGCCGTTACCGGTTTCATTAACGGGGGATGCCAATAATTTACCGCTGCCTATCGTTGATTTTAAAGAACTGTATGAAGACTTAGATCAACGCATCTTGGCAGGTTTCGGTGGCGTAGCTGAATACGGTATTACGGTACGTTGGGATAAAAACTTCTTAAAAGTTATTTATCTTACTTTGCAGCGCCGCGCCGCCTTTAGATCCTACGGTGGTGTACGTTTCGGTGGCACACTGACGATTGACGATGCTTGGAAGATGGGCTTTGACCATATTTGTATCGCCTCAGGTGCAGGTCAGCCCACTATTATTGATTTAAAAAACAACTTGATGCGGGGTATACGCAAAGCCTCTGATTTCTTAATGGCCCTGCAATTAACAGGTGCCGCTAAAGCTTCATCAATGGCAAATCTTCAAGTTCGTTTGCCAGCGGGTGTTATAGGTGGTGGCTTAACCGCCATAGATACAGCAACGGAATTGATGGCATATTATCCTGTGCAGGTAGAAAAAGTTCTGCATCGCTACCAAACATTGCTTAATGTTTATGGTGAACAAGTCGTTCGAGCTCGTTATGACCAAGAAGAAACCATTATTCTTGATGAATTTTTAGCGCATGGCAAAGCCATACAAGCTGAACGCGAACGCGCAGCAGCTGAAGATGAGCTACCTGATTTTCAACCCTTGGTTGAATCTTGGGGCGGTGTCACCTTGTTTTACCGTAAAGGCATGAAAGATGCCCCTGCGTATCGCCAAAATCATGAAGAAATTAACGAGGCATTAGAAGAAGGTATTGCTTTAGCGGAAGGCATGAGTCCTCTAAGTGCAGATGCTGATGAATATGGGCACTTAAATGCCGTCGATTTTGAAAAATTGATATTGGAAGACCAGCGTTGGAAAAATTCAGGTGAAATTGTCAAAGTACCTTTGCGTAGTTTATATATTGCCGCAGGGACTTCACCGAATACGATATATCAAAGTGAATATCCAGATACCTTCGTGATGGACAAATGGTTTTTCCAGCGCTATGAGCCTGAAATAACAGCGGACTCTGTAGAATTAGTGGCTATGCATGATGAGGCTATGCCCAAATTAGGTAAACCTGCCCCACTAACCTCTTATCAGAAAGAGGGTAAATACATCAGTTTTTACGGAGACAATCATCCTGTTTATGCAGGTAATGTCGTTAAAGCGATGGCCAGTGCTAAAAATGGCTATCCTTATGTAGTCAAATTGTTTGAGCAACAATTGGCAAGCTTAAAGCCTGAGCAGCAACCAGAGCGTGATGCCGCTTTACAAGCTATGTTTAGCCGCTTAGATGCTGATTTTAAAGCGACTATTGTTGCCATTAATCGACTCACACCCACTATTATTGAAGTCGTCGTTAAAGCGCCACTAGCCGCTGAAAAGTTCTATCCTGGGCAATTTTACCGTGTGCAAAATTATGAAGCTTTTGCACCTACCGTTGAAGGCACTGTTTTAGCGGCAGAAGGCTTGGCATTAACGGGAGCTGAAGTCGATAAAGAAAAAGGCACTATTTCACTCATTGCTTTAGAAATGGGCTCCTCTTCACGGCTATGTGCTACTTGGAAAGTCGGTGATCCACTGGTCATCATGGGCGTAACAGGTACACCTACTGATATTCCTAGCAATCAAACCGTCTTATTATTGGGCGGTGGCTTAGGTAACGCCGTGTTGTTTTCTATTGGTAAAGCGCTAAGAGCAGCAGGAAATCGCGTGATCTATTTTGCAGGTTACAAATATGCCCAAGATCGCTTTAAAGTACAAGATGTAGAAGCTGCAGCCGATTTAATTATTTGGTCAGTCGATAAAGGGGAGGGCGTACAAGCCATCGTACCGACTCGTCCACAAGATAAAAGCTTTGTGGGTAATATCTTAGAGTGCATGATTGCTTATGCCAAAGGTGACTTAGGTGAGCAACCTATATCGCTGGCTGATGTAGATCACTTAGTGGTTATCGGCTCAGATCGTATGATGGCAGCCGTAAAGTCGGCACGTTTTGATGTGTTAAAACCTTACCTTAAAAAAGCCCATCACGCCATCGGTTCAATTAACTCACCGATGCAATGTATGATGAAAGGTATCTGTGCTCAGTGTTTGTGTAAACATGTGGATGCAGATACTGGTAAGGAATATTTTGTTTATTCTTGCTATAACCAAGATCAAGAGTTAGATAAGGTTGATTTTCCTCATCTAAATGCACGTTTACGTCAAAATACCGTACAAGAAAAGCTCTCTAATCTTTGGTTAGATTATTTATTGGAAAAGCAAAAAACCGAAGCGTAAGTTTTAGTCTTAGCAAAAAAAACTTAAAATGGTTGGGTTGCTTCTTTTTGCAACCCAGCACTCATCGAAGATCGTTAATTAAACAGCATCCATTCAACTACGCGACTAATCAAAACGGATTGACAGTAATGCCCGATAATAGCCAGCAACTACGTTTTCATTTGAACTTAAGTTATGAGCAATATTTGGCTTTCTATCAAGGTGTCGCTAAAACAATCATGGTTAAAGCGGATGATGGCCGCAACATTTCATTTCCAGGCAGTAATATTCAACGCTATTTAACAAAAACTGGAATTCAAGGTCATTTTGAAATGGAACTTAGCGCTCAAAATAAGTTTATTGCTATCAAACGGTTAGATTAATAAAAGATCAAGCTATGATGTAAAAGCTGTTAATTGATTTATCCTGCTAACAGAGCCGAAATCGCTGACTTTGCATTGCACTGTGCAATGACTACTGCTAACTGAGATTCATTCAATTTATGTTTGATAGCTTCATTATCATTGAACTCAAATGCTTGATAATCCTTTTTGGCAAAGGTAATAATTTGGCATTTCTTAAAAGGCTGATTATTAAATGGCAGACTTGTAGGCATTAAATTTAATGGCTCAGATCCTTCTATACTGGGTGCATAGATCATAAATCCATCTTTCACCGCCAGCACCGCACGATATTGATTGGCGTTGGTTAAATATAAGTAACCTACTTCAACTGCTGCTTCTTTTAATCGCATTGTGTTAAACACCTTAATTTAATATATTCCGAGTCATGATAAACGGTTTTTTCGTTTTTTTAGAAAATGTTGCTCCATTTTTCTAAAATAAGTATGAAGCCCATAAAGGAATCCACTTGCTATTGGCAGCGCAACATACCAATGTTGCTTTGCATAGGCTAATAAATTTAATATTTCTGCACCATAAAAATAAGCTGGCGTGATAACAATAGCTGCCCATATCCATGCGCTAATAAGATTAATCAAGGCAAACTTTTTTGCTGAATATTGAGTAATACCTATTGACATAGGAATAATAGTACGTAAACCATATAGATAGCGCTGCATAAAAATAATGAGCCAACCGTATTTTTTTAACAGTAGATAGGCAATAGCGAATTGACGCCGTTGCTTATGTAGCTTGCTTTGAATACGTCTTTTATTAAAGCGGCCAATATAAAAGTAAATTTGATCGCCAGTAAAACCACCTAAACCTGCGATAAAAATAGACATAAAGTACTGCATATTGCCCATATGAATCATGATGCCAGCCATCACCAAGCCCATTTCGCCTTCTACGATGCTCCAAAGGAATAAAATGATGTAACCGTAATCCTTGAGTCCAGTGATAAATAGATCTTCCATAATTTTAGTATCGTTTTAAGTGTAAAGCAGAGTCCAGCTATTTTACCTTGCAGGAAACTTAATAAGTACATTCCTTTGCTAAGGAATGAGTAGGAAATAACTTCGACAAGCTCTCATCGTTATACATAACTTTTTCAACGCTACCCTTGTTCAATGACTGTTGCTTTGAAATACTGTAGGGACAAGTCGCGAGCTGTCCCGTATGCCCAATAAACGCCTTATCCACCTACAAAACTTATTTTATGCACGTTCCTAACAGCTATCGAAAAAAGTAATCGCAGGCACTATAAAAGTGATGCTCAGGCATTCATCATTTAATGTGCCGATAACACACAAGGTTTAAAAGGTTTTTAATGGGATAAGGGAAATCCAGTGTTACAATGAAAACTTTTAAAAACAACCCATAAGGTTTTTACTATGCGCTCTAAAATACTTTTTATTCCTTTGATGCTTCTTTCCTTTACTTCAATGGCTGATGTTGCTTTAACCCAAGCAGATCTTTTAGGTACTTGGCAAATTGATAAAGAGTCTGTTCAAAGTGACGGCAGTAAATCAAGAAGTTTAAACAGTACATGGACGTTTAAAACGGATGGAACTATGGAGGGTATTTCTCAAGATACTGATGCTCACGCTCGCGCTGAGACACTTCGTGCTTCGCTTAATTATTCCATAGAAGATGGAAAACTAATCAAACAGGCCGCACCTGGGCGCTCGAAAATGGAAACCTGTGTGGCTGTAGAGAAAGAAGGTTCTAAAATGGTGCTTCATTGTCAATCACTATACTTTTTTATGTCTAAAAAATAAGCATGATACTCAGACTTCTTTTTAGCGAAGTATAAGGCTTTCATCCTAAGCTGGAATAGTTTGAAGTTAAGTCGTTCGTCTGTGCTCAAAAGAGCCTTGCTGAACCATGAACGGCTTAACCGTCTTAAGTGGGTCGCTTTTGATAGCCCAAGCATCTTGTTAATCAGGTCATCGCTATGAAAAAATGCACATGGTCACTTTCTAGTCTATCGGAACAGCACTATCATGATCTTGAATGGGGCGTTCCTATTCATGATGACCGCTGCCTGTTTGAGTTTTTAATACTTGAAGGCGCTCAGGCGGGTTTAAGTTGGTCTACTGTTTTAAATAAACGCACGGCTTACCAAGAGGCTTTTGATCACTTTGATGTCGAAAGGGTCGCTAGTTATGACGATTATAAAATGAATGAATTATTCGCTAATCCTGGCATAATCAGAAATAAGCTAAAGATAAAGGCGGCAATTACTAATGCCCAAGCCTTTGTTTTAGTGCAGCGGGAATTTGGAAGTTTTGATCGTTATATCTGGCAATTCGTTCAGGGTAAACCACTACAGAAGTAATCATTCACACCCCTGCCACATAAACAGGCAATGGGGACACAAATAGCCCAGCCCGCCTATTAGCAATGACCTCCGCTAAATATCGCCAAGGTGAACATTGGCGTATCCGACATGTTTCAAT